>Ga0335072_10006628_pt1 | contig 16920 bp, 16 predicted proteins | sample Lox_Sample_21_FD_206725 | JGI IMG/M metagenome (GOLD analysis project Ga0335072, IMG submission 206725) | Soil microbial communities from Loxahatchee National Wildlife Refuge, Florida, United States - Lox_Sample_2.1 | ecosystem: Environmental > Terrestrial > Soil > Wetlands | place: USA...
TCACGAGATCGACGATCCGGGCCAGCTCGGTCTCGCCGCCGACCTGGGTCGCCCGTACCACCAGGCGCCCGCTCAGGTTGACGGTGCCGCCGGTCACGGCGTCGCCCGGGCCGACCTCGGCCGGGGCCGACTCGCCGGTCAGCAGCGAGCAGTCCACCGCCGACGTTCCCGCGACGACTACCCCGTCGGTGGCGATCTTCTCGCCGGGCCGGGTGACGAAGTCGTCGCCGCGCTCGAGCGCGGTCACGTCCTCGCGGCGCTCGGTCCCGTCCCTGAGCACCGCGACCGTCCGGGCGCCCAGCCGGGCCAGCGCGGTCAGCGCGGAGCCCGCCTGGTGCTTGGCCCGCGATTCGAGGTACCGGCCGGTCAGCACGGCCACGGTCACGCCCGCGGTGACGTCGAAGTACAGGGTCATCTGGCTGACCGGGCCGAACGTCACGGCGAACGGCATCTTCATTCCGGTCAGGCCGGCCCCGCCGAACAGCATGGCCTGGACCGACCACAACAGTGACGCGGTGATGCCGAGGCTGACCAGGGTGTCCATCGTCGTCACGCCGTGCCGCAGGCCCGCCAGGGCGGCGCGGTGCAGCGGCCAGGCGCCCCAGACCGCGACCGGCAGGGTCAGCAGCAGGCTCAGCCACTGCCATCCGCTGAACTGCAGCGACGGGGCCATGGCCAGGACGATGACGACCAGCGCGGCCGGCGCGCAGATGATCACCCGCAGCGCCAGCGAGCGCGCCGCCGCGGCCGACTCCGGCTCCGGCTCCCCGGCCGCGGCCGAGGGCAGCGACGCGGCGTACCCAGCCGCCCGGACCGCGGTGATCAACTCGGCCGGCTCATGCCCGCCGAGGCGGGTCACGTAGGCGCGCTCGGTCGCGTAGTTGACGGTCGCCTCGACCCCGTCCAGCCGGTTCAGCCGCTTCTCGATCCGCGCCGCGCAGGCGGCACAGCTCATCCCGCCGATGACCAGTTCCAGCGACTGATCGGGGACGGCAGAGCCGATCACGGCTTCCCCATGTTCATGTTCATGCTCGGCGCCTGCCCGGCGCCGCCCGGGTTGCTGACGACCGAATGAGCCGGGATGACCGGCCCGGCGAACGAGCCGGCCTTGTAGGCGCCGAAGAAGATCGCGACCAGCACGATCACGAACCCGAGGACCCTGGCTTCAGGGCTCACCGTGCCTCCCGCCAATCGGTTGCATCGCGCGCTGTCTCGCTCAACGATATTCTCGCTTTCCCGGTCGCGCCGGGAACCGGAGGCATATCGTCGGCGGCCGGGAGAACGCGCTGCACCTGCTGGCCGACGCTCAACAGCCGCGGCGAAACGCTCCTTGACGTGCCCCGGCGCAATGCACCCAGGGCGGCGTCCAGCATACGCTCGCGGCTGGCCAGACTCGCGGGCCGGTCAGATCATGATGACGAGCATGAAGGCCATGGTCACGCCCATCGCGATGCGGCACCCGGCCGCGGTCCGGGGATTGAGCAGGAGGTCTCGGACCGAACCGCCGTCGCGGCCGGCGGCACCCGCGGATTGGACCGCGCGGGCGGCCTGCTCCGGCAGAGTGGCCACACCACCTTCGGCCCGTGCCGTAGCCGCTGACGACCCGGAGCCGACAATGCTGTTCCCGGCCACGGCGCCTGCCGTGGCCGCAGAGGATCCGGCGGCTACGGCGGACACGTAACCGCCGTGCGGGGCGGGCCCGGACAGCCGGTCGAGGTCTACCACGGCGTAGCCGACGAGCAGGATCGCGAAGATGTACGCCACCACCGGGGCGGCCAGTGTCGACATCCCGCCGCCGGCGCCCCCCATGCCGGCCATCCCGGAACCGTGACCCGCCGCGGGGGCGGTGATCGCGGCAAACATGTAGACCATGGCGGCGCTGTGCACCAGATGCGGTGCGTGATGGCTCTCCACCAGCACCCGGGCGCCCCGGCCCCGGGACTCCCGGTAGACGAACCAGGCGAACCAGGCGGTCGTCACCGCGAAGATCGCGGTCCAGGCGCCGTTGGCCAGCGTGGTCAGGCTGGCCACCAGCATGCCCGCCATCGCGATCCCCATCAGCACGTGCACGCCGTCGATGTCCGCATCCATGACGCCCCGGCGCCACGGCCGGTCCAGGCCCAGCCGGCCCGCGCTCACCGCCGCCACCAGCAGCATCAGCGCGGCGAAGATGTCCAGGATGAAGCCGGGGATCCCCATCATGTCGTCACCCCTTCCCGGCCGCCCTCGGCGGCCAGTTCCGTCGCGGGCGCGGACGCCGTGGGCAGTTTCCGGAGCGGCCAGTAGGCCAGGGCCAGCAGGATCAGCAACGGGCCGGAGTTGACGTCCGTCGCGCCGCCCGCCATGATCTCGCCGAACGCCTCCCCGAAGATCCATATAAGCGCGGCCACCACGATGGCCAGTACCAGGACGGCTCGCAGGCCCGGGCTCGGCAGATAGACACCGACGGCGATCACGGCCAGGGCTATCGCCATCACGATGGAGGCGGCCAGCCCCTGATGAGCCAGCAGCGACCCGGCATGGTTGTCCAGGCCGGCGAGCCAGCCTGGCTCGCCGTCGCCCATGCCGCCGATCATGCCGCTCAGGCCCTGCGCCGTCCGGTTCCCCGGCAGCAGTGCAAAGTAGGCCAGGCCGCCCCAGAGCACCAGCCACAGCACCCGGGCCGTTTGCGCGCCGACGGCCCGGGCCGCGACAAAGGGCGCCGCGGCCGCTCGGCGGTCGGAGGGCCACAGGAGCACGGCCAGGAGCGCGTAGATAATCACGGCTCCGGGGGCGCCGTTGACCGGGCTCGCGCCGGACGTCAGCACCACGCCGAGCCCCTCACCGAACCACCAGACGCCGAGCGACCAGGCGATCGAAGCGGCGAGAGCGACCCGGACCGTGGGCCGCCACGCGATCCCCAGGGCGAGCAGCAGCTGGATCGTGGCGAAGATGGTGTTGAGCAGCACCGCGTTGTGCTCGACGAGGCGGGCATCCCAGTTGATCGGGCTCGCGATCACCGAGGGGTTGCCGGCGGCCGTGCCGGCGAGCATCTGGCCGAATGCCTTCGTGAACATGAAACCCTGGTACTGCAGCACGGCGTCCAGCAGCCAGATCGCGGCTAGGACCAGCTGCAGCATGCGTCTGGCGTCGGGCGGCCGCCACGTTATCTCGGCCCCGGTGCCGGGCCGTTCCCGCCGCGCGACCCGGTTGCCCGCGACGGCCATGTCACTCATCCCGAATATCTCCTCAGCGTTTCTCCGCCCGGGATCGGCCCTCTCGCCGGCCGCCCGGGGTCCGATGCGCGACCGGAATACCGGCCTTCGTGTCGGGCTGACCGCGCCAACATGTATGTCCGCCCGGCGGGTCGGTACTGCCCTTTTCCCGGAACGCCGAGGGGTTGTAAAGCAGAACAATAGATGGATGTGATCCGGCCCGGCAAGGCGGGTTGACAAGTAAGCGAATCCATGACCGGCCTTCTCGGCGAAATACCTGGTGGGAGGGGCCTCTGCGGACCGCCTCAGCGAGGCCAGCGGGAATTTGTGATAACCCCCCCGCGGTATACAGAAAACCCTATAGGGGTATTGCTAATACCGCCGCCAGGTATAGATCCAGATACCCATTGGGGATATTGAAGACGCGCCGGATCCAGTGGTGCACAAGCCGGTCGGCGAGCCGTCGGAAGGGCCATGCGCCTATACTTCGTAGCCATGCCGAGGCGGCAATGCTTCCCGGCTGCCACGCCCCGGGCCAGGAAGGGGTCGTCGTCGTGAGGACACCGCCATGAGTGAGACCGTCATCACCGTCGCGGGCATGACCTGCGGACACTGCGTGACCGCCGTGGAAGGCGAGATCAGCAAGCTGCCCGGCGTCACCGGCGTCACCGTGGACCTGTCCAGCGGCCAGGTGCGGGTCACCGCCGACCCGCTGCCGGACCGGGCCGCGCTGAGCGCGGCCGTGGACGAGGCCGGATACGAGCTGACCCGCTGACCAACCGCAGGACAGCCCGATCCGGCCGCCGCGTTCTAAGCTGTCGTGGAAAGGCGTCGGGTGAGGTCGTGGCAGGAACATGACAGCGGCACAATGACAGTGGCACAGACGAGCGAGGTCGGGCTCGCCGTGCAGGGGATGACCTGCGCCGCGTGCGCGGCCAGGATCGAGCGGAAGCTCAACCGCCTGGACGGTGTCGTCGCGGCGGTCAGCTATGCCACCGGACAGGCCCGGGTCACGGCGCCGGCCGGCCTGCCCGCGGCGACGCTGGTCGGTGCGGTGGAGGACGCGGGCTACTCGGCGACCGTGATCCGGCCCGGGCCGCGGCCGGCCGAGGCGGACGCCGACGCGGACCAGGCCCGCTACTTGTTCCGGCGGCTCATGCTCGCGCTGGCCTTCTACATACCGCTCACCGACCTCTCGGTCCAGCTGTCGCTGTTCCCGGCGTTCCGGTTTCCCGGGTGGCAATGGCTGCTGGTGGCCCTGGCCGTCCCGGTCGCGCTCTGGGCGGCCTGGCCGTTCCACCGGGCTGCCCTGCGCGGCGCCCGCCACGGCACGTTCTCCATGGACACCCTGGTGTCTCTGGGCGTGATAGCGGCGTGCGGGTGGTCGGTGTACGCGATGTTCGTCCTGGATCGGGGGCACTCGAGGGCCAGCGGCTGGTACGAGCTGGTGCACGCGTCGGGCGGCGGGATCTACCTGGAGGTGGCGGCCTCGGTCACCACGTTCCTGCTGGCCGGCCGATTCTACGAGGCCCGGGCCCGGCGGCTGGCCGGCGACGCGATGCGGGAGCTGGCCGCCGCGGGCGCCAAGGACGTGTGCGTGGTCGATGACGACGGCGCCGAGCGCCGCGTTCCCGTGGCCGAGCTCCGGGCCGGCCAGCGATTTGTCGTGCGTCCGGGTGAGCGCATCGCCGCCGACGGCCAGGTGCTGTCCGGCCGGTCCGCGGTCGACACGAGCATGATGACCGGTGAGCCGGTGCCGGCCGACGTGGCCGAGGGCGACCAGGTGACCGCGGGCACCATCGCGGTTGGCGGGCGGCTGGTCGTGCGCGCGGTCAAGGTCGGCCGCGACACCCAGCTCGCGCATCTGATCGCCCTGGTCGAGCAGGCTCAGACGGAGAAGGCGGCCGTGCAGCGCCTGGCCGACCGGATAGCGGGCGTGTTCGTACCGTCCGTGCTGGTGCTCGCGGCCGTCACCTTGGGCGGGTGGCTGCTGGCCGGCGCCCCGGCGCAACGGGCGTTCAGTGCCGCCCTGGCCGTGCTGATCATCGCCTGCCCATGCGCGCTGGGCCTCGCCACCCCGGCGGCGCTGATGGTGGCCTGCGGACGAGGCGCACAGCTGGGCATCTTCATCAAGGGCTACCGGGCGCTGGAGTCCTCCCGCGCGGTGGACACCGTCGTGCTGGACAAGACCGGGACGGTCACGACCGGCGTGATGGAGGTCACCGCCGTACTGCCGGGACCGGGAACCAGCCGTGAGACACTGCTCCGGCGGGCCGGCGCGGTCGAGAACGCCTCCGAGCACGCCGTGGCCGCCGCGATCAGCGCGGCGGCCCGAGCCGAGCTCGGCCCGCTGCCCGACGTGACCGGTTTCGAGGCGCTCCCCGGCCTCGGCGCGCGCGCGAGCGCGGAGGGGCTCGAGGTCCTGGTCGGGCGGGAGCGGCTGCTGCGCGAGCACGGGATCGCCGTTCCCGCGGACCTGGAAGACGCGTTCGGGCCGTGGCGGCAGGCGGGCTGCACGATGGTGCTGGCCGGGTGGGACGGCCAGGTGCACGGGGCCCTCGCGGTGGCCGACACGGTCAAGCCGTCGGCCGCCGCCGCGGTGGCCCGCATGCACGAGCTCGGTCTGCGCACGCTCATGGTCACCGGCGACAGCGAGAGCGCGGCGCGCTCGGCCGCGGCCCAGGCCGGGATCGACGAGGTGATCGCCGGGGCGCTGCCCGCCGACAAGGTCGCCGTGCTGCGCGACCTTAAGGACGCCGGCGCGACGGTGGCGATGGTGGGGGACGGGATCAACGACGGGCCCGCCCTGGCCGCGGCCGACCTGGGCCTGGCCCTGGGCTCGGGCACCGACGTCGCGATCACCGCGGCCGACCTGATCCTGCTCCGGGACGACCTGGGCGCCGTTCCCGACGGCATCGGGCTGGCCCGGGCGACGTTCACCACGATCAGGCGCAACATCGTCTGGGCGTTCGGCTACAACGTTGCCGCCATCCCGCTGGCCGCCGCCGGCCTGCTCAATCCGATCATCGCGGCGGCGGCGATGGCGCTGTCCTCGGCCTTCGTGGTGTGGAACAGCGTCCGGCTGCGCCGGTTCGCCGCCTCAGGCGCCGGCGCCGGGCCGCTCGCGGTCGCCGCCGAGGGTGGCGCCGTCCCGGAGCCGGCGGACCGGGCGAGCGCCGACCGGGAGCCCGCCGCATCCGGCCGGTGAGCCGGAGCCTTGACGGTACTGGTGTCGAACGCGCTCTCGCCCTGCGATACACGGGGTCGGCACCGTCGTGGCCCAAGCCCGCGCCGGGATAGTCACCCGCGGGCAGACCAGGGGACTGGTGGGCCGCCCAGGGTGGCGCCGTCACGGAGCGGACGGACCGAACGAGCGTAGACCGAGAGCCAGCCACATCCGGCCGGGGCAGTCGCCGGTCTGAATTGCGCCCGCCGCCGGGCCAGTTCCTCGGCCGGTACCTCGAGCTCGATCGTGCGTTCCGCCAGGTCGACGCCGATCACGTCGCCGTCGCGCACCAGCCCGATCGGGCCGCCGACCGCGCCCTCCGGGCTCACCTCGGCCACCGAGATGCCGTCGTTGACCAGGCCGGACAGCTGCCCGTCGGTGATCACCGCGACCTGGCCGGACAGGCCCGCCCCGTCCAGCGCGAACACGAACGCGGACGTGAACCCCATGCCGGGCGCGCCGCGCAGGCCGAGCCCGGTCAGCACCAGGACCTGGCCGGCCGCGACCCGGCCGGCCCGGATCGCGGCCAGGCCCTCGTCGCGCGAGCCGAACACCCGGGCCGGGCCGCGGAACCGGTGCGGGCCGTCGTCGGCCACGGTTCTCTTGGCCACGGCGCCGTCGGGGGCCAGCGAGCCGCGCAGCACCACGATCCCGGGGTGGCGGGCCAGCGGCCGCTCCAGCGGGGCGATCACGTCCGCGTCCACGGCGCCGCCCGCATCGATCGCCTGGCCGAGCGTCTGGCCGGCCACGGTGGGCTGGCCGGTGTCCAGCATCGGGCCGAGCTGGCGCAGCAGCCCCAGCGCGCCGCCGGCCGCCTCGAACTCCTCGATCCCGCGCTCGCCGTTCGGCTTCACCGCGGCCAGCAGCGGCACCCGCGGGGCGAGCCGCTCGAACAGCGCGTAGACGTCGGTGTCACAGCCGGCCTCGATCGCCACCGCCTGCAGGTGCTTGAGGGTGTTGACGGAGCCGCTGACCGCCAGCATCGCGGTGACCGCGTTGCGGAACGCGCCCGGAGTCAGGATCGCGCGCGGCCGGACGTCCGCTTCGACCAGCTCCACGATGCGCCGGCCGGCGTCCGCGACGGCCCGCCACATCCGCGGGCCGCCCGCCAGGGCGGGGGTGCTGCCCGGCAGCGCCATGCCGAGCGCCTCGGCCGCGATGTGCATGGAGTTCGCCGTCCCCATCCCGGCGCAGACCCCGGGCCCGGCCACCGCGCACGAGCTCATCTCGGCCAGGTCTTCGACGGTCATGGCCCCGGTGGCGACGTGGCCGGCGTAGCGGAAGATGTCCTCGAAGTCGACCGGCTCGCCCCGGTAGACCCCGGACGGCTGGTAACCGCAGGCCACGATGATGGCCGGGATGTTCAGCCGGCCCGCCGCCATCAGGTGGGCGGGCGTGGTCTTGTCGCACGAGGACAGGCACACCATGCCGTCCAGCAGCGCGCCCTCGACGGCGACCTCGACGTCGCTGACGATCAGGTCCCGGCTGGGCAGGATGTACTGCCCGGCCCGCCCGGCGCTGGTGATCGCGTCGCTCGGCGCGGCGGTGCGCACCTCGAACCCGATTCCGCCGGCGGCGGCGATGGCCTGCTTCAGCGGCCCGACGATGCCGTCCAGATGGCTGAAGCAGCTGGCCAGCCCGGACGAGGTGTTGACGACGGCGATCTTCGGCTTCTCCATGTCCTCGGGCGTCAGCCCGAGCGCCGTCCACTGGGCGCGGCGCATCGCCCAGCGCGTCGTGCCGGCCTCGAAGTTACTCCGGAGCCCGATCACGTCACTGTTCCCGGCCGAGGTAGGCGCCGGTGCGTACCAAATGTTCCTGAAGGACGGCGACCTCGACGGCGCCGCACGGGACCGCATCGGCCAGGGCGAGACCGGCGGCGGTCCCGGCCGCCTCGCCCATCGCGAAGCACGGGCCGGTCACCCGGGCGGCGGACTGGGCGCCGTGGGTCATCGAGGCGCACCGCCCGATCACGTAGAGGTTGTCGACGGTGCCGGGCAGCATCATCCGGAACGGCAGCTGGTTGAACCCGCGCGGGTTGTCCCCGCGCGGCCAGCGGAACTCGACGGTGCCGGCCACGTGCGCCTCGACCGGCCAGCCGTTGACGCCGATCGTGTCCGGGAAATCCGCGCATCCGAGCACGTCGTCCTCGGTCAGCCGGTACGCGCCGATGATGCGGCGGGTTTCCCTGATCCCGATCTGCGGGGCCAGGTCCACGATGTAGGAGTCGCCGAAGCCGGGGGCGTGGTCGCGGATGAACGTGAACGCGTCGAGGGCCTGCTGGCGGCCCTGCAGCTCGCCGTGGCTGAGCTGGTCCACGTCGGTGCCGTCGACCGGGCTGCCGTCCGGGTTGCTGAGCTGGGTCAGGTTGGCCCGCCACTCCAGCGGGTTGCGCTGCGGGCGGACGATCGGCTTCTTGCGCGGGAACCGGTGCGTGCCGGCCCGTTCCGCCGCGTCCATCAGCCGCTCGACCGTGCGCCACGGCTTGTCCCCGGCCGCGGCGACGTCGACGCCGTTGATCCGGAACATCAGCGACGGGTACAGCAGCCTGGCGGACTTCTCGAACGGCACCCCGGCCCAGGCCGAGACGTCGCCGTCGCCGGTGGCGTCGATGAACACCCGGCCGCGGATCGCTCCCCGGCCGGACTTCGACTCGATGAACACCGCGTCGATCGTGCGCTCGCCGGCCATGGCCAGGCCGACGGCCAGCGCGTGGAACAGGATCCGGGCACCCGCGCCGGTGACCAGCTCGTCCGCGGCGATCTTGTAGGCGGAGATGTCGAACGCCTGGGCCAGGATGCCGTCGTTGATCGTGAGATGCGGCCGGGACAGCCCGTCCAGCTTGCCCAGCCGGTCCAGCAGCTCGTCGGCCAGGCCGTGGATGACCTGCCGGTCCTCGCCGTGCACCCGGGCGTGCAGGCCGCAGAACGTGCTCAGCCCGCCGGCCGTGCCCGCGCCGCCGAGAAAGCCGTACCGCTCGAGCAGGATCGTGGACCGGCCGGAGCGGGCCGCGGCGGCCGCCGCCATGAGCCCGGCCGGGCCGCCGCCGACCACGACCACGTCGAACTCGCCGTGCACCCGCGTGGCCCGGGCCGGCTCGGTGATCGCCGCCGGGTCCGGCATCACTCGGCCGCGGGGTGGGCCTCGCCGGCCGGGAGGATCACCCGGTCGAGGGTGTAGCTGGTCGGGGCGAGCGCGTCGGTCATGATGCCCTCGATGATCGGGAGCGGGACCAGGCAGTCCGCGCACGCCTCGGGGCCCGCCTCGATCTGGATCAGCACCCGCTCCGGTTCGGTCACCGACCAGTTCAGCCGGTAGCCGTCGGCGGCCAGCATGTCGCGGAATCCCCGCAGCGCGGCGTCGACCGCCGTCTCGCCGCCTGCCGCGGATGCGCCGGTGCCGTCGTTCATCTCGTGCCCCTCTCGTCCTCGACCCGGACCACCGCCGGCGGGCCGCCGCGCGGGCCGAACGTCTCGATGACCGCGGAGACGCCCGCGTTGTTCGCGCCGGCCACCGCGACGAGCACGGCGCCGGGGGAGTTCAGGACCCGCACGTCGTCGTCCCTTTGGCCGTCGGATTCCGCCCGGTCCGGCACCGCGTCCGGGTGATCGGCCGGCACCCGCCAGCGGGTCTGCCGCGCGATCGCGTCCTTGCCCACCGCGGCGAGCTCGGCGCGGCTTCGCACCGCGTGATCGTAGATGAACCGGCTCAGGTCGGCCTTGCCCCAGCCGGCCTGGCCAAACAGCCGGGCGTGCTCCGGGCCCAGCACCACCAGCGCGCTGGTCGTCTCGTGGATCAGCGCGCCGGTCCGGGAGATCGTGCCCGCCAGGTCCAGCGCGAGCTGCTCGGGCACCGTGGTGTGCCGGGCCTCGATGTGCAGGCACGAGCGGATGATCATGGCGGTCACCGCGCTGTCCGAGGGATCGAGGCCGTGGTCGGCGTGCAGCGGCGGCCACGGGCTGTCCTCCTCGTTCTCGGCGATGCACGCGGTGTACTTGGCCGGGGTGCCCTGGGTGGCCTGGTCGAGCAGGTGCGGCCGGAGGCCGAACGCGTTGATCGCGGTCAGCCGGATGGCCCGGCCGATCGTCGCGTTGGCCCGGAACCCCGAGCCGAACACGTTCCCGGCGGCGTTCATGCCGATCCGTCGCCGCACCGGGCCGTTGACCAGCAGGAAGGGCGCGGTCCCGGTCGTGCTCTGCCAGATCGCCCGCCCGGCGTAGCCCTCGGCCCGCAGCGAGTCCCACGCGGCCAGCACGACCGGGAAGTACTCCGGCCGGCACCCGGCCAGCCCGGCGTTGATGGCGGCCAGCCGGACCGTGCACTGCCGGTTCAGGTGCGGCATCGCGAGCACGACCTCGTCCGGGTCGCGGGCCGTCTGGGCCAGGAACTCGGCCAGGTAGGACTCGGTGACCGGGACCACGGGCAGGCCGTCGGTCCAGTCGCGGTCGGCGTAGTACTCCATGGCCCGGCGGATCTCGGCCGCGTCGGCCAGCGGGGCCTCGTCACTGTCGACGGCGGCGGCCACTCAGGACTCCGGGCCGAGTATCCGCAGGACGGCGGGCAGCAGGCCGGCGGCGCGTTCCTCGATCTGCGCCTGATCCAGGCTGGCCAGCGGGTGCGGCACGGTCACGAACTCATACCCCGGGAAGCCGTAGACCTTCGCCATGGCGCGGGCCGGGGCCACGAAGCTGTCGGTGCAGATGCTCACGGCGGGCACCCCGGCCCGCTCGAGCAGTATCCCGTCGGCCAAACTGGCCGCGCTGCACGAGCCTCAATCACCGATGCCCGCCACCGCGAAATCGCAGTTGTGCAGGATGCGCTGGATCAGGCTCTCCTCGACCGGCGTGCCGAAGTAGCTCTTGGTGTACAGGATCGACGCCTGCACCCCGTGCCGGCGCTTGAGCTCGGCGGCGACGGCCGACAGCAGCGCCGAGGCGTTCGGCTTGGTGTTCTCGAGCAGGCCGACGGTCAGCCCGCGCAGGCTGCCCGGCCGGGGGGCGAGGGTGGTGTCGGTCGCCCGGTCGTCGTCGCCGGTGGGGTCGAGTAGCCTCTCAGGTCCCATATCCCACCAGATCCCACCAGCTCCCAGGCGGCGTGACGGCATCCTGCCCGCGCTCAGTCAAGCATGCCGGCCGCTCTGCCGACAAGATTGTGAACACTGTGCCGCTTTGCCCCCGCCCTCCGGCCACTCGACCATGATCGTTGCCACTCCTTACGCCTTCCAGGGTTCGATCACCCAGTTTGCCCCGGTGAGGGGCGGGCGGGGGAGCCGGAAATGGGGGATCGCCGCGGCGGGGGCTGAGACATATAGTGGAGGTGTATCACTGCGTTGCCGAGGATGAGGTGACGAAGTGACAGGAGTGCAGCGATGTCCGTTATCGGGGATCCGAGGGTGGCGGCGGGCGGGGCCGGCGACGGCCCGGCGGCGCGACCATGGATCGGGCTGTACCTCTCTGAGCCCGCCCGCGGGCTGGCCCAGTTCGCCGGCCTGGGGCTGGCCGCCCCGTGGCTGCTGACCGCGCCGCGCGGCGACGGTCACGGCGTCATGGTTCTGCCCGGATTCCTGGCCTCTGACTCCAGCACCGCGGTGCTCCGCTGGTACCTGGACCGGATCGGCTACACGGTGCGCGGCTGGAACCTGGACCGCAACCTGGGCCCGACCGACCGGGTGCTGGATGAGCTGCCGCGCTCCCTGACCGCGCTCGCGGAACAAACCGGCGGTCCGGTCTCGCTGATCGGCTGGAGCCTGGGCGGCGTCTACGCCAGGGAACTGGCCCGGGACCAGCCGGAGATCACCCGGCAGGTGATCACGCTGGCCAGCCCGTTCGCGCTGACCGACTCGCGATCCAGCCGCGCCCACCGCGTCTACCAGCGCCAGGCCCACCGGCACGCCGAGGGCCGGCTGCCCACGCCCGAGCAGCGGGCCCGGCCGCTCGAGGTGCCCTCGACCGCCGTGTTCTCGCGGTGGGATGGCATCGTGTCCCAGGTGGCCTGCACCGAGCCGGAAACCGACCGGCACGAGAACATCGAGGTCCGCTGCGGCCACCTGGGCTTCGGGGTGGACCCGGCCACGCTCTGGCTGATCGCCGACCGGCTGGCGGTCCCGGCCGGCCGGTGGCACCGGTTCCGCCCCCCGCCGGCCGCGCGGCTGCTCTACCCCGGCCGCTGATCGGGGCGGGGCAGACATGCAGCAGCTCACCGGCCTGGACGCGGCCTTCCTGGCGCTCGAGACGGCCAACGCCACCGGCCACGTGGGCGGGGTGTGCATCCTGGATCCCCGGGAGGCGCCGGAGCCGCTGACGCTGGCCCGGCTCACCGACGTGCTGGGGGAGCGGCTGCCGCTGGTCCCCGTGCTGCGGCGCAAGCTGCAGAACGTTCCGCTCGGCCTCGATCAGCCGTACTGGGTCGACGACCCGGACTTCGACATCGAGTACCACATCCGCGAGCTCGCGCTGCCCCGCCCCGGCTCGGATGCCCAGCTCACCGAGCAGGTCGCCCGGCTGCACGCCCGGCCGCTGGATCGCAGCCGCCCGCTGTGGGAGATCTACCTGATCACCGGGCTGGCCCGGCGCCGGGCCGCGGTCTACACCAAGATCCACCACGCCGCGATCGACGGTGTGTCCGGCGCGGAACTGCTGACCGTGCTGCTCGACCTCACCCCTGACGGACGCGAGCCGCCGGCCGCGGCTCCGTTCCGGCCGCCCCGGCCGCCCGGCCCGGCCGAGCTGGCCGGGCTGGCGGCGCTGGCCGCCGCGCGGCTGGCCTGGCGGCCGGTGCAGGCGGTCCGCCTGGTCAACCAGCTGGTCCGGGTGCTGCCCACGCTGGCCCCGGCGGCGGGCACGTTCGCTGGCGGGCTCCTCGGGCTCAACCACGGCGACGGCGGCGTCATCGCGACCTCGGCCGGGCGGGCCCCGGCCACCCCGTTCAACGGGCCGATCACGCAGCACCGCCGGGTCGCGTTCCGCAGCGTGGACCTCGGCCGGGTGAAGCAGGTGAAGAACGCGTTCGGCGTCTCGGTCAACGACGTGGTGATGGCGATGTGCGCGGGCGCGCTGCGGCGCTGGCTGGCCGAGCACGACGCGCTTCCGCAGACGCCGCTGGTCGCGATGATCCCGGTGTCGGTACGCGACCCCTCCAGCCAGGGCGCGCTGGGCAACAAGGTGTCGGCCATGCTGGCCACCCTGCCCACCGCCACCGCGCAGCCCGAGCACCGCCTGGAGATCGTGCACGCCGCCACCCGGATCGCGAAGGCGCAGCAGGCGGCGATCCCGCAGGGGCTGGTCGACCAGATCAGCGACTTCGCACCGCCCGCGCTGACCGCGCGCGCCGCGCGGGTGGTGTTCGCGACCGGCCTGCTGCAGCGGCTGCCGCCGTTCAACCTGTGCATCTCGAACGTGCCCGGCCCCAACGTCCCGGTGTACCTGTGCGGGGCCAAGCTGCTGGCCCATTACCCGGTGTCGGTGATCACCGACGGCCAGGGCCTGAACATCACCGTGGTCGGTTACCTCGGCCAGCTGCACTTCGGCCTGGTCTGCTGCCGCGAGCTCGTCCCCGACATCGAGGCCCTGGCCGGCTACCTGGCCGACGAGCTGGACCTGCTGACCGAGGCGGCCGGACAGCGCGCGACGGGCTAGCCGGCGTGCGCGGCGCGGACGGGCCCGGGCGCGGCCGAGGTAGCGCCACAGGTCGCGGCCGAGGTCGCGCCCCAGGTCGCGGCCGCAGCGACGCGCTGGCGATCGTGCCCGAGGGGACGGCGCCGCCGGACGGGGTGCCGCCCGGGGTCTTCGCCGCGGCGGTGGACGCCTACCGGGCCGGCCGGCGGCTGGAGATGCAGTCGCTGGCCCGGCGGGCCGGCGTCGGCCGGGCCACCCTCTACCGGCGGGCCGGCAACCGGGAGCAGCTCCTCGACGCGGTCATCTGGTGGCGGGCCCGCCGGCTGCTGGCCCGCCAGGCCGAGGCCACCGCCGACCTGGCCGGCGCCGAGCGGATCGCCGCGATGATCGGCGGGGTGCTGCGGGCGGTCGAGCGGGACCGGCCGCTGCACGCGCTGATCGGGTCGGATCCCGAGGCCGCGCTGCGGATCCTGACCGGCTCGCGCAGCGCGGTGCAGCGCGGCATGTCCGGCGCGCTGGAGAACCTGATCGACCTCGAGCGGGCCCGCGGCGCGTTCCGGACCGACCTGGACACCCCCACGCTGGCCTACGCGATCGTCCGGATCAGCGAGGGGTTCCTGTACGCGGACGTCATCGCCGACCGCCCGCCCGACGTCGGCCGGGCCATCACGGTGATCGAGGCGTTGCTGACCGGACTGGATGTATCGGCTTAAAATCATCGCGGTCAGCAGTTGCCGATGGTCGAGGCCTCCTGCGACCAGTAGCTGGGCATCGCGCCGTACGGGTTGCCCGACCCGGACAGGTCGGTCACGAACAGGAAGCCGGCCCGGCTGCGGGTCCGGGACAGGTTGACCGCGCTGTCGAAGTCGGACTGGGGCGTCGCGTAGAGCACGTTGGCGAAGTGCGAGGGCGAGTACTGGCTCACCCACCCCGGCACCTGGTCGGACACGTACGAGGAGTACGAACCCTCGAACACCATCACGGTGTTGGCCACCGACATGAAGGCCTGCACCGGGTAGGCGCCCACGTTCAGCCAGACCACGCCGCCCGGCACGTTCGCGCGGATGTAGTTGGCCAGCTGCTGGTAATAGGACAGCTCGCCGGAGGTGCCCTGGGTCAGGTCCAGGAAAATGCCGTTCACCCCGTACCAGGACTTGTAGTCGTTGATCTCGGCCTCGACCGAGGCGATCGGCTTGTCGCCGTACTCGGTGGACGAATAGCCGAGCACCGTGATGCCGGCCGCCTGGGCCTGCTTGGTCAGCGTCTGGAAGTGCGACTGCGGCGACGTCCCCGGGCCGCTGTCCACGTTCAGGAACATCACGGCGGGCTTCGGCCGGGTGTTGATGGCCTGCGTCCAGTCGCTGCTCGCGTAGAAGTACGCGGGGACGAAGGTGTCCTGGCAGCCGGCCGCCACCACCGGCCCGGTCGGCTGCTGCGCGCTGCCGGGCGGGGCCGACGCGGCCGACGGTGCGCCGGCCTTTGCCTTCGCCTTGTGCCGGTGCCTCGGCTTCGGGGAGGGCGTGGGGGAGGCCGACGGCGAGGGCGTGGCCGGCGCGGTCGCGGCCCGCGACGGTGACCCGAGCGCGGTCGGCCGGGAGGCGGGCGCGGTGCCGCAGGCGCAGGCCACCACCGCGGGCAGCAGGATCGCCGCGGCGGTGCGCAGGCTGACCGGGACCCGCGCGATGACGCGCGAGATGTTACGGCGGTGCGTCGCCCCCGGGCGACGTTCTGCGGCCTCGCCCCCGGCCGCAGCGTTCTGTGACGCAACGTCCACCGGAGAATCATTTCCTATCCTGGATGCCCAACGGGGTGTCAACTGCATGATCAACTGATATATGGCTTATGCCGTCACCGGGTATTTTGTTATGTAACGCCCCGATCCCCGGGAAATCTGGGCCGGCCATTCTCGCAAGATCCAATTGTTCCCGCGCGCTTCTCGGCCGGCCCTTGGGGGCTTCTCGGCCGGCCCCAACTCTGTTTCAATGTGATCATGACTGCCTCGGCCGCGGCCGCCGCGGGGTGTGCGTCGTGACCTGGCTGTGGATCCTCATCGCCGTCGTGGTGGTCGTCGCCGTGGTTGTCGTGGCGCTGGCCGGGCGCGGGTTCGGCCCGTTCTTCGGGCACCGTTCCGTGGTCCTCGGCGGATGGCTGGCCGGGGCGATCGACGCGTATGAGCAGGGAGTGGCCCTGCATGCCGCGATCCGCGACGCCTCACGACCGGGCGCCGCGGCCGCGCCGGACGCCGAAGCCCGGTGGGCCGGCATCGAGCGCAGCGTCGCCGACCTGGACCGGCGCCTGCACGCCCTGCGCGCCGCGGCGCGCGATCCCGAGGACCGCGACGGGGTGAGCAAGGCGCTTCTGTCGCTGGGGGAGTTGCGGTCGGCGATCGACGGCCGCGGCGCCGGCCAGGCCGGGGTCATCCCGGCCCGGATGGACGCGTTCGAGGCGGCGCTGCGACGGCTCCGCCCGCCCGAGCGCCACCTGTGGTGAGTTCAGTCGGCCGGCTCGCCGTCCGGCTTGACCCGGATCACGCCGACGTGCTTGCTGGCGTGGGGGGATGGCCGGCCCGGGTGTGCGGACCGCCGCTCCTGCGGGCCGGTGTGCTCGCATCCGGCCTTGGCCCGGGCCACGCCGTGCGATGCGGTGGCGCGCGGGGCCGCCTCGTGTGACGCCGCCGGGCCCGCCGCCGCCTCGTGCGAGGGGGTGCCGGGCAGCGTGAGCGGCGGACGCTCGATCGCGGGCATGACCGAGGTCAGCGCCGCGCTGGCACGGTCGGCGGCCTGGCGTTTCCGGTGCTGCTTGTCGGCTCTCACGGTGGCCGCATCGAGCCGGTCGCTCATGCTGCGCAACCGGCGGACCTGCGTCCGCGCCTTGATCGCGCGGTCCA
>Ga0335072_10006629_pt1 | contig 16919 bp, 13 predicted proteins | sample Lox_Sample_21_FD_206725 | JGI IMG/M metagenome (GOLD analysis project Ga0335072, IMG submission 206725) | Soil microbial communities from Loxahatchee National Wildlife Refuge, Florida, United States - Lox_Sample_2.1 | ecosystem: Environmental > Terrestrial > Soil > Wetlands | place: USA...
CGGGCAGACGGCCGGTATCGACGTAGCGGCGGCGCATCACGTCATCGAGGCGCGCGAGGCGGGAGGTGGAAAAGCCGAGGGGGGTCGCTGTCACTGGTGGGTTCCGCTGCGCTGGGAGGGGGGTAGTTGGCGGTGGGGGTGTGGGGGTTGTCAAATGGGTGGGTGGCGGGTTGACCTTCGGGTTTGGGCGGGGACCGATCTGTCCGATTCCGGCGGGAATGACCAGAGCCGGCGGGCGAGTCTTGAACGGGTCTGGTGAGACCGGGATGGTCGTTTCAACGCCGGCATGCTGGCCGAGCAGAGGTCGGTTCCCGGTTGGCGGCAAGCGGGGGCGGTTGTGGTCGGACTGTTGCTTGTGAGGTTGACCGAACAGTGCAGGCTGGGGGACGCAAGTGGCTTGTTGCTGGGGCGTGCGGCCGCATAGGCCGTCTGCTGTTGGCCCCATAACGCGAATTATGGTAAGCGGACCAACCGGTTATGTGCTGGTCTCGTAATACCGGCAAAACCCCGGGCACGCAGGTGCAGCATGATCGGGGGGCAGCCAACGGAGCGGCGGAAATCCGCCACTGTTGCGGCTGTGGGAAGCGAAACAAGGACTGACTTTACATAACTTGCCCGGGGTTTTGCCGGTATTACCTGGTCTCTGCCGTTACGCCGAGGCGGCATCGCCTGGAGGACGGAAATCTGTGAATCGCCGGACCCGCCGCTTGTCGCGATCACGTGACCTGTCGCAAAATGCCCCAGCGGGGAAGTGGCCCGAGTCTGCGGGTAGGGCAGGCGATTGTCACGACGGTTTCCGACAGATGAAGATAGCGACGTGATTACCAAGCTCAGAACATATGAGCCCACCCAAACACCCGGCACGGACCCTAGGGAGTTCCGGACCGAAAGTGATGTCGAACAGAAGCTCGTCTATCCATTTCTGGTGCATCCCAGCTTCATCGACCTACCCGCTGAATGGGTTCGCACCAAGGAATACATGGAACCGACGGAAATCGACAAAGGGGCTGGCAAGCGATCTGGCTATATTCCCGACTACTCGATATGGCGCAGCGGATTTCCACTTCTGGTTGCCGAGGCGAAGCGCGAGGGCCGGATCAGCACATCCGCAGAGATACCCAGACTGTCATGCAGGCGCCGGACCATCTCGATCGATAGGCCGCGCTTGCGGTTCATCACTTCCGCGACACGGGTCCGCGTCCCGATCATGGGCTCCAGATCCTTCCGCGAGAGGCCCTGCTGTTCCATGCGGAATTTGATTGCTTCGATCGGGTCCGGCGGGTCCATCGGACAATGCTCCGCCTCATAGGCGTCGATCAGTGTTGCCAGTATATCCAGACGGTCACCGTCCGGGGTTCCGCTTTTCGCGCCCCATAGACGTTCGACTTCGGCGAGCGCCGCCTCGCGATCTTCCTCGCTCCGAATGGGCTTCAGCTCTGTTCCCATGGTCCACCTCGGTTACGTCGATCCGGTCGTATTCCCTGTGCGTGCCAATCCACTTGATCCACACGATGCTCTTTTCGAAATCGACCGCAATCACCAGACGATAGGCATTGCCCCTGATGTTGAACACGACGCGCTCGGCGGTCACGATGCTCGCCGCCGCATAGGACCGCTTCACATCCGCCGTGGTCCGCCATTGTGCCTTCTTCACCTCATCGAACCAGGCATCCAGCGCTGCCTTGACCGCTGGTTGATCCTGATGTCCGGCCAGCGCCTCCACGAACTCCCGCAAAGTGCGCCGCGCGATGATCCGCATGCGCTAAGCTAACATGCGCCCATTTTGGGCACAACGGATCGGAATGTCTTCGAGACTCGATCGGATACCGCGCGCGGAAAGAACCATCAGCCTTGTCCGGCCATCGACGAAAAGTTACATGTAGCTCCGTTCAGGACATCGCCATGGCCACACCCGCTCGATCAGGCCCATCGCGCGACAAGGTCCGGGCGCACCGGGCCCGTCTGCGGCGCCAGGGATTGCGGCCGATCCAGATCTGGGTCCCCGACGTGCGTTCCCCGGAATTTGCCGCCGAAGCACACCGCCAGTCCCTGGCAGTTGCCACCAGCGCGCACGAAGAGGACGATCAGGCGTTCATCGACGCGATCTCGGATTGGACCGAGACGTGAGGCGTGGCGACGTTTGGACGGTTGCCGGGACGGCGACGATGCCGGCAAGCCAAGGCCAGTGGTGATCTTACAGGACGCGATGCTGTCCGCCCCGACCCTGCCCGCCGCCACTGGACAAATCCGCCGCGACCGACGATACCCCCCTCCCATCCGGCTCCGGCCGTGACCGCGCTGGCCGACATCCCGGCGCGGCCTTTACCCGGAGCTCCGCCCCAAGCAAGGAGACAATCCCGATGTCGATCACCGCGGAGCGCCGCACGACGCTCATTGGCGAATATGCCACCGCCCCCTCCGACACCGGCAGCCCGGAGGTGCAGGTTGCCCTGCTCTCCGAGCGTATCGGCAACCTGACCGAGCACCTGAAGACCCACGCGAAGGATTTCCACTCGCGCCGCGGCCTGCTGATGCTGGTCGGCCGGCGGCGGCGCTTGCTCGACTACCTGAAGGCCAAGGACAGCCGCCGCTATGAGACGCTGATCGGGCGGCTCAGCCTGCGGCGATAACCGCCGTCACGTCGGTCGCAGGCCCGCCATCCGCGATTTTTGCTTCGGCTCCGCCGGCAAGTCGTGGATAACCGGCCTCCGCCGGCCCTGACGGCGACGTGAAATAGCCGGCCATTGCCCCTATATGGCAGCAATCCGGCGCCGACCCCCGGCCTCATGGTGAGGCGGGGCAATGCCCAAGGAGGCAGGCTGAAACGCCTCCCAACGCCGCGTCACGCGGCGGACCGACAGACCGCCGATCCGGCACGCCCCCCAGAGTGGGAACCGCGACGGCGTTTCCGGCCACATGGCCGCGGCTGCGCCCAGCCATTGAGCCTCCGGCGCAGCCCCCTCCATGCGACCCGAGACGCCGCCTCCCGCCCCGGAAGGGCTCCCAGGCCAGACTCGTCCGGCATGCCGCCCGCCGATGCCGCGCATCTGTAAGGACGCATGAATGTTCAACTACTTCCGTAAAGAACTCGACTGGGGGGGCCGCAAGCTCGTCCTGGAAACCGGCAAGATCGCCCGCCAGGCCGATGGCGCCGTGGTCGCCAGCTATGGCGACACCATCGTGCTGTGCACCGCCGTGGGCGTGAAAACCTCCCGCCCCGGCCAGGACTTCTTCCCGCTCACCGTGAACTACCAGGAGAAGGCGTTCGCCGCGGGCAAGATCCCCGGCGGCTTCTTCAAGCGCGAGGGCCGGCCCAGCGAGGCGGAAACCCTCAAATCCCGCCTGATCGACCGCCCGATCCGCCCGCTCTTCCCGGACAATTTCCGCAACGAGGTGCAGGTCATCGCCACCGTCCTCAGCCATGACCTGGAGAACGACCCCGATATCGTCTCCATGATCGGGTGCTCGGCCGCGCTGACCCTGTCCGGCATCCCGTTCTTCGGCCCGGTGGGCGCTGCCCGCGTCGGCTACAAGGACGGCCAGTACATCCTGAACCCCACCGCCGACCAGGTGAAGGACAGCCAGCTCGACCTGGTGGTGGCCGGCACCACGGACGGCGTGCTGATGGTGGAATCCGAAGCGCAGGAGCTGAGCGAGGACGTGATGCTCGGCGCCGTCACCTTCGGCCATGAGAGCTTCCAGCCGGTGATCCAGGCGATCATCGAACTGGCCGAGCGCGCCGCCAAGGACCCCTGGCCGCTGCCCGAGCCATCGGCGGAGGAGCAGGCGCTGAAGGCCCGCGTGGACGCGCTGGGCCGTGCCGGCCTGGCCGACGCCTACAAGGAACCCGACAAGGGCGCCCGCCACGACAAGGTCGATGCCGTCCGCAAGCAGGTGATGGAGGCTGTCGCCGCCGAGGGCCTGAACGCGGACAAGGCCGCCGCCGTCTTCCACGACCTGGAAGCCGACATTGTCCGCAACGGCATCCTGGACACCGGCATCCGCATCGACGGCCGCGATACCAGGAGCATCCGCCCGATCGTCGCCGAGGTGCACGTGCTGCCCCGTGCGCACGGTTCCGCCTTGTTCACCCGCGGCGAGACGCAGGCGTTCTGCGTCGCCACCTTGGGCACCGGCCAGGATGAGCAAGTGATCGACGCGCTGGCGGGCGAGTACCGCGAGCATTTCATGCTGCACTACAATTTCCCGCCCTACTCGGTGGGCGAGGCCGGCCGCATGGGCTCGCCGGGCCGGCGCGAGATCGGCCACGGCAAGCTGGCCTGGCGCGCCATCCACCCGCTGCTGCCAGAGAAAGAAAAATTCCCCTACACGCTGCGGGTGGTGTCGGAAATTACCGAGTCCAACGGCTCATCGTCGATGGCGACGGTGTGCGGCGGCTCGCTGGCGCTGATGGATGCCGGCGTGCCGCTGCGGCGGCCGGTGGCGGGCATCGCCATGGGCCTGATCAAGGAGGACAAGGGCTTCGCCGTGCTGTCGGACATCCTGGGCGACGAGGACCATCTCGGCGACATGGATTTCAAGGTGGCGGGCACCGAGTCGGGCGTCACCGCCTTGCAGATGGACATCAAGATCACGTCCATCACCCCGGAGATCATGCGGATTGCCCTGGCGCAGGCGCGCGACGGGCGGATGCACATCCTGGGCGAGATGAACAAGGCGATCACCGGCCACCGTGACGACGTCGCGGCCACCGCGCCGCGCATCACCGTGATCAACGTCCCGAAGGACAAGATCCGCGAGGTGATCGGCACCGGCGGCAAGGTGATCCGGGAGATCGTCGAGCAAACCCAGTGCAAGATCGACATCGATGACGATGGCACCATCAAGATCGCCGCCACCGATGCCTTGCAGGCGCAGCAGGCGATCGACTGGATCCGCGGCATCGTCGCCGAGCCGGAGATCGGCATCATCTACACCGGCAAGGTGGTGAAGACCGCCGATTTCGGCGCATTCGTGAACTTCCTGGGGTCGCGCGACGGGCTGGTGCATATCAGCGAGCTGCAACAGGGCCGGGTGGGCAAGACCACGGACGTGGTGAATGTCGGCGATGCAGTGAAGGTGAAGGTCATCGGCTTCGACGAGCGCGGCAAGGTGAAACTGTCGATGCGGGTGGTGGACCAGGCCACAGGCGCCGACATCACCGAGCAAGTCGGTGCCAAGCCGGGCCGTGGCGACCGTGATCGCGGCGACCGGGGCGACCGGGGCGATCGCGGTGACCGGGGCGATCGCGGTGACCGTGGCGACCGGCGCGAGCGCCACCACGACCGCGGCGAACGGCGCGAACCGTACGATCCTGCCTCGCCAATGCCGCTGGACAGCGAGCAACCGGTGGTCGGGGAGTAAAGCAGGAAAAGGCGGTCGTGCTCCCGGGACGCGACCGCCGGTGGAGCAGTTGACACAACAATGCGCCACTTTGGAGCGGACCTTTGGCGATCGTTCAATCGCGTCCAGGGAACGCTCCTTCCGGTCTTGGGGTTCTCCTTGCGATCGGCAGTTTCTTTTACTCGCCGGCCGCAGAAGTTCGGTTCAACTGGAAATGGGTGGCGGTCGCGGCGCCGCTGGTCATTGCGGCCTGGGCCACTCTGGCAGACATGTTGATTGCGGCGCGGCGGGAGGTTCGTCCTCGCCTGCCGCGCGTCATCAATGCTTAGTACGAGCGGTCGATTCAGGGTGGCGAAGAGCAAGAGGAGACCATTCTGCTGTTGGAGCCTTCGGAGCTATACGGGTTCGATGGGCTGGTATCGATCTACCACCACCGGCGGTTGGGCGGTGCCGAGGCCCCTGCGTTCGAGCGCCGCATCGGTGTGGGCCGGGTCTCAAACGTTCAGGAGAACCTGCTCATACAGGTGACGGTCCTGCGGTTCGATCCGGGGCAGGATGCCATCTGGGACCGGGTCCGGCAGCAGGACGCCGCCGCGTTGTCGGATATCCGCGTCAAGCCTACTGTGGCTTATCGGGACGCCGGGCTGGGAGCAATCGTCGATGAGTGAGACTGCGACACGAGCTGCGCTGGCCCGCGTGGTCCTTCTCGGGGATGAATGGCAAGGGAACTTTCCGTTCGAGGTCGTCATCAACTGGGGGAGCGATCACGGCGTCAAGGTCGGCGACCGGTTCCTGGTCTTTGGTTACGGCCCCCGGATAATCGATCCCGAGAGCGGTGAAGACCTCGGCGTGCTGGAAGTCGTCCGCGGCCGAGGCATCGTGACCCACGTCCAGGACCGCATTGCTACGGTGCGCTCAACAGAGCGGGGGCGACGGCGCGGTGCGACCCGGCGCGTTGTCCGACAATCCGCGACCGGCCCTCTGTCGATCGGCTTCGGCACCGGCGGGCTGGTGGAGGAGGAAATTCCTGGCGACGAGGACAGGCCGTTTTCCAATGCTCAAAAAGGCGACCTGGCGAAGCCAATATGAATGTTCGCTACGGGCAGCCAGGCAGAGGTTCCGGCCGGCGAATTGCACTCAGCCGGCGGACGGCGCCATTGATGGCGCGGCAGAGGCCGCACGCCACGCCCGCCGGCTTGCCAGGCTCGGTCGAGGCACGAAGCGAAACGCCACAGTTTGCATTTGCCTGCGAGAAGCGTAACCGTTGCGTCACAATCGGACAGTCCCGTCGAACCGGGGCTCGCCCCAGGTAGCCTGAGAGACAGAACGCCAATGAAATCAATCAACGCGATCCGCATGGGAGGCATGGAGGTTCTGCCGCTGGTCGAAGGCGGCAAAGGCGTGTCCATTTCCAACGGCATCTCGTCCGGCAACTGGGCCGCTGCCGGCGGCGTCGGCACGTTCAGCGCGGTCAACGCCGACAGCTACGATGAGCATGGCTGGCGCATCCCGCAGCTCTACCATGGCCGCACCCGCCGGGAACGCCATGAGGAGCTGGTGGCCTACGCCATCCGCGGCGCCCTGACCCAGGCGCGTCGGGCCTACGAACTCGCGGCCGGCAAGGGCCGCATCCATGCCAACATCCTGTGGGAGATGGGCGCCGCCGAGCGCATCATCACCGAGGTGCTGGAGCAGGCGAAGGGCCTCATCAACGGCATCACCTGCGGCGCGGGCATGCCATACCGCCTGTCGGAGATCGCGACGCGGTTCAACGTCTACTACTACCCGATCATCTCCTCGGCCCGCGCATTCAACGCGCTGTGGAAGCGGGCGTATTCGAAGGCCGCGTCATTGCTCGGGGGCGTGGTCTACGAGGACCCCTGGCTGGCCGGCGGCCATAACGGCCTGTCGAACAGCGAAGACCCGGCGCGGCCGGAAGATCCGTTTCCGCGGGTTCTCGCGTTGCGCAAGCTGATGCGGGAATTCGGCCTGGACGAGACGCCGATCATCATGGCTGGCGGCGTGTGGTGGCTGGAGGAATGGCAGGACTGGATCGACAACCCGGAACTCGGCCCGGTCGCGTTCCAGTTCGGCACGCGTCCGCTGCTGACCAAGGAAAGCCCGATCGGCGATGCGTGGAAAGAGCGCCTCCGCACGCTGAAGGAGGGCGATGTCTTCCTCAACCATTTCAGTCCGACCGGGTTCTATTCCAGCGCGGTGAACAACGGGTTCATCCAGGAGCTGCGTGAGCGAAACGAACGCCAGGCCGCCTATACGGCCGAGCCGATCGGCGAGCACGTGGCGGAATATGGCGTGGGTCCGCGCAAGCGCCCGGTGTATCTCACGCCGGCGGACCTGGAGCGCGCGCGTTCGTGGGAGGCACAGGGCTTCACCGAAGCATTGCGCACGCCGGATTCGACGCTGGTGTTCGTCACGCCGGAAAAGGCCAGGGAGATCCTCACGGACCAGGTGGGCTGCATGGGCTGCCTGTCGCAATGCCGGTTCTCCAACTGGGCGCAGAACGAGCCGGAGCAATCCACCGGCAAGCGCCCCGATCCGCGCAGCTTCTGCATCCAGAAGACCTTGCAGAACATCGCGCACGAGGCGGACGCGCCGGGCGCGCTGGACGACAACCTGATGTTCAGCGGCCACAACGCGTTCCGGTTCGCGCGGGACCCGTTCTATTCCAACGGCTTCGTCCCGACGGTGAAGCAACTGGTCGAACGGATCATGACCGGGCGATAGGGCGCGACAGCAGCTTCTTCCCCCGCGTCGTGCGCATCCGTTGCCAGCGGCGCGCCGGCGGTTCAGCGGCGCGCCGGCGGTTCAGCCAGCTTTCCCGACCGTTCCACTGCACTGTCGCTGCACGGTCCGCGCCACCGAATGCCACGCGGATCGGCGCGGGACCAGGCGAATCATGCTGCGGGAGCAGGCATCCGGGTACGCCCAGGCCGGCTGCGCAGCAGGCGGATCAGCGGCCGCTCGACGATCCAGGATATCAGGACACCGCCAAGCACGCCGGGTATTGCAAGGGCAAGGAACAACCCGATGTCTGGCAGGGACCGGTCGAGACCCGCAAACACAATGAGCTTCCAGGCCAGTCCGATCCAGACGAATTGAAACAAATAGATCGAGAAGGTCGCGGAACCGAGGCTCTGCAGCCATTGCGGAACGGCCAGGAGATTCTGCCGGCCGGCCTCGGCGGCACCCAGCACGATCAGCGCGGCCGCCGGTCCATAGGCGAAGCGCGCCCAAACTGCGTCGCCGTCCAGCCACCCCAGATCCTCGAACGCCGCGGACGCGGCAAACAGCAGGATACCGGCCACCATGATGCCGCGCGGCACCGGCACGGAGCGATGCCGCAGGCAGTACGCCACGGCCATGCCCATGAAGAATTCCAGATTGAAGCCGCTGCAGACCGAGTCCGGCAGCCAATGCGGAGCAATGCCTCCCGCCACGGCCGACGAGACCAGCATCAACCAGGCGGTCAACACGACCAGCCCAAATGCGCGATGCCAGATCAGCACGCCTACGACGGAGTAGAACAGCAGCTCGAAACGCAAAGTCCAGGCGACCCCGAGGATCAGCTCGTGGTTGGACGGCAGCAGAGAGGCCGACCAGAACAAGCTGCCGACCGAAGGCAGCTCATGCGATCCGGCGAAATGCAACAGGATGGTCAGCAGCAAAGCGACCCAATAGACCGGCATCACGCGGGTAAAGCGGCGTTCGGCGTAGCGGGACAGCGCGGCCGGCGCGCCGATGTCGCCGTAGTGCACCCACACGATGATAAAGCCGCTGATGACGAAGAACAGGTCGACGCCGGCCTGGCCGAACTGGAAGAATCCGGCGTGAAGCGGCGCGTCGTGCACTTTCCTGATATGCCGCGCCACATGGTAGAGCACCACGGCGGTCGCCGCGACGCCGCGCGCCGCCTCGATACCGGAGAGCCGGGCCTTGTGAGAGATCGTTTCGCTCAATACTGAGACTAACGCTTTGCCGGCCTACAATAACCGTGGGACCGGGGCGCTACAAGAAATCGTTCGCCCGGAGATCGTTCGCCCGGAGATCGTTCGCCCAGAGGTCGTTCGCCCGGAGATCGTTCGCCCGGAGATCGTTCGCCTCAGAGTCCAAACGCAATCGTATCGTCGCGCTCGATCTGATGCACCAGGTCGATCTCCCACGTCAGGTAGGCGTTCATCGCTTCCTCCACACCCGCATTCCGATCGTACGGCCGCAGATAGGCGTCGATGCACGCCTCGTCCGGAGGGTTGGTCCGGTCCTTCACCAGTGGCCGGCCAAAAGCGCGCCACGCGTCGGTGCCGCCTTCCAGCACCAGCACCTCGGCGCCGGTGAGCCCCCTCACCTCCTCCACCGCCAGCCGCGCCACCACCCCGTCCGGCGACGCAATCACCACTGTTCCGGCCCCCGCAAGCTGCGGCTGCAGCACCGCCAGCCGCGAGCGCACGCCCCACAACGCGCCCGGAATATGTCCGTCGCGGAAATCGACGCTGCGGGCAAGGTCGATCACCACGGTTCCCTCGCCACGATCGAGCAGGGCCACCAGCCCGGACACATCCACGAACGGCACGGCGGCCTGCAACTCGGGCACCGGTGCCAGGATGCGGCCCGCCGACGCCGCCGCGTCCAGGCCGCCCTCGACCACGAACACGTCGCGATGCCCCATCTGGCGCAGCCACGCCCCCGTCATGCGGGCACGCACGCCGGTATCGTCCACCAGTGCGATCCGCGCATTGCGCACGCCGATCCAGTTGTCGGTCGATTGCACCAACTGCCCGCCCGGCGCGTTGCGGCTGCCCGGACGATGTCCGGCACGAAACTCCGCCGGGTCGCGCACATCCAGCACATACAGCGTGCGGTCGGTGTCCTCCTCGAAGCGCTCCAGGTCCAGCGGACCGATCACGCCGACGCCCGACTCCTCGGCGAACCGCTTCGCCCGGTCCAGCGCCAGGGCCAGCGTCTTCGGCGTGCCGGGGTCGAAATGCTCGGTGCGACCCCGCTCGCAGCGAAGCCCTGCCAGTTCCCACCCCATGGTGCCGTTGCGCAGCGCCACCACCTTGTTGGGAATGCCGGCGCGCCGCAGGCTTTCCGCGCCCAGAATGCTGCGCGTGCGGCCAGCGCAGTTCACCACCACCAAGGTCTTCGGATCGGGGGCGAGGTCGCCGATGCGATACGCCAACTCGCCGCCCGGCACGCTGATGCCGGTCGGGATCGACATGCGCATGAACTCCTCATAGGTCCGGCTGTCGAGCACCACCATTTGCCGCCCGGAATCCAGCCACTGCCGCAGTTCCGGCGGATCGACGCTTTCCGTGCCGTAATGATGCTCCACCCATTCGCCGAACGCCTTGGACGGCACGTTGACGCCGGAAAACAGCTCGTAGCCCGCCGCCGCCCAGGCCGGCGTGCCGCCGTCCAACACCGCCGTGTCGGTGGCGCCGATGCTTTCCAGCCAGCCGGCCAATTGCTCCGCCAGGCCACGCCCGTCATCGACGCAGCAGATGCGCGTGCCGAGCCGGGGCAGCAGCGCGCGGGCGCGGATTTCCTTCTTGCCCAGGCCGCAGGGGATTGCCCAGAACAGATGGGAGGCGCCGAACTCGCCGTCTTCCCGCGCATCGAGCAAGGCGAGTTCCTGACCGTCCGCGAGCCAGGCGTGCAGGGTCTTTGCATTGATGCGTTGCATGGCGGGTACCGCTTTTTGAGGTTTGATGAAGCCTAGGCGCGGGTTGCACCGCTTGGCAACGCACGGCCGCGAGCGCACATGCCACGCATGGATGCGATGCTGGTGTTCGACCGTGCCGCCGTGCGCCATCACCGCGACCGCGCGGCGCGGCAGGTCGACCGCGTGGCCGACGTGCTGCGCGATGCGGCGGAACGCTTGCTGGACCGGTTGGACGACACCACGGTACGCTTCGCGCAGGCGCTGGACGTAGGCGGCCGCGGCGTGGTGGCGCCGCTGTTGCGCGCGCGCGGGATCGCAGTGGTGAGCAGTGACCTGTCGCCCGCGATGGCGGTGCGGAATGGTGGGGCGAGCGTGGCGGCGGACGAGGAGTTCCTGCCCTTCGCCCCGTCCAGTTTCGACCTTGTGGTGGCGAGCCTGTCGCTGCATTGGGTGAACGACCTTCCCAGCGCGCTGATCCAGTTGCGCCAGTCGCTTCGGCCCGGCGGACTGTTGCTTGCGAGCCTGCCGGCACTGGGCACGCTGGACGAGTTGCGCCGCGCCCTGACCGAAGCCGAGGCCGCATTGACCGGCGGCGCCGCGCCGCGCGTTTCGCCGTTTCCGGACCTGCGCGATTGCGCTGCCCTGTTGCAGCGTGCCGGCTATGCGATGCCGGTCGCCGACATGGACGTGATCCGGCTGCGCTACGCCGATCCGATGGCGCTGCTGGCCGACCTGCGCGCCGCCGGCGAAGCAAACGCCGTGCACCTGCGCCTGCGCCGGCCGCCGGCGCGGGACCTGTTCCCGATGGCGTTGGCCGGATTGCCCGAGGCGGATGGCCGGGTCACCACGACACTGCGCATCGCGGTGATGACCGGCTGGGCGCCGGAGCGGTAAAGCCGCGGCGCGCGGCGCGGCGGCGCGACCGCTTTCATGGCGTCACGCTTCATAACAAGGCGTCGCTTCATAACAAGGTGTCGCTTCATAACAAGGCGTCGCTTCGTAACAAGGCGTCACTTCATAACAAGGCGTCGCTTCATAACAAGGCGTCGCTTCATAACAAGGTGTCGCTTGATAACATCGCGTCACTTCATAAGCTTGAATCCTGCGCGCGCCTCTACCCCCGAAACCGCACACCCAACACCGCTACGCCACCGCCCGCACCGCCTGCTCCAGCTCCCGAACCATCATGTCCCGCATTACGTATTTCTGCACCTTGCCCGTCACCGTCATCGGATAACTCTCAACGAACCGGACATAGCGCGGGATCTTGAAATGCGTGATGCGGCCGCGGCAGAACGTGCGGATTTCCTCCTCGGTCGCGGTCATGCCGTCACGCAGCCTGATCCAGGCGCACAGCTCCTCGCCAAAGAACGCGTCGGGCACGCCGAAGGCCTGCACATCCGCCACCGCCGGGTGAGCGTAGAGGAACTCCTCCACCTCGCGCGGATAGATGTTCTCGCCGCCGCGGATCACCATGTCCTTGCTGCGGCCGGTAATCGCGAGATAGCCGCCGGCATCCATCGTTCCCAGGTCGCCGGTATGCATCCAGCGCGCCGTGTCGATCGATTCGGCCGTCTGCGCGGCACCGTTCCAGTAGCCCTGCATCACCAGGTAGCCGCGCGTGCAGATCTCGCCCTGCACGCCGCGCGGCACGGTACGCCCCTCGGGATCGACGATCTTGATCTCGGCATGCGGATGGGCACGTCCCACGGTCGTCACGCGCTGTGCCAGCGTGTCGCTGCCGGTGGTCTGGGTGCTGATCGGCGAGGTCTCGGTCATGCCATAGACGATGGTCAGTTCGCGCATGCCCAGATCGTCGATCAGGCGGCGCATGATCGCTTCCGGACATGGCGCGCCACCGATGAATCCCTTGCGCAGCGGCGAGATATCGAAACGCGCGAATTCCGGATGGTTCAGCATGGCGATGAACATCGTGGGCACGCCGCCCATCACGGTGCAGCGCTCGTGGTGCAACGCCTCCAGCAACGCGGTGGGGTCGAAGCCCTCGCCGGGATAGACCGCGGTCGCGCCATGCACCACGCTCGCCAGGCTGCAGCACACCATGCCGCCGCAATGATACAGCGGCAGCGGCGCGCAGAACCGGTCGCCCGGCTCGATGCCGCCGATGATCCCCATGAAATAAGCGTTGTTGACGATGTTGTGGTGCGTCAGCGTCGCCGCCTTCGGCGAGCCGGTGGTGCCGGAGGTGAACTGAATGTTGATCGGATCGTCCGGCTGCAGCGTGTGCGCGAGTTCCGCCACGCGCGCATGCTCCGCCGGACCGCCGCGGGACAGCACTTCGGAGAACGTCAGAAAGCCCGGTTCGTCGGCGTCGCCGATATGGATCAACGTATGCAGATGCGGCAGCCGGCCGGCCCGCAGCGCGCCAGGCGTGCTGGCATCGATCTCGGGTGCGAGTTCGCGCAACATGCCGGGATAGTCGGTGGTCTTGAACCGGTCGGCGCAGATCAGCGCGCGGCATTCCACCTTGTTCAGCGCATATTCGAGTTCCGCGACGCGATAGGCCGGGTTGATGTTCACCATGATCAGTCCGGCCTTGGCGGTGGCGTACTGGGTCAACACCCAGGCCGCATTGTTGGGCGACCAGATGCCGACGCGATCGCCCGGTTGCAGCCCAAGCGCGAGCAAACCCGCCGCCAGGTCGTTCACCGCGCGCTGCATCCCGGCGAACGTCATGCGCACGCCCTGGTCGCACACGACGAACGCCTCGCGGTCGGGCCAGCGCGCCACGGTCGTGTCGAAACACGCGCCGATGGTTTCGTGGCGCAGCGGAATGTCGCAGGCGCCGTGTGCGTAGCTCAGCGGCTGATTGGCCATTGTCGACCCTCCCTGTTTGGTAATTTGGCGGAACGCTAGCACAGGGGGCGCGGCGCGCGCTGCGTCTATTTCACCGGCCGGCGCCGCTGCGCCACGCCGGCCGCGAGCAGGAGCAATGTCACCAGCGCAACGATGACGGTGGCCAGGGCGTAGAGTTCGGGCGTCGGGCCGAGGCGCAGCGAGGAAAACACCACCATCGGCAGTGTCGAGGCGCCGGGCCCGGAGGTGAAGCTCGCCACCACCACGTCGTCCAGCGACAGGGTGAAGGAAAGCAGCCAGCCGGAGACCAATGCCGGGGCGAGCAATGGCAGCGTGATCAGCAGGAAGCTGCGCCAGGGTGGGGCGTACAGGTCGGCGGCGGCTTCCTCGAATGTGGTGCCGGCGTCGGCGAGACGCGCCCGCACCACCACGGCGACATAGGCAACCGAGACCGATGCATGCGCCAGCGTCACCGTTGTCGCGCCGCGCTGCGCCGGCCAGCCGATCGCTTGCTCGGAGGCGACAAACAGCAGCAGCAGAGACAGGCCGGTGATGACCTCCGGCAGGACCAGGGGCGCGGCGACGGCGGCGGCGAAGGCGGTGCGGGCGCGGAACGACCCGAACCGCGCCAGCGCGTAGCCGGCCAGTGTGCCGACGATCAGGGCCAGCGTGGCGGATGACGCGGCGATGCGCAGCGACAGCATGGCGGCGTCGATCAGGGTGCGGTCGTGCGCCAGAGTGACATACCAACGGGTGGAAAATCCGGCCCAGGCGGTCACCAGGCTCGAAGCGTTGAAGCTGAGCGTGACCAGGAAGGCGATCGGCGCGTAGAGGAAGGCGTAGCCCGCGATCAAACAGGCGATGAGAGGGCGCCGGCCGGTCATGGCAAGGCCTGCCGGGCCGCAGCGATCGCGCGCCCGCCTGCGCCTCGCGCCCGCGCGGCGCGCAGCACTGCCGACCCCGCTGCCCACGCGACCAGCGGCAGGATCAGCAACAGCAGCAACAGCATGCAGGCAAGCGCCGAGGCGGTGGGCCAGTCCCGGTTCTGGAAGAACTCATTCCACAGCACGCGTCCGATCAACTGCGCCTGCGGGCCGCCGAGCAATTCCGGAATGACGTATTCGCCCACCGCCGGAATGAACACCAGCAGCGCGCCGGCCCATATGCCAGGCAGCGACAGCGGCAGCGTCACGGACAGGAAGACACGCCAGGGCGGCGCTCCGAGGTCGCTTGCGGCGTCCAACAGCGCCGTATCCAGCCGCGTGAGCCGCGCGTAGAGCGGCAGCACCATGAACGGGACATAGGTGTAGACGATGCCGATATACATTGCGGTATCAGAATACAGCAGCCGCAGCGGCGGCAGGTGGCAGAAGCCCAGTGCGATGTTGATCCAGCCATTGTCCTGCAACAGGCCGATCCAGGCGTTGATGCGCATCAGAAAGCCGGTCCAGAACGGCAGCATCAACGCGAGCAACAGCGGATTGCGCCGGCGCTCCGGTGCGCGCGCGATGGCCAGCGCCATGGGATAGCCGATCAGCAGGCAGATCAGGGTCGAAAGGCCGGCCACGCGCAGGCTGTGCAGGAAGGCGCCGCGGTACAGCGGGTCGGTCAGGATGAGTGCGAAATTGTCCCAGGTGGCGCGCAGGTGCGGGACGCCGGCGGTCCAATGCAACAGCGGAGCGTAGGGCGGCACGCCATCGGCCGGCTGCGACAGCGCTATTTTCAGCACAATCGCCGTTGGCAGCAGCAACAACAGGATCAGCCACGTCCACGGGATTGAAAGCACCAAGACGCGGCCGACAGACGCCTCTGCCGCTCGAAACGTGGGAGAGGCCGGGACGTGAAGCGGCGAGGGTGGGGTTGACCGGGTCGCCGCCATCGCTCTTCAGGACTCCGTACCGGCGGCGTCACCCTCGGCGCTGACACGCCTTGCGTCGGCGGGGTCCGCACCCCTGCTCCGCGCCGCGCGATCAGCGCAGCGCGAGAGAGGTTGCTGAGGCAGCACGATGCACGCGTCCTGCGCCCAGCTCAGCGTGACCGTCGCCCCGACCGCCGGTTGCTCTGCCCCCAGCCCGTCATGCAGCGATTGCGTCACGCGCAACACGGTGCCGTCGGCAAGCCGTACGCTGTGCGTCAGCGCATCCCCGGCATAGGCGCGTTCGATCACCACGCCGGCCACCACATTCGGCCCCAGGCGACGACCGATCCGCACCCGTTCCGGACGCAGCGCCAGCAGCACCGGCCCTTGCGGTGCCGCCGCCGCGGCCTGCACGGTCACGCCAAGCCCGGGCAGCAGCAGCGCGCCGTCCTGGCCCACCGCCGGCAGGATATTCGCCGCCCCCAGGAACTCCGCGACGAAGCGGCTGCCCGGGCGTTCATACACGTCCGCGGGCGTGCCGACCTGCAGCAGGCGGCCGGCGTGCATGACGCCGATGCGGTCGGCCATGGTCAGCGCCTCCTGCTGGTCGTGCGTGACCATGATGAAACTGGTGCCGAGCCGCCGTTGCAGCCGCACCAGTTCGCCGCGCGTCTCCACGCGCAGATTGCGGTCCAGCGCCGACAGCGGCTCATCGAGCAACAGCAGCCGCGGATTGGGCGCCAGCGCGCGCGCCAATGCGACGCGCTGCTGCTGCCCACCCGACAACTGATGCGGGCGGCGGGCCGCAAAATCCTCCAGCCGCACCAGCGCCAGCATCTCGGCGACGCGGGCGGCGATCTCGGCGCGGGGACGTCCCTGCTGACGCAGGCCAAAGCCGATATTCGACGCCACGCTCATATGCGGAAACAGCGCGTAGGACTGGAACATCGTGTTGACCGGACGGCGATGCGGCGGCAGGCCGGCGAGTTCGGTGCCGTCCAATTCGATATGGCCGGCATCGGGCTGGATGAAGCCGGCGATCGCGCGCAGCAGCGTGGTCTTGCCGGAACCCGATGCGCCAAGAAGCACGAAAAGCTCGCCCGCGCGCAGCGACAATTCGAGGCCATCCAGCGCGACGGTGGTGCCGTAGCGGACGGTGAGGTCCTCGATGCGCAGCAGCATGCTCAGTTGCCGGCCTTGATGCGTTCCCACATGCGGGTC
>Ga0335072_10006630_pt1 | contig 16915 bp, 19 predicted proteins | sample Lox_Sample_21_FD_206725 | JGI IMG/M metagenome (GOLD analysis project Ga0335072, IMG submission 206725) | Soil microbial communities from Loxahatchee National Wildlife Refuge, Florida, United States - Lox_Sample_2.1 | ecosystem: Environmental > Terrestrial > Soil > Wetlands | place: USA...
AACTTGTGACTTCTCATCGTCAGCCAATTAATCGTCCCAGTATTTCTTTGCTTCAGCAGTAAATTCTGTCCATTCGACGATTTCTCGCCATCGAATACGATACGTCGATTTGGTCGCCGATGATGGTATGTTGCAAGTGATTGGAGCTGGGGCTACTGGTAAACAGCATGCTGACTGGTCTGAGATTTGGCAGCAATCTGATGAGTACAAACATGTTGCTAAATAAATTTGTATCAAAACCGACCACAATTTTTCATATACTCAGAGCATTCACCTCCTACCTCCCTTATAAATAGCGGAAGAATCCTGGCTTGATCAGTGTGCTAGTTAGCGAAAGTGCCAGCCAAATGTAGCTCGATCTGCAAGGTGAGCATAATGATTGGTCCAGATCGAAAGGTCCGCCCCAAGGGGCAGACTACCACCCAAGCAAGGAGTAAACTCATATTCCTGCGGACGCTGGAGCCAACGGTCAACTGGGACGCGCTGGAGACGTGTCTACAAAGGCTCCTATTGTTATTGAATAGAATTTCCTTTATTTCTATTTGTTTGCAATCTCGCTTCCTCCTCGCACAACTCGTCCGATCGAATTCACCTGAGGTACCACTCCTGCACCTACTGCACCACCCACTGCCCACCAATATCGCCAAATCGAAAGATTCTCCTTTCTCATCCACTTCCCTGAAATATGCCGAGTCGCAGGGTGGTTGGAAACAAGACAACAACGCGCCAAACACCTGGACACCGCAGGAATTGGGCAAGCCTCTTCGAGCCAGAACTGCAAAAATTTTTCGAAAGATGTGTCGATATAGTCCGAGCCGAAGACCCTCGGTGCGACATTGACCCCATTACCTCCGAATTCAAACGCTTTGTATCTCAAAAATTAGGAAGTAATGTTGGGAAGTTGTGCATTTTGTCACCGCGGCAGGGAAATGCTTGGAACAATTTCCTCCGCAAAGAACACGACAGAAAGAGGAAGGAATTGCAGGAAGAATTGGGGCAGGTACCCCTCTATGGCGACGTCGTCCGATCGCTATCAGTCGAATGGGGAAGCCTTTCACAGGAAGAGAAGGAACGTTTTTCGGTTGGTGAGGATCGTGAACAGACACCTGGCGAGACCTCTCCCAATGGCACTCCATCGGTAACTTATGATTCTCTGGCATTGCAGAAGCAAGAAAGGAAGTTACGAAAACATATCAAGGATCTGGTATAATACAATGCAACTGGTCTGACTGCTAGTGCTCTGTTCTATATGATCGCCACGAAGTCCACACCCTCCTTCTTGACTTCGATGCCAAGAGATCTCAAATTGAATCGGACGTGGAGGTGCATGTTTGTGGCAAGGACATCAGGGAGGCCGGAGTAGCTGAACTACCGAGCATGCAGTTCGTTCGCTTCATGAAATGTACACTGGTTGAAGTTAATTACATCTGACTTTTGCAGTTCGGAAAGCCTACCCTGGTGACTTCAAAGTCATGATCCAGGAATCTATCTTTAAGAAGCAAGCAAAAGAGGACCTAAAGGCCATGGAAAGTGAGAAACCCCCATCTCCGACAGAACAGAAACGAAGAGAGTTCCGATCATTGATCATCCAAAGGTTCAACGATTTTGTTGCTGGCACGGATCTCGCGAATGAAAGCATCCCCCCTGGTGCTTTCCTCAAGCCCAATTTTTTCTCAAAATATCTCGACGCGAAAAACCTCATCTTACGTGGCATCGAGGATTACAAAACGATACAGAAAATTCAGTCTCTTTCTGGGCAGCAATTGGACCTCTACATCGCTGGCTTGAAATCCGGTGAAATTCTGTTCGAGAGGAATAATGACGAGATCCAAATGGATTTGGACCTGGATGATGATGTCAATTTTGAGTAGCAACAGATCTCTATACTTTTAGGATAGAGGATTTCAATTCAATTATGAATTTATGATCCGTCTTGGTGTTGGTGTAAACACGTTGGCCTACTCGCAGTGCGGCACGGTATAGGTGGTTGGTATGCCGTTGGAATCGACCAGTATAGACGGAAGACGATCTATACCGGTCTGTAAATGGCGCAACACAACCATCTATACCAGCCCAACAGTAAACAAATGTGCGCAATGTGCGCATTCCATCATGCCAGCAATTCGTTATACCAGTCATTCCCATCCAGGGCCCGTTACGACGATGGATACGTAATGTGTTACCGACACTCATTCCCACCGTTGACATCAATCCGCCTCCACACGCAACTCACTCTTAACGGTCACGGCTCTGCAGGTGCAGTCTTGATTTTCTGCACCTTCTTCTCCAGAACGTATTGTTCTAAAGGTATTCCCTGGATCCGAGTCTATTGATTCCCAACGTACGTAGAGATATCAGTTCTTAAGTTTTGAAAATTTACATTCTTGATTCGAGTTAGAGTGTTTCATTATAGGCAATTACAAGCATTAACGTCCGTGAATTCCGTTCTACTGTTCTCTATCTCCTAGTCTATTGTACTCTTACGCCAAGCCTGCATCTGAGAGCGAGAATGTGTAATTGGTTCGGCCACATGATTCACAGATATCTTTTCTTCTTCCTAGCCGTTGTTCAACGTCGATATTGCGGTGTACTAGGGCTTGTGGATAGCGGTGAGCTGGATGGACGACAAGGTTCTCCTTCTGCAAGTTGCATAGCTCGTCAAAACCGTGCCACTGTGGATTGCTGCGCATTTCCTCCACCCCAATCTTGATCCATTTGGTGTTGAACTCTTCTTGTTCTTCGGCGGTCCCTTGCGTTCCCTTCATTACTTCTTTGTACCTTCAAATTAGCTAGATGATAATATGTTACATACAACGTCACTTGTTCTCCCCATTCAAAGGAATGTGACAACAGATTCCTGCGCTGTTCTTCACCGTTCTCATATAATCCAAGTCGATACCACTCTGACCAAGCTCTGAGCAGATCCTTCTCGGAACACTGATTTGTCTTGTATAGTTCAAATAGGTAGTATTCTCCGACGATACAGGTACCGAGTCTTAGGAATGATTTCTTGCACTCAATCCACGCTTCGAGTGGAAGATGCCAAACGACCAATTCTGGAAAAGATGCATTCGGCGGGAGCACCATCATCGGCGCTGCAGGAGGGTTCTTCCTGGACACGGTCAATGAGCGGCGTTGAGAACCAAATACTTTAGATTTTCAATCTCTTCGCCAACAATATTCACTTGATGCCATTCTTGCGTTCGGAGGATTTTCTCATTCTCTTTCCGCTCACGCAATCTATCATACGCCCTTTTCTTGCTATTTTGGCGTTTTTCTCGCTGAACCTCAGGGTCGTGTGACTGTTCGAACATACCTCGCTTTTGAGCAAAGTACCTATACTTGTCATCTGTTGCGTCGGGATGACCGTTGTTTTGTTTCTGAGCCTTCGATTTGACGTGGGCATTTATGGATCCCTGTAAGTTTCGAGGTTGCACGTTCGGGCGATAGGTGCACCAAGGGCACTTCTCGAGCGATTTCCAATTGGTGATCAACGAAAGCTCTGGGCTGATGGCAGGGTTCATCCTTGTTGGGACCTTCTTTGTCGTTTTGTTTGGGTATGCGTGTTTTGTTTTCGACATATCCGTGCTGGCTCTGCCGCATTGTGGCGAGCCAATCGTACTGATCCAATCACAAATTCAGTCTCCGCATCACCGCATCACCGCATCACCGCATTGCCGCATCGCCGCATCACAGCATCACAGCATCACAGCATTGGAAGTATGGGAAGCCCCCCAGACGACTCCTTACATGACCAAAATAGCAGCATTCTTGCGCGAGTTTAGCGAGAAGGAAGCTTTGAATTCAGGTCTGCCCCGTGGGGCAGCCCCTGAATATGCACATCCGAAGGGTCAATGCATCGGTACCATCAAATGATTGGACAAAATCCTTGGATCTGCCAATGCGAAACCAGCCGCGTGTTCAACAATGATGAAATAGGGGCCCATGACCTGGAAGCATGATGTCAAATGCACGTTTCGAAGATGATGTTGTTCGATAAGAAAGGCCCGTTCACTTTTTCTCCTGTGCCTGATATGAAACCCCCCAATTCTCCATCCTCGACTCCTCGCACTCCTCGCACTTCTCCAATTTACTCCTTTTGGTCTTCACTGCTCTTTTCTTGCTAAAATCAATTGATTAGATGGATTTTGATAGGTATATGTCTCTATCTTCGATGTTCTGATTGAATATAGTCCCGATTCTGAACATTTTACCGCGGCTGGTTTGCGGGCCCTTAGGGAGCCAAATGTCTACAAACTATGCTACACTCCAACAACCTCCCTTTCCTTCAAGAAAAACGTGAGAGAGGTATGCTTTGAATACTTGCACTGCTTACCTGTAGGGAAAAATTAACAACACCAACAAGCCTGTTTTCCACTATCGCCAGGAAAAGAACTACGATCAACTCTACGAGACCCGACATCTCGACAACTTTGTCATTCCTGATACCTTGCCATCCTGCTCTATCAAGCGTAGTTCGACTCCGGAGACTCTAATCAGCGATGAATCTCTTCCCACGGATGCTCCTGATACTTGGTCAGACGACGAATCTTTGCATATGGATGATGAAGATCAAATGGATGTCGACGATTTGCCCATGGACGACGGAGACCAACAGGATGACGGTCTCGGATGGGGTGACGGTCCCTCGTGGGGAATGGATGTAGATGGGCCCAGTGCAATTGCTACAACGCCTCCAACTCAAGAGACAACTCTTCGTAACAATGAGGCTGCAACCCCTCCGCCAACTCAAGAAACACCTCCACCCAGCACTGAGGCAATGCAGGTGGACCAATCTCCAGTTGACGACATGCGAATTGTTGACCGCGTCTCTTTGGAAGAGGCACTGGATACTCAAGCAACTCATACTTTGTCCAATCGAGATACATCCCCCAGATCCGTCAGGGCATTGACTCCTCCTGAACGTTCTTCGGAAACCCCTGAAACCCCAGAAACTTCCTCCAAAACTGGAAAAGGAGTTGTCGATTTGTCGTCCACACCTACGGCCATGGGGAGACTTCTTAAAACGACATATCGTGCTCCTCCCGTTGCAACTACGCAAACTTTGAACGATCGTCTACATGATGATTCTATTACATTGAGCTTCGCCGAGGAATATGAGATTGAGATCTCGACAAAGGACCTTATCACCCGAATCCGCCACGTCGCAAAACTATTTGTCCTGGAGCCGGGTCACGATTGCATGATTTTCGGCAATCGTCAAGAAGCAATGTTACGAGTTCTGTTTGGGTATGCCCTCTATATCTTATTCACTAACCCTCAGACCAGAGGAAGCAGCTGCAGCACCTTTAGTTCAGTATGCGTACGAATTTTTCGACAAATATGGCAAGAGCAATGAGAAGCAGTCTGCCGCGACTCTCATTTCAGCACGGCTAGTTGCACTCCAGCATTATAGTCGGGAAGTCAAAATTCCTATCAACTTTGCTTATCTTTTCCTCTTTTTCCACCAGTTGTGTTGGGAAGAGCTTTGCGTCAACGCACCCGAATCCATGGGATTGGAAGGGGTCAAACCTCAACATATCAGCCAAGCGGTGAACAGCGATCTCAACCGTATTATCGGAATTGCAACAGGCGAGGATCCGAAGCCACACCAAGTATCGACTTGCAAGGTACAGCCGATCAATTCTCCTCATTGACTTATAGCGATCCGTTCAGTTTACCTTTCGCCTTCTTGTCGCGATCTTGAATAAAATCTATGTGCGTTGCAAGGATCTCGCTCATGACGACGCTGTTAAACTTACCTGCTTCGCGTCCTCTTCTTTGTTCTATGAACTGGCGTGCCACAAGGGATTCTCAGCATATGCCAACATTGCAAAGCAGAAAGAGGAAGCCAGGGACTTTTGTGTTTCTTATTTGTGCGACCAACTGATGCATAATTTCGAGACGTACTCATCTGCATTGAAAAGGCTCCATCCGGAACCCAAGCACTTTCGAGTATATCTTTCCGACAATTGCGGCCCTACTCTAATTTCTGTCTTTCACTTGATAGCGCAGAGTCTATGCACAGAAAACGTACCTCCCTCACTTATCTGGATCTCATTGAAGAACAAGTTAACGTTGGAAAAGATCGAGAATGTACTTGGTTTGCCTGACACCTTCTTGTCCTCTGTTCCTCTTCCCGGAAAGGAGAAGACAAAGAGTCTATGGGAAAGGCTCAAGTTTTTCTAGCGGTTCAGTATGCTTGGATGGGATCTTTGGTTGATGTTTTTCACCTTGCAGAAGTTAGTCATTGACTCGTATCACTAGCCTTAGCCATGTTTATGTACTTGATGGAATGAATTCGCATTGAGCAAAAGCTGAGAGAAGAATTGCATTTCTACAGCCTCTCGCACCGCAAATACTTGGCTTAAGAAGTCAATTAAAATTGAATTCCGTTTGTGCTTCACGACACCTAGCTAATTCCCTTTGGGCAGTCCCAACCAAAGATCATGATCACGAGAACCAGGGCCACTAACCTTGCTTTGGCCGACATGGTTTGAGGCAGTACCGTGCCGCTTTACCCAAACGAAAGGCACAATGCCAAATGTGGGACTGTTCAAAGATACGTCGCTCCCAGACAAGGCATGTAAGACAGGGGTAGACGATGGTTTCAAGGCATGCAGCGCCAGAGAGCGTGAGATGAGCAGAAGAGCAGAGGTCAAGCCAGCAGCGGAGTCGCTCCAAAAGCAGGCTGAAATATGAAGTCCAGTTCGGGGTTTGATGGGGCAGAATTTCCACAGCCGACATCCTTTCTTCCAGGTGGAAGCCAGTTGTGTGGCCTTGGACGGCTCACCAAGTCAGAAATTCTCATAGAGATGACGGAACTACCACTCCAAAAGGCACGATGATCGTCACGCAGACGTCCACGACTCAACCCCACAACCTGCAGCGCAGTTGGACCGGAATACGCGGAAGCATCATAAACCCAGAAGCTAAACCGGTGCTTTTACTCTTTGAATTGACTTTGGTCCCCTACATCTCATCATCGTTGATTGTCGTGAGGCAATTGCGATTGCGAGGCGGCCCAAACTCGATTGATTTCTGCTATGGAATGCATGCAGATCTCCAGCTCCGCCAGGTAGCTAGTGGCATACCTACTCTGCTATAGCTAGTAGCGATTATCACCGAAAAGGATGCACCCTACTACATCCCCAATGCATCGCCCCCTTTCAACCCTTGCATTGCAAGCACGCAGCCCTTCAGTTACTCATCGGTCTAGCAACCGTAATTTACCGTTACTAACAAATCACGACCGAATGTCACACTGGTGAGAAATTCTACTGGGGAGTGTGGCAGTGGCTAAATCTGCACAATCGATGGAAGGTGTGCAAAACCACTCGTAGTTCCGAAAATGCACTGAACGCAGGGTATTGCAAGTTATCTCAGCCCGAATGAGGACTGTAGCTATTTGGCCTTTCGATCCGAGCCATTGACCAGAGCAATATCAACCGTGGTCGTTTTACTTTGCATGGCTCCATGCGCAAGATCCTGGCTAATGTATATATGAGATCGGCATGCACATATAGCTCTAGTTCGAATATCATTTTCCGGCTGGCTTAAATTTCCTCTTGTCGCTCAAGAATCACGGTTGTACGTGAGATGAGATCGCGAGCTCCCTGAGCTGGATCAGCCAATGTCACGGGTCGGGGATTTTATGAAGATGGTCCGCCCCATGGGGCGCACTTGTGCTGCGCTCCTATCTCGACAGGCGAATTACCGGCGAATCGTCATTCGAAACCTCTATTCAGTGAAATTCCCCGAAAGCAGCTGAAGAGGATTAGAATGACGGCGCTGCCAATGTCCCTTCTACTGCAGTTGTATATACTTGGTATTTACACGATCTATAATTCAATTTCTAATGAAGATAAGCCAACCCCTAGTGTATAAACAGCGTCCTCCTCGATATCTTCTTCATCCACACCGTTCTGCGCGGTAGCTTGGTTCATATCTAATTGGAGTAACGATCTCTCCTCCAGATATTGCACCAGTCCGTCGGTGGACTCTACAGGATCATCCACCACGGGATTCGCTCGGAGCTCCTTCATGTGTTGATCCCACTCAGCCAAACGAAGAGTTGAGCTTTTCATCGATACTAGACCAAGTCAACAGCGTCTGGGAGCGGAGTTACACTCCAGACGTTCCTGATTAGGAGCATCCGGTCTTTTTTCTCTTAGAGATTTAAGAAAGCCAGAGCGCTTCGATAATTCTCGAATGGAATCTGCAGCTCTATTACCGAGTTGAATTATCTGAGACGCAAGAGAGCCTTTGCTTGGGAATTGCTTCAGGACGGACGATATCGCAAGAAGCCTGGCAGCGTTCCATTCTAAAAATCGGAGACATTCGGACACCAGAATACCGACTTCTTCCTCTGATCTTTGCAGACTCCATACTTTTCTAATCGCTTCTCGGACCTTGGAGTTTCGCGCCCACTCATCGTCACAATTGAAGCGATCCAACTCCCAGAAGCCTGAATCTCCAAGCAGCAAATCGTCGAACTTTTCGGTTAGGCGCGGAACCCTGACTTGCAGCTCTGGCGGCAAGCCCTGGACCTTCTGATTATACTCGGAAATCATTTCGCGGACGCGTTGGCACCGCTTTTGGATCTCAGCTCGAATGGCTCCAGCCGCTTTGGTTCCTGCAATCAGTGCGGAATTGAATTGGAATACCGATGTGCCCAGATCCATAAAGCTGTTGGAACTCCCCTTTCCGATTGACGAGAGCCTGCCAAATCCTGAATTTCATTAACTTGAGGTGCCTGAGATCATATTCTCGCATATAATGTCTGAAAAGCTCAGTGGGTTCGCCGTGGTCATCAATCCAATGTCCGTAGTCCCAATTGCCCTTCGCAAGCTTTAACTCCAATGACCTTCTGAGCTCCGCTGGATCACTATCCAATTGGTGGTCAATTCGACCTCCCGTTGAGATACGCACGTACAGACGAATGGCTTGCTGGGAAATCTGACGGTCTCTTCTGCTTTGTGAAACTGGAGCATGTGCGGCGTTAAGAACCTCGAAGCTTTGAAGGGCCATGATGAGCTCACAGATCTGATCTTCCTCAGAAACTGACAATCTTGTTGGTCCTTCAAAGAATTTCTTCATCTTATCACCCTCAAGCAACAGCTCATCCTTATTCATGAACGTCTCTCTGCAATATTCGCCCACCTCTCGAGTTAATTTACCTATATTCTGGAAGACATTGGTGAACATTGTTTCAAAGTTGGCGGCGAGACCTCGATGTCTCATGTCTGCCACGTAAAGAGATGCGTGTGTTAGAGTTTGCCGACGTGAGTAAGCGGTGGAGTGACGCAGAGTGGCGACGAAATGACCGATTGCGCTCCAAAACCGTTCACAAGCTTCACCATCAACCCAACCGACACCGAGAATATTGCGTGGAGAGAATAGGATTTGACAGGAGTATTCATGGGCGTAAGCGTGAAAGAGACCTAGAATACAACATGAGAACTTATTCATCGGAAGGGAACGTACTTAGACCGAAGGTCAGTCTTTTGAAGTTTTCGGGATCCATTCTCACCTATCAATCAGCAATCGTCAGATGAACCGACATGCTTTCAGGTATTTGTGAAATTTACAATTCACATCATACAAAAGAAACAGTTTCTCTGGACAGCTTTTGTCTTCCAAAACGCTGTTCAACAATCGCAGTACGTACACCATCCGTTCTCCTGTCATTTTGATATTGTAGAGTCTGAGTGGAATGCCGTGCTTACACACTACAGAGACGAGACCGGTATCACTATATTTTGTCGAAGCAGCGACATCTGCTGCAGCCCGGAAGTTACGGGCACAGGTTGTGTTATCGGATCCCTTGTCGGGCTCATCCTGCACCTCATTAGCGTTGTTATTCCCAAACAGACTTGCCTTCGAATCTTGTGTAGAAAGCACTTCTGTGTCTATGAAGAGCCGTTGATCTCGATATTCCCGCTCGGGTTTTGGTGTCTGCCGTTGGGATTTGAGTCGCCGTTGTTGAAAGTTGCCATCGAAGCATATCATGGCCATAGCAGGCTGTGGATCTGACCCAAAGCAGGCAGAGCATAGGAGATGAAGGGGCCGTTGATGTTGTAAGTTCTCTATTCGAGGACGCAAGTCTCTCAACCTCCACAAGTCTATCTCTCCACCACCGTTCTCCATACTCAGAGCAATTGCGTTTTCGCAATAAGTCGTTTCAAGGGACTTCACGTCGAGCCAGACACTGTACAGGCGCAACAGGCGTTTGTAGAAGGTCTCTTGTTGCGGCAAGTCTGCCAGATCAATTCTGTCAATGTCTGCATTAATTCGAGATCGCTCATAGAGAGTGTTGCTAAAGGCTTCTTTGGAAGAGCCACCTCTCATGTGGAGACTGTGGAAGAATTCGAGCACTCGTATGCTCAGGGCAAAGGATGGCTCCGTCGGCGAAGAGGGATAATAGCCCCTGGAGATGAACGACCGGAAATATGGTTTATCACCGCAATTGTCGTCACAGATCTGAAACTCTCGAACCGCTAATTCTGTAGACGATGAGAAAAGAAGACAACGTATGGTACCGTCCAGATCAAATGCTGGGATTGTAACAGTTCGTTTACAACAATCGCATGCAGGATTGGCTTGAAGAGACGTATGTGTGCTCATATCAATGAAGACATCCCATTTCTCCAGCTCCCTTTGCTCCCGTACCGAAAATTTCGGATCTTCGTTTGGCGGTCTTGACGGAGCCACAGGCTGCACAGAGATATTCTCCTCAGAGTTGTCGGCAAACATGTCACACAATTCCTCTATTGTCGCATCTTCTTCATCGTCGTATAAAAATTCGACTATATGATCATAATGACTATCCGAAAAACCCTGATCGTCGTCGTCGTACTGAGGTCCCATTGCATCACCTCCCGGGAAGTCCTGGGAGTATCGTGATGGATATCTTTCACCACCCGATTCTGCGTTAACTAGGAGGTGGCGAAAGTCTGGGGAAATTCCGAAATGCTCTTTGAACCAAATCGGGTACCCTGGAGAACCTGGCTTGATGCCGTCTGCTGTGGCAGCCTCCCATAGAAGAAGTTGGGGTTCAAATGCTTGGTTCAATTCATGCTGTTCCGTTACCGCCTTCGCCTTATCTGACCACTTGGGGGGACGGCGCTTCTTGATCGGAGACATCCTAGCAGGCATCTTCGTTGTAACCTACTGCCGTTTCGGGTGTGCACGTTGAAAATGAAGCGGGACATGTGGTGAGGGAGATGTGGTGAGATGGCGGCAGGTATTGGGCAGGCGATCTCTCGGTAATCAGAATCTGACGGTTGATCCCAGGCTTGGAGTTTTTGGAAAGCCCAAAGAGGAAGCAGAGGGGTTTCTTCATAGCAGAATGCGTGTTCTTCCCAGGCGAGGTACAGGTCAACGCTGCTTGTGAAATGAATTGCTGGCAGATAGCATATGTATGGGACTTCCTTTGGCTGGAAGAAGTCTGGATCACGCTGGGGTATTATGTATGTAAATAGTAATCACGAGTGATCCTCAAGGCTGAGGATCCGCAAATATCAACACGCGAAGGTCTTTCCTCATCTCCTCCGATGGCATGAAACGTGCTACAGCTGTTGCAGACGCAGGGGAATCTCCCTATAGAACCCGACAAACAAAAATCGTACGTCTTGTCATCCCTCTTTACCCCAGAGCCGAAATGACCGACCGGAGACGTTCGGAGAGATTGGAGCGACAGAGAACATCGATTGTTGATCCCAAAGATCCCGTGATGACGACGCAAAGCAAACTTGGAAGTGGGTCCGGGTGGTCGTTTCACGAAATGCGAATGCTGGGGGCTGAATTCTGGCCAGATCGTGGCAAAGATTTATCCGTTCTCGCCAATGATCCTGAATGGGATACCTCTCAGCGCGACCGTAAGTGTTGGAAAATTGGCAATGGCTAACGTGTAGGAATCGAAGGTCTTATTGAACAACTTGGGAAGATGGGTTCTGAACTGAAGGACATGTTGTCCCAAGAGATAAAAGAGAAGGAACCTGACTTTTGGCCGTTCTTTCTAGAGCTACAAGCGCTGCTTCGTCCCCATGTTCGCCCTAAAGAACCGCCCCAAGAGATAGGAATCCTTGCTGAATCGTCGCCGGCTACCTCGTTCACTATATCAAGTCTACCGGTTTCCATCGACTCTACTTCGAACAACTCCACGCGAAAACGCCGCAGCTCGCCTACAATCCTCGAAGCCGAAATCCCCTCCAAAATCCGTCCCATCGAGTCTCCCACAGTTGAACACGATGCATGTACTCCAGATAATATCATTGAACCAAATGATCCCGACACACCGGACTCAGCCGAGGCAACTCGTGAAGAACATACGAAAAGCATGATCAAGCAACTTATTCAGCTCACTCTTGGTCTATTTCAAACCGAAATCGCCATGGTTCGGTGGCCAAAAGGCTTTCAAGAGTCTTGGTTAGACCTGGAAACGTAGTATCCCTCTCTTGATTTCTCAAAGGTAGATCCGAAAGGATGGAATTTGACTTAGGAATTCGATCAGGATCAGGCAAGCAGTGCATCAAAACCGAAAATGATGGTGCGATGGTTCTACGGTCCTGGGAGACAATGTGGGGTATCCCTGGAAAGGGGCGACAGTTTCGCCTCAGAACGTTGGTCTCAATTGAAGTTTTTCAACCTTCTCCTACATCGCCGCTAATCACCAGACAAAGGCGAAGAAGGCCAAGGAGGAATGGAAATTGGCAGCGCAGATTTTCTGTGAAATGCTTGGCCAAGTCTGCCAACCTGAATTCTATTCTGTTAACAACGACGATGATTATCTTGAAGTAACGTCCGTCTACATCTGCTTTCTAATCCCAGGCGTTTGTCATCAATTCCCGTCACTCCAATGCACGCTTGTTCTATACCAAATTCCCGATTTCTTATGTCCGAAACATCGCTGCGTACGGGCAAGAATACAAGCAAAAAGTGCCGAATTCCCAAGGCGTCGAGCTCGAGCATACAAAGCCATATGAATTACGCAATCCTTCTCAGCGACAAGACTTTTTCCGGCTATTATGCAGACTAGTGACCTACCTCTCAAGTGGGAATAGTCATGTTCCATTCCTGTGGAATTATCCAGAAAATCCACTCCACACGGTACCGCCTTCAGAAAACCACATTGATGACAGGGTTGGAGTAATCTCACTGTTTCTTCAGATGGCACAGAGGGGCATTGGGAAGAGCCTGAGGCGTTCAGGGATCCATGCATCTATCCTGACTCCTTGGATGATGCTAGTTCGATCAGCAGCAGTCGGCCAAGTTCATCAGGGCGTTTCTCGAACCAGTCTTATGACCCTAGTCCTGCGAAGGAGTAATTTCAAGGATCGGAGATGTTTATGTTAACGCCGCAACATCCATCCTGGGAGTCTTCTGCCATGATCGGACATGATTTAGCATAGATTATTCGCTCTCTCTATGTAGTTCTCGTAGAGGAACAACCACTAGATGGAGTCTGGAAGTGAAATATTCAAAATTCAATGTCTGGTTGACAGGTCAGCCCCGCGGGGCAGACCTTCAATTGCCACTCGCCCGCATCGAGATTCCCATACGAGTGCGACCCTCAGGATGAAATTTTGAACTGGACGAGCTCCCTCCAACGTTCGCCCAGCAACATAATTTCCCCTCAACTTCCAAACATTTGCCATTTCAATCGATGCTCGAGCACAATACGTCAATTCATAAAGAATAAAGGAATACAATTCGAATCTGCATATTCTAAATCTAAATGGCTGTCACCCGCCGGCAATTAGCCAGATCGACCCATTCCGGCGAGAACGGCGAGATTCTCCCGCAGCCTGTGCCTGATGGCAGTACAGTGCCCGAAGAGGAACCAGAGGAAAATGAGCTCCCTTCATCAGAAGACGAGGACATACAGCTCGCCACAGATAAAGAGGAGGATGAAGAAATGAGGTTTTATAATCGATCCAGACGTCCTCGTCAGCGCATCTGTCCATTCTCCAATTCTACCCGTGCCAATCCTTGCACCACCCACGCCGACCCACGAAAAAGGAAAGACGCTATCATGCTACACCTCTTCAAGATAAAAGGTAAAGGCGGGGACGAACAGCACCCTCTTGAGGACCCACTCTGGAACAGTTGGGAGGTGAAATTCTATCTGCATTCACGTCCTCCGAAATTCGATGAAAACAAAAAGAAGAAGAGCTCAAGAGTCGCAGCACGGAGGTACTACCAGAAAAGAAAGCACATTCAAGACACCAAAGCGGAGCTCAAAAAGGCAGACTACGAAAGTGGAGCAATACCACCACTTAAATATGCAAGTTACCTGGTGGGGCACAGGAAGAGGAAATTTCTCAATGAGCTCCAAATCCAAAAGGCAGTGCATGACAAAGTCGAAGAGGAAGTTGCAAGAAGGTTGGAGGAATTACGGGGCTCTGAGGGTAACGACGAAGACATTGCCGCTTTAGAGCAAGCTCAACGGGAGCTACAGAGGACACAGGCCGAGTCCGGAGAGTATAGCCGTATGTTGGAAGACTCTCTCCACGAAATAATTCGACTCTTTGTCCCAAACGATGCAGAACAGTTTCTCAACTCGGATTCAAGCTTCATGGGTTTTCGTCGATACCTATTACCCCGTAAGCCATCCCACCGAGCGTTTTACAGTTATGCGGCCCTCCTAATCCCTATCTCTCAATGGGAGTCGACTGAAGAAGCCTGGAGTGCGAATACTGTCCGACGGATGAAGCTGGAGTTGCAACAATACGTGGACAAGGAGGTAGCCCAATTAGATACTGAGGAAGAGAAGAGACATATACGCGAAATGATTGCGGTGTTTGGAGCCTGTTGTGATAAAATTTCGGCGGAGAGAGAGGCAATCGAGGAATGGTCGACTGATACATCCCAGAAGTGGTTGGAGGATCAAGCCCAATTGTGGCAGTCTGCGAAGCATGCCTTCTTGGAAAAAACTCAAGCAGACAGTGTCTGTCCGCTGAAGCGTTTCAGTGTGCTGGATTTTATAGCGGATAATCTTCGTCAAATTAAGGAAGCGAAAGCCGCCCAGGACGCTGCCCAGGAGAACGCAAACAGGCTTCTCAATGGTACAAGCTAATGTAGAGGGACAAGATTTGGAGAGGCATTTGAGCATTGATTGCATCAGAGCGACGAGTCATTCGTAGGGAATAAATATTAAATATTAAGACCACTTTGTTGGATAAACAGACCAGCGGCAGATATCCCTGCTTCATTCAACTTGCCGTAATGAGATTCCGTTGCTGTATTCTGCGAGATCTCCGCTCATTCCCCTCTCTTTGGGACCCATACGAATCTAACATGGGTTCATATCTAATCCTCTTGAAGAAATGCAACTTTCGCCAATCTTCTTGTAACATCTGCACTTCCGTCCTTCTCTTTCTTTTTGGTGTATATAATACCAATGCTTTTGACTTTGATTTCCCTCCAATGGGTGAACCGGAGGAAGGAGGAGGCGGAGGAGGGGACTTATCAAGGTCGACTTGGTCATCGTCATCCTCTTCGTCTTCTGCAAACTCAACGAGGTGAACTCTACGCCGCACCCCGAGTGCGGGGTAATCATATCGAGAGGCTGGGTCTACATAGTTAGATTGCAACAGAACGAGGGAGAATCACTTTGTGAAGAGAGTATGATAGCCATGGAAGGTCCTTGTGAACAATGGACAAGAAAGGAGGGAAACACTGATGACGCCGGGCAGTGCGGTGCAGATTTGCCTGGCGTCGCTCGTATAGAAATACATGAACCAGTGAGCTCTGCCAATTCAAAATATATCCACGTGACCGCATGAAAGGGGCAGCCACCTTCAGCTGCTCGCAACACCATCACCATTTCCTCAAAGCATGAAACTTTACACTGCAGAACGATACATTCACCTCGGAAGAAATATGGCAGGACCTAACTACACAGATCCGAGACCCAGTGGCTACACAAATCATGCAATATGCAAAACCACATCCACAACCAAACATTTCCCCTGATTCAGTTTTCATGCTAAGTCGACAAACACATTTGACCTAGGCTTTCTGACTGACAGGAGTTGTCATGGCAGTCACCCAACTTGCTGGGAAGTGGTACAGCTTAGAATCACAGTTTTAAGGCCTTGCTGTGGCTCAGAATCGCTCATGATTGACGGCATGCTTCAAAACGAAAATTTTCGCCCTACTTCATCATCAACACTTTGCCTGCCAAAATCCTCCAAGCAACAAGAACCACGCTCAGCACTCACTTTCACAAGCAGCAGACAATGGTCAATTTCCTCATTATCGTGCGCATCAGCGTCTGCTCCCGCATCCTTTACAACCGCGAGTTCACAATCCAGGGACCAGGCTGGTTGCCTGGGACAATTCGAATTGAACTCGTCCACGAGTTCACCATCAAGTAACCACGACGAGTTGCAAGGCTAACTGCAAGGTCCACCGCGACGTATACGGCTTGATTGCTTGATTGCCTGATTGCCTGATTGCCTGATTGCCTGATCGCCTGACCAGCGGCGTGGGACGTAAGGCGCTGGAGAAAGAGAGAATCTCACTCGGTTTGTTGCAAGCTTGGAGTACAGGCGTTTTTGGACAAGAATTTAGGCGATTTCCATTGCATAGTATTAATATATAAACTGCAACACCATCTTCATAACAAAAAGTGATAAAAGACCAATTCGGGCCAACCTCGATGGAGGTAGAAATGCAGGCGTCGCTGGTGTAGAAATACGTGATCCAGTGAGCGCTGGGATCAAAATTCGTGGCTGAGTGAGCAGTCCCATCTTGGCTGCGGGGCTGCCAGTTAGCAAGCAGATCGAGCATGGTTTGCTCTGCTAAGTAGCTCGAGTGGGTGGTGCAGTAGGTGAGCATATACTTCATCTCAGGCCCCGCATCCCCGCATCTTTGACAACCGCGATGGCACCTCCCATTCCAGGAACCG
>Ga0335072_10006631_pt1 | contig 16915 bp, 13 predicted proteins | sample Lox_Sample_21_FD_206725 | JGI IMG/M metagenome (GOLD analysis project Ga0335072, IMG submission 206725) | Soil microbial communities from Loxahatchee National Wildlife Refuge, Florida, United States - Lox_Sample_2.1 | ecosystem: Environmental > Terrestrial > Soil > Wetlands | place: USA...
GGTGTCGTCCCACGAGTCGCTCGCCTCGTCGCGAATGCGCCGGGCGACCGGACCCCAGTCCGGCGTGACCACCGACGTGCCGGCCAGGCCGGCGATGCGGCGGCCCTCGGCCAAGACGTCGGCGGCCCGCACGATCATCTTGGAGGGGACGCAGCCCCAATACGGGCACTCGCCGCCGACCAGCTCGGCCTCGATGCCGACGACGTCGACGCCGGCACTGGCCAGCTCCTCCGCTACTTGCTCACCGCCCGGGCCGAGGCCGACAACGACGGCGTCGGCCTCCACGGCCTACAGACCGCCCCAGTTGGTCACCTTGACCGGCGCCACGATCGGCGTGCCCACGTCGAGCTGGATCTCGTAGTGGTCGCCCAATGGCAGGTTCCGCGGGTCGCCGGTGTAGATGCCCGTCTTCGAATCCGGCGACGTGAAGAAGACAGTGACCGGTCCCTTGGCCGGCCCGACCTCCGTCTTGCTGAGCGGGATGCCCCACTCGTCGAAGAACTGGCCGAGGGTGAAGCTCTGCGTCGTGCTCGGCGACTCGATGTGGATGACGCCGTCGTACGCGTGGACGTGCAGCCAGTAGAAACAGCTTCCGGTCTCGACGAAGGGGCCCTGGGGCGAGCTGACGGCGCCGGCGCCCGGAATGCCGATGCCGTAGGGAATCACCCGCGCCTGCCCGTTCACGAAGATCGTCAGGTGCGAGTGCACGTGGATCTGCGTCTGCTCGCCCGCCTGGCACTGGATGCCGTCGACGGTCTGCCCGGTCGCGGCGTTGATGAGCGATGCCAGCTTCGGCCCACTCGGCACGCCGACCGTCTCGGGCCCCGGAGTCTCCGCCGGGGGCTGCACCCAGGTGGAGGACATCGACGACGGAATGGCCTCGACGGGCACATGGGGGTTCTTGAACTGAGGCGGCACACTGTTGGACCCGCCGCTCGTCACGAGCACGATGATGACGACGACGAGCGCCACCACCGCGATGGCGCCACCCACCCGGATGCCGATCCGCATGCGCTGCTGGCGCAGCTCGGCAGCGCGGCGCTCGGCGGCGCGGCGCTGGTTCTCGGCCCTGCGCTGGGCCTTTGACTTGCTTCCACTGGTCATTGGGGCGTCAGCGTAGCGAACCAATCCCACCGAAAGGCATCAACTCGTTCGAGCGGCCCGGCCCATTCGGGCACGATCCCGCCCGCCGTGGCCGATGCACCGAGCACGGACGCCGCCTGCCAGAGATCGCCGTCGACGAACGCGACAGAGATGTGACGATCGTTCGACGCGTCGGTGAACTGCCAGGCGCCGGCCACGCCGTGCTGCTCCACCGTCGCCTCGCCGTCGACCGGCGGACCGACGACGACGTACACCCCGTTGGAAGGTCGGAAGGGCACCGCGCCCGCCGACACCGCCACCCGCGGCGCAGCCCACTGCCCCGAGATCTCGAAGGGTCCCGAGAGGAGGGCCCGGCGCTCGGAGAAGAAGCGGTCCTCCGCGTAGAGACGCTTCGCCAGGTCGAAGAACTCCGGTATCAGGCTCTCGTCGCGCATGAGGTAGAGGGTCATGTAGTGGAACGACCCGAGGAGCGAGCCGCTCGCGGCCTCCGCCGCCTCGCAGCGGGGCGAGCGCACCCATCGCTGGCCGAACGTGATGCCCTCGATCGTGAACTGCTCGGGCATGTGGTCGAACTGGTGCCACATGTTGTACGCCTCGTGGGCCGACGGATCGGTGATCTCGGTGAACGAGAAGAATCCCAGCACTCGTGCAGGGTATCCGGCCCCCGCGATGCAAGACTCTCGGTCCATGAACGCAGCCACGTTCCTGGCCGGCATCCGGGTGCTCGACCTGAGCATCTGGCGACCGGGCCCCTACGCGACGTCGCTCCTGGTCGCGCTCGGCGCGGACGTGCTCAAGGTGGAGCCACCCGGCGGCGACCCCATGCGCCACTACACCGGGCTCTTCGACGTGATCAACGCCGGGAAGCGCAGTGTCGAGCTCGACCTCAAGGACGACGCCGGACGCGAGCGGGCGGGCGAGCTCGCGGCGGCGGCAGACGTGATCGTCGAGGGCTTCCGGCCGGGCGTGCTGGCGCGCTTCGGTCTCGACTACGAGTCCGTGCGCACCGGCAATCCCGGGGTCGTGTACTGCTCGATCTCTGGCTACGGGCAATCAGACCCGCGAGCACCGTTGCCGGGTCACGACGTCAACTACCAGGCGTGGGCGGGAGCGCTGGCGCCCGAAGGCGGGGCCGCCCACGTGTCACCGCTGCCGATCGCCGACCTGGCCTCCGGGCAGACGGGTGCGTTCGGGATCTGCGCCGCCCTGCTCGGGCGCGCCACGACGGGTGAGGGGACCTACCTCGACGTGTCCATGACCGACGTGCTCTCGACGTGGACAGGACCTTCGGGAGGGTCGGGAGGGTCGGGAGGGTCGGGCGGGTCCGGCACGTCCGACCACGAGGCCCCGGCGCAAGCCGTGCCGGGCTACGGGCTGTTCACCACCGCCGAGGGCCGCCAGATCGCGCTCGGCGTCGTGAACGAGGAGCATTTCTGGCAGCGCCTGTGCGCGGCGCTCGGCCTCGACGAGCTGGCGGATCTGACGTTCGCCGAGCGCAGCGCGCGCGGCGACGAGCTGCAGCTCGCCGTGCGCGTCGCAGTGATCGTGCACGAGCGTGACGCCCTCGTCGCCACCCTGACCGCCGCCGGCGTTCCCGCCTCCCCCGTCCTCGACCGCCGGGAGATGCTGGACGCGGCGCCGTACCCCGGGTTCCCGATCCGACTCCCGATGCCCGTCCGCACCGGAGCGGTTCCGCTCCTCGACCAGCACCGCGGGGAGGGCTTCGCATGAGCAAGGCGGCTGAGACGGGCGAGAGCGCAGGGATGACCGAGATCGCCGACCTCCTCGCCGCCAACCGCGGCTACGCGGACGCGCGCGCCAACATCGACGACCCGCGCCCGAGCCGCCGGCTCGCGGTGGTGACGTGCATGGACGCGCGGATCGACGTCTTCGCGGTGCTCGGCCTCCATCTCGGCGAGGCCCATGTCATCCGCAACGCAGGCGGGCGTGTGACCGACGACGTCCTCCGGAGCCTGGCACTGTCGACCGGCGTGCTCGGCGTCGACACCGCGGTGGTGATGCAGCACACCCGGTGCGGCCTGGCCGGCGTCACCGACGACGAGCTGCGGGCCCTGACCGGCGCGGATCTCGGGTTCCTCCCCATCGACGACCACGCGGCGGCGTTGCGCGAGGACGTGGACGTCCTGGCGCGGACGCCGTACCTCTCGCGTCTCCGGCTGGTGGCCGGGGTCGTGTACGACGTCGAGTCGGGCCGGCTCGAGGACGTGGTCCGCTGGACACGATCCGGCTGAGGAGTGTGGGTACGGAACACGTGCGGGAATCAGGCTGAGCGGCTCGGCCAGGCGGGTGCCCCAGGCGTCGTCGCTGTCCTATCCGCCGTGTGACCTGCACCGACACCCGTTACAGTGCAGCGACCCATCGACTCGAGGAGCGACCATGGCGGCCGACGACAACCAGCGCGACAGAGCTGAGCCCGGACGCACCCTTCGCAGCGGGCGCCGGCGCATCCGGACCCTCGTCGCCGGCCTCGTCGCATGCGTGACGTTCACGCCCGCTCTCATCGCGCTCTCGCCGGGCATCGCCGCGGCCGCCTATCCCGACAATCCCGCACAGCCGGTCAACTTCGGGACCGCCGGCTTCTTCGGGCCTTCGGGTGGCCTGCAGCTGAACGCGCCGCCGGTCGCAATGGCGTCGACCCCGTCGGGCCAGGGCTACTGGATCGCCGCCGCTGACGGCGGCATCTTCGACTACGGCGATGCAGGCTTCTTCGGGTCGGCCGGCGGGATCGCCCTCAACGCGCCCATCGTGGGGATGGCACCGACGCACGACGGGCAGGGGTACTGGCTCGTCGCGGCCGACGGCGGCATCTTCTCCTACGGCGACGCCCAGTTCTACGGCTCGACCGGCGGGATGCACCTGAACCAGCCGATCGTCGGCATGGCGGCGACGCCGGACGGTGGCGGCTATTGGCTCGTCGCGTCGGACGGCGGCATCTTCTCCTACGGCGACGCCCAGTTCTACGGCTCCACCGGCTCGATCCACCTCAACCAGCCGGTCGTCGGCATGGCGGCCGCGCCCGGTGGCACCGGCTACTGGCTGGTCGCCTCGGACGGCGGGATCTTCGCGTACGGGACGGCGCCCTTCCTCGGCTCCATGGGCGGCACGCCGCTCAACGCTCCGATCGTCGGCATCGCCGCCTCGCAGAGCGGGTACTGGATGGCGGCCCGCGACGGTGGCGTGTTCACCTTCGGGGTCCCCTTCCTCGGATCCATGGGCGGCCAGTCCAACCCGAACCCGATCCGAGGCATCGCGGCGACCCCCGACGGCCAGGGCTACTGGCTCCTCCCGACGACGCCCCCGCCGCTGCCTCCCACCATCGGGCCGGGCGCGACCGGCGCCGCCGTGTCCTCGCTCCAACAGCAGCTGCTCGCGCTGCACTACTGGGTCGACACGACGGCGGGGAACTTCGACGACAGCACCGAGCAGGCGGTCTGGGCGCTGCAGAAGGCGGCCGGTCTCCCCCGCGACGGCGTCGTGGGACCGGCCACGTGGGCCGCGCTCTCGGCCGGCGTCGTACCGCATCCGAGAACCACCTCGGGGTACGTCATCGAGATCGACCTCGAAGACGACCTCTTGATGGTCGTCAGCAACGGCCAGCTCGACTGGACCCTCAACACGTCGACCGGTGGGGGCTACACGTACACCGAGGACGGGTCGACGTCGGTCGCCGTCACGCCCACCGGCATGTTCCAGACGTTCCGGGTGGTCGACGGCCTCGTGGTCGACTCCCTCGGATCCTTGTGGCGGCCGCGCTTCTTCGACGCGGGCTTCGCGATCCACGGCGACCCGGACGTCCCGCCCGAACCGGTGTCGCACGGGTGCGCGCGAGTGAGCAACGAGGCGATCGACTGGATCTGGGCCAACAACATCGACCCCATCGGGACCCAGGTCTACGTCTACTGAGCCGAGCCACGTGATCTACGGCGCGCATCTTGTTCTCTTCAGCGAGGACGCAGACGCGGACCGCGCGTTCTTGGCAGAGGTCCTCGGCTTCGAGTCCGTCGATGCCGGCGGTGGCTGGTTGATCTTCGGGCTGCCGCCGGCCGAAGCCGCCGTGCACCCCGCGGGCGCGCCGGGAGCCGAGCTCTACCTGATGTGCGACAACCTCGCTGCGGAGATGGCCATGCTGGCCGAGCGAGGTGTCGAGTGTAGCGAAGTCGAAGAGGCGCGCTGGGGTTCGGTCACGACGTTCGTGTTGCCGGGCGGCGGGCGGGTCGGCCTCTACAAGCCACGGCACCCGCTAGCGATCGAGCGGCGCGACTGAGCGTCGCACGCCGCGCGGGAGGCCGGCCGCCGGCCTCGATGTCGTCCTAGAGCATGAACTCTGAGAGTCGTTCGTGGGGGCTCATAAGAGGCCGCCACGCATCCACGAGTAAGAGTCCTCCCGCCACAGACCAGAGGACATCCTCGCCTAAAGCCAAAGCTTTCTCTTGCCGCAGAGTCGCTAACCGACTATTCAATCGTCTACTTGGCGAAAGGGTGGTGTCGCAATGGTCGGGTTCCGTGATGGGGGTCTTCGTTCAATCGGAGTCTCGATTTTGGCCACTTTGGGTTTGGCGGCCCTGCTGGTGATGCTCCCTCTGGGGAGCGTGACCCCGGCGCGAGCTCAGATTCCACCGCCCGGACAAACACAAGGGACGACGGCCCACAACCCGACACCGCAGGCGACGGTGAACAATCCGATTGAGCAGGGGTCCACACCATTGAACTCAGCCGTGTACGCCAACTTCCTGAATGGTGGCTACGCCGCGGCCGGCACGGCGATGCGAAACCTCGGGTATGGGACTATCAGCCTCGCTGCGATTCCGGCTGGAGCAACTGTGCAAGACGCCTTCCTCCTGTGGGACGTGCTGGATAATTCCCAATCATTTGCCGATGGCGAGGGCACCTTCGACGGCACCAATATTCAGGGTCGTCTCGTCGGTACGGGCGCTTCACCGTGTTGGCCTGCGAACGGGAATTACGCATACGCGGCAAACGTCACCGATCTTGTCTCCGGAAACGGAACATACAATTTGTCCGGGTTTTCCAGCGGCAGTACAGCTGGTGAGGACCCTTGGAACACTGATTCTCCGACTCCAGAGCTCGAAGGCGCGTCGCTGGTCGTGGTCTATTCCGATCCTGCCGACCCGATGACATACGTGGATCTGTCAGCGGGGTCGGATATGACCGAAGGGGCCCTGCTCCAGCAGACGCTCTCGGGATTTACGGTCTCCGATTCTCCGAGCGCGTCGACGACATTCATAGTCGCGGACGGGCAAGGGGCCGGAAGTACGGGATCGTTCGATGGAACTACCCTTGTCGACCCCTTCGCAGGAGCTGACCCACAAGCTGTTCCCAACTATTCGCTAGGGAACCTCTGGGACACTGCGACGTACGACGCCAGTTCACTCGTGAGTGCTGGAGACACGTCTGAGTCGGCTTCAGTTCAAGGCGACGGTGATTGCCTGGTTTGGGTTGGGCAGGCACTCAGTGTCACTGCGACACCGACCTCGGCAACGACCTATACGACCCCTGGCCCGACGAAGAATCGCACAATTGTTCCGACATCGACTGCTCTGAGCCCTGTGTCTGACGGCAGCAATACCATCACATTGCTTCCCCAGTCTGTGCAACAGAACCTTGTGGGATTTGGCGCAACGCTCACCAATTCGTCCGCGGCAGTCTTGGACGCGCTGCCCTCTGCCACCTTGAGCAAAATCCTCAATGACCTCTTCAACACCCAGAGTGGCGCAGGAATCTCACTTCTACGGCTCTCAATCGGCGCAAACGATTTCTCGGCATACGGCTGCTCGGCATGGGTCGCGAAGTGCTCGGGGAACTACACCTACGAAGCGTCGCGCACCTCGAACTTCAACATCCTTCCTTTCGACAAGAAAATAGTGAAGATCCTCCAGGCCATCCGAGCCATCAATCCCAACATCACAATCATCGCTTCTCCGTGGACCGCGCCTCCCTGGATGAAACAGGTCGATTCAGTCACGGCCGAGGGCGGTACCAACGGTTTGAGATCGAAGTACTACAGCGCCTATGCGCAGTACCTCGTGGACTACGTGGAGGCGTACGCCAGTCAGGGCGTAACCATCAACTACTTGACTCCACAGAACGAACCGGGTGCTCAGGCAACGAATTATCCGGGAATGGCATTTACTCCTTCTCAGGAGGCCAATTTCGTCGACAACTATCTCAGTCCCAACTTGTCGAGCGCGTCTCTCAACACACAGATCCTCGACTACGACTGGAACTGGAACAACACAGCGTGCACGAGCAACAGCTGCTGGAGCCAGTCAGACCTCGAATCCCTCTTGACCGGCGCACCGGCAAACGTTGTGGGACTGGCATGGCATTGCTACACCTGGCCGCAGGGAACGCCCGCCTCCGAGTCATCGTTTTCCGGCTACGTGAATGTCGCCACTGAATGCACCGGCCAGACGACAGGCACTTTTGCCGGCGACCTCTCCTGGGAGTCGCAAAATTTGATCGTCGGTGGGTTGCAGAACGGAGGATCGGGTGCTCAGTTCTACAACTTGGCACTGAACGCAAGTAACGGTCCCCAGAACGGCGGTGGATGCAAGAACCAGTGTCGAGCGGTTATCACGGTCCAGCAGGACGGCGAATTCACGACTAACCCCGAATACTGGACTCTGACGCACGCAACCAAGTCCTTTGAACCGGGTGCAGCAGTCATAGCGAATAGCTCGTCAGCATCTGCGTGCGCGGCCGGAACGGGACTCTGCGCCGTTGCCGCGGTCAATCCAGACGGGACGACAGGTCTCTACGTCAGCAATCCGACTTCGTCGACTCAGTCCTTCTCTGTGGACGATCAAGGCTTCGGCTTCAGCACCTCTCTTCCTGCGGGTGCGGTCGTCAACTACTCATGGTGAGCGAAGCCACGCGGGCCGGGTAACGAGCAGACTGGCGTCGGCCGGGCTCTCGGCTGCATTGCCTTAAACGCAGCCGGGACAAGCGCCCCTGCTCGGCGCTGTACAGCTACGAGGTCGAGTGAACGGGGTGCGCCACCGATCAAGAGAGGTGCAGGTGAGGCCTTCGGACTCCTAGATGTCGTAGTAGAGCATGAACTCCCACGGGTGCGGACGCAGCCGCACCGCGTCGATCTCACTGGTGCGCTTGTACTCGATCCACGTGTCGATCAGGTCCTGGGTGAACACGCCGCCCGTCTTGAGGTAGTCCTGGTCGGCCTCGAGCGACTCCATCGCTTCCTCGAGCGACGACGGGACTTGGCCGATCTTGGCCAGCTCGTCCGCCGGCATGTCGAAGAGGTCCTCGTCGACCGGTGGCGGCGGCTCGATCTTGTTCGCCACCCCGTCGAGCCCCGCCATCAGGATGGCCGAGAACGCGAGGTACGGGTTGCAGCTCGGGTCCGGGCATCGGAACTCGACGCGCTTGGCCTTCGGGCTCGGCGAGTACACGGGGATACGGCACGCCGCGGACCGGTTCCGCTGCGAGTAGACCAGGTTGACCGGCGCCTCGAACCCGGGCACGAGACGCTTGTAGGAGTTGGTGGTGGGAGCGGCGAAGGCCAGCACGGACCGCGCGTGCTTGATGATGCCCCCGATGTACCAGCGGCCGATATCGGAGAGACCCGCGTACGTCCCCTCCTGGTGGAACAGCGGCTCGCCGCCGTTCCACAGCGAGGAGTGCACGTGCATCCCCGACCCGTTGTCGTCGAAGAGCGGCTTCGGCATGAACGTCGCCGTGTGTCCCGCCAGTGTCGCGACGCTCTTCACCACGTACTTGTAGAGCATCAACTTGTCCGCCATCTTCAACAACGTGTCGAAGCGCATGTCGATCTCGGCCTGCCCCGCGGTGCCCACCTCGTGGTGCTGCACCTCGATCTCGATGCCGAGCCGCTCCATCGTCAGGATCATCTCTGACCGCAGGTCCTGGAAGTGGTCCATCGGGGGGACCGGGAAGTAGCCCTCCTTGTACCGCGGCTTGTAGCCGAGGTTCGGCCCTTCGTCGCGCGCGGAGTTCCAGATGCCTTCGACCGAGTCGACCTGGTAGAAGGCCGAATGCTGGTCCTGGGCGAAGCGCACGTCGTCGAAGACGAAGAACTCGGCCTCCGGGCCGAAGTACGACGTGTCGGCGACGCCGGTCGTCTTCACGTGTTCCTCCGCTTTGCGCGCGACGTAGCGCGGATCGCGGCTGTAGGGCTCGAGGGTGAGCGGGTCGTGGACGAAGCAGTTCAGGTTGAGCGTCTTGTGCTGACGGAACGGGTCGACGACGGCCGTCGACGGATCCGGCAGCAGGATCATGTCGGACTCGTGGATCTGCTGGAAGCCGCGGATGGACGAGCCGTCGAACCCGTACCCGTCGCTGAACCCCTCTTCGGTCAGTCCGTGCGCCGGCACCGAGAAGTGCTGCATCAGACCGGGCAGGTCGCAGAACCGGAGGTCGACGACCTCGATCCCCTCGTCCTTCACGAGGCGAACGACCTCGGCTGGGCTGCGCTCTTGCATCTCGCTTCTCCCTTGCGAATCCGTCGACCCGGCGCGGGCGCCGGTCGGTGCCTAATCGGAGTCGCCTGTTGTTAGCACAGGGGTAGTGCAAATGCGCAGCTGAGAGGCCAAGTTCATCAATTATTCACACTGCGGGACGCGGCCCGTTGCCAGTTCTCCGTCCCGCCATCGGGCGACGCCGCGGACCCCCGTCGCCACACGACCGTGCCGGGGGTACGTTGCGAGCCGTGCGAGCGTTCCCTCGCCGATGACGTACACCAAGGGCCTCCATGAGGTCGGCGACGGCCTGTGGGCCTACCTCCAACCCGACGGTGGCTGGGGCTGGTCGAACGCCGGGCTCGTCACGAGCGGAGAACAGTCGCTCCTGATCGACACGCTCTTCGATCTCCAGCTGACCGGCGAGATGCTGGACGCCATGCGCCGGGCCACCAGTGCCGCGGACCGTGTCGACGTCGTGGTCAACACGCACGCAAACGGGGACCACTGTTACGGGAACGCACTCGTGCGCGACGCGGAGATCGTGTCGTCGGCCCGCGCCGCTGAAGAGATGACGGCGGTCCCGCCCGCAACCATGGCCGCCATGATGGAGGCGGCGCCGGCGCTGGGTTCAGCCGGTGCCTTCGTGGCCCGCGTCTTTTCGCCCTTCACGTTCGACGACATCGAGCTCACGCTGCCCACGACCACGTTCGAGGGACGTCTCGATCTCCGGATCGGCGACCGGGCCGTGTCGCTCGAAGAAGTGGGGCCCGCCCATACCGCTGGCGACGTCATCGCGCATCTCCCCGGCGACGGCGTGGTCTTCACCGGGGACATCCTCTTTCACGGGGGGCATCCGATCGTGTGGGCCGGACCGGTCGCGAACTGGGTCGCAGCGTGCGACCGGATCCTCGAGCTCGAGCCTCGCCTCGTCGTCCCCGGACACGGCCCGCTGGCGACGGCCTCCGCGATCGCCGACCTCAAGGACTACTTCGAGCTGCTCGCACGCGAAGCGCGTCTGCGCTTCGACGACGGGTTGACACCGCTGGAGGCCGCACGAGACATCGACCTCGGCCCGCACGCGGCATGGGGAGAGCCCGAGCGCGTGGTGGCGAACGTGCGCGCGCTCTATCGGGACTTCGGCGACGACGAGGGTCCCGCCGACGCCCTGAGCCTGCTCGGCGAGATGGCGGCCTACGCCGGCTGAGGGGCGCGCGATCACATGGAACAGCCAACAGCGTGAAGCGCCACCTCGTCGCCCCGACCAGCACCATGAGTGGCTGGCATCAGGAGGGGTACGAACCAGGGATGCAATCGCGCACGGCGGCGTGGGTCGTCAACGGCCGCTATCGCATCGACGGCCTGTTGGGCGAGGGCGGAATGGCGCGGGTGTTCGACGCCTACGACGAGCGACTCGGGCGACAGGTGGCCGTGAAGATCCTGCGTGCCGAGACCGAACAGCTCCCGGGCATGCGCGAGCGGTTCGGTCAGGAGGCTCGCATCGCAGCTCGGCTCGTCCATCCTCACATCGTCGCCGTCCTCGACTACGGCGAGGAGGACTCGTCCTCCTATCTCGTCATGGAGCGCCTGCAGGGCACGACGCTGCGCGACGAGATCATGCGCGGCCCGCTGTCGCAGCAGCGCCTCATGATCGTCGTGAGTGAGACCTTGAGCGCGCTCGGCGCCGCACACCGCCGCGGCGTGCTGCACCGGGACATCAAGCCCAGCAACATCCTGCTCCAAGACGACGGGCACACGAAGATCACCGACTTCGGCATCGCCAAGAGCTTCGACGCCGGCGGACAGGTGCTCAGCACCAGCACGAGCGACTTGACCATGACGGGGATCGTCCTCGGCACTCCCGGGTACCTCGCCCCCGAGTGCCGGTACGGCTACCCCGCGTCGGTGCAGTCCGACCTCTACGCGGTGGGCGCCGTCATGCTCGAAGCGGCCACCGCGCGCCGCGTCACCACCGAGGGCGTACGGCCCGACGTGCTCGTCCCGCCCTTCCGCGAGATCGCGTCACGGGCGATGGCGCCCGACCCACGGGACCGGTTCGGCTCGGCCGAATCGATGCTCCACGCCCTGCGAACCCCGCCTGCGCGCGCCGCCACCGTCCCCCAGCCGGTTTACTCCCCCACCGCCCCGGTGCCGAGCCGCACCCAACCCATGCCCACCGCGTCCCGGCCCGTCGCCCCTCCGGCGAACCCTCCGCCTCCGGCTCCGACCGGGAGCCCGTCTGCGCGTCGGTTCCGTCCCGGGCGCTGGCTCGCGTTCGCCATCGTTGCGGTCGCCGTCGCGATCGTCGCGCTCTTCATCGCGCTACAGCAGGCCGGGCCGCCCACCACGCCGGCGCATGCCGCGTCGTCGCACTCCGCTGCGCGCACGGCCTCGAAGCAGACGACGACGACGACGCAAGCACCGCAGGACCCAGAGCAGGCGGCCATCAACGCGCTCGCGACGTCGATCGCCGGCGACGGGCAACCGGGTGACGGCGCCCTCGCCAGCTCGCTCTCGGCCACAGCAGCCGAGCCTGCAGGCGCCGACCGCGAGGCGGTCGCCCAACAGACACTCTCACTTGCGCAGGTGCTGCTCGACGGCGGTGGCATCACGAACGCGCAGTATCAAGACGTCGTCAACGTCCTGACACCGACGGGGGCGACGCCGCCAACCGTGCCGGCCCCCACGCCGACGCAGCCGACCGGATCGGCAGGCGGTCCCGGCATCGGTCCCGGTGCGGGTGCGGGCGGGCACGATCACGGGCACCAAGGCGGGTTCGGCGACCAAGGCTGATCCGGCCGACGAACCTGCGCTTCCCAGCCGGCGTCCAGCACCGCAGTTTCGCCGGGCCGTGCGATACTTCCGGCTCGAGGGGACGGGACCCGCGTCGAGTGCGGTCCATCGGCGAAGCGGAGGCTCCATTGCAAAGCGTGCTGATCCTCGGTGCCGGATTTGCCGGCCTCGAACTGGCGACGCGGTTGTCCGAAGAGGTGCCGGGGGACGTCGACGTCACGATCGTCGACAGCAGCGACGCATTCGTTTTCGGGTTCTCCAAGCTCGATCTGATGTTCGGCCGGGCGACCATCGACGAGGTACGGCTGCCGTACGCAAAGCTCGACAAGCCGAGCGTGCGCTTCGTCCAGGAGACGGTCACCGCCATCGATCCCGAGCGCAGGCGTGTGACGACGAACGCGTCGACGTACGAACCCGACATCCTGGTCGTCGCGCTCGGTGCCGATCTCGACCCGGCCGCGACACCGGGGCTCGTCCAGGAGGGGTCCGAGTACTACTCGGTCGGCGGCGCCGAAAGGGTCAGCGCGCGCCTGACGGGTTTTGCGGGCGGCGACGTGATCGTCGGCGTGCTCGGTCCGTTCTTCAAGTGTCCCGCCGCGCCCTTCGAGACCGCGCTCATGATGCACGACTTCTTGGAGCGCCGAAACCTCCGCTCGAGTTCGACGATCAAGGTCGTGAGCCCGATGCCGAGGCCCATCCCGATCTCGGCGGAAGCGTCGGACGGCATCCTCGCCGCGCTGGCCGAGCGCGACATCGGCTGGTGGCCCGAAACGAGATTCACCTCGCTCGACCCTGCGGCGAAGGTGGCGCAGCTGCCCGACGGGCGCTCGGAGCACTACGACCTGTTCCTCGGCGTCCCGGTGCACCGGGCGCCGCGCGTCGTCGAAGAGTCGGCGCTGGCCGAAGAAGGCTGGATCCCGGTGGACCCTGCGACCTTCGCCACGCGGTTCGAGAACGTCTACGCCATCGGCGACGTCACGAGCGCACCCGTGCCCCGGGTCGGGGCGATCGCCGAGGGCGAGGCGCGCACCTTGGCCGACGTCTTGATCCACCAGATCCGCGGTGGTGACGCGCCGCCGCCGTACGCGGGGATCGCCACCTGTTACATCGAGATGGGAGGCGCCAAGGTGGCGCGCTTCGACGCCAACTTCTTGTCCGGGCCGACGCCGTTCGGCTCGTTCAGTGGTGCCTCCGAGGAGACCGCTGCCTCGAAGGTCGAATTCGGTGCGACGAGGCGGAAGCGCTGGTTCGACATCGACCCTTGAGGCACCTCGGTCGGGCCTACGATCGACGAACGATCTTCAGGATTTTGCCTGCACCCGCCCGGGCGACGCCGGGGCGCGCCGCTGCCGGTGCCGGCGCTGGGCAACGACATCCTCGACGAGCTCGGGCGGTCCGGCCGCCGCGCCCACCGGCACGGCCTGGATGTCCCCCGGCAACAGCCGTCCGCTCTCCGCCAACCGGGTCCGGGCCGCCGCGACGTGGCAGTACTCGACGAGCCGGTCGTGATCGTCGCTCCCCACCGGCGTGATCGTGCCGCCGACCCGCCAGCTGTCTGCTGTGCCAGCCTCGGTGCAGCAGGTCGAGACGGCCAGACGGAGCCGCACCGGGCGCGTGGCACCCGTCAGCTCCGGGAGCTCGGCTACGAGCTCGACCTGCTGACCGAGGCTGAGGGGATGGGGCGAGATGAGTCCTGCACCCGACGGCGTGAGATCGACGACCTTGACGATCGCACCGTCCGCCCGGCCGCTGACCTCGGTTGGAGTCCGATAGTGACGCCGCAGTTGTCGCCGCTGGCTCACCTTCGCCAACACCGCCACGACCAAACCGAGCTCCCAGACCCCGAGCACGAGGCCGATGACGAGCGGCGCGCCACCGAGAGTCGGAAGGGCCACGAGGCCGGCGGCGGCCAAGACGCGGAGCACGAGTGCGATCGTGAGCACGGCGCTGATGGCGATCAGGAGACGCAGCTGTCGCAGCGCCCGCCAACCGCCGTCGTCGATGCCGTCCTTCGGCGTCACCTTGAACGTCGACGCAGTCGGCCGCACGACGACCAGGGCAGCCCTGGCGAAGATCTCCATGGTCAGCAGCAACGAATAGGTCCCGTCCCACAGGCTCGCCCGCCGGCGACAGAGCAGGGTCGATGCAACGAGGTCCACGGCGATCCAGGGCACCCAGAAGATCAGGAAGCCGGCGAGCGTGGCGTGGAACGGCAATTGCCCGCTGAGGAGCATCGCCGTGAGCACGGTCAACAGCCCGAGTCGCTGCAGGGGAACGAAGTAGGCCAGCAGCGACGACAAGTAGCTGACACGTTGCGCGGCGGAGAGGTTCGCCGCCGTGAGCGGGTTCTGCGGCGTGCGGAACACGGTCAGGTTCCCCCGGGCCCAACGATCGCGCTGCAGGAGATAGGACGAGAGGTCGTGCGGCGCCAGTCCCTGCACAAGCGTCTCGCCGTGATACCTGGTCTTCCACCCGCGGCCGTGCATCTTGATGGTGGTGTGGAAGTCCTCGGCGATCGTCTCGGTGGCCACGCCGCCGACTTCGACCAACGCATCGCGCCGGATGACCGCTGCCGATCCACACCAGAAGACGCCGTTGTGCCGATCCTTGCCCGGCAGGATCACCTCGAAGAACATGCTCTGGTCGTGACGCCCCGTCTCGAAATGCTGGAAGGAGTCGTGGTTGCTGAAGTCCTGCGGCGTCTGGACCACTGCAACCTTCGGGTCGTCGAAGTAACCGACCGTCGCGTCCAAGATGTCGGGCTGCGGCACGTGGTCCGCGTCGAGGACGAGGAGCAGATCCCCAGGGACGACGCGCAGCGCGTGGTTGATGTTGCCCGCCTTGGCGTGACTGTTGTCCGGCCGGGTCAGGTACCGGGCGCCCGTGTGCTCAGCGAGAGCACGGACCGACTCGCGCCTGCCGTCATCGAGCACCCACGTCGTGTGGGGGTAGCTGATTCCCGCGCAGCCGAGCAGGGTCGCCTCGAGGACGTCGAGCCCCTCGTCGTACGTGCAGACCAGGACGTCGACGCTGTGCGGCTGGCGGATCGGCGGGCGTGTCGAGGCGGGGATCCGCCAGGCGAGGAAGCAGAACGAGACCAGCATCGCCCAGCCGAAGGTCTCGCACCCGAAGAGCAGGACGAAGAGGACGGGCTCGGTCCCCTGCCACGTCTCGGTCGCACGCCAGGCGAGGTAGACCGCTCCCCAGGTCACGGCGAGCACCGCCGCCAGCCGTATGACGAGCTCGTTCCGGACCGCACCGGCCGGCGCTCCTGGGTGGACCGGGAGTGCTCTCATCAACTGTGCGATCGACCAGTTCGCCTGCGCCCTTGAGAGACGGCGCCCCCACGGTCAACAAACGATCAACGCACGCACAACACATCCGTCAGGCCGCCGCCTCGGTCGAACGCTCGAGGAATGCCTGCGCCGCCGAGGGAGACGTGAGCTCGACCACACGGACCCGGCCCTCGAACTGCGCCAGCGCAGCATCGAGACGCACCTTGCTCTCCACCGGGTAGCGCCATACCCAGCGCAGGAACGCCCAGTCGAAGTGCTCGGGACAGCCGTCGGCCTGGACGGCGCGGCCACGGTTGGCCCACCAGCGCTGGAGCACACGCAGCAGGCAGCGCCAGCGCGGAAGCGACAGCACGATCACAGTGTCGGCACGCGCCAACCGCAGGTCGAATGTGGCGCCGTAGTTGCCGTCGACCACCCAGCGGTCGCCTGCGAGCAGCGCACGCTGCGTGGTCCGCCACTCGTCAGGTGGAAGCGAGACCCACCCCGGCTTCCAGAAGTAGCGATCCAAGTGGATGACAGGGAGCCCGGTACGGCGGCCGAGCTCTGTCGCGAATGTCGTCTTGCCGGCGCCGCCAGAGCCAACGACGGCGACGCGCTGCACGCCACCAGTCTGTCCGCAGCGCGCCTACGCCTTGCGCCTTTACGCCGCGGCGTGTGCCCGTCACCTGGGACGGTACGAGAGTCCCCGTGTAGGGTCCTGTCGCCGAACGGGGATGGGGAATGGAGCGGCACTTGAGATTGGGCGTCGTCCGCGCACGAATGGGCCGAGTGATCACGGTCACCGTGGCAACCGCTGCCATTGTGACGGTGTGCGTGTCTGCGCTGGGCCGGACGCCGCCGGCCTCGGGCGCCATGACCGCCATCTCCGGCTCCTTCAGCGCCACCGGCTACTTCCACGTGGCCGAGGCGGCAGACGGCCGATGGTGGTTGGTCGACCCCTCCGGGCAGCCCTTCTACTCGATCGGCGTCGACCACGTCTCTGCCAGCCCGGACGTCGACGTCACGACCGGGCAGTGTCCCTATTGCGAGGCCATCGCCAGCCAGTATCCGAACACCGCCGCCTGGGCCAGCGCCACCGTCACCCAGCTGCGTTCGTGGGGCTTCAACACCATGGGCGATTACTCGGACACGTCCACCTTCGGTCCCGACATGCCCTACACCGTGCAGCTGTCCATGGCGAGCGGTGACGACTGGTTCGCGCCGTCGTTCGTCACCCATGTCGACCAGGTGGCGGCGACGCAAGTG
>Ga0335072_10006632_pt1 | contig 16915 bp, 17 predicted proteins | sample Lox_Sample_21_FD_206725 | JGI IMG/M metagenome (GOLD analysis project Ga0335072, IMG submission 206725) | Soil microbial communities from Loxahatchee National Wildlife Refuge, Florida, United States - Lox_Sample_2.1 | ecosystem: Environmental > Terrestrial > Soil > Wetlands | place: USA...
GGAAACCTCGCCCATGAGGGCGGGGGTGAATCCGGAGCCGGTTGTCGGACCCCGGTGGGATGATCAGTGCATGTCCCGGTACCGGCTTGAGCCGACAGCCGCGCAGGAGCAGATCCTGCGGCGGCACTGCGCCGATGCGCGGTATGTGTGGAACCTGGCTGTCGAGCAGCACTCGCACTGGAAGCCGGGACGGAAGCCGGCTCCGGGCTACCTGGAGCAGTGCAGGCAGCTGACCGCCGCGCGGGTGGATGACGCGTGGCTGGCCGGGGGCAGTCAGACCGTGCAGCAGCAGGCACTGCGGGACTTTGACCAGGCGATGCGGAACTTCTTCGCGGGCACACACCACAAGCCCAGGTGGCACAAGGCCCGTCGGGACGAAGGTTTCCGGATCGTCGCGGTCAAGCGTGAGCATGTCCGGAGGCTGAACCGCAGCCACGCGCAAGTGCGCGTCCCGAAGTGCGGATGGGTGCGGTTGCGGGTGTCCCGCCCAGTGCCGAATGGAGTGAAGTCTTTCCGGGTAACCCGCGACCCGGCCGGAAGGTGGCACATCGCGTTCGCTGCCATCCCCGAGCCTGTGCCTGGTCCGGGTACCAGTGAAGTCGTGGGCATCGACAGGGGCGTAGCGGTCACTCTCGCGCTGTCGGACGGCACCATGTACCAGGCTCCCGCCCCGGCGTCCGTCGCGCGGCTTCAGCGGAAACTGGCCAGGGCGAAGCGTGGCAGCAACCGGCGTGTCAAGGTCCGCCAACGATTGGCTCGCGTCCAGGCACGCAACGCCGACGCTCGGAAAGACTGGGCAGAGAAAGCCAGCACCGACGTCGCCCGGCGTTATGACCTGATCCGCATCGAGGACCTGAAAGTCGCCAGCATGACCCGTTCTGCACGGGGCACCGTCGATGCTCCGGGCCGGAACGTGCGGCAGAAAGCCGGACTCAACCGGAGCATCCTGGCTTCGGGCTGGTCGCTGTTCGCTACCCGTCTTGAGCACAAGGCTGCCGGACGGGTTGAGCAGATTAACCCCGCCTACACCAGTCAGCGCTGCTCGGCGTGCGGGCACGTGGACCGGAAGTCGGCTTGTCTCTCGCGCGACTTCCGTTGCACTGCCTGCGGATTCGCCTGCAACGCTGACGTGAACGCGGCTAAGAACATCGCGGCAGGGCATGCCGTGACTGCGCGGGGACGCTCGCCGTTGGGCGGGCGGATGAACCGCGAACCTCAACACGAACTGCTCCTGGTTTCGTAGTTGGAATCCCCGTCGTTCACGGCGGGGAGGATGTCAAGACTTCACCTTTCCGAGCACCCGGCCGAGGAACAGGTGATGCTGCAGGCCTTCAGCCAGCACTGCCTCGACGCCGTCAGCAACCTGCGGAATCAGCGCTGCGTCAGCGGTATTCGCCGCCGCCGCCGCCAGTGTGTCGCGCACCTCGACCACCCGTCGGTCGATGATCTTGACGAAGTAGATGAGCAGGCTCAGCAGCCCCGCAACCGCGAGCACCACGACAAACCCGAGGATGATCGCGACAACCCATGCCGTGTGCTCAGACGAGTTCATGGCCGCCGCGATCGCAGGTGCATGCATCGCTAACCTCCGAGCCTGGCACGGCCGCGCTGCAGCCCGCCGATGATGATGGTGGCGTGCTCGATAGTCGTGCGCAGCGCCGCGAGCGGCGCTGTGTTGTGCACGGCATCGCCGAGCGCGTCGTTGATCTTCGGCGCTTCCTTGCCGATCGAGTAAGCGAGCCGCAGGATCGGCACCACGAGCGCGACGACGACGAGCACCACGACGATGCCGATCACGTAGCCGAGGACCCAGCCGAAGTTGCTGAAGTGCCCCGCCCCGCTAGCGAGATAGGCGAGCTTTGCGTGTCCGGTCATGGCAGATCAGACCGTCTCGCAGAAGTCCCTGACGGGCTTCAGGCTCGCGTTGACCGACGTCAGCCGCTCTGGCACGGTGCTCGTCAGGTTTGCGACGGCCTGGACCCCGCCGGTGGTCGCGACGAGACTTGCCCGGATCGCCCTGAGGTGGAAAATCACCCGCAGCAGTCCGACAGCGGTAATCGCGATGATCAGCGCCGCGATGATCAGAGTCACCCAGGCAGCTGCTGGCATGACTGTTCTCCTTTCTGCAACCGGAACGCCGGGCTTTCCGGGTAGCCGGGCTAACCGAGAAGCTTGGCGACGGAGCCCGCGTAGCGGACAGCGCCGACAGATATTTCCTGCACTGTGGTGTCAGTCGTGGCCAGCGCTTCCGGCAGGCCGGTCAGCTCGCCGACCAGTGCCACGCCGCCGGCCAGGATGTCATCGGTCGCGTGCCTGATGCGCTCGACCGCGGCAAGCACCCGGTTCAGCAGGTAGATGACAACAGGCAGCACCACGACCAGCAGGACGGCGTTGCCGATCCACCACAAGACCATGGCTGTCCTCCTCGTTAGCTTGGCCGAAGGCCGGCCCGACCGGGTTACTGCGACGCGGGCTGATAGGGCAGGAAAAACCGCCGGAAGACCCGCGCCAGAGCCATCCGTGCTGCCCGCAGGCCAAGAGTGAGACCGCTCGCCGGACTCGCCGTCGCCGAGGCGATCTGCTCGGCGGACTCGCCCCGCTCGATCCGGTTGATCCGGTCCTGCATGTTGACCGAGAAGTCGTGCATCAGCACGGAGCTGACGTCGGAGATCATGCCCCGGCCGTATTGCGCGGCAGCGCCGGATAGTTGCAGGTCCTGGGCTACGTCGACGTGCGTGCCGCGGCCAGACTTGGACAAGGTGGCAGTCACGGTCATGCTGGCCTGGCCGCGGCCCCGCTCATCCGCGCCTGCTGCCTGCACGACGATCCGCTTTGCTGCCTCGTCCCGCTCGGTGATGTCAGCGGTGCCGGTGAACTGCAGCCGCACCGGCCCCATCCGGATCGCCACCTTGCCCTTGTACTTCTCGCCGCCCAGGTCCTCGGTGAGCTCTGCGCCTGGCAGGCAGGTGGCGACCTGCGGGATGTTGTCGAAGAACTGCCACACCTTCTCGACCGGCTCGGCGACCTCGAAGTCGTTCTTGATCAGCATCGGGCCTCGCCCTTCATATCGGACACGCCGTTCATCTCAGGGACGCCGTTCATCTCAGGGACGTCAGCGATGGCGTGAGCGGCGGGATCTTTCTCGAACGTCCGCCGGCACCCGGCGCAGCAGAAGTAATAGGTGGCGCCGGCGTGCGCCAGCGTCAGCGCTTCCGGTCCCGCGACCACGGCCATCCCGCACACCGGGTCAGTGGCCTCGCGGAACTGGCCTCGAGTGCTGCGCGGAACAGCACTACCGACAGCTAGCACCCCCGACGCGCGCAGCTGGACTAGCTCAGCCAGGATCGCGACGGCAATCTCGGGATGCGTCGTACTGCCGAGATCAAGGCCGGCCGGCACCGTGACCCGGTCCAGTTCGGCCTGCGGCACGCCGCGGTCGGCCAGGTACCCGAGCACCGCTGCTCCGCGTTTGCGTGAGCCGACCAGGCCAAGGTAGGCGGGCCTGGCAGCGACCGCGCGCTCCAGCACGCCTTCGTCATCGTGACCCTGGGTGGCGACCACGACGAGCGACCGCTCGTCCGCGCGCGCCGCGGTGAAGTCAGCGCCGTCGATCAGCTCAGCGTGCCAGCCCAGCGCCCGCGCGAGGTCGGCAAGCGTCTGCGCCATCGGGGACCGGCCGACCACCACCAGGCGGGGAACGGGCACGACCGGCTCGATGTAGACCTCCAGCGCACCCTCGCTCTGACAGGAGATCGGGATGACGGCAACTCCGTCAGGCACCGCGCCGCCGAACTGATCAGGGTTGCCGAGCAGCAGCAGTTCCGCGCTGCCGGTAGCGATGACGTGCCTGGCCGCACGGACGACGGCAGGCTCAGCGCAGGCTCCGCCGATCCAGCCGTGCAGCTCGCCGTCGGCGGTAACGATTGCCCGCGAGCCCTGCTGACTTGACGACGGACCCTGGCGCCAGACCACCGTGGCGAGCGCGAACGCCTCGCCACGCCGCGCCAGGTCCGCGGCGTGCTCCATGACCTCCCAGCCATTCATCGCGCGCCCCGCTAATCGTCCGAGCGCACTGGCGGTGCGCCGGAGACATCCCGTCGGTAAGTGACGGCTTCCCAGACCCGGTCCGGCAGCAGGGGCATGTCGATGTTCCGGACGCCGGTGCCTTTGATCGCGTCAAGCACCGCGTTGACGAAAGCGGCCGGGCCGCCGACAGCCGCGCATTCGCCGATGCCCTTGGCACCGATCGGGTGGTGCGGGCACGGCGTCACGACTTCGCTGTGCAGTTCGAAGCCCGGCGTCTCCCACGCGGTCGGCAGCAGGTAGTCCATGTAGTTCGCGCCGACGCAGTTGCCATCCGCGTCGAAGGTGATGAACTGCATGTTGGACATCGCGTAGGCCTCCGTCAGGCCGCCCATGATCTGACCTTCCACGATCATGGGGTTGATCCGGACACCGCAGTCGTCGACCGCCACCATGTTGAGCACGTCCCATACCCCGGTCTCCGGGTCGACCTCGACCGTGACAATGTAAACGGCGAACGGCCAGGTCAGGTTCGGCGGATCGTAGTAGGCAGTGGCATCCAGGCCGGGCTCCATGCCGTCGGGCATATTGGCGTACGCGGCGACCGCGCACTCCTGGATCGTGACCCCTCGATCCGGAGCGCTGCGGATGTAAAACCGGCCGAGCTCCCACTCGATGTCCTCCTCCGATACCTCGAGGAGGTGCGCGGCCAGTTTCCGGGCCTTGGCCCGGATCTTGCGTGAGACCATCGCCACTGCCGCGCCGGCGACCGGCGTGCTGCGGGAGGCGTAGGTGCCCATTCCGAACGGGGCGGTGTCGGTGTCGCCCTCTTCCACCACGACGTCCTCGGCCGGGATCCCGAGTTCGTGCGCGACAATCTGAGCCCACGTTGTCTCGTGTCCCTGGCCCTGGGTGCGGGCGCCGGTCCTGACGATCGCCTTCCCGGTCATGTGCACTTTGAGCTCGGCCGAGTCGAACATCTTGATGCCGAGGATGTCGTACTCCCGGCTGTTCCCGGCGCCGAGCGGCTCGGTCATCGTGGAGATGCCGAGTCCGAGCAGCCGCCCGCGGGAATGCGCCTCGGCCTGCTGCTGCCGGAAGTTCTCGTAGTCGATGGCCGTCAGCCCGACGTCCAGGCACTTGGCGTACTGGCCGGAGTCGGTGAGGAACCCGAATGGCGTCCGGTGCGGGAAGGCCTCGTCGGGCACGAAGTTCATCCGGCGGAACGCTGCCTGGTCCATGCCGAGGTCGTCAGCAGCGGCCTGCATCATCCGCTCCTGGAAGAACATCGCCTCGGTGACGCGGAACGAGCACCGGTACGCCACCCCGCCGGGCGCCTTGTTGCTGTAAGTGCCCCGCGCCGTCAGATGGGCCACGGGGATGTCGTACGCCGCGAACGCCGAGTGCATCAGCCCGATCTTGAACTTGCTGGGCTGGGCGTCCGAGAAGAACGCGCCGTGGTCGGCGTCGGTGTGCATCCGGACGGCCAGGATCTTGCCGTCCCGGCGCAGCGCCAGCTCGCCCTTCAGGTACACGTCTCGCGCGAACCCGGTAGAGATCAGGTTGCCCGACTTGTCCTCGATCCACTTGACCGGCCGCTCGAGCAGGATCGAGGCCAGGATCGAGCAGACGTAACCAGGGTAGACCGGGACCTTGTTGCCGAAGCCGCCGCCGATGTCCGGAGAGATGATCCGGATCATGTGCTCTGGCAGTTCGGCCACCATCGCGACCGCAGCCCTGATGATGTGCGGCGCCTGCGTGGTCATGTAGACGGTCAGCTTCGAGGTCGCGCGGTTAAAGTCCGCAATCGAGCCGCAGCATTCGATCGGCGACGGGTGCGACCGCGGATAATGCAACTCGAGCCTGGACACCAGGTCAGCGGATGCGAACGCCCGGTCAGTGCCGTCGCGGTCGCCGACCTCCCAGTCGTAGATGACGTTGTCCGGCTGATTCTCTTTGTCGTCGCGGATGACCGGCGCACCCTCGGCTACCGCCTGCACCGGGTTCACGATGACGGGCAGCGGCTCGTAGTCGACGACGATCGCTTCGCATGCGTCCTTGGCGATGTAGGGGTCGTCGGCAATGACACAGGCGACTTCCTGGCCCTGGAATCGCACCTTGTCGGTGGCCAGCACGGCCTGCGTGTCATAGGACAGCGTCGGCATCCAGGCCAGGTTGCGGGTGGCCATCATCTCGCCGGTGAGCACCAGGTGCACTCCAGGGATGTCCCAGGCCTTGCTGGCATCGATCGACTTGATCCGGGCGTGCGCGAGCGGGCTTCGCAGGATCTCCATGTGCAGCATGCCGGGCAGCACGATGTCGTCGGTGTAGTTGCCCTTACCGCGAATGAACCGGTTGTCCTCGACCCGCTTGCGGCTCGCGCCGATGCCACCGATCTTGATTTCGTCTACTGCCTGCGACATGTCCTGCGTCCCGTCCCCTTCAGCCCGCCTGCGCGCGAAGCTTCTCCGCGGCCCACAGCACCGACTTGACGATGTTCTGGTAGCCGGTGCATCGGCAGAGGTTTCCCGACAGTGCCCAGCGCACGTCCTCCTCGGTCGGATCCGGGTTGCGATCGAGCAGCGCCTTGGCCGCCATCATCATGCCGGGCGTGCAGAAGCCGCACTGGAGTCCGTGCTCCTCCTTGAAGCCCTCCTGCAGCGGGTGCAGCTCACTTGCTGTCGCCAGGCCCTCGACGGTCTGGATCTCATGGCCGTCCGCCTGGACGGCGAGCATCGTGCACGACTTGACCGCCTGGCCGTCCACGAGGACGGTGCACGCACCGCAGTTCGTGGTGTCGCAGCCGGTGTGCGTACCGGTCAGCCTGAGCCCCTGCCGGATGAGATGCGCCAGCAGCAGCCGCGGCTCGACCTCCGCAATCTTCTTCTCGCCATTCACGGTGAACTTGATCCGCCGTAGCGGCACCTGCTCCGCTGTCTCGTCGCCGCGATCGGCGTAGACCATGGTCATGCTCAGGCCGCCCTTTCCGCCGGCTCGGTGCCGCACCTGCTGAGGATGCGCTCGACGAAGGTCGCCACCATGTGCCGCTTGTACTCGGCGCTGCCCCGGTGGTCCGTTCGCGGGCGGGCCGCCGCGGCGGCGAGTTCGGCCGCGGTCGTGATCGAGTCCGCGGTCAGCGGCTGCCCGGTCAGTGCGGCTGCCGCTTCAGTCGCGGCGATCGTCGACCCGCCGACGCCGGTGAGCGCGATGCCCGCGCGCCGCACGATGTCGCCTGAGCTCTCCACCGAGACCGCGACGCCCACGGTGGCGAAGTCGCCCACGCGGCGTTCCAGCTTGAGGTAGCCGCCGGAGCGCACGCCCTGTGCGGGCGGGATGACTGCCTCGACAGCGATCTCGTCCGGCGCCAGCACGTTCTGGAACGGACCGGTGACAAAGTCGGTCATGGGGATCGACCGGCGGCCTGCCGGGCCCTGAGCCACCACCGAGCCGCCGAGCGAGAGCACGACCGATGCCCAGTCGCCCTGCGGGTCGGCATGACACAGCGAGCCGACCAGCGTGCCCCGGTTGCGCACGATCGGATCGGCGATCAGCGGCGCGGCCGCTGCCATCGTCGGCTGGGTGCTGGCCAGCAGTGCAGAGCGCTCGAGCTCCGCGTGGCGGCAGAGCGCCCCGATCCGAAGCGTGCCGTCCGGGTCCGCTCGGTGGTAGCTAAGGCCGGGCAGGTTGTTGATGTCCACGATCAGTTCCGGTGTCGCGAACCGCAGCTTCATCAGCGGGACGAGGCTCTGGCCGCCAGCCAGCACCTTGGCGACGTCGCCGCCACCAGCCAGCAGGCCGATCGCCTCGGCGATGGACTGCGGTGCCTCGTATCGGAACCGCGACGGGTACATAAGTCTCCTCCGGTCGTTGGCTGTGCAGACCTTCTGGCGTGTGCTGATCTCCTCGGGGGCGCGGGGTGCGACTCAGCCGGCCTGCGGTTCCTGGCGCGTTGGCGCCGGTGATGCCGGGTCGGCTACTGCCACCGGCCCGGACTCGTAGTCGGGATCAGGTCTGGGCTCCTGATGCGGCGGCCACGGGCCGGAAACAGGCTGGCCGGCGATCTTCAGGTAGTCGATCAGCTCGGGCCAGGCCCACACGGTCGGGCTCTTGCCGGTCTTAGGGGCATGCTCGATCAGCTCGTACAGCCGCGGATTGCCGTTGCTTTTGCCATCGGACTCGATCCGCATTCTGAACTCCTAGCAACGACCAGGCGACCTGAGATTGCATGGTGCACCTTCACTGGCGCCGAGGCAACGGGCCAATAAGCTGTCGCTTAACTGACCAGCTAGCGGAGCAGAAAAATCAGGCAGAAGGAGACGTTCAGCTCCATATGGTGACGTACACCGGCGGCCTGAACCGCGACGGCGGGACTCCGGCCGACGGCGACCGCATGAGCTGCATAGCCTCGGGCGTGCCGACGAAGCGGCGGAGCGCGCTCGCGGCCGTGCTCCGGTGGTCCCGCTCGAGCAGTGTCGCGTGCCAGCAGGCCTCAGTCGGCAGTCCGGGCAGTTCGACCAGCGACAACTCGCCGCGGCGCAACTGGTGCGACACCAGGTGCTCAATTGCCGGAGCGGCGCCGGTGCCGTCCGCGGCCGCTGCCCAGGCAGCTGTCTGGCTCGGGAACACGCCAATATTGCTCTCCGGCACGCCGAGCTGTGCCAGCAGCCGGCCGGTCTCGCTGCCCGGATCGGCGCCAGCCGGATCTACCAGCCAGCGCCATTGCCGGGCCGGGCCGCGCAGCCGCGAGTGCCCGGCAGTCACCACGACCAGCCGGTACTTGAAAATGGGCTCGCTCACCACCGGCATGGTTTGCTCGGGTGAGATGCCAGGCCCGAACGCCACGTCGGCGAGGCGGTTGGCTACCAGCACCGCTTGCTCGCCGGGCACCGCGACACCGGTCGACACCTCGACCGGCCCGGGGAAGCGGCGGGTGAAGGCCTCCACCAGCGGTCCGGCCACGAACTCGGCAAACGTCGATGTTGCTACGATCCGCAGTTGCTCGGGTGCCCCTTGCGCGGCCCGGACTGCGGCATGCGCTTCGGCGCCAAGGACGACGATCTGTGAGGCCGTCGCCAGCAGTCTGGAGCCGCCGGGCGTCAGCGTCATTCCGGCCGGGCCCCTGGTGATCAGCTGGTCGCCGAGGTGCTGGCGCAACGCTGTCAGTGCCTGTGACACCGCTGGCTCGCTGACACCGAGCGCGCTGGCCGCAGCTGTGACCGAGCCGAGCCTGGCTACCAAGACGAACGCATTGAGCTGGGTAAGCGTCATGGCAGCTGTCTCGCGAGCGTACGCCCGGCATGTGCCGGCCAGGCGAACGGCTCGCACCTTCGTAGACTCGTCCGCAGGGAGGGCAGCACGGTGCAAGTCCCCGCGCAGGTCGAGTACGAGAAGGCCACCAGCATCGAGCATGCGCTCACGCTGCTGGCCAGGTACGGTTCGGCAGCGCGCGTCCTGGCGGGCGGGCACAGCTTGATACCCATGATGAAGCTCCGGCTGGCCCAGCCGGAGGTGCTGATAGACATCAACGGGATCACCGACCTTTGCTACATCAACCTAACTGGTGCGCAGCTGCGAATCGGCACTCTGACCCGGCATGCGCAGCTACTGCAGTCGCAAATCGTGGGCGAGCACTTCGCGATCCTGCACGACGCGGAGCGCGTGATCGCTGATCCGATAGTGCGGAACTGGGGCACTGTCGGCGGCTCACTCTGCCAGGCTGACCCGTCCGAGGACCTGTCTGCCGCGTTCGCGGCGATGAAGGGGACGATGGTCATCCACGGACCCGATGGCAGCCGCGAGGTGTCGGCGCGGGAATTCCACACCGGCCCCTACGAGACCGTCGTGGGACCCGCGGAAATGCTCACCGAGATCAATCTGCCCATCAGGCCGGGCGGCGGCAGCGGATATCAGAAGGTGTCACGCCGCACCGGAGACTGGCCGGTCGGCGCGGCAGGCGCGGCGGTCTGGCTCAGCGGCGACACTATTGCCGACGCCGGGATCGGCCTGACGGCCGTCGGTGCTATTCACTTCGCCGCGGCCGAGGCGGAAGAGTACCTGCGCGGCAGGGCTGCCACGCAGGAGACGCTGGCTACTGCAGGCGAGATAGCGGCCAAGAGCTGCCGCCCGGTAACCGACCAGCGCGGCCCGGCGGACTACAAGCGTCACCTCGCCCGTGAGCTCACCACCAGGGCGCTGCGGCTTGCCGTCACCCGCGCGCGCGGGCAGGCCGCATGAAGGTCACGGTGACTGTCAACAACGCCGAGTACGTGCGGGACGTCGAGCCCCGGCTGCTACTTATCCACCTGCTGCGTGACGAACTCGGGCTGACCGGCTCGCACTGGGGTTGCGACACCTCCAACTGCGGCGCGTGCGTGGTCTGGCTGGACGAAACGCCAGTGAAGTCGTGCACGGTCCTGGCCGTCATGGCCGATGGTCGCCGGGTCATGACCGTCGAGGGCCTCGGCAGCCGCGCCGGCCTCGATCCGGTCCAGCAAGGGTTCACGCAGTGCCACGGGCTGCAGTGCGGTTTCTGCACGCCAGGGATGATGCTCACCGCGCGCTGGCTGCTGGATCACAACCCCGATCCGTCAGCAGCAGAGGTTCGCGAGGCGATCTCCGGCCAGATCTGCCGGTGCACCGGTTACGAGAACATCGTCCGGGCCGTGCTGTGGGCGGCGAAGAACGGCGGCACCGGGTGATAGATCACCGGCAAGAACACCACGAAGGCGGGCCGTACGGCGCCATCCCCCGGAAGGAAGACGCTCGGTTCGTGCGGGGTCAGGGCACGTTCGTGGACGACATCAGCCTGCCCGGAATGCTCCACGGGGCGATCCTGCGGAGCCCGCTGGCGCACGCGCGCATCATCTCTGTCGATGCCACCGCGGCGCTGGCTCACCCGAAGGTTGAGGCAGTGCTCACCGGCGCAGACCTCGCTGAGCGCGGGCTGGCCTGGATGCCGACGCTGTCGGGGGACGTGCAGGCCGTGCTTGCCACCGACAAGGTGCGGTTCCAGGGCCAGGAGCTCGCGTTCGTGGTCGCGCGGGACCGTTACGCAGCGCGCGACGCGCTTGAGCTCATCGCGGTCGAATACGAGCCGCTGCCGCCGCTCGTGGACGCCAAGACCGCGCTGGCCGAGGATGCGCCGCTGGTAAGGGACGATCTTCCCGGCCGGACCGGCAACCGCATCTTCGACTGGACCGCCGGTGACAAGACAGCCACTGATGCGGTGTTCTCGACCGCGGACGTGACGGTCAGCTGCGACATGATCTATCCCCGTTCCCATCCTGCTCCGCTGGAGACCTGCGGGATCGTTGCCGCCTGGGATGACGTCACCGGACGGCTTACCCTCTGGTCGACCTCGCAGGCGCCGCACGCGCACCGCACCATGTACGCGCTGATCACCAGGCTGCCCGAGCACAAGATCCGGATCGTGTCGCCCGACCTCGGCGGCGGGTTCGGCAACAAGGTGCCGGTATATCCGGGCTACCTGTGCGCGATCGCGGCCTCGATCGTGACCCGGCGGCCGGTGAAGTGGGTCGAGGACCGGTCAGAGAACCTGATGTCCACCACGTTCGCTCGCGACTATCACATGCACGGCGAGATCGCGGCGACCGCGGACGGCCGCATTCTCGGACTGCGCGCGGGGGTGCTCGCTGATCACGGGGCGTTCAACGCGACGGCGCAACCAGCGAGGTACCCGGCTGGTTTCTTTCACATTTTCACCGGTTCCTACGACCTGGAGGCCGCGTTCTGCGAGGTCACAGGTGTCTACACGAACAAGGCACCGGGCGGCGTCGCGTACTCGTGCTCGTTCCGCGTCACCGAGGCGGTCTACCTGGTCGAGCGGCTTGTCGACATGCTCGCGCGCAAGCTCGGGATGGATCCGGCGCAGCTGCGGATGCGCAACCTGCTGCGTCCCGAGCAGTTCCCCTACACCTGCGCCACCGGCTGGCAGTACGACTCCGGCGACTACCCGCGCGCGCTGGCGCTGGCGATGGACATCGCCGGCTACGACGAGCTACGGCGCGAGCAGGCCGAGCGGCGCTCCCGCGGCGAGTACATGGGCATCGGTATCAGCTTCTTTACCGAGGGCGTCGGCGCGGGCCCGCGGGCGCATATGGACATCCTCGGCCTCGCCATGGTCGACGGCGCTGACCTGCGGGTACACCCGACAGGCAAGGTAGTTCTCGCGGTCTCGGTGCAGACGCAGGGACAGGGGCACGAAACCACGTTCGCCCAGATCGTGGCGCACGAGCTCGGGCTGACGCCTGATGACGTGGAGGTCGTGCACGGTGACACCGACCGGACTCCGTTCGGCCTCGGCACCTACGGGTCGCGGTCCACTCCGGTTTCGGGCGCGGCAGCGGTAATGGCGGCGCGGAAGGTGCGCGACCGGGCCAGGCTGGTGGCGGCGGCGATGCTGGAGCTGTCTCCTGACGACCTCGAATGGGCAGACGGCAAGTGGCGGGTGCGGGGCGATCCGGACCGGGGCGCCGGAATTGCCGAGATCGCGATGGCCGCGCACTCCTCGCTCGAGCTGCCCGACGGCGTCGAAAGCCACCTGGATGCCTCGGCCGTGTACAACCCGCCGAACCTGACCTTCCCGTTCGGGGCCTATATCTGCGTCACCGACGTGGACCCGGCGACTGGCGAGGTCAAGGTGCGCCGGTTTATCGCGGTAGACGACTGCGGCGTCCGGATCAACCCGATGATCGTCGAGGGCCAGGTGCACCGTGGCCTGGCGGATGGCGTCGGCATGGCCCTCATGCAGGCCATCGTCTTTGACGAGAGCGGCAACTGCCTGGGCGGGTCATTCATGGACTACCTGCTCCCGACAGCGCTGGAATGCCCGTCGCCCGAACTGGGCGCGACGGTGACGCCATCGCCGCACCATCCCATCGGCGCCAAGGGCATTGGCGAGTCCGCCACGGTCGGATCGCCTCCTGCGGTGGTGAACTCGGTGGTGGACGCGCTGGCTCCGTTCGGCGTCACGCATGCTGACATGCCGCTGACACCGGCTAATGTGTGGCGGGCGATCCAGGGCCGTCCGGTCCGCCCGGACCTGGCGCTCAGCTGATCCGGGAATTGTGTGGTCCTTGATCGATGTTGATCCAGTGCTGTTATAGCAACAGTAGATTCACATCGATCATGGTTATCGACGGCATGACTTGTCATAGATGATGGGTAAATGAGCAATCTTTCCGAGCAACTGCCGGACGTCCCGACCCTGCTCGCCGAGCTGGATGACGTGAGCTATCTGGCCGACGAACCGCTTGGCACGGCATTGTTCCTGGCAGCCCGGATGGGCCAGCCGATCCTGCTTGAGGGCGAGCCGGGCGTCGGCAAGACTGAGGCCGCTAAGGCGCTCGCCGCTGTCCTGGACACCCCGCTGATCAGGCTGCAGTGCTATGAGGGCCTGACGTCGGCCGAGGCCCTGTACGAGTGGAACTATCCGCGTCAGCTGCTGGCCATCCGGCTGGCCGAGGCCAGGGGCGAGGCGCCGCGCGAGGCGGACCTCTTCAGTGACGATTACCTGCTCGAGCGCCCGCTGCTGGCCGCCCTGGATCATCCCGGCCCGCGCCCGGCGGTGCTGCTGATCGACGAGGTCGACCGAGGCGACGATGAGTTCGAGGCCTTCCTGTTTGAGCTGCTGGCCGAGTCCGCGGTCACGATTCCCGAGCTGGGCACGCGGCAGGCCGCGTATCCCCCGGTAGTGGTGCTGACGTCCAACCGGACCAGGGACCTGCACGACGCGCTGAAGCGCCGCTGCCTCTATCACTGGATCGATTACCCCGATGCCGACCGGGTGGCGGCCATCATCAGGCGCAGGGTTCCGGCTGCAAGCGAACGGCTCGCGGCGCAGGTGGCGGCTGGCGTCCACCGGTTGCGCGGCCTCGACCTGGCTAAGCCGCCCGGCGTGGCCGAGGCCATCAGCTGGGCGAACGCCCTGCAGGTGCTCGGTGCTACCGAACTGGACGAGAACGCGGCGCGGCGGACCATGGGGACTGTGCTTAAGTACGCCGAGGATTTTCAGGCCGCACGGGCAGCCGACGTCGCTGCCGTAGTGAGCCGCGGCTCTGGCGATGGCTGACGGGTACGCGGGAGCTGTTCCGGGCGCTAGCGCGGGTGCGGGCGACCTGGCTGAGGTGGCGGCGCGCTTTGGCGCTGCGCTGCGGCGGGCAGGGCTCCCGGTCGGGCCCGGCCGCACCGAGCGGTTCGCCAGCGCGATGACGCTAGTCCGGCCGGTCAGCAGGCAGGAACTGTTCAACTGTGCCCTGGCGACGCTGGTGTCCTCCAAGGATCATGCGAACACGCTGAGGCGCGTGTTCACTGAGGTGTTCGGCTCGCTGGACGGGCCCGGCGACCTGACCGACCTGGCCATGGTGCCGGAGCTAGGCAATCGGCCCCAGCCAGCCCACCTGGCAGAGGCAGCAATGGTCGCGCTCATGCACGCCGACTCGCTCAGCGTCAGCCAGGATGGTGCCGATCCGGGCGACGACGACGCGGAGACCGAGATCGAGCGGCCTTACCTGGGCAGCCCGGTGGAGCGCCTCGCCGGGACCGACTTCGCTGAACTCTCGGCAGCCGAGCTTGCGGAGCTGGCGGCGGCCATGCGCCAGATCACGCTGGCGGTGCCGAGTCGCAGGTCCAGGCGGCGCAGGCCACGTCCTGGCGGCAGCCGGACCGACATGCGGGCGACTCTGCGGCAGGCGAGGCGTACCGGAGGGCACGCTTTCAGGCTCATCGGAGGGGTCCCGGCGAAGCGGCCGCGGCGGCTCGTCGTGCTGTGCGATATCTCAGGCTCGATGGAGCCCTATGCCAGGGCGATGATCCAGTTGCTGTACTGCGCAGCGGGCGGAGCTGGCGCGGAGGTGTTCAGCTTCGCCACCCGGCTGACCCGCCTGACGGCGACGCTGGCCAGGTCGTCGCCGGCGGTCGCGCTCGCGCGCGCCGGGCGTGCCGCTCCGGACTGGCATGGCGGCACCCAGATCGGCACTGCGCTCAAAGAATTCAATGATCGGTACGGGCGGCGCGGGATGGCTCGCGGAGCCGTCGTCCTGATCATCTCCGATGGCTGGGACACCGGGGACCCGGAGGTCGTCAAGCGGGAGATGCAGCGGCTTTCGCTCGTCGCGTTCCGGATCGTCTGGATGAATCCGCGCACGAAGAGCGAGGCCTATCAGCCGCTGGCTGGTGGGATGGCCGCGGCCTGGCCGTACTGTGACGCGGTGGTGAGCGGCCATTCGCTCCAGGCGATAGACCAGCTAGCCGCGGCGCTGGTAGATCCGGTGCGGCGGCGGCCTGAGATCAGGACGGTTGGCTACTCGTCGCCGTAACTGTTCCATGCCCGGCGGATCTCGCGCCGCCGCGCCCGCATCTCGTGGTGCATCTCGCGCCGCCTGTCCCGGACCTGGTCAAGTACGTCACGCCCGTTGGGCAACCCGGCTGGCCCGAAGGCGCCGATGTCTTTCTTGCTGCCCTTGCGCTTGCGATCCTTGCGCTTGACGTCCACGCCAGCCAGAATGCACGCGCCCTCGACGCGTAGCACTGGCGCGTCAGGGACCGACGCTTCAGCAGGATTGCCGGTCACATCCCGGCCGCCCAGGATCGCGATGCCGTTGTCGACGACCCGCATCTCTGGCGGGACGATCACCGAGACTCCGCCGAAGACAGTGGTGGCCCTGAGGATGATCTCCTTGCCTGGCAGTACCGCGTCCCGGAAGTCAAGTTCGACGCCGCCGAAAACGGTCAGCATGTCGATGACCGGCTCGGGATGCCAACTGCCCTTGCGGGTAACCCCGGCGAAGATCGAGACGATGCGCCCGTGGCGCGCGGGCCTTGCGAGGTCGGCCGACGCCGACGGCATCATCGCCGGCCGCTGGCTTTGCCCGGGCAGGTCGTCGAGCAGCGGCACCAGGTCAGCGTGGGTCTTCGCGGCGTAGATGCCATCCAGCCGGTCTGCGTGCTCTTCGGCGGTCAGCCGGCCCTCGGCAAGCGCATTGTTGATCACGGCCGCGGCCGCGTCGCGGTCGGCGTCAGAGGCCCGGAGCCGGGAATTCGCGTTGAAATCCTGGGGGTCCATGCAGTTATTGTCAGCCATACCTGCCGGGATATGGAACTGGAGACGCCAATGGGCCACGTGGAGGCGGCACACCTCAGCCACGCGCTGCCTGACGGCCGGGTGCTGCTCGACGACGTCTCCTTCCGGGTCGGTGACGGCATCGTGGCGGCTCTGGTGGGACCTAACGGAGCGGGCAAGACCACCCTGGTGCGCCTGGTTTCCGGAGATCTGGCGCCGCAGTCCGGCGCGGTAAGTTCCAGCGGAGGGCTGGGCGTGATGCGACAGTTCGTCGGCGGTATCAGGGACAACAGCACAGTGAGGGACCTGCTGCTGTCCATCGCACCGCCCAGGGTCCGGGCTGCGGCGCAGCGGCTGGACGCAGCTGAGCTGGCGATGATGGACACAGATGACGAACCGACGCAGATGCGCTACGCGACGGCCCTGACCGAGTGGGGCGACGCCGGAGGCTATGAGGCCGAGGTCCACTTTGACGCTAGCTGCGTGGCTGCGCTCGGGATTGGCTACGACAGCTGTCAATGGCGCGAAGTGGCCACGCTGTCGGGTGGTGAGCAAAAGCGGCTGGTGCTGGAGTCGTTGCTGCGCGGCAAGGACGAAGTCCTCCTCCTCGACGAGCCGGACAACTACCTGGATGTGCCTGGCAAGATCTGGCTGGAAGAGCAACTCGCAGCCACGCCCAAGACAGTGTTGCTCGTGAGCCACGACCGTGAACTGCTGGCCGCCTGCGCCGAGCGGATCATCACGGTCGAGGACCGGCATGTCTGGGTGCACGGCGGCGGTTTTGCCGGCTACGCGCAGGCCCGCCGAGAGCGC
>Ga0335072_10006633_pt1 | contig 16912 bp, 11 predicted proteins | sample Lox_Sample_21_FD_206725 | JGI IMG/M metagenome (GOLD analysis project Ga0335072, IMG submission 206725) | Soil microbial communities from Loxahatchee National Wildlife Refuge, Florida, United States - Lox_Sample_2.1 | ecosystem: Environmental > Terrestrial > Soil > Wetlands | place: USA...
CGCGACTTCCTCGAAATCGAGACGCCGTACCTGACCCGCTCGACCCCCGAGGGCGCGCGCGACTATCTGGTGCCGGCGAGGGTCCAACCCGGCTCGTTCTACGCACTCCCGCAGTCGCCGCAGCTGTTCAAGCAGCTGCTGATGATCGGCGGGTTCGAGCGCTACTACCAGATCGCGCGCTGCTTCCGCGACGAGGACACGCGCGCCGACCGTCAGCCGGAGTTCACGCAGCTCGACGTCGAGTTGGCGTTCGTCGACGAGGACGACGTGATCGAGGTGATGGAGGCGGTGATGGGGGCCGTGTTCGAGCGCGAGGGGTTCGACGTTCCGTCACCGCCGTGGCCGCGGATGACGTTCGCCGAGGCCGTCTCGCGGTACGGCATCGACCGTCCTGACACGCGCTTCGGGCTCGAGTTGCACGATCTCGGCGAGGCGCTCGCCGGCACCGAGTTCAAGGTGTTCGCCGGCGCGCTCGAGTCCGGCGGCGTCGTGCGCGGGATCAACGCCGGCGCGCGCGACCTCGCTCGCTCGGACCTCGACGCGCTCACCGAGCTGGCCAAGCAGCACGGCGCCAAGGGTCTCGTGTGGGCGTTCGTCCAGGATCACGGATGGCGCTCGCCGATCGCCAAGTTCCTCACCGAGGCGGAGGTCGCGTCGGTGAACTCGCACCTGGACGCGAAGCCGGGCGACCTGCTGCTGATCGTCGCCGACGAGGCTTCGACCGCCGGCCAATCGCTCAGCGCGTTGCGGATGGAGCTCGCGCGGCGCTTCGATCTGATCCCGCAGGACCGCCACGACATCCTGTGGGTGGTCGAGTTCCCGGCGTTCTTCTGGGACGAGCAGGGCCAGCGCTGGGACGCGGCGCACCATCCGTTCACCGCACCCTCAGGCGATCTGAACGACCCCGCGCATCTCAGCTCCCGCGCGTACGACCTCGTGCTCGACGGCGCGGAGATCGGCGGCGGGTCGATCCGTATCAATCGGCTCGACGTCCAGCAGAAGGTGTTCGAGCTGCTGGGGATCAGCCCGGAGGAGGCCGAGGCCCGGTTCGGATTCTTCCTGGACGCGCTGCGCTATGGCGCGCCCCCGCACGGCGGGATCGCGATGGGCATCGATCGGATCATCATGGCGCTCGCCGGCGCCGAGTCGATCCGGGACGTGATCGCGTTCCCGAAGGCCGCCAGCGGCGCCGATCCGCTGACGGGCGCGCCCGCGCCGGTCGACCCCGCGCAGCTGCGCGAGCTGGGCCTGCGGCGCCTGTAGCGCTCGCCTGAGCGTCCGTTTGCGTTGAAACGCGCTCAATAAGAACGCCCGAAGTGCCGAACAAGGGCGTGAGATGGCAAGTCTCCCGAGACCTCTGATTGGTTTGCTCGTCGCGACCCTGGCCGCGTTCGGCCTGTGGTACGTCGAGCTCAAGCCCAGCTCGTCCGCTTCGGGCGGCGCGTCGCAGGGCGGAGTCGGCCAGTACCAGTCGGCGATCAACCAGGCCCACCAGGCCGTGAAGATCTCGGGTGCCGCCAACGCGAAGCTCGGCGCTCCGACGGCCACCGGGCCCGCGCCGAACTCGCCGACGCCGGCGAAGACGGCAACCGCGGCCAAGCCCGCCACGGCGGCCTCCACCAAGCCGGCCACCAAGACCGCCGCGTCGACCAAGACCGCCGCGTCGACCAAGAACGCCGCGTCGACCAAGAACGCCACGTCGACCAAGAACGCCACCACGTCGAGCAAGACAGCCACGTCGAGCAAGACAGCTGCGAAGAACGTCGTGAAGAGCAAAGCCGCCAAGGCCCTCACGACCGCGCAGCAAGTGAGCCTGATCACGAGCGCGATCGAGTCCCACAAGGTCGTCGCCGTCCTCTTCTACAACCCCGCGGCATCGGACGACCAGGCCATGGCCAAGGAGCTCGGTACGGTCTCGACCCACGGCGGCAAGGTCGTCAAGCTCGCGGTGCCGCTCTCAGAGCTCACGAGCTTCTCGATCATCACCCAGCAGATCCCGGTCGTCACGGCGCCCACGCTGGTCATGATCGACGCGGCCCGCCAGGCGACGACGCTGACCGGTTACGCCGACACGCTGGAGATCAGCCAGCGTATCGACGACGCGCTCGCCGCCAAGTAAGGCTTCTATCCTCGCGAGGCGATGGATGCGATCGCCTTCGAGCATCACCTGACCTCCCCGCAGGGGCTCCACCGCGTACCCGCGGATGCGTTCACGGCTTCGGTCGACGGCGGCGCCTGCTGCGACCGGGTCGCTCTGTCGCTGAGCATCGACGGCGACCGCGTGATCGACGCCGGATTCGACGCGCACGGCTGCGGCGCCGCGACCGCGGCGGGAAGCGCCGCGGTGACGCTCGTGCGCGGCGCGTCCGTGGTCGAGGTGGCGCGGATCGGCGCGGCGCAGATCGCGGATGAGCTTGGCGGGCTGAGTCCCGGCAAGCTGCACGCCGCCGAGGTCGCCGCCGACGCATTGGCCCGCGCCCTCGGTGCGGCGGTGCGCGACCGCGCGCTCCTGCCGCCGCCGGCGGCCGGCCGCACGTTGGTCGCGATGAGCGGCGGCGTCGACAGCGCGGTGGCGGCGCTTCAGTGCGCGGGTGAGGGCGAGACAGTCGCGGTCACGCTCGAGCTGTGGGCCGATCGCGAGAACGACGCCGAGCGCAGCTGCTGCTCGGCCTCGGCGGTCGCGCAGGCGCGCTCGCTCGCACACTCGATGGGCCTTCCGCACTTCACGATCGACCTCCGCGACGAGTTCCGCGCCGGCGTGGTCGAGCCGTTCGTCGCATCGTTCGCCGCCGGCGAGACTCCGAACCCGTGCGTGGGCTGCAACGGCCACGTCCGGCTCGACGCGATGCTCGAGCTCGCAGACCGCCTCGGCTGCGCGCGCCTCGCCACCGGCCATTACGCCCGCGTGGCCGAGTCCGACCACGCCGCCGGTCCGCTGCTGCGCGTGGCCGCCGACCTCGCGAAGGATCAGACCTACATGCTCGCGGCGCTGTCGCCGGCGTCGCTCGCGCGGATGCGATTCCCGCTCGGGGACCTGACCAAGCCCGAGGTCAGGAGGCTCGCCGAGGCGGCCGGGCTGCCGGTCGCGAGCAAGCCCGACTCGCAGGATCTCTGCTTCCTCGCCGGGACTTCACGGGCTCGGTTCATGGCCCGCCACGGCGGGCTCGACGAGGCTCGTGGCGCCGTCGTCGACCTGGCCGGCAACGTCCTTGGCCGGCACGACGGCCAGCACCGGTTCACGGTCGGTCAGCGGCGTGGGCTCGGGATCGCCGCGGGCGAGCCGCTGTACGTGCTCGACAAGGACGCCGGCCGGAACGAGGTCGTCGTCGGGCCCCGTTCGTTGCTCCGCACCGAGCGCGTGCACGTCCGCGGCGCGCGGTTGCACCGCGCCGGCGCCCGCGTGGACCGGGTCAAGCTTCGCTACCGGTCGCGGCCGCTCGAGTGCCGCATCGCCGGCGATCCGGCGTCCGGCAAGCACTCGGCGCTCGAGATTGAGTTGGCCGACGCGGTCGACGGCGCGGCCCCGGGGCAGCTTGCATGCCTGATGGACGGCGAGCTCGTGGTGGGATGGGGGACGATCGCCCGCCCGAGCGAGGCCCGGCAACCGCGCGGCGCCCGAAACGCGACCCGCGTCGCTACCGCGAGTTGAAGTTCGCGTTGCGGACCAGCATCAGCGCGTAGGCGGGCCAGAACACGCCGGTCTTCGGCGCCCCGGGCCGGCACGGGCCGCCCGACTCGCCCGGGTTGGTCGTCCACGCGAACATGTCGACGTCGGCGAAGCCGGTGTCCGCCGTTGGCTTCGGCCCGAGCCCGCGCCCCGGCGGATTGCAGAGGACCTCGTTGCCCTGATGCACGCGGTCGGGCGGTCGCAGCGGTCCGCGGCCGTTCGTGCCGGTGTTGACGACGAAGTGCTTGCCGCCCGTGAGGCGCGAGATCTGCTCGCCGTAGCGGATCTCGTTCGAGGTCCAGTCGAAGTGGGTGGCGTTCAAGAAGAAGCCCTGGATCTTCGCGACCCCCGAGCGCCGCAGGTACTTAGCCGCCTGCCGGGCGGAAAGCGCGTCGGCGGCGCCGGCGTCGAGGTAGATCACCAGGTGCGGGCAGTCCGCGATCAGCGTGTTGATCGCGTACTGGAGCTCCTGTTCGCGGACGGCCTGGCCGTGGTGCGACAGGCATCCCATCGTGATGATCGAGTCCATTTCGAGGAACAGCACGGCGCGGTAGGAGCCGATCCCCTGCGCGAAGCCGTCGATGAAGCCCTTATAGCTCGTCACGTCAGCCCGCGAGTCGGAGGCGTGCCCGCACAGCCCGTGCACGATCCGGTAGGTCGCGATCAGCGGCACGGTGCCCGGCTCCTCTACCGATGCGCGGGTGAGATAGCGTGAGACCGCGGTGGCGATGTTGGGGACGTGGTTGTGGCCGAAGCTGAAGCTTCCGAAGCGCGAGGTGCCGGGCTCGGTCGAGATCGTCTTGAGCGCCGGGTAGCGCCGCGAGGCATTCGCCACCTCGCTGTGCGGGTCGACGAAGAACGTCGCGCCGGTGAGCGGGTTGCCGCTGGTCGGCGACGTCGGCAGGGCGAGCGGGTTCTGAGGATCGCGCGGCGTGACGGGATCGTTGTCGAGGATCGTCAGCACCGCCTCGTGCGGGGAGGCCATCCCGATCGGCGACGGGCCGAACAGCGACACCTCGATCGTCTTCGACACGTCCTGCACGCCGTGATCGACGATCGGCACGGTGAACGCCTCGCTGGCGACGCCGGCCGGGAAGTCGAGTTCCCCCTTGACCGAGTGGAAGTCGTCGGGATCGACCGCGGTGCATGCGATGTCCCCGCACTTGACCCCGTCGCCGAGCGTGATGTACCGGATCTGGGCGGCCTCGCTGGTGTCGGCGCGCTCGATCGTGATCGACGCCTGGCCGGCGTTCTCGTCGACCGCCAGCGACGACGACGTCAGACGAAATCCGGTCGGGTCGTTCGCGGCCGCGGCGGCCCGCGCCGTGGCCGGACCGGACGCGACCGACAGCGCGCATGCGAACGCGAGCACGGCTAAGAACAGCGCACGTCGAAGCACCGCAGACATCGTAAGAACACCCTTACCGGGGTACGGAGATCCCGTCGCCCGGGTTAGGAACTGCGCACTTTCGGCGCGGCGAAGCTACGCGCTTGATGCCCGGTCCTGGTGGCCGGCGGCGCGAACGGCGTCCACCTGGAGAGGGTGGCGCGGATCGCGCCGCGCGCCGAGCGGCCGGCGGTCACCTGCAAAACCTGACAACGGAGGCGGCAACGCGGGACTGTGTCAGACCGTGCATGCACCACATGCGCCGTCTGCCACGGTTCGGCTCAGCTCCCGCGAATGACAGCTCACGCATGCTGGGAGGGCTGATCTCACGGCGCACGGTGTGACGGTGCCGCGTCGCGCGGGCAGGGACCCGGGCGCCGCTGCCGGCCCGCGGCCGGCGTGGACGCGACCGTCCGCTAACGCACGTTGAAGTCGGCGTTCTGCACCAGCATCGCCGCGTACGCCGGCCAGTACTGGCCGGTCGGGGGTGCGCCGGCGACGCAGCTTCCGCCGGACTCCCCGGGGTTGCTGGTCCAGGCGAACATGTCGACGTTGCGGTAGCCGGTGTTCGCGGTCGGGAGCGGTCCGAGGCCGCGGCCCGGCGGGTTGCACAGGACCTCGAGGCCGGCGTGCACGATGTCGCGCGGGCGCAGCGGACCCTGGCCGTTCTCGCCGGTGTTGACGACGAAATGCTTTCCGCCGGTCAACCGCGAGATCTGCTCGCCGTAGCGGATCTCGTGCGAGGTCCAGTCGAAATGGGTGGAGTTGAGGAAGAAACCCTGGATCTGGGCGACGCCGGACGCGCGCAGGTACTTCGCGGCGTCGTGGGCGGAGAGCGCGTCGGCGGCGCCGGCGTCAAGGTAGATCACGAGGTGCGGGCAGTCGGCGATCAACGTGTTGATCGCGTCGCGGAGTTCGTGCTCGCGGACCGACTTGCCGTGCGAGGACAGGCAGGGCATCGTGATGATCGAGTCCATCTCGAGGAACAGCACGGCGCGGTAGGACCCGATGCCCTGCGCGAAGCCCTCGATGAAGTTGTGGTAGGACGCGGCGTCCGCGGGCGAGTCGGACGCGTGCCCGCACAACCCGTGGAGGATCCGGTACGTCGCCAGGAGCGGGACGGTCCCGGGCGACTCGACCTGCGCACGGGCGAGGTAGCGCGACACCGCCGTGGCGATGTCCGGCACGCCGTTCTTGCCAAAGCTGAACTTCCCGAAGCGTGCGGTCCCAGGCTCGCGGGCGATCGTCTCGATCACGGGATCCGTCAACGCGGCGTGGGCCGCCTCGCTCTCGGGGTCGACGAAGAAGCTGGCGCCCGCGAGCGGGTTGCCGGCGCCTGGCGCGACCGGCAGCGCCAGCGGGTTCTGCGGATCCCGCGGCGTGACCGGGTCGTTGTTCAGGATGGTCAGCACGGCCTTGCTGGGCGAGGCCATGCCGATCGGCGATGGACCGAACAGCGACACCTGGATCGTCTTCGGCACGGTCTGGACGCCGTGGTCGACGATCGGCATCGTGAACGTCTCGCTGGCGACGCCGACCGGGAAGTCGAGCTCGCCCTTGACCGAGGTGAAGTCGTCGGGGTCGACCGCGGTGCATTCGGCCGGGCCGCAGGGCACGCCGTCGCCGAGCGTGATGTAGCGGATCTGGGCGTCTTCGCTCGTGTCGGTGCGCTCGACCGTGATCACCGCCTGGCCGGCGTTCTCGTTCACGGTCAGCTCGGAAGCCGCGAGCCGGAAACCGCTGGGGTCAGACGAGGCGTCGGCGTGGGCGGCGGCGGGCGCGAGCAGTGCGCCGAGCACGGCGACGGGCACGATCATGAGGCGACGCAAACGGTGCATCGCCATTAGGTCGGCGGAGAGCCCGGGGAGCTTGACGTCAGCGGCCCGACCTCGACGTGCGTCCGCCTACACTCACGTACGTCCATGCCGCTCAAGCCAATGACCTCCGACGAGATCCGCAGCACGTACCTCGAGTTCTTCGAGGCGCGCGATCACCTGCGGCTGCCGTCGGCTTCACTGGTACCCGCCGAGCACGACCCGTCGGCGCTGTTCACGGTGGCGGGCATGCACCCGCTGAAGCCGTATTTCCTCGGCCGGGAGTCGCCGCCGCACTCGCGCGTGACCACTTGCCAGAAGACGTTCCGGACCGTCGACATCGACATCATCGGCACGACCTCGCGCCATCTCACGTTCTTCGAGATGCTCGGCAACTTCTCGTTCGGCGACTACTTCAAGGACCAGGCCACGCGGTTCGCCTGGGAGCTGTCGACCGAGGGGTTCGGGTTCCCGGCCGAGCTGATCTGGATCACCGTGTTCGCCGGCGACGACGAACTGGGGCTCGGCCCCGATCAGGATGCGATCGAGGCCTGGCTCGAGATCGGGGTTCCGCGCGAGCGGATCGTCGAGTGCCCCCGGTCGGAGAACTTCTGGCAGGCCGGCCCGACCGGCCCTTGCGGCCCGTGCTCGGAGCTCTACCTCGATCGCGGCCTCGAGTTCGGCAAGCCCGACGACCTGCCGGGCGGTGACAACGAGCGCTTCCTCGAGTACTGGAACCTCGTGTTCATGCAGTTCGACCAGAACCCGGTGAACACGCTCGCGCCGCTCCCCGCGAAGAACATCGACACCGGGCTCGGGCTCAACCGGCTGGCGTCGATCGTCCAGGGCAAGCCCTCGGTGTTCGAGACCGACCAGTTCTGGCCGCTGATCGAGCTCGGGCAGGAGCTGTCGGGCCGGCGTTACGGCCAGGACTATCCGACCGACCGGGCGCTGCGACTGCTCGCCGACCACTCGCGCGCGATGACGTTCCTGATCGCCGACGGCGTCGTCCCGTCGAACGAGGATCGAGGCTACGTGCTGCGCCGGATCATGCGCCGCGCGATCCAGCAGGGTCGCGCGCTCGAGCTCGACCCGGGCTTCCTGTGCGTGTACGCCGATCGCGTCGCCGAGATCATGGGATCCGAATACGGCGAGCTCCACCAGCAGCGCGACTCGATCCAGAAGTGGCTCGAGTCCGAGGAGGCGGGGTTCGGCCGCACGCTCGAGCAGGGGCTCAAGCGGCTGTCCGAGCTGATCGAGCACGCGCGCGAGTCCGACGAGGAGGGGATCGCCGCCTCCGACGCGTTCCTGCTCCACGACACGTACGGGTTTCCGATCGACCTGACGCTCGAGCTCGTCGCCGAAGCGGGCCTCGGCGTCGACGAGCAGGGTTTCGAGGTTCTCATGGAGGACCAGCGCCAGCGGGCAAGAGAGGGCGCCGGCCGGACCGTGGTGGGCAAGGAGCTGCGCGACCGGGCCGAGGCGCTGAACCGCCACACGGACTTCGCCACCGACTTCGTCGGCTACCAGACGACCGACGCCGAGACCACGATCGGGGCGGCCGAGAGCGAGGACGGACACGTGCTGGTCAAGCTCGTCGAATCTCCGTTCTACGCGACCGGCGGTGGCCAGGTCGCCGACTCGGGCTACGTCGAGTGCCTGGAGGGCAACTGCCGCGCGCGCGTCGAGGACGTGCTGCGTATCGGCGATGACCAGGTGCTGGCGGTCGTGCCGGAGCGCGGGACGATCGACGTCGGCGAGCGCGTCCGCGCGCACGTCGACCGCGGGACCCGCCACGCGACCGAGTGCAACCACACCGCGACCCACCTGTTGCACGCTGCGCTGCGCCGGCGGCTCGGGTCCCATGTACGGCAGGCCGGCTCCTATGTCGGGCCCGACAAGCTGCGCTTCGACTTCACCCACGGCAAGGCGCTGACGCCCGAGGAGCTCGCCGACATCGAGGACCAGGTCAACCGCTGCGTGCTCGAAAGCCAGCCGGTGCGCGCGCTCACGACGACGCTCGACGAGGCCAAGCGGCTCGGCGCGATGGCGCTGTTCGGCGAGAAGTACGGCGACGTCGTGCGGATGGTCGAGGTCGGCGACGGATCGTTCTCGCGCGAGCTGTGCGGCGGCACGCACGTCCACAACACGGCCGAGATCGGCCTGTTCAAGGTGCTCAGCGAGGGCTCGAGCGCGGCCAACATGCGCCGCATCGAGGCGCTCACCGGTCCCGCCGGGGTCGAGCTCCTCCGCAGCCACGACCGCACGCTCGCGGAGTCCGCGAAGGCGCTCCGCGTCCCGCCCGAACAAGTCACGAATGCGGTCACCGAGTTGCGCACGCGCGTGCGCGAGCTCGAGCGCGCCTCGCGCGCCGGCGCGACCGACGATGCGATCGACGTCGACAAACTGGCCGGCGCCGCGGTCGAGCGCGACGGAGCGCGTGTGCTGGTCGCGTCCGTCGACGCGCCCGACGGCAAGGTGCTGCTCGACGTCGCCGACCGGCTCAAGAACAAGCTCGGCGACGCGGCGATCGTGCTCGGCAGCGCGGGCGAGGGCCGCGTCGACCTGGTCGCGAGCGTCTCGCCGTCGCTCGTCGAGCGGGGCGTCCGCGCCGGTGAGATCGTCAAGCTCGCGGCGGCCGAGGTCGGCGGCGGTGGCGGCGGGCGGGACACGCTCGCGCGCGCCGGCGGGCGCGACCCCGCCGGGCTCCCCAAGGCGTTCGAGGCCGCCCTCGGGGCGATTGACGCCGCGCTCGGCTCCTGACCTCGTGCAGTCTTTAGCAAAGGCCTTGACAAGCGCCATGCGGAAAGGCGCCCGCCTCAACGGGTAAGGTCATGCGCGTGCTTGCGCTCGATTACGGCCGGGCGAGGTGCGGTTGCGCGGTCAGCGACCCGACCGGCGTGCTCGCATCTCCGGTCGAAGCCATCCGCGCCCCGACGACCCGGCGGGGGATGGCCCGCCTGCGCTCGCTCGTCGCCGAGCTCGGAGCCGAGCGGGTCGTTGTCGGGCTGCCACTGTCGCTTTCCGGGCGAGATTCAGCACAGACCGCCGAGACCCGCGCATTCGCGGAGCGCCTGGAGCACGAGCTGTCCGTCCCGGTCGAGCTCTACGACGAACGCTTCACGACGCGCCTGGCGGAGCGGACCGGGGGTCGGGCCGACGAGGACTCGCGCGCCGCGGCACACCTTCTCGAAGGCTGGCTGGCTAGCCAGCCAGGCTCGGAGGGTGGGGCGGACGCGGGGTCTGGGGGAGACGGACCGGCTGTGGAGGGTCGCCGTGGCTGACGGATCCGAACGGACCGCGGCAGACCGCGAGGAGGCGAGGCGCCAAAGGGCGGCGGGGAGTCGCCCGACGAACGGTTCGCGGCAGCGCCGGCCGACGCCCCAGCGGAAGCGGCCGAAACGCCCGTCGCGGTCACGGAAGTGGGGCGGCCGGTTCCTCGCGGTGCTCGCGCTCGCCGGCGCCGGCGCGGTGATCTGGTTCATGTTCGAGCTGTACCAGCCGTTCCACGGCTCGCCGCACGGGAGCGTGACGGTCACGATCCCGCCGCACTCGACCTCGAGCTCGATCGGCGACGAACTCGCGCGCGATGGGGTCATCTCCTCGGGGTTCTTCTTCGACCTGCGGGCGACGCTCGCCGGCGAGCGCGGCGACATGCGCGCGGGCACGTATGACCTCCAGCAGGACATGACCTACAGCGCCGTGCTGAAGATCCTGACCACGCCGCCGACCGCGGCGAAGGTCACCAACATCACGATCATCGAGGGCAGGACGCGCGCCCAGATCAACGACCTGCTGAAAGCGCAAGGGGTCAAGGGCAGCTACTACGTCGCGACGCGGCATTCGCCGCTGATCGATTTCGCCGCGTACGGCGCGCCGCGGCACACCCCGGATCTCGAGGGGTTCCTGTTCCCGGACACCTACCAACTCGTCGAGCCGATCAGCATTCAGAAACTCGTCGACGATCAGCTCAAGACGTTCCGGACTGAGTGGGGCCAGGTCAACCTCGGCTACGCCCGCAGCAAGCACCTGACGCCGTACGACGTGTTGATCATCGCCTCGATGGTCCAGGCCGAGGCCGCGACCGCGCACGACCGGCCGCTGATCGCGTCGGTCATCTACAACCGGCTGCGCCTCGGGATGCCGCTCCAGATCGACGCGACCACGCGCTACGCGACCGGCAACTACACCCAGCCCCTGACCGCGAAGCAGCTGAACTCGAACTCGCCCTACAACACCCGCATCCACAAGGGCCTGACCCCGACGCCGATCGACAACCCGGGGCTCGCCTCGATGCAGGCCGCGGCTCATCCGGCGCAGACCAACTACCTGTACTTCGTGGTGAAGCCCTGTGGCAACGGCGAGCAGGTGTTCACGTCCAACTACAGCCAGTTCCTGGCGGACGCGCAGAAGTACCAGCAGGCGCGGAGCGCGCGCGGCGGGAAGTCGCCCGAGCGCTGCTCCTAGTGGACGGGGCCACGGACAGGCGGTCCGCGGAGGGCCGCACCGTGGACCGCCCCAAGATCCGCCTAGGCGTCGTCGGCTGGCCGGTCGCGCACAGCATTTCGCCGCCGATGCAGAACGCGGCGCTCGAATCGGTCGGGCTCGCCGGGTGGCACTACCAGCGGCTGCCGATCCCGCCGGAGCTGTTCGACGAGACCGTTGCGGCGCTTCCCGGCGTCGGCTTCCGGGGCATCAACGTCACGATTCCCCATAAGCACGCGGCGCTCGCGCTCGCCACCGCTCCAACGCCGCGGGCGCAGGCGATCGGCGCCGCTAACACGCTGATCTTCGAGGACGGCGGGCAGATCCTCGCCGACAACACCGACGCCCCGGGAATGATCGCCGCGCTGCCGATCCCGGCGGCCGGGCGGACGGCGCTCGTGCTCGGAGCCGGGGGGAGCGCCCGCGCCGCCGTGTGGGCCCTGCTCGACGCCGGCGCGCGCGAGGTCCGCGTCTGGAACCGGACGCCCGCGCGCGCCCGCGAGTTGGCACAGGAACTGGGCGCCACGCCGGTGGAGCGCGCCGAACCCGCCGATCTGCTCGTCAACTGCACCTCGGTCGGCCTCGATCCGGCGCAGGAACCGTTCAAGCCCCTGCCCATCGATGCCGATGACGTGACGAGTTACGAATGCGTGGTTGACCTCGTGTACAGGGATACTGAGACCCCGCTCGTGCAGGCCGCACGAGCACGCCGCGTCCGCGTAGTTGGCGGGCGTGAATTGCTCGTGCGCCAAGGCGCCCTCAGCTTCGAGTTGTTCACGGGTCGTGCGGCGCCGATCGAGATCATGCGGCGCGCCGCCGGCGCACGATGAGCGAGCACGAAGCCCCACTTCGCCTCGTCCAGTCCGGGGCCGTCTCCGAGAGCCATCCGGCGCCGGTGCAGACGACGATCGGCGTCACTCCGCCGCGCCGGCGCGGCGGGTCGAGCCGCTTCCTGACCGACGTCGTCGTCGAACTCGGGTTTGCCGACGCCGAGACCGTCAACCGTGCCGTGGAGGCCGGGCGGTCGGCGAGCATTCCGCCCGAGCGCATGCTGCTCGACCAGCAGGCGATCACCGCCGAGGAGCTCTCGCGCGCGATCGCCGAGCGCTACGGCCTCGATCACATCGACCTCGGCGTGTTCAAGGTCGATATGAGCGCCGCCAACCTGCTGAGCGCGGCGGCCGCCAAGCGCTACGCCGCGGTTCCGGTTTCCTATCTCGACGACCACACGCTGCTGCTCGCGATGTCGGATCCCGCGAATGTGCTCGCGGTCGACGACATCGCGCTGCTGACGCACCTCGATGTCCGGCCCGCGGTTGCGTCCGCCGAGGACATCAACGCGCTGATCATGCGCATGAACCGCTTCGAGGACGCGGTTGCGGAAGCGGTCGAGGAGAGCGAGGCGGGACCCGGGTACGAGGAAGTCGTCGACCTGCGCGAGACCGCCGACGACGCGCCGGTCATCAAGCTCGTGCACTCGATCATCGCGCAGGCCACCGAGCGCGGCGCCTCCGACATCCACTACGAGCCCCAGCCCGACGCAAGCGGGCGGGGGGCTCGAGAGATGCGCGTCCGGATGCGCGTCGACGGCGTGCTCACCGAGGCCACGACCGTCCCCAAGAAGATGGTTCCCGGGGTCGTGTCCCGGATCAAGATCATGGCCGACCTCGACATCTCCGAGCGGCGCGTCCCGCAGGACGGACGCGTCGGCATGACGATCGACGGCCGCCACGTCGACGTCCGCGTCGTAACGATTCCGAGCGTCCACGGCGAGGGCGTCGTGATGCGAATCCTCGACAAGGAGAGCATCCGCCTCGAGCTCGACAAGCTCGGCTTCCAGGAGCAGGAGCTGACGCGCTTCCGCAAGGCGTTCACCCAGGCATACGGCTGTGTGCTCACCACGGGGCCGACCGGCTCCGGTAAGTCGACGTCTCTCTACGGCGCTCTGCAGGAGCTCAACACCCCCGAGAAGAACATCATCACGATCGAGGATCCGGTCGAGTATCAGATCGGCGGGATCACCCAGGTCCAGGTCAACAACAAGGCGGGACTGACGTTCGCTGCGGGGCTGCGCTCGATGATGCGCGCCGATCCGGACATCCTGATGGTGGGCGAGATTCGCGACCCCGAGACGGCGCAGATCGCGATCGAGGGCGCGCTCACCGGCCACATGGTGCTCTCGACGCTTCACACCAACGACGCGCCGTCGGCGATCACCCGTCTGGTCGAGATGGGGATCGAGCCGTTCCTCGTGGCCTCCGCGATCGACTGCGTCGTGGCCCAGCGGCTGGCGCGAACGCTGTGCGCGCACTGCAAGCAGCGCACGCTGATCCCGGCCGAGGTGCTGCGCGACAACGGCTTCCCGGCCGAGTTCCCGATCGAGGCCTACGAGCCGGGCGGGTGCGTTCGCTGCGGGGGGATGGGCTACCGGGGCCGGATTGGCCTGTACGAGGTGATGGTCATGACCGAGGAGATCCGTTCGCTGGCGCTCCAGCGCGCATCCGCGGATCAGCTGGGTGCCGCCGCGGTCCGCGGGGGAATGCGCCGCCTCCGCGAGGACGGCCTCGACAAGGTCAAGCACGGGCTGACCTCGGTCGCCGAGATCGCCCGCGTGACCGGTACCGGCGGCGGTTAGCCCACCAAGCCGTCCAGCAACGTCCATCTGGACGAATAGCCGTAAACGGCATCCGCTCGGATGCCGATAGATCCACAAAGTTCCGTACGCGATCCACGACAAGGACTGATCAGGATGCAGCTCGATTTCGCCGACGTGTTGCTCGAGGTCATCGACCGACGAGCTTCGGACCTGCACATCACCGCGGGTGCTCCGCCGACCGTGCGCATCCGCGGCCGGCTGGTCCCGATGGACGGCTTCCCGGTGCTGACCCCGAACGACACGCGCGAGATCGTGTACTCGATCCTGTCCGAGGGACAGCGCCAGAAGTTCGAGAACAACTGGCAGATCGACTTCGCCTACCAGATCCCTGGTCGTGGCCGGTTCCGCGTCAACGCCTACTTCCAGCGCGCGGCGGTCGGCGCCGCGTTCCGTCTGATCCCGTTCGACGTGGTGCCGCTCGAGACGCTCGGACTGCCGCCTGTGGTCGCCGACTTCGCCAACAAGCCGCGCGGCCTGGTGCTCGTGACCGGCCCGACCGGCTCGGGCAAGTCGACCACGCTGGCCTCGCTGATCGACGTGATCAACGAGACCCGCGAGGACCACATCATGACGGTCGAGGATCCGATCGAGTTTCTCCACCACCACAAGAAGTGCATCGTCAACCAGCGCGAGCTCGGGTCGGACGCGATCAGCTTCGGCGAGGCGCTCAAGGCGGCGCTCCGCCAGGACCCCGACGTGATCCTCGTCGGGGAAATGCGAGACCTCGAGACGATCGGCACGGCGCTGACCGCGGCGGAGACCGGCCACCTCGTGTTCGCCACGCTCCACACGCAGGACACGCCGCAGACGATCGACCGCATCATCGACGTGTTCCCCCCCGAGCAGCAGGGCCAGGTCCGGGCGCAGCTGTCGGTCGCGCTCCAGGGCATCATGACCCAGACGCTGCTGCCGACCGCGGACGGCGCCGGGCGCGTCGTCGCGGCCGAGGTGCTGGTTCCGACGCCGGCGGTCCGTAACCTGATTCGCGAGGCCAAGACGCACCAGATCTACTCGGTGATCCAGACCGGAGCGTCCCACGGCATGCAGACGATGGACGCTGCGCTCGTGCAGCTCGTGCGCTCGGGCAAGGTCAACCGGCAGGTCGCCGAGTCGCGCGCCCACGCCCCCGAGGAATTTCGGCGGCTGCTCGGCAGCGGCGGCGGCGGTTATCAGGTGGCCGCATAGCCATGGCCACTTATGTCTTCAAGGCGATGGACCTCGCCGGGATCCAGGCCAAGGGCGAGGTAGAGGCGGACTCCAAGCAGGCCGTCGCCGAGCAACTCAAGGAGCGAGGGCTCGTCGTCGTCGACATCGCCCACAAGTACCGCTCGAAGGAGCTCAACATCGAGCTGTTCTCGCGGGTCAACGCCAAGGACCTCGCGGTCGCGTCGCGGCAGCTCGCGACGATGGTCACCTCGGGCATGACGATCATGCGCGCCCTGCACGTGCTCGAGACGCAGACCGGGTCAAAGCTCCTGCGCGAGACGATCGCCGCCGTGCGCCACGACGTCGAAGCGGGCCTACAGCTATCCGACGCGCTGGCCCGGCACCCCAAGGTGTTCGGGCCTCTGTACGTCGCGATGGTGAAAGCCGGTGAGACCGGCGGCGTGCTCGAGGAATGCCTCATGCGGGTCGCCGACCAGCTCGAGAAGGACGCCGCGCTCCGCCGCCAGGTGCGCGCCGCGATGATCTACCCGGCAGTGACTATCACGTTCGCGATCGGTGTGCTGATGGCGCTGGTGGCATTCCTGATCCCGGTTTTCGTCGGAGTGTTCAAGCAGTTCCCGGGCAAGCTCCCGGCGCTGACACAGTTCATGGTGAACTTCTCCCACCTGGTCACTCACCAGTGGTACATAATCATCGTCGCGGTCATTGCGGGCGTGGGGGGCTTCATCTCGATGAAGCGCTCCAAGCGCGGACGCGACAAGTGGGACGCGTTCAAGCTGCGCGTGCCGATGAAGATCGGCGAGGTCGTCCAGAAGGTGGCGATCGCGCGGTGGTCGCGCACGCTCTCGTCGCTCACCTCGGCCGGCGTCCCGATCATGCAGGCGATCGAGATCACGGGTAAGACCGCCGGCAACGCGGTGATCGAGAAGTCGATGGGCGACGTGATCACCTCGGTCAAGGGCGGCGGCACGATCTCGGCCCCGTTGCGCCAGTGCTCGGCGTTCCCACCGATGGTGTCGCAGATGATCGGCGTCGGCGAGGAGACCGGCGCGCTCGACACGATGCTCGAGAAGATCGCGGACTTCTACGACTCCGAGGTCGAGGCGGCCGTCAAGGCGCTCACCTCGATCATGGAACCGGTGATGATCATCTTCGTCGGCGGGATCGTCGGCGTGATCGTCATCTCCATGTACCTGCCGCTGTTCAGCATCTACAACAGCATCAAGTAGGCGGCGACTCGCCGGCCTCGCTGGGGCCGGCCTGCTGCGCATCGCGGCCGGCCTGAAACTCGCCTGTGCCACCGCACCACGGGCAGGTGACCTCGTGCGGTTCTCCCCCGAGGCCGGAGACCAGCTTTCCGGTCCCTCGGCAGGGCGTGCAGGTCGCGCGCGCGTCATCCGAGGTGGCGCTCATGACGCCCCACGATACCCGGACGGGCGCGGCGACAGCGGCCGGCCGGCTCCTTCCCCGCCGGGGGTGCGTCGTAAACATAATCGGACAAACGTTGAAAGACGTCAGGCTCCGGGTTGCGGATGTCGATACCTCGTGTGCCAGAGTCACTCAGGTGCCAAGGGCAAACCACCCGCAAGGATGGGACGCAAAGCCACGGTCCTCCGAAAGGATTGGAGGAAGCCGGGCTGCCACCAATAACGGAGATGTGACGCAGTCATGGATGACTCCCGATTGGGGCCTTGGATCTGGCGAGACAGACCCAATCAAAATCCCCAGGAGGGCTC
>Ga0335072_10006634_pt1 | contig 16910 bp, 11 predicted proteins | sample Lox_Sample_21_FD_206725 | JGI IMG/M metagenome (GOLD analysis project Ga0335072, IMG submission 206725) | Soil microbial communities from Loxahatchee National Wildlife Refuge, Florida, United States - Lox_Sample_2.1 | ecosystem: Environmental > Terrestrial > Soil > Wetlands | place: USA...
AGGGCGGGGTTGGCGTCTTGCACCGCAACCTGTCCATCGAGGAGCAGGCCCAGCAGGTCGACCTGGTCAAGCGGTCCGAGGCGGGCATGGTCACCGACCCGGTGACCTGTGGCCCGGACGCGACGATCGCCGACGTGGACCGGCTCTGCGCGCACTACCGGATCTCCGGTGTGCCGGTGACCAGCGACGACGGCATCCTGCTTGGCATCGTGACCAACCGCGACATGCGTTTCGAGACGGACTCAAGCGTCAGGGTCGCCGCCGTCATGACCCCGATGCCCCTGGTCACCGCGCCGGTCGGGGTCGCGCCCGAGGAGGCGCTGCGGCTGCTCAAGCAGCACAAGGTGGAGAAGCTTCCGCTGGTCGACGAGGCGGGCAGGCTGCGCGGACTGATCACGGTCAAGGACTACGCCAAGAGCGAGAAGTTCCCTAACGCCACCAAGGACGCCGGCGGTCGCCTCGTAGTCGGGGCGGCGGTTGGCGTGGGCGAGGACGCCAAGCGCCGCGCCCACACGCTGATCGAGGCCGGGGCCGACTTCCTGATCGTTGACACCGCCCATGGCCACGCCCAGTCCGTTCTCGACATGGTGGCCCAGGTCAAGGCCAACGCGGACGTCGAGGTGATCGGCGGCAACGTGGCGACAAGGGAAGGTGCCCAGGCCCTCATCGAGGCCGGCGTTGACGGCGTGAAGGTCGGCGTCGGGCCCGGCTCGATCTGCACCACCCGCGTCGTCGCCGGCGTCGGGGTGCCGCAGGTCACCGCCATCTACGAGGCATCACAGGCGGCCCGGCCCGCCGGCATCCCGGTCATCGGCGACGGCGGCCTGCAGTACTCAGGCGACATCGCCAAGGCGATCGCGGCCGGCGCTGACACCGTCATGCTGGGCAGCCTGCTGGCGGGCTGTGAGGAAAGCCCGGGCGAGATGGTCTTCATCAACGGCAAGCAGTACAAGATGTACCGGGGAATGGGGTCTCTGGGCGCGATGCGTAACCGCGAGCGCGGCAAGTCCTACTCCAAGGACCGGTACTTCCAGGACGACGTGCTCCGCGAGGACAAGCTGGTGCCCGAGGGCATCGAGGGACAGGTCCCGTACCGCGGGCCGCTCGCGGCCGTCGCCGACCAGCTCGTCGGCGGCCTGCGCGCCGCCATGGGGTACTGCGGGACGAAGACGATCCCCGAGCTCCAGGACGCGCGGTTCATCCAGATCACCGCGGCCGGCCTGAAGGAAAGCCACCCCCACGACGTGCAGATGACGGTGGCGGCCCCGAACTACTCCGGCCGGCACTGAGACTTCGCCATCAGGAACTAGCAGCAAGGCTCTTCGTGACTGACATTGAGATCGGGCGCGGCAAGACCGGACGCCAGGCGTACTCGCTCGACGAGATCGGCATAGTTCCCGCCCGCCGTACCCGGGACCCGGAAGAGGTCTCCATCGCCTGGCAGATCGACGCCTACCGCTTCGAGCTGCCGCTCATCGCCAACCCGATGGACAGCGTCGTCTCGCCGGCCACCGCCATCGCCATCGGCCGCCTTGGCGGCCTCGGCGTGCTGGACCTTGAGGGCCTGTGGACGCGGTTCGACGATCCCGAGCCGCTCCTTGCCGAGGTGGCGACGCTGCCTGAGGAAGCCGCCACCCGTCGCCTGCAGGAGATTTACGCTGAGCCGATCAAGGACGAGCTGATCGGGCGGCGCATCGAGGAGATCTCCCAGGCCGGGGTCATCACCGCCGCCCGGCTCTCGCCGCAGAAGACCGCCCGCTACTACAAGGCGGTCGTGGACGCCGGGGCCGACATCTTCGTGATCCGCGGCACGACGGTCTCCGCCGAGCACGTCTCTGGCCGGGCCGAGCCGCTCAACCTTAAGCAGTTCATCTACGAGCTGGACATCCCGGTCATCGTGGGAGGCTGCGCCACCTACACCGCCGCGCTGCACCTGATGCGAACCGGGGCGGCCGGCGTGCTGGTCGGGTTCGGTGGCGGGTCGGGGCACACCACCGCCGCGGTGCTCGGCGTGGCCGTGCCGATGGCCACGGCCATCGCGGACGTCGCGGCGGCCCGGCGCGATTACCTGGACGAGTCGGGCGGCCGGTATGTGCACGTGATCGCGGACGGGTCGATGACCCGCAGCGGTGACATCGCCAAGGCGCTGGCCCTCGGGGCCGACGCCGTCATGGTCGGCTCGCCGCTGGCGCGCGCCCAGCAGGCGCCCGGCCGCGGCTACCACTGGGGCAGCGAGGCCAACCACCCTGAGCTGCCTCGGGGCGCGCGCCTTGAGGTCGGCACGATCGGGACGCTTGAGCAGATCCTGCACGGCCCCTCGACGGTCCCCGACGGCTCGATGAACCTGATGGGCGCGCTGCGCCGTACGATGGCCACCGCTGGGTACACCGAGCTGAAGGAGTTCCAGCGCGTCGAGGTGGTCATCACGCCGCCCAGCCCACGGTCCCGTTAAGTAAGCGGGCCTGCACTACACTTCCGGGCATGGCAACTCGTCGCGTCTTTTCCGGTATCCAGCCGACTGCTGACTCATTCCACCTTGGTAATTACCTGGGTGCCCTGAAGCAGTGGGTTGATCTACAGGAGACACGGCAGGCCATTTACTGCGTGGTCGACCTGCACGCGATCACCGTGCCGTATGACCCGGATGCCCTGCGCCGCCGGACTCGGGTCGCCGCTGCCCAGCTACTCGGGGCCGGGCTGGACCCGGAGCGCTGCATCTTGTTCGTCCAGAGCCAGGTGCCCGAGCACGCTGAGCTTAACTGGGTCCTCGGCTGCCTCACCGGGTTCGGCGAGGCCAGCCGCATGACCCAGTTCAAGGACAAGTCGGCCAAGGGCGGTGCCGACCAGGCCTCGGTCGGCCTGTTCACCTACCCGATCTTGCAGGCCGCCGACATCTTGCTGTACAAGGCGGACGAGGTGCCGGTCGGCGAGGACCAGCGGCAGCACCTCGAGCTGTCCCGCAACCTCGCCCAGCGGTTCAACCACCGCTTCGGCCCGTCGTTCGTGGTCCCCGAGCCTTACATCCTCGCCTCCGTGGCGAAGATCACCGACCTGCAGGACCCGGCCAGCAAGATGAGCAAGTCCGCCTCGTCGCCGCAGGGCATCATTGACCTCCTTGACGAGCCGGCCGCGATCCGGCGCAAGATCAACCGGGCCGTGACCGACGCCGAGGGATCAATCCGCGCCGACGAGGCGGCCAAGCCGGGCGTAACCAACCTGCTGCGGATTTACTCGGCGCTGTCCGGCAAGCCAGTGGCGGAGATCGAGGCCGCCTACGCGGGCGAGGGCTACGGCAAGTTCAAGAAGGATCTGGGCGACATCGTCGTGGATCACTTCACGCCGATCCGCGAGCGCACCCACAAGCTTCTTGAGGACATCGGCACGGTCGACGCGATCCTCCTTGAGGGCGCCCGCCGCGCCCGGGCGATCGCGACGCAGACCATGACCGAGGTCCGTGACCGCTGCGGCTTCCCGCCGGTAGCCTGACCCGCCACTGAGCTCGCCAGCCAGCGACCTCACTGGTCCTTGAAGCCCCTTCGGCCCGGCGGCCACAGCCGCTGGCGTCGGGTCGCGACGACCGCCACGGCGATCACCAGGATGGTCAGCGCCGTGAACGAGGCGGCGACGATCGTCCGCACGCTCGGCAACGGCCCCGAGGCGGCGGCTCGCCCGCTCCGCATGCGTACCACGGCGTCGGCCCTCATCGCCCCCGAGCCGGCCGCGTAGGCGGGCCTGCTGGCCAGCCGCGGGGCGGGCTGCAGCGGCGCGACCAGGGCACCGACCGGCCTGACCTTGCCGTGCGCGGCGAATCCCCAGTCCAGGAGCCGCTCGGCCGAGCCGATCTCGGTGAGTGAGGGGCAGTGCAGCAGGGTCACGATCAGCGTGACCCCACCGCGGCGGGCTAGCCCCACGTAGGTAGCGCCGGCCGCGCTTGTCCAGCCGATCTTGCCGCCGAGTCCCCCCGGATAATCGTGGAGCAGGCGGTTCTGGTTGTACAAGGTTTCCGAGCGGCCCGGCTGAATCGGGAACGAGGCCGAGTGGATCTGGTCGTAGTGAAGGAACGCCGGCATGGCCACCGCCTGCCTGGCGATGAGGGCCAGGTCGTAGGCGGAGGTGAACTGGCCCGGCGCGTTCAGGCCGTTTGGATCGACCACGTGGGTATCCCGGGCCTGCAACCGGACGGCGGTCGCGTTCATCAGCGCTATTCCCCGGCTGTAGGAGCCAGTTGCCTGGGCTAGGGCAACGGCCGCGTCGTTCGCCGAGATCGTGAGCAGGGCCGTGAACAGGTCGGAGACCTTGTAGCGCTGGCCAGGGACCAGGCCCGCGCTCATCGGCTCCGCCGCCGCGGCCAGGGAGGTCGCGACGGTCGTGTCATGCGGTTGAAGGACGGGCAGGAGCGTCACCGCCGTGAGCATCTTGAGGGTGCTGGCTGGCAGGTAACGCCCGTGCGGATCCCTGGCCGCGAGAATGGCGCCGGTCCCCGCGTCGGCGACGACGAAAGCCGACGCGTCAATGGACGGGAGCCGGGGCGCCGCTGGCGAAGAGTAGTTGACGATCTGGCCGGTGGCGGCGAGCAAGGGGCCACCGATTGGGCTAGAAGGACCGGGGACGCTGGTCAGCTCCGCTGCGCTGGCCGGGAGAGTCCCCTTGACCTGGGTGGTGATGCTGGCGGCGGCGAACATGCCGCCAATGGAGCAAGCCGCTATGACCGCAAGCGGCACGCGAAACGCACGAGTACGCACTGTGTTACCCTCCGCTATTTCATGGGGCGGATGCCAACAGTGTGTTCCCTGATGGTAGCTCTAAGTAACTCGACCGGCCATTGAATCGGAAATTCCTACCCGATCGATGCGATTCAATCCCGGACAGCTGGAAATCGTTAGTTTGGCACCCAGTCGTGCCTCAATTTCCGAGCTGGAGCGTCTGTCCGTGACGCCCCGTTGCAAGACAGGTTGGTGGAGGTCAGCTATGGCGATCGAGTGGAACAAGTCGAAAGGCACCACGCTCGGCGTGGAGTGGGAAGTTCAGCTCATTGACGCCCAGACCCGGATGCTGCGCCAGGACGCCGGGCTCGTGCTGGCTGGCTTGCCGGGGCTGTCGGAGACCGGTGAGCATCCGCAGATGCGACACGAGCTGATGCAGTCGACGATCGAGGTGGTCACCGGGATCTGTGGCACGGTCGCCGAGGCCAAGGCCGACCTGGCCAGGTCGCTGAAGGACCTACAGCAGACCGCCGCGCCGCACGGGATCGTGCTGGCCGCCTCGGGAACGCACGCGATGAGTGGCTGGCAGGAGGGGAAGGTGGCGCCCAGCCAGCGCTACGCCGAGCTCCTCGAGCAGATTCAGTGGCCCGCCCGGCGACTACAGACCTGCGCCTGCCACATCCACGTGGGGATACGCGATTCCAGCCGGGTCATGCCCATCATCAACGCCCTGGCCGTCTACCTCCCGCACATCCTCGGGCTGACGGCGGCTAGCCCGTTCTGGTGCGGGCACGACACCGGCCTGGCCTCGAGCCGCAGCGTCATCTTCGGCACCCTGCCCAACTCCGGCCCGCCGCCGCTGCTCGCCGACTGGAAGGGATTCGAGGAGTACATGGCCATCCAGCTGCGGGCCGGGACGATCAACACGATCAAGGAAGTGTGGTGGGACATCCGGCCGCACCCCGACTTCGGCACGATCGAGGTCAGGATCGCCGACGCCCCGCCGACGCTCCGCGAGGTCGGCATGCTGGCCGCCCTCGTCCAGAGCCTGGTGCAGCTGTTCGACACCCAGTACGACCGGGGCTATACGCTGCCCAGCCGGCTGCCCTGGGTGACCGCCGACAATAAGTGGCGCGCGACCAGGTACGGCCTCGACGCCGTCGTCATCACCGACAACGCCGGCTCGACCGCGCCGCTCCGGGATGAGATCTTCGAGCTGATCCGTGACCTGGAACCGGTAGCATGGCGGCTCGGCTGCCCAGAAGAGCTCGCCGTGGCCCAGGACGTCCTCCAGACCGGAGCCTCCTGTGACCGGCAGCGAGCCGTGCGGGCAGTCGCTCATGACGAGCTGGCCAGCGTGGTCGACGCGCTCGTCACGGAATTCGCGGAGGACCGCTTTGTCCTCCCCGAGGAAGGCGGTCATGGAGGATGAGCACCGGTCGGCTGGCGGACCGACGGCCGTGGCCCACGGCCGCGTCAGGCAGGCGCAGCCGATGACGCAAAGGCGCACGTACCGGTCGCCATTCGCGGTCATCGTCTGGTGGGTCTGGGCGGTCTTCGCGCTGGCCAACCTGGTCGACCTGGCCGTTCAGGGCCGGGACAAGTTCTCGCTGCTCGCCGCGATCGGCCTGGTCCTCGTGACCGGGCTGCTGTATGCCGGGGCCTGGCGGCCCCGGATCGCCCCCGACGACGACGGGCTGACCATCAGCAACCCGCTGCGCGATCACCGCATCGGCTGGGCGGCCGTCAGCCTGGTCGAGGCCACCGAACTGATCAGGGTCCGGTGCGAGTGGCCCGTCGACGGCGCCGAGCCAGGCAAGCGGGTCATCTATGCCTGGGCGGTGCACTCCTCTCGCCGCAAGGAGCGAATCCGGGAGCTGCGCCGCGAGGTCCGCGGCTCAAGGGCAGGCGGCTACACCCCGGCGCCCGCCTCCTCAAGCGTGGCCATCGATGCCGATCAGGTCGCGGCCGAGCTATCGGAGCTGGCCCAGCGCGCGCACGGCCCGGCCAGTGGTGCGGCGGTGGCCGTCGCCCCGGTCTCGCGCTGGCACTGGCCCTCGATCGCGGCGATCGTGGTGCCAGGCCTCGCGTTGCTGATCGCGGCCCTGCTCTAGAGCGCGGGCGGCTCGTCAGGGATGTCGATATGGGGCGCGGCCGTGGACGGCGGGTTGCACGGGCGGGCCTGCAGCCACCGGACGTAGTCGTCGGGCGCCCCGGCCTTGATCGCCGCGTTGACCAGGATGGCGACGTGCCGGGCCGACGGCAGGCCACCTTCGTAGGCGTCCAGTACGTACAGCCAGGCCAGCGTGTCACCGTCGAGGGTCTGCACGCGCACCTTGAGCTTGCGGTAATACCCGAGAGTGACGCCGTCCCAGGTATCGAGTTCCTTCTCGTCGATTTCGGGGACGTCATACAAGACGACGAAGACCCGCTGGGTGGGGTCCTCGACCACTGTAGTGAGGGCACCGTCCCAGCCGATGTCCTCACCGCCGAAAGTCAGGCGCCATCCTTCAAGCCACCCGGTCCCTCGCTGCGGGGAGTGCGGGCAGCGGGCGAGCATCTGCGCCGGATCCATGTTGCTGCCGTAGGCGGCGTATAGTGCCACGGGGACTAAGCGTACGGCGTCTTTGCGCGGGGCGGCGTACCAGTGGGCGTACTACGTACGGGAGAATTAGTTCACGTGACCTTGCCACGTCCGCGTATCGCGATCCTTGGCGGCGGCCCGGGGGGCTATGAGGCCGCCCTGGTGGCGGCCCAGCTCGGTGCCGACGTCACCATTGTCGACACCGATGGCCTGGGCGGCGCCTGCGTGCTGACCGACTGCGTGCCGTCCAAGACCCTGATCGAGTCATCGACCACGATGGTGTCGCTCGGCCGGTCGGCCTCGCTGGGCCTCCAGCTTGAGGACGGCAATAACCCGAACGTCACCGTGGACGCGCCCGCGCTCTACGCGCGTATCAAGGCCCTGGCGGCGGCCCAGTCAGACGACATTGCCGAGCGGGTCGCGGCCGAGGGGGTGCGGATCGTCCAGGGCCGGGGGCGGCTCGAGGATGCCCGCACGATCGTCGTGGCGGGCAAGTCAGGGGCTGACGCCCGCGTCCAGGCCGACGTCCTGCTGATCACGACCGGCGCGACGCCGCGGGTGCTGTCCGACGCGGTCCCTGACGGCGAGCGCATCCTCACCTGGCGGCAGATCTACGACCTGCCCGAGCTGCCCGAGGAGCTGATCGTCGTCGGCTCGGGCGTGACCGGCGCCGAGTTCGCCGGGGCTTACCAGGCGCTGGGGTCCCAGGTGTCCCTGGTCTCGTCCCGCGAGCGCGTGCTGCCTCACGAGGACAAGGACGCCGCGACCGTCATCGAGGGCGTGTTCAGGCGGCGCGGCATGAACGTCCTCAGCAAGTCGCGGGCCGAGGCCGTTCACCGCAAGGGGGACGGCGTCGTGGTCACGCTCTCCGACGGGCGGACGATCACCGGCTCGCACTGCCTGCTGACCGTGGGCATGATCCCCTCGACCAAGGAGATCGGCCTCCCCGAGGCGGGCGTGAAGCTCGACTCGCGGGGCTTTGTCGAGGTCGACCGGGTATCCCGTACCGCCGTGCCCGGTGTCTACGCGGCGGGCGACTGCACCGGGGTCCTGCTGCTCGCGTCGGTAGCCGCGATGCAGGGGCGGATCGCCATGTGGCACGCGCTCGGCGAGGCCGTGCACCCGATTAGGCTCAGCCACGTCGCGTCCACGATCTTCACCGATCCCGAGATCGCCTCGGTCGGCGTCTCCCAGGCGGCCGTGGACCGCGGCGAGGTCAACGCCCGGGTGGTCAAGCAGCCGCTGGCCACTAACCCGCGGGCCAAGATGGCCGGCGTCCGCGACGGCTTCGTGAAGGTCTTCGCCCGTCCCGGCACCGGGATGGTGCTTGGCGGGGTGGTCGTCGGGCCGCGGGCCAGCGAGCTCATCTTGCCGTTGTCGATCGCGATCGAGCAGAACCTGACGGTAGATCAGCTCGCCCACACGTTCTCGGTCTACCCGTCGCTGTCCGGCAGCATCACCGAGGCCGCTCGCTCGGTCATGGAGTTCACCGACGTCATCGTCTGAGCCCCCCGCGGCCGTGACGTTCCTCACGTGCTCAGTGGGTGGGGTGGCCGAGGTCAGGATCGTTGGGGACGGGAAGGCCGTGCTGCTTGAGCCGGGCGGCGCGCACGTCATCGGCGCTGATCGCCGTGGTGCCCACGCTGGCGATCGCCGCGAACGCTGGCACCGCGACCCGCAGCCACACCGGGCCAGGCAGGAACGACAGTCCTGCGCAGACCGGGACCACCACGACCAGCAGCCGCCGGATGGTCCGGCCCCGCCATCCGTAATCGGTCAGCTCGTGGCGGACCCATTCCCGGTTCTCCGCGGGCAGGCGGAACCCGACCGCGAACAGCAGCCACCTGCCTAGCGACGGGTCACCGGGAATCCGCGCCACGTGCTTCTTGCCTCCCGCCCGAGCCGCCTGGGTGGATCAGTCCTTAACCTGGCAGATCTCGGTGCCGCTTGTCACCGTCTGGCCGACCTCGACCGCCAGGCCGGTAATGGTGCCGGCCTTGTGGGCCTTGAGCGGCTGCTCCATCTTCATGGCCTCGAGGACCACCACGGTGTCGTCCGCGCTCACCTGCTGGCCCTCGGCCGCGACGATCTTGACGATCGTGCCCTGCATCGGGGTGATGAGCGAGTCGCCGCTGGCGGCGCTGGCCGCGCCCTTGCCGCGGCGCGCGGCGGGCCGTGCCCCCGGGGCGGCGGTGGCCCCCGGCGCGACCGCGGCGGCCGAGACCGCCAGCGCGGCGGGCAGGGTGACCTCCAGCCGCTTGCCGCCGACCTCCACGGTCAGCCGCTGGCGCTGGGCCTGGTCGGCGGGGGCGGGCGCCAGGTCCTGCGGCTCCAGGCTGGCCGAGAACTCCGTCTCGATCCACCGGGTGAACACCGTGAACGGCTCGCCGGTGAAGGCCGGGTCGTTGACCACCGCCCGGTGGAAGGGGAGCACCGTCGGCATGCCGCCCACGGTGAACTCGGCCAGCGCTCGCCGGGACCGCTGCAGGGCCTGCTCGCGATCCGCGCCGGTGATGACTAGCTTGCCGATGAGTGAGTCGAACGACTGGGGGACGGTCGAGCCGGCCGCGTAGCCCGCGTCCAGCCGGACCCCAGGACCCGACGGCGGGTTCCACTCGGTGATCGTGCCGGGGGCGGGCAGGAAGTTGCGGGCCGGGTCCTCGGCGTTGATGCGGAACTCGATCGAGTGGCCGCGCAGCGCCGGGTCGTCATAGCCGAGCTCCTCGCCATCGGCGATGCGGAACATCTCCCGCACCAGGTCGATGCCGCTGACCTCCTCGCTGACCGGGTGCTCGACCTGCAGCCGGGTATTGACCTCGAGGAAGCTGATCGTGCCGTCCGCCGCGACCAGGAACTCGCAGGTGCCCGCGCCCACGTAGCCGGCCTCACGAAGGATCGACTTGGAGGCGTCGTAGAGCTGCTTGACCTGAGCGCCGGTCAGGAACGGGGCGGGGGCCTCCTCGACCAGCTTCTGGTGGCGACGCTGCAGCGAGCAGTCCCGGGTTGAGATCACCACGACGTTGCCGTGCGTGTCGGCCAGGCACTGGGTCTCCACGTGCCGCGGCCTGTCCAGGTAGCGCTCCGCGAAGCACTCGCCGTTGCCGAATGCCACCGTGGCCTCGCGGACGGCCGACTCGAACTGCTCGGCGATCTCATCCATGGTCCGGGCGACCTTGAGACCCCGGCCACCACCGCCGAAGGCGGCCTTGATCGCCACCGGCAGGCCGTAGCGGCTGGCGAACTCCTTGATCTCCTCGGCGCTTGCGACCGGGCCGTCGGTGCCCGGGGCGAGCGGCGCGCCGACTCGCCTGGCGATCTCCCGGGCCTTGACCTTGTCGCCCAGCGCGTCGATGGCCGCCGGGGGCGGGCCGATCCAGGTGAGTCCCGCGTCGATGACCGCCTGCGCGAACGCCGCGTTCTCGGCCAGGAAGCCGTAGCCCGGGTGGACCGCGTCCGCTCCTGACCTGGCCGCCAGGCCCAGGATCTTGGCGATGTCCAGGTACGTCTGCGCCGGCGTCGTGCCCTCGAGCGCGTACGCTTCATCGGCCGCCTTGACGTGCAGCCCGTCCATGTCCTGGTCCGAGTAGATGGCCACGCTGGCCAGCCCGGCGTCCCGGCAGGCGCGGGCCACCCGGATCGCGATCTCGCCGCGGTTAGCGATCAGAACCTTGCGCAATTCGGTCTCTCCGTGTGTTCTGTTAGCCGCCGGCGGCAACTCCGGTGACCACCGGATCCGCCTGGGGACGGGGAAAGCCGGTTTTTAGGAGTCTAGAACAGCGTTCTCCAGAGTACTGTTGTGGGTGCACTGATGCGATGCTCGCCCACTCTTACCAGCAGTGGCGCATCTACCCGGCCAAACCTCGCGAGAACGTGACAACGTTCGCGTACTGGCCGTTCTAAGATGAATGCGGCAAGCCGGCTTCTGCTGGCCTCACTTGTCTCCCGGTGGACGCCCTTCCTCAACCGAAGCGTGATCTCGGGTACGTAGAGTGAACGACAGGACCAGATAGCCAGACAGTTCCGAGGCTGGAAACCCTGGTCGCGAATCACCACCGATGACCCGCCGACCGTGCGCAACCCGCCGGCAGCCTCGGAAGGAGCCCTGGTTGCACCTGAACCCAGCGAGGGGTGCGCAGTGAACGCCCTCGCCGTCCTCGCTACCCTCGCCACGGCCGCGGCGGCCGTCGGCCTCTGGGTCGGGGCAAGGAGGCACCGTGCCACCGTGGCCAGAGGCTACCGATGGCTGTCTGGTGCCGCGCTGTTCTGGTGCGCCGGCCTGGTCATGCAACTCGTCATGGCCAGGTCGCTGGGATCCTCAGCCGCGCCGTCGCTGGCGGACGTAGCGCCGCTGCTCGCGCTGGCGGCCATCGCCGTGGGCATCATGGTGCTCGCGTCACCAGGACCGGCCACCGATCCGGGCGCCGGTAACACCGAGACCGCCCCGGCCGCCGCCGGTGGCTCGATCCTGCCGGGGTCGGTGCTGCCCGGGCTGGCCGACGGCTACGTGACCGCGGTCTCCCTGCTGGTCGTGGGGTGGACCGTGGCTTTCGGCACGGAGTACCACAACTCGGGCGAGCGGCCCGCGATCTTCCTGCTTGACTTGCTGCACCCGCTGGCCGACCTGGCCGTGCTCGGGGCGCTGCTGCCCGTGCTCACGGTGGCCTGGCAGCGGGCGCTGCTTCCCTACCTGTCCCTGCTCGCCGCCACCGGCGCGGACTCACTGGGCGTGGGCGCCCGGATCTCCGGCGGTCACGAGGGCGTCCTCGAGCAGCTCGCCATCATCGCCGCCGCCGCCCTGCTTGGTGTCTCCCCCTGGGCAGGGACGCTGGCCCGGCGCTACCACCTGATCCCGTGGCGGCCGGACGAGGCGCCCTCGCCCCCCGCGGTCAGCATGCTCGGCGCCCCGGTGGCCGATCCACTCGCCGAGACTTACGCCGAGGCCGATTCCGCCCGCCAGCCCACGTCAGCAGGCCAGGTCCAGCCGACCGGCCAGGCTCAGCCCGCAGCCCAAGCCCAGTCGGCTGGCCGGGCCCGGCCTGCGAGCCAGGCCCAGCCCGCCAAGCGAGTCCACCCCATCGACCAAGCCCGGCCCGCGATGGTCACCGGCGCGGGCGTGGCCACCATCATCGCGGCGATCACCGCGGCCGTCGCCGCCGTCGTTGTCATCGTCAACGGGCTGGCCAGCGCGCCCGCGTCCGGGCTCGCGCTGGTCATCGCCGGAGGCGCGGCCGTCCTCGTGGTCGCGGTGCGGGTCCTGATGCTCGTGCGGGAGAACGGGGTCGCCGTCCGGATGTGGCAGCGGTCCGGAGGCAGCCTCCGCGATCTGGCCAGCCGCACCAGCGACTTGGTCATGATCTGCGACCTGGACGGGACTATCGCCTACGCCCGCGCCGGCCGTGCCGCCCGGCCCCGTGAGCAGGACCCCCCATCGGCCTCAAGGAACATCGCCTTCAGCTGCCCGCCCACCCAGCTGGAGGGCAAGCGGCTGGCCGAGCTCCTGCACCCGGAGGACGTGCCGGTGGCCCGGTCGGTCATCAGGCAGGCGCTCGGGCTAGTCGACGAGATGGACCCGCTTAGCCTGCCCGAGTCCGCCGTGGTAGCGGCTGCGGGCCAGCCCGCCGGCCTGGCCGAGGACACCGAGGCCGCCGACGGACGGTTCTCCTGCCGGGTGCGGGCCGTCGACGGCAGCTGGCGGCACCTCGACTGCGCCGTGCTGCTTTATGAGGTCCCCGGCGAGCCGGACCGGATGCTAGTGGCGGCCAGGGACGTCAGCGACGAGGTGGCGCTGCGCAACCAGGTGGGCCACCTGACCTACCACGACGGGCTGACCGGCCTGCCCAACCGGGCCTACATGCAGGAGCGGGCACGGGCGATCCTGGCCGAGGGCAGCGAGGCCATCAGCGGGGTGATCTTCCTCGACCTCGACGGCTTCACCGGCGTGAACGACTCCGCCGGGCATGGCGCGGGTGACCTGGTGCTCGCCCAGGCCGCGCGGCGGCTGCGGGCCGCGGTGCCAGCTCGCGACACCGTAGCTCGCTGGGGCAGTGACGAGTTCGCGGTCCTGGTCGAGAACGCCGCCGGGGTGGCCGAGATCACCGAACTGGCCGAGCTGGTCGCGCGAGCCATCGCCGGGACGCCGTTCAAGGTCGCGGACCAGGACATCGCGCTGACCGCCAGCGTGGGCGCGGCCGTCGCCATCGGCGGCGACCGGTCACCCGACCTGCTGCTGCGCAATGCCGACGTCGCCATGTCCCAGGCCAAGGCGGCCGGCGGCGACCGGGCCGAGGTATTCGCCGAGCAAATGCACACCGATGTGGTCCGGCGGATGCAGCTGGCCAGCGACCTGAAGCGGGCACTTGACCGCGACGAGCTGACCGTGGTGTACCAGCCGATCGTGGAACTCGCCACCTCCCGGGTCATCGGGGCCGAGGCGCTGGTCCGCTGGCACCGCGACGGCGCGGACGCCGATCCCCGTGAGTTCCTGGCCGTGGCCGAGGATACCGGGCTGGGCAGCGCGCTCGGCGAGTTCGTCTTGCGGACCGCGTGCGAGCAGGCCGCCCGGTGGCGAGCCGACAACTGGGACGTCATGATGGCCGTCAACCTCTCGCCGCGCCAGCTGACCGCCCCGCGCTTCCCGGCCGAGCTGGCCGACGTGCTGGCCGAGACCGGCCTGCCGTCGTCCGCGCTGGCCGTCGAGGTCAACGAGCGCATCCTCGTGGAAGGTGCCGACCGGGTCATCAGCCGGCTAGCCGAGCTTCGGGAGCTGGGCGTCCGGCTGGCCATCGACGACTTCGGCACGGGCTATGCGTCGCTCGCCTACCTGCGCGAGCTCCCGGTCGACATCATCAAGGTGGACCCGTCGTTCGTCTCAGGACTTGGGACGGACCCGACCCTCACCCTGCTGACCAAGACGATCGTGGCCGTGGGCCGGGATCTGGGCATCGAGGTGGTGGCCGAGGGGATCGAGCAGCAGCGCCAGCTCACCGAGCTCGTCGAGATGGGCTGCGGGCTCGGCCAGGGCTTTGCCCTGGCCCGGCCGATGGCCGCCAGCGGGGTCGAGGCAATGCTCGGCGCCGACCCGAACCAGCCCGCTCGTCCCCGTGTCTCCAAGGCCGGCGCCGCCTGAGCACCGTCCCCCAACTGGCACGAGAGCGGCAAAAGCACCACTAGTCGGGACAAATCAGTCTCAATATCTGAGACAACCATAGTGAAAATTTGACGCGGGGACCCTCAGTGGGCGTACGGTTATACCCGTGAAGCGGAACCACATCGTAGTACTTGGCTGGCGCGCAGAGAGCTGACCAGTCAGCCCACTGCGCGCGCCCCTCGACTGCCACCTGGCACGGGGGGTTTTTTAATGGCCGAAGAACCGCGCACGTCAGTGACAAGGATGCCACCCGATGACCGAGCAGACGAGTCCCGCTCATCCCAAGGCACATGCTGCCGCAGGAGAGCCCGGACAGCCCTCTGGGCAAGCACCGGCACAACCACAGCACGCCCCGTCGCCGCTTGACATCGCGGCCCGGGCGGCGCACCGCGACCTCCCGCCAGCGCCGGGCCCGCAGGCCCCGGCCCAGGCTGCCGGCACTGCCCCCGGCGCTCGCGACAAGCAAGACAGGAAGTCCAAGTCCAGGGTCACTGGTGCACAGGCGCTGGTCCTCGCGCTTGAGGGCGTCGGCGTTGACGTCGTGTTCGGCATTCCCGGCGGGGCCGTCCTGCCGGCCTACGACCCGCTCCTTGACTCGGAGAAGATCCGCCACATCCTGGTCAGGCACGAGCAGGGCGCCGGCCACGCGGCCACTGGGTACGCCCAGGCCACCGGCCGGGTCGGGGTGTGCATGGCCACCAGCGGGCCGGGCGCGACCAACCTGGTCACGCCGCTCGCCGACGCCTACATGGACTCCGTGCCCGTGGTGGCGATCACTGGCCAGGTCTCCACCAGCCTGATCGGCACCGACGGCTTCCAGGAGGCCGACATATCCGGCATCACGCTGCCGGTCACCAAGCACAACTTCCTCGTCACCAAGCCCGAGGACATCGCCCGCACGGTGGCCGAGGCCTTCCACCTGGCCTCGACCGGCCGGCCAGGCCCGGTCCTGGTCGACATCGCCAAGGACGCGCTCCAGGCCACCACGGACTTCAGCTGGCCCGTGGCGATCGACCTGCCCGGGTACCACCCGGTGACCCGGCCGCACTCCCGGCAGGTCCGGGAGGCCGCCCGGATGATCACCGAGGCGAAGCGGCCGGTCCTGTACGTCGGTGGCGGGGTCATCAGGGCCGACGCCAGCGCGGAGCTCAACCGGCTCGCCGAGCTGACCAGGGCGCCCGTGGTCACGACGCTGATGGCGCGGGGCGCGTTCCCCGACAGCCACCCGCAGCACCTCGGCATGCCCGGCATGCACGGCACGGTCGCGGCGGTTGGCGCGCTGCAGAGGGCCGACCTGATCGTGGCGCTTGGCGCCCGCTTCGATGACCGGGTGACCGGGCGGGTGGACTCCTTCGCCCCCGAGGCCAAGATCGTTCACGCCGACATCGACCCGGCCGAGATCTCCAAGAACCGGCGGGCCGACGTGCCGATCGTGGGCGACGCCAGGGAAGTCATCGCCGAGCTGATCACGGCGATCGAGAGCGAGCACGAGCACGGCCGCGCGGGCGACACCGCGCAGTGGTGGGCCCTGCTGAACACCTGGCAGGCCAAGTACCCGCTCGGCTACGACGACTCCGACGACGGCAGCCTTTCACCCCAGTACGTGATCGAGCGGATCGGCAAGATCGTCGGCCCCGACGGCGTCTACGTGGCCGGCGTCGGCCAGCACCAGATGTGGGCCGCCCAGTTCATCGACTACGAGAACCCGAAGACCTGGATCAACTCGGGCGGCGCCGGGACCATGGGCTTCGCCGTCCCGGCCGCGATGGGGGCCAAGGTCGGCCTGCCACAGACCCAGGTGTGGGCGATTGACGGCGACGGCTGCTTCCAGATGACCAACCAGGAACTGGCCACCTGCACGATCGAGGGCATCCCGGTCAAGATCGCCATCATCAACAACGGCAACCTCGGCATGATCCGCCAGTGGCAGACCCTGTTCTACAACGAGCGCTACTCCAACTCCAAGCTGGGCGACAAGAAGTCCGAGGTTCTGGGCACCCGGATCCCTGACTTCGTGAAGCTCGCCGAGGCCTACGGCTGCATCGGCCTGCGCTGCGAGCGCAAGGACGACGTTGACGCGATCATCGAGCAGGCCATGGCGATCAACGACCAGCCGGTCGTGATCGACTTCGTTGTCCACCAGGACGCGATGGTGTGGCCCATGGTCGCGGCCGGCATGAGCAACGACGACATCAGCGTGGCGCGCGGCATGGCGCCCGACTGGGAGGGCGAGACCGAATGAGCAAGCACACCCTCTCCGTGCTCGTGGAGAACAAGCCGGGCGTCCTGGTCCGCATCGCCGGGCTCTTCGCCCGCCGCAACTTCAACATAGACTCCCTCGCGGTCGGCCCGACCGAGCACGAGGAGATTTCCCGGATGACGATCGTGGTGAACTGCGAGGAACACCCACTCGAGCAGGTCACCAAGCAGCTCAACAAGCTCATCAACGTCCTCAAGATCGTCGAGCTCGAGCCGT
>Ga0335072_10006635_pt1 | contig 16910 bp, 14 predicted proteins | sample Lox_Sample_21_FD_206725 | JGI IMG/M metagenome (GOLD analysis project Ga0335072, IMG submission 206725) | Soil microbial communities from Loxahatchee National Wildlife Refuge, Florida, United States - Lox_Sample_2.1 | ecosystem: Environmental > Terrestrial > Soil > Wetlands | place: USA...
CCGCGCGTCGCACCGCGTCGGAATAGGTCATCGCGGTCTTCTGGGCCAGTCCCCACAGCGCGGCCGCTCCGGACAATCCCGCCGGCAGCGTCGGCCCGAGGGTCTCGTAGAGCACATAGGGAAGCAACTTCGCCACGGTCGGGTTGCCGGCCACCGCCCCGAGGAACGCCTCGGTGTACGCCTGGCGCCCCTGCTGCGCGGCCTCACGCAGCGGCCGCAGGTCCGCCTCGTCGACCACGCCCAGCGCCCGCACCAATCGGGACCAGATCTCGGGTTCGGGCAGGGTCCCGGGCAAGGGTTCGAGCAGCGGCCGGCGCAACTGAAAGCCGTTGTGCGGGAACTCGAAATTGAAGAACGTAGCTTCCGGCTTCTCGAACTGGGATGCCGCGGGCAGCACATAGTGGGCGAGCCTGGCGGTCTCGGTCATCGCGACGTCGACGACCACCATCAGTTCCAGTGCCCGAAATGCTTCCCGGCACGCAGTCGAGTCGGCCAGCGAATGGGCGGGATTGGCGCTCTCGACGATCATCGCCCGGAACCGATCCGGGTGATCGGTCAGGATCTCCTCGGGCACCGCATTGGACGGAATCAGCCCGGAGATGATGGGCGCGCCGGTGACCGGCGTGCGACCGGAGACAGTGCTGAACAGCGGGGCGAACGACGAATGCAGGTGCTGGCCGCCCTTTTTCGCGAAATTGCCGGTGAGGATCCAGAGCAGCTTGTTCAGATAGGAGCACAACGTGCTGTTGGGGGCCTGCTGAATACCGAGGTCTTCGAACACCGCTACGCTCGCCGCGGCGCCGATGCGCCGAGCGGCGGCCCGGAGCAACTCTTCGTCCACCCCGCAGTGCTGCGCGTAGTCAGCGACCGGGACGTCGCGCAGCGCCTCCCGTACGGTGTCGACACCACGCACGTGCTCCGCGAGAAATGCTTCGTTACAAAGGTTTTCCTGCACCAGAACGGCGGCCAGGGCGGCCAGGCACCAGGCATCGGTGCCGGGTCGCACCCGCAGGTGGAAGTCGGACATCTTCGCGGTGTCGGTGAGCACGGGATCGATCACGATCATCGACCGGGCCGGATCTTTGGCAATCTCGTTGAGCACCACCCGTGCCCGAGGGAAGCTCTGTGACATCCAGGGGTTCTTCCCGACGAACACCGATACTTCGGCATGCTCGAACTCGCCTCGCGTGTGACCGCCATAAAGATGCGCATCGACCCACGCTTCACCGGTTTTCTCCTGCGCCAGCGCATTTGAGCGATAGCGCGAGCCCAGCGCCTTGAGGAAGGCGCCGCTGTATGCCCCGCCCAGGTGATTACCCTGCCCGCCGCCGCCGTAGTAGAAGATCTTGTCGCCGCCGTAGCTGTCGCGGATGTGCTTGAATCCCTCGGCAATCTCGACAATCGCGGTGTCCCAGTCGATCTCCTCAAAGGTTCCGTCGGCGCGCCGGCGCATCGGAGACGTCAGCCGGGCGCGGTTGTTCTGGTAATGATCCAGCCTCAGCGCCTTGTTGCAGGTGTAACCCTGCGAACCGGGATGCTCCTTGTCGCCCCGGATGCGCGCCAGCCTGCGATCCTCGACCTGCACGACGATGCCGCAGTTGCATTCGCAGAGGATGCATGCGGTGGACTTCCAGTCACTGGTCTTGTCGGTGGTCACTGCGGGGTTCCTTTCTGCGCACTGCGGCCTGCAGCGAGTTGCGTAGCTGGCGGTGGACGACATCAAGTGGCGCCAGGTCGCGCCGCACCCGGGCCAGCAGGATGGCGCCCTCGATGGCCGAGGTCGCCAACAGCGCCAACTCACCCGCTTGCTCCGGCGATATGCCGTCGGCGAAGAAGCGCTGCGCGATCAAGTCGGTCCAGCCGTCGAACACCGCTGCCGCGCGCTCGGTCACCGAGGCCATCCCGGCTTCGACAGAGACCGCCGCGATGGGGCAGCCCGCGCGGAAATCGCTGTCGAGCAATTGGCGTCGGTACTTGTCGATCAGCGTGTCCAGCAATTCGAGGCTTCCCTCGGCCTCGGCGATGATGGCCCCGACGTGCTCGCCGGCGTAGTCGACGGCCTCGCAGACTAGCTGCGTTCGCCCGCCCGGGAAGTAATGGTAGGCCGAGCCGCGGGGTGCGCCGCTGTGCTCGAGGACGTCGGAGATGGCGGTGGCGTGCGCGCCGCGTTCCCTGATCAGCAGCGCGGCAGAGACAACCATCCGCTCGCGTGGGCTTCGCATTGCCACTCCTCGGTTAGGGCTTATGTATGATGCTATACATAATCCCCGGGCAAGCGAAAGCGCTGTCAAGGAAAGTTCGTGATCAGCTAACTCGTGATCAGTTAACCGTGGCCGTTACGTCTGCCAGTCGTTGGAGCCGTCGTTCTTCTTGTAGTCCCCGCCGCTGGAGTTCTTCACGACGATGGGATCGCCCGCTCCGAAGTTGTCGAAGAACCACTTGGCGTTGCTGGGGCTGATGTTGATGCAGCCGTGGCTGACGTCGCGCTTGCCCTGGTCATCCACCGACCACGGGGCGCTGTGCACGTAGTCGCCGACGTTGTCGAACCGGACGGCCAGGTCGACGTTTACCTTGTAGCCGTACGTCGAGTTGACCGGGACCCCGTAGGTCGAGGAGTCCATCACCACCGACGGCTTCTTGTCTTGCACGTAGTAAGTGCCGTTGGGGGTTTGGTGATTGCCGGCCGACATGCCCATCGACATCGGGATGGTCTTCTCCACGGTGCCGTTGCGGGTGACCGTCAATTGATGCGTGGAGTCATCCGCCGTGGCGATCAGCGTGTCACCGGTCTGGAAGGTCGACACCGTGCCGCCCGCGTCGACGGTCACCGCGGTGTGAGCGGGCCAGAAGCTCAACGGGCGCCAGCGCAGCTGCGTTGGCGTCATCCAGTAGAACTTGCCGGGCACCGCCGGGACCGACGAAACGTGGACGGCGTCGATGGCTGCGCCGGCGTCGTCAACTCGCCCAGGGAAGTTGATGATGATCGGCTGGCCGACCCCCACCGTCGAGCCGCCTTTCGGGACGAACGAGGGCGGCCCGAACGGCGGCGTGCCGGTGAACGGCGTGGCGTTCTGCCCGGCCGCGGGACCGGTGGCCGCCGGTTGTGCGAGCGGGGCGGGCAGCGGCGGCGGAGCCAGCGGGTTGGGCGGCGGCGGGGCCGCAAGTGGGTCACCCGGTGGCGGGGGCGGTGGCAACACCACGGGCGGCGGCGCGGGCGGGCCCGCGGGTGCGGCGACCACGCCCGGATCGCCGGGAGCCGGGTCCGGATCCGCCAGGGCGGGGCCGGCGCCCAGCACCAGCACAGCGGCGAGTCCGGCTGCGGTCAGAGCCGCGAAGAGGCTTCCCCTCGTCCAGCTCGGCATATGCATCCCTCCAGTCAGTTCTCCGGAACAGTGTCGCATAGCGCGGGAGCCAGCTACCTAATCCGCGACCGGCGGTGGGCCGGCTGACGGCGCAATTCAGGGTGCTGAGCAGCGCAGCTATGAATCGAGTGAGCTTGGCTGGGCAACGTCGAGCACCTGCCGATTGGCGGCGGCGCCGGCCAGCGCGACACCCATCAGCGCCGCCGAGGCGGTCAGCATCAGCGCGACACTGCGCTCGTACAGCAGTCCGCCCGCCAGCGAGCCGGCCATGATGCCCACTTGAAACGCCGTCACGTACAGACCCGATGCTCCATCGGGATCGTCGGCCCCATTGCGCATCGCGGCGGACTGCATCATCGGCGACACCGCGGTGGCCATCGCGCCCCACAACACGATCGCGCCGGTCCCGATCAGGGCCGTGGCCGCGGCGGTGCGGCCGCCGAACGCCAGCGCAGTCAGCACCACGAAGGCGGCCGTCAACCCCGCCATGCACAGGATGATGGCTCCCCTGGGCCGGCGGTCCAGGGGCCGCGCCACCAATCCCACGGCGATGACCCCGGCGGCGCCATAGGCGGCCAGCACCCAGGCCAGATTCGGTCCGCGCACACCAACTACGTCGCGGATGATCACCACGATGTAGGTATACGACACGAAGTGACCGGTGACACCGACCATGGTGATCAGGCTGACGATGATCAGCCGGCGGTTGCGGTGGTGACGCGCCCGCGGACCCACACACTTGAGCTGGTCGGCGCTGAGCACCATCTCCGGCAGCAACAGCCGGGCCAGCACGGTGACGACGGCCGCCGCGACTGTGACGCTGACCGCGGCCAGGCGCCAACCCCACATCAGGCTCATCGCCGCCGTGAGCGGGCTGCCGATCACCAGCGCCAGGCTGGTTCCGATGTAGATCGACATCGTGGCGCGTCCGGCATGGCTTGGCGGCACCAGCCGGGTGGCGATCGGGGCGATCACCGCCCACAGCAGGCCGTGGGTGAGGGCGCAAAGCACCCGCCCGGCGGCCAGCACCGCGAAGTTGGGCGCCAGCGCGGAAATGAGCTGGGAGGCGGTCAGGCAGACCAGGCTGAACAGCAACGCGCGCCGACGGGGCCAGTGCGCCGTCCAGCGCACCAGCGGAAACGTGGACAGCGCCGCCACCAGCGCATACCAAGTCAGCAGGGTGCCCACCACAACCACGCTGACCTGCAGATTCCGCGCGATCGCCGACAGTGCCCCGACCGGCAGGATCTCGGCGGTGACATAGGTGAACGCCGCCGCGGCCAACACCGCCAGCTGGGCTGCGACCCGTGGCGTCCACGTTCGCGCGGCGGTGGCGGCGGTTCCGGTTTCGGCAGTCATAGCGTCGGCATCGGCCGGGCTTCCCGGTGTCTGGGCGATAGTTGCTGGCGCGCTCACAATGCCCTTACGGTACGCAACGTCGCAACGGGTTCACCCAATCGCAGGCTGCAACACGCATATCAACAAAGTCACGATCAGGAACGAACCAGTCGCGCGATGGCGGCCGACGCTTCGGCCAGCTTATCGTCCGCCTCGTTTCCGCCCTCGGCCACCGCGCGGGTGACGCAGTGGCTCAGGTGCTCGTCGAGCAGGTTCAACGCCACCGACCGCAAGGCGCTGTTGGCCGCGCTGATCTGCGTCAGCACGTCGATGCAGTACTTGTCTTCTTCGATCATTCGCGCGATGCCACGCACTTGACCTTCGATGCGGCGCAGCCGCTTGGCGTAATTGTCCTTCTGCTGCGAATATCCGTGTGCGTTCGTCATCGCCTCTAAGCTCCTGCCGATAAGCTCCCTCCGTCCACCCTATACCCCGCTGGGGTATAACCCCGCGCATTGGCGGCGCGCATGGGGCGGGCATACTTGAAAAATGGCCACAACCACCGACAAGGCGACCGTCGCTGACATCAAGCCGCGCAGTCGTGACGTCACCGACGGCCTGGAGAAGGCCGCCGCCCGCGGCATGCTGCGAGCGGTAGGCATGGAAGACGAAGACTTCGCCAAGCCACAGATCGGGGTCGCGTCGTCGTGGAACGAGATCACGCCGTGCAACCTGTCCCTGGATCGACTCGCCAAGGCGGTCAAGGAAGGGGTGTTCGCGGCCGGCGGCTACCCGCTCGAGTTCGGGACGATCTCGGTTTCCGACGGCATCTCGATGGGCCACGAGGGCATGCACTTCTCGCTGGTGTCTCGCGAGGTGATCGCGGACAGCGTCGAAACCGTCATGCAGGCCGAGCGGCTGGACGGCTCGGTGCTGTTGGCCGGATGCGACAAATCGCTGCCCGGAATGCTGATGGCCGCAGCCCGGCTCGATCTGGCGGCGGTATTCCTCTATGCGGGCTCGATCCTGCCGGGGGTGGCCAAGCTCTCCGACGGCAGCGAGCGCGAGGTCACGATCATCGACGCGTTCGAGGCGGTGGGCGCTTGCGCTCGCGGGTTGATGCCGCGCGAGGACGTCGACGCCATCGAGCGGGCGATCTGCCCCGGCGAGGGGGCCTGCGGCGGCATGTACACCGCCAACACCATGGCGAGCGCGGCCGAGGCACTCGGCATGTCTCTGCCCGGCAGTGCTGCGCCGCCCGCGACCGACCGCCGTCGCGACGGCTTCGCGCGCCGCAGCGGCCAGGCCGTCATCGAGCTGCTGCGGCGCGGCATCACCGCCCGCGACATCCTCACCCGGGAAGCGTTCGAGAACGCCATCGCGGTGGTGATGGCGTTCGGCGGCTCGACCAACGCGGTGTTGCATCTGCTGGCCATCGCCCACGAGGCCGACGTCGAGTTGTCCCTCGAGGATTTCAGCCGGATCGGGTCGAAGGTGCCGCACCTGGCGAATGTCAAGCCGTTCGGCAGCCACGTGATGTCCCACGTCGACCACGTCGGCGGAGTGCCGGTGGTGATGAAGGCGCTGCTGGATGCCGGCCTGCTGCACGGCGATTGCCTGACGGTGACCGGCCAGACCGTCGCCGAGAACCTGGCAGCCATAGCCCCACCGGACCCCGACGGCAAGGTGCTGCGCGCGCTGGACAACCCGCTCCACCCGACCGGCGGGATCACGATCCTGCGCGGGTCGCTGGCGCCCGACGGTGCGGTGGTCAAGACGGCGGGCTTGGACTCCGATGTATTCGAAGGCACTGCAAGGGTTTTCGACGGCGAACGCGCCGCGCTCGACGCGCTCGAGGACGGCACCATCACCAAGGGCGACGCAGTGGTGATCCGCTACGAAGGCCCCAAGGGTGGTCCCGGGATGCGCGAAATGCTCGCGATCACCGGAGCGATCAAAGGCGCCGGCCTCGGCAAAGACGTTCTGCTGCTTACCGATGGCCGGTTCTCCGGCGGAACCACCGGGTTGTGCGTGGGCCACATTGCCCCAGAGGCGGTCGACGGCGGACCGATCGCCCTGCTGCGTGACGGCGACCGGATCCGGCTCGACGTGGCCGGCCGCACGCTAGACGTGCTTGCCGACGCGACCGAATTCGAATCTCGGCGAAAGGATTTCACTCCTCCCCCGCCGCGCTACAAGACCGGCGTGCTGGCGAAGTACGTCAAGCTCGTCGGCTCGGCCGCTATCGGCGCAGTCTGCGGTTAGCGCCCGCGCGGACGCTATCGCACCAACGCGAGCGCGAAACCGTCCCAGTGCTTGGCCCCGACCGTTTGGATCACCGCCGTGTCCAGCCGAGGATGCTCACCCATCACCTGCAGTGTCTGGCGCGTCGCCGCCACTTGGGCATCGTCGGACTTCGGATCCAGGATCTGGCCCTCGCGAATGACGTTGTCCACCACAATGACTGAGCCGGGATGAGCGAGCCGGATAGCCCACTCCACGTATGCGGCGTTGTTCTCTTTGTCGGCGTCGATGAAGACCAGGTCGAAGGGGCCGCCGCTGACCGTGGGCAACGTGTCCAGCGCGGCGCCGACTATCACCTCGACCCGGTCGGCGACACCGGCCCGCTGCAGGTTGGCCCGTGCTACCTCGGCGTGCTTGGGCTCGTACTCCAGCGTCACCACCCGGCCTTCCGCGCCCGCACCTCGCGCCAGCCAGATGCTGCTATATCCACCCAATGTGCCGATCTCGAGGATGCGGCGCGCCTGGATGGCCGCGGCCAGCAGGCACAGGAACTTGCCCTGCTGCACCGATACGGCGATGGGGGGTAACCCGGCCGCGTTGCTGGTTTCCATCGCCGCGGCCAACGCCGGGTCGTCGCCAACCACCGTGCTGTCCAAGAAGGCATCGACATCTTGCGGGGTTGGGACGTTGTGCGGGGTTGGTTTTTCGGTCATGCCGCCCACGCTAGCCGGGCCGGCCTTCACGGACCGCCGTCGGGCGCTGACCCGTGCCGGGTGAGCTATTTACGCGATACCCCTATGGGGTATATAGTCAAGACACAAACCATCGGGACTCCACGCGAGTCCGAGCACAGATCCGAATACAGATTCCGAATACAGATAAAGGTGATTCACATGGCGAACTACGAGACGGGAACCTTGCTGACCTGCGGCCACGAAGGCTGCGGATGTCGCGTTCGCATCGAGGTCCCATGCCACTGCTCCGGCGCGGGTGAGCCGTACCGCTGCACCTGCGGGGATGAACTGACCCCCGTCCAGTAACCGCCGCGGCCCCCTAACGTCCGAACGTACGACCGACCAGCTCGACCTCGACCGCAGGCTGCAGCGCGACCGCCGAAGCACCCACCGCGACCGAGTGAGCACCCGGTTCGATGCGCCAGCTTCCGGCCCCGATGTCATGGGAGCCGTCGTAACGGGCGAGCAGGCGCGGATCCGCCTCGATGCTCACCCGGCACGTCGCCGCTTGCGCTAACTCAACCCGCTCGAATCCCAACAACCGCAGACGCCGCTCACCGGGCGCGGCGGTCAGGTACAGCTGCGGAACATCGGCTCCGCCCCGGTCGCCGGCATTGACCACGGTGAAGGCCGCATTGACCGTGTCACCGCCGGTGACCACCAGGTCGTGATACTCAAACCTGGTGTAGGACAAGCCATGACCGAACGCGAACATCGGCGTTCGGCCCGTTCTGGCGAACCAGCGGTAGCCGACATCGGCTCCTTCGAAGTAGTCGATGGTGGTCGGTGTGCCCGGCGGGGCACCGAGCCCGCTCAGTTCTGGGCGCGGCGTCTGACCGAGATTGATCGGGAAGGTGATGGGCAGCCGGCCCGATGGATTCACCCGGCCGGCCACAATCTCCGCGATCGCCTGACCACCGGCCTGACCCGGATACCAGCCCTGCACAATGGCATTCGCCGTGTCGCGCCAGGGCATGGTCACCGGGTTGCCGGTCTCGAGCACCACAACGGTATTCGGGTTTACGGCCGATACGGCGGCGATCAGCGCGTCCTGCCCCCACGGCAAAGACAGATCGGCGACATCGAAGCCCTCCCCTTCGGCGCGGAGCGCGAACACGATCGCGATGTCGGCGCGCCGCGCGGCCAGCGCGGCTTCCGCCGGGCTGACGCCGGGATCAAACTCGAACTGCGCGTGGGGAAGTTGTTTTCTCAGCGCGTCCAACGGGCTCGACGGCAGCAGGTACAGGTTGCGCAGGCCGGTCTCCAGCCCCGACCCGCCGATCGGGATCACTCCGGCGTAGCCGCCCGGAGGAACAACGGCGCTCGACCCGTAGCCGGCGGCCACTCCGAGCTGTGCGTAGCCGCCAATGACAACGATGCGCGCGGTCGACTCGGGCGCCACCGGCAACACCCCGCGGTTGGTCAGCAACACAATGCCCTGCCGCGCGATCTCCAATGCAATCTCGTTGTGCGCGTTCATATCCGGTTCGCAGACGGATTCGCGGTCTTCAATTCCGACAGCGAAGATCGAGCGCAGGATCCGCCGGACCATGTCCGACAGGCGCTCCTTGGACAGCCTTCCCTCGGCGTAGGCGGCACGCAGGTCGCCGGCGAACGACTCCGACTGCCACAGCAGCGCGTCGAGTTGCGCACCGCACTCCTGGTCGAGGCCGGCAAGCGCACATTCCCAGCTCGGCGTCGCACCCCAATCGGACATGACCCAACCGCGATACCCCCACGCGCCTTTCAGCACGTCATTGATCAACACGTCGTTCGCGGCGGCGTAGTCGCCGTTGACCTTGTTGTAGGCCGTCATCACGGCACCGGGTTGCGACCGCTCGATGGCGATCTCGAAGGCCAGCAGGTCCGATTCGCGGTGCGCGTCGGGATCGATGACCGCGTTCAGCCAGTGTCGATTGGTCTCGTTGCAGTTCAGTGAGTAGTGCTTGGTCGTCGAGATGACACCCTGTCGCTGAATACCGTTGATGGATGCGGCCGCCATCGTTGCGCTCAAAAGCGGGTCCTCGGAAAGGTATTCGAAGTTGCGGCCATTACGCGGATCGCGCGCCAGGTTCATCGCGCCCGCCAATTGCACGTTGAACCCGCGGCTGCGCGCCTCCCGGCCGATCACCTCGCCCGCTGCGCGGGCCAGCGCGGGGTTGAAGCTTGCGGCCAGCGCCTGCCCGGACGGCAGCGCGGTGGCCGTGTCACCCGCGCGGTATCCGGGGTTGGTGACGCCGAGGCCGGCGTCACTCATCAGGAGCGCCGGGACACCGAGCCGGGGGATCCCGGGCACATACCCAGCGCTCAAGGGAACGCCGGGCGGGATGCGCTCATCGCGCAGCGGCCACAGTTCCCCCGCCCCCATCACACCGACAATCAGTGAGAACCGCTCGTCGTCGGTCATCTGGGTTTCGATTTCGCGCGCCCGGACGTCTGGGTCGCTCACCGCACACCTTCTTTGGCGTAGACGACCCGTAGCACGTGTCCGAGTTCGGGTCCCATCACCAGTTCGGTCAACCTGCAGATCGTCGCGACGAACTCCGCGCCATGCGGCGGCCGCGCCTGGCACAGGTGGTGCGCCAATTCATGGAGCACCACCAGCTCGCGCAGCGCCCAGTCGGCGGTATTGCGGTCGGGAACCGCGATAACGCCTGCGCCGTCGTAGTTTTCGTAGTGCGCGGCGGTGGCTGCGCGCCGCGCCCGCACTCGCAGCGGCAACACATCGGGCCAGTGTTGCCGCACCGCCGGTAGCGCAAGCACCTCGTCAACATAGCGCTGCACGGACGCAACCGATCCGAATCGCGCTTCCGGCGGCAGCGTCAGCTGCGTGCCGAAGAACTCGACAGCGGGCGATCCGTGCTCAGCGGCCCGGTCGAACAACGTCCGGACGAACTCCTCAGCCGCATACACCTTCGCGCGCTGAGAGTCGCGTGGCGAATCCCCCGAAGTCACCGGCGCAGCGCGGAGCGGGCCCCGGGCAGTTCCTGGCTGTTGCCGAGGCGTGCTCGCTTGCCCGCCCGATCACCCGCGCGCCGTGCCGCCGATGAATACCCGGCCGAAGCTCGACCGGCTTGCCAGGTGCCGCGCGCCTTCGACGCACCCCGGTAGTAGTCGTGCAGCTCAACCTCCTTGTCGCGCAAGGCGATAGCGGTGCTCGGTGACCGGCGGCGGTCCTTGGTGGCTTCGCGCCGAGCCTCGTCGCGAGCCTCGGTCAGACGCTGACCGACGCGGGCGCCGAACGCCAGCTGGAAATTGAGCCGGGCGGTGATCGTCGGCGTGGGCCGGTGCGCACCCGAGGCGAGGTACGTGTCCGATGCCCGCACCATCTGGACAACCAGGCTGGCATACAGGGCGTGCGTCGCGTCGATGTCCTCGGCGAACCCGTACGCGTAGACGAACGTCGAATTGGATGCCACATCGCAGCGCACATCGTTGGCCGCCGCAATCACTACGAATAGCTGCACATATGTCCGCAGCCCCCTGCTGCCCGCCGTCCCGATGGTGATCGTCCGCTGCATCGGGGTCTGTGCCGCCGATCGGTTGGACGAATGGGACCTCGCCACTGCCAAATCGACGGAGGCCGCCGTCGCCAGCCGTTGCGCGGCACTCATGAACGCGTCCGCCTCATGGGGGTTGTCGGTGCCCTCGGCCTGACGCAGCAGTGCGGCTATGCGCGCCAGCATCTTGTCGTCGGTCATAGCGTCAAACTACGGGAGCGATACGACATCTCGCTTACGGCCACTCAGAGGCGTTCCGCTATCCACGAGACCACGTCGTCTAGGACCTGGTCACGCTCCGGTTCGTTGAAGACCTCGTGGTACAGCCCGGGATAGACCTTCAACGTCACGTCGGTAGATCCCACGCATTCGACCAGGCGGCGGCTGCCTTCGACGGGAATCAGCCGGTCGTCGGAGCCGTGCACCACCAGCAGCGGCGCGGTCAGCGCCGGTGCCCGCTGCGGCATGGTCTCGCCGACCTGCAGCAGGGCGCGCCCGATGCCGGTGGGAACCTTGCCGTGGTACACCAGCGGGTCGGCGTTGTAGGCCGCCACCACCTCGGGGTCCCGGGATATGGCGTTGACGTCGAGTTCTTGCACCGGAAGTCCGGGCAGGAACGCGCCGAGGGCTTTGGCGGCGATCGCCATCAGCGGGTTCACCTGCTCCTGAGCGGCCACCGCCGGGCCGGACAGCACCATCATGTCGTAGTTGTCCGGGCGTTCCACGCCATAAGCGAACACGATCCCGCCGCCCATGCTGTGCCCGAGCACGATGCACTTGAGGCCGTGGTGTTCGCGGGTGGCGATACCGACCAGGGTGTCGAAGTCGGCGGTGTACTCGGAGATGTCCCGCACCAGCACCCGCTTGCCGCCGGAGCGGCCGTGGCCCCGGTGGTCCAGCGCGTAGGTGACCAGCCCGGCGTCGGCGAAGCACCGCGCGACGTGGTCGTAGCGGCGGGCATACTCGCCGAGACCATGGGACAGCACGACCACGGCTCGCGGCGGGGTGTCCGGCGTCCAGACGTCGTAGACGATGCGCACGCCGCCCAGTCCGTCGAAATTCCGTTCAGTGCGGGTCATGGAAGGTCCTAGTCATTACGGGCAGCGTAATGGCTCCTCGGGCAGGCCTTTGGTGCTAGGGGTCGGTGAGTCTGCGTAGGCTCGCCTCTGTGAGCCTGCTCGCAGAGAACTCCGACGACCGAGAAACTCCCGCAGCCGACGGCAGCGGCCGGGATTTCTCAGCCCATGCCGAGCCGTACCGCCGTGAGCTGCTGGCGCACTGCTATCGGATGACCGGGTCGCTGCACGATGCAGAGGATCTGGTGCAGGAGACGTTGCTGCGGGCCTGGAAGGCCTATGACCGTTTCGAAGGCAAGTCGTCGATACGCACGTGGCTGCATCGCATCGCCACCAACACCTGCCTGAGCGCGCTGGAGGGCCGGCAGCGCCGGCCGTTGCCGACTGGGCTCGGCGGCTCCAGCTCGGACCCGACGGCGGAGCTGGTGGAACGCCGCGAGGTGCCCTGGCTGGAGCCGTGGGCGGACCCGAAGGACGATCCGGCCGACCCGTCGGTCATCGTCGGGTCCCGGGAGTCCGTGCGGTTGGCGTTTGTCGCTGCGCTGCAGCACCTCTCACCCCGGCAGCGGGCGGTGCTGCTGCTTCGCGACGTGCTGCAGTGGAAGTCCGCCGAGGTGGCCGACGCGGTCGGGACCACCACGGTCGCCGTCAACAGCCTGCTGCAGCGGGCCCGCTCGCAGCTGCAGGATGTCGGGCCCAGCTCCGGTGATCGGCTGGCGGCACCGGAGTCGGCAGAGGCGCAGGACCTGCTGGCCCGCTACATCGCGGCGTTCGAGACATATGACATCGATCGGCTGGTGGAACTGTTCACCGCCGAGGCGGTTTGGGAAATGCCGCCATACACCGGCTGGTACCAAGGCCCGCAGGCCATCATCACCCTTATTCACCAGCAGTGCCCCGCCGAATCAGCCGGCGACATGCGCATGATCGGTTTGACCGCCAACGGCCAGCCCGCCGCGGCGATGTACATCCGGGCCGGTGCGGTGCATGTGCCGTTTCAGTTGCACGTGCTGGATGTGCGCAGCGATAAGGTCTCGCATGTGGTGGCGTTCCTCGACGACACGCTGTTCGCGAAATTCGGACTGCCGGAGTCACTATGATGCCACTCGCCTCGGAGTCACTATGACCGAATCCCCAGTCGTCACGCCTGTTCCCGGTAAGCCACTGCTGCTATTGGGCGCCTTTGACATTGCCAGCGTCGGCTATGTCGCCGAGGAGTTCTTCGTCTCCGGAACGGCCTCGTCCTACACGCCGGTGACGGAGCTGGGCCCCGACGGGCGCTGGGATGTAACGCGTTCCGGCACAGCCGATTACACCACTCGGATAGTCGTGCTGACGCCGACCGATCGTCCGCGCTTCAACGGCACCGTGCTGGTCGAGTGGCTCAATGTGAGCGGCGGCATCGATGCTCCGGCCGTATGGATGATGGCGCATCGCGAAATATTGCGCGCGGGCTATGCCTACGTCGCGATCTCGGCGCAAAAGGTGGGAGTGGACGGCGGCGCGAGCCTGCTCGGCATCGACATGTCGCTGAAGAGCCAGGATTCGACGCGATATGCGAGCCTGAACCACCCGGGCGACGCCTTCGCCTTCGACATCTTTTCCCAGATCGGTGAGCTCATCAGGAATGCCGGCGACGCCATGCTGGGCGAGCTGCGCCCGCAACAGGTCGTCGCCATCGGCGAGTCGCAATCGGCGATGTTCCTCACCACCTACATCAACGCCGTCGATCCGCTCGCCCAGGTCTACGACGGCTTCCTGGTGCATTCGCGATTCGGGCCGGCCGCCCCATTGGACGGCAGTTCCCTGATCACCGCGTTGGAATCATCCGGCGAGTTGCAGGAGGCGGTGAGGTTTCGTCCGGACCTACGTGCGCCGCTGCTCACGATCATCACCGAAACGGATTTGTTCGGGCGCGTGCCACCGGGCTATTACTTCGCGAGACAACCCGACAACGAGCTGCTACGCGTCTGGGAGATATCCGGCGCGGCGCACGCCGACAACTACACGATCCAAGTGGCGCCGATCGACTCCGGCTCCGCACCGCTCGACGACATTGTGGCGGCTTACGCGCCGACCAACATGCTGATGGGCCAGCAACTTGGGCACTACATCAACTTTGCGCCGCAACATCATTACGTGGTGCAGGCCGCGCTGGCCGCGCTCAACGGGTGGGTCAGTACCGGCAACCCGGCGCCCACCGCCCCGCCTATCGATGTGCGCGAAACCGAGCAGCCCCAGCCGATTTTGGATTCCAATGGCCTTGCCGAGGGCGGTATTCGGACCCCATGGGTCGATGCACCGATCGCGCGCACCTCCGGTGTCAGCACAGACGAGAGCATCATGTCGGCGATTTTCGGCTCTGGCGAGCCTTTCGACACCACCACTTTGCGCCGCCTCTACCCGGGCGGGGCCGGGGAGTACCTGGAACGCTTCACCGCCTCGCTCGACACCGCGATCCAATCCGGGTTCATCCTGGCGGCGGATCGTGCCGAGATCCTTGAACTCGCCGCCGCGACTTACCCGGACGGGCAGCCCTAAAAGAGCGGTTCAGGGTTCGGCGGCCAGCACGTCGCGCACGGCAGCATCGACAGTGGTCAGCAGATCCGGGTCTATGCCCGCACGGCCGCGAACCAACACCGAGGCGCAGTTGGCTGCCGGCAGGCCCTCGGCCGGGCACAAACCATCGGGGAGCTTTCCGATCATCGGCAACAGCGCCAACCCAAGTCCGGACCGCACCGCCGCGTAAAGCCCTGCCAGATCACCGCATTCGGCGGCGATGTCGTAAGCGATATCGTGTTTCTCGAGGATCGCGAAGGCCGGCTCGCGCAACGTGCACGGCTCAGCGAAGATCACCAATGGCAGTGGATCTGCCCGCCGAACTGTGAACGTCCGCGCCGAAATCCATTTCAGCGCAACGACGCCCGACGCATTGGCGCGATCCAACCCCGATCCGTCGAGCATAATCGCCAAGTCCACCAGCCCCCGGTCGATCGCATCCGCGAGTGAAACATTGCGGTCAAGCCGGAAGCGCGGTCGCAGGTCGGGAAGTCGCTCGCGCAGCACGCTGGTCAGGGCGGGCAGCATCACGTCCGCGCCGTGCTCGGTGGCGCCGATCGTCAGCAGCTTGTGTTCGGTTGCGCCGAGGTCGTCGAGCGCCGTGTCGTGCGCCGCCAGTATCGCGCGGGCATGCCGCAGCACCCTCTGACCCATTTCAGTGAACAAGACGCCGCGGCCCGCGCGTTCAACTACGGGCGCACCGACCACACTCTCGACTTTGCGCAGATGCTGGCTGACCGCTGACTGACTGAGGTGTAGCGCGGCGGCAGCCCGGTGGAACCCTCCGCAGTCTGCGACTGCGACGAGGCTGCGCAGCGGCGCGATATCAAGCACCTGGGGCATATCGCCACCCTAGTTCGATCAGTAAAAATGATCAATTACACTGATCAATTACCCGGGCGATAAGCGGTTATTCCCCAATAAGGCGCCTAACCGATCAGAATTCAAGATCGGTTGTGATCGTCAAAAATCGTTGGACGGCGTGGGTCGGTCTTCGCGAGTATGGGGACATGCACCCGCCCCGCATGCCCCTCAGCACCGCTTCGACGGTGACATTGACCTATGCAATCGGGTACCCCATCGGCGCGCTCGCGGTGGCCGAGATGACCCCGATGGCCGTCTTGGTGCTGCGATTCGGTTTAGCTGCACTCATTCTGGCGGCCTGGGCGATGCTGGCCAGGGCAGCCTGGCCGCGGGGCGCGCAGTTCGGTCACGTCATCGTCGCGGGCCTGCTCATCCAAGCCGTGCAGTTCTGCTGCCTTTACGAGGCGCTGCTGCTCGGAGCATCCGCGGTGCTATGTGCGGTGGTGATCGCGATGAATCCGGTCATGACGGCGATTCTGGCCACGATGTTCCTGCGCGAGCCGCTCGGCCGGCTGCGGATCATCGCCCTGGTCCTCGGTGTCGTCGCGGTGCTCGCCGCCTGCGCCAGACGGCTGATGGGCATGCATGGCGTCGACCCGATCCTCGTGTTGTTAGTCCTTGGGCTGCTTGGCCTTTCGGCCGGCGGCGTGTACCAGCAGCGCTACTGCAGGGGAGTGGACTTCCGCACGATGAGCGCGGTGCAGAACGCCGTGGCGTTCCTTCCCGCGGTGGCGCTCGCGACACTCACGCCGTTCGCCGTACACGATCCGGGCAAAGCCGCTGCCGCGATCGCCGGCATGGTGCTGCTCAATGCCACGCTCGCGGTCAGCATTTACCTACGCGCCATCAGTATTCACGGCGCGGCAGCAGTGGCGATGCTGTTCGCCATCATTCCCGCGGCGGCCGCGGTGCTGTCCTGGCTGATGCTCGGACAACGACCGGATGTCGGTGTGGCGATCGGCCTGCTCATCGGAGGCCTGGCCTGCTGGCTGAACAGCAGGGCAACCAGCCGGCACCGCGCCACGAGCCAAGACGAACGCGCGTCGGAGCAGCCGCGGCCAGTTTTAGAAGAGGCGGCTGTCCGGTGATGGGCCGTCGACCGGGCGGACCAGACCGGTCCCGGTGATCAGCGGCAGGTCCAGCGCCGACAGCAGGCCGGGTGCGGCGGCGCACACCGCGGGGATGGCGTTGACCATGCGCGACGAGCCGGCGTTGCGCGCGCCCAGTTCGTGG
>Ga0335072_10006638_pt1 | contig 16907 bp, 17 predicted proteins | sample Lox_Sample_21_FD_206725 | JGI IMG/M metagenome (GOLD analysis project Ga0335072, IMG submission 206725) | Soil microbial communities from Loxahatchee National Wildlife Refuge, Florida, United States - Lox_Sample_2.1 | ecosystem: Environmental > Terrestrial > Soil > Wetlands | place: USA...
ACTTGGCGTCGGCGCCTAGAACGTGTTTCACTCTGATCCGTGACCGTGCCGCCCGCCGCGCCGCTGAGCGCGCCCCTGGAGATCAGCTTCGACTACACCCGGTCGCTCGGGCCAGTGCTCAGCCAGTTCATGACGGGGCTGGCGAAGCACACGATCCTCGGCTCCCGCGGTGCCGACGGGCGGGTCTACGTGCCGCCAGCCGAGTACGATCCGGTCACCTTCTCGCCGCCAGCTGAGCTCGTGCCGGTCGGCCCGGCCGGGACCGTGCTGACCTGGTCGTGGCAGCCTGCGCCGCGCGAGGGACAGCCGCTGGACCGTCCGTTCGCGTGGGCGCTGATCAGGCTGGACGGCGCCGACACCGCCATGCTGCACGCGGTGGACGCCGGCTCGGCTAGCGAGATGAGCACCGGCATGCGAGTCAAGCCGCGCTGGGCCTCGAGTCCTGCCGGGCACATCACTGACATCGAATGCTTCGAACCCGCCGGGGCTGGGCCGGCCGGTGAAGCGGCGAGCGGACTGGCGACCGCTTTTCAGGACGCGGGCGATCCCGCTCGTCAAAACGACACTGTCACGATGATGACCACCCCGGTACGACTGCACTATCAGCATTCCGCCTCCGCCGAGGAGAGCCGTTACCTGCGCGCGATACTGGCGGGCAAGCTCATCGGGCAGCGCTGCCCGGCCTGCGGCAAGGTCTACATCCCGCCGCGCGGGGCATGCCCGGTCGACGGCGTGCCCACGACTACCGACGTGGAACTGCCCGACGTCGGTACGGTCACGACGTTCTGCGTGGTGAACGTGCCGTTCCAGGGGCAGCGCATCCCGTCTCCGTACGTTGCCGCCCAGGTACTGCTCGACGGAGCGGACATCGCGTTCCAGCACCTCATTCTCGGCTGCGACCCGGCGGAGGTGCGGATGGGCATGCGGGTCCGCGCCGTCTGGAAGCCGGCCGAGGAGTGGGGGACGACCAGCGAGAACATCAGCCATTTCGAGCCGACCGGGGAGCCCGACGCGCCCTATGACTCCTACTCCCGTCACCTATGACAGCCCCCGTGAAAGGAAGCACTGTGCGTGATGTTGCGGTAATCGGCTTCGCCGAAGCGCCCAACGTGCGCAGCACCGACGGCACCACTAACGGCGTCGAGATGCTCGTCCCGATCTTCCGCGAGGTCTTCGACCAGACCGGGCTGACCAAGGGCGACATCGGTTTCTGGTGCTCTGGGTCCTCTGACTACCTGGCGGGCCGGGCGTTCTCGTTTGTCTCCGCAGTCGACGCCATCGGCGCGTTCCCGCCGGTGATGGAGTCACACGTGGAGATGGACGGTGCGTTCGCGCTGTACGAAGCCTGGGTCAAGGTGCTGACCGGCGAAGCGGACATCGCGCTGGCCTATGGCTTCGGCAAGTCCTCAGCCGGCGACCTGCGCCGCGTCCTTGCCCTTCAGCTCGATCCGTACGTCATGGCGCCGCTGTGGCCGGACTCGGTCGCGCTTGCCGCGCTGCAGGCCCGGCTCGGCCTGGAAGAAGGCATCTGGACGGAACGCGGAATGGCCGAGGTCGCCGTCCGGAGCCGGGCCGCGGCCATGACGAACCCCAGAGCCCAGCTGGCTGGCGAGGTGACCGCCGACGAGCTGCTTGCCGGGCCGTTCGTGGCTGACCCGCTGCGCGCGCACGATTGCGCGCCGGTGACCGACGGCGCGGCAGTGGTGATCATCGCGGCGGCGGAGCGTGCCCGCGAGCTGTGCCAGCGGCCCGCGTGGATCAGCGGTTTCGAGCACCGGATCGACTCCGGCCAGCTCGGCACGCGCGACCTGACCAGGTCGGCGTCCGCGGCTGCGGCCGCCAGCGCGGCTGCGGCCCGCGACGGGGCGGGGGCTGGCGGCGTCGACGTGGCCGAGTTGCACGCGCCGTTCACGCACCAGGAACTGATCCTGCGCGACGCGCTGGGGCTGGCGGACTCAGTGCGAGTCAGCCCGTCGGGCGGCGCGCTCGCCGGGAACCCGATGTTCGCGGCCGGCCTGGCCCGTATCGGGCACGCGGCCCGGCAGGTCATCTCCGGCGCGGCTGGCCGCGCTCTCGGTCACGCGACCAGCGGCCCGGCCCTGCAGCAAAACCTTGTCTGCGTCATGGAGGCCCGATGACTCATAACCCGGGCGAGCGCGGCTCGGCTAGCCAGCGAGCGGCCGTGCTCGGCACCGGCCAGACCCACCACCGCAGCAAGCGCCCGGACGTGTCCATCGCCGGCTTGTGCCGGGAGGCGGTCGACCGTGCGCTCGCAGATGCCGGGCTGGCGATTGCTGACATCGATGCTGTCGTCGTCGGGAAAGCGCCGGACTTGTTCGAGGGCGTGATGATGCCCGAGCTGTACCTCGCCGACGCCCTTGGCGCCACTGGCAAGCCGCTGCTGCGGGTGCACACGGCCGGGTCAGTCGGCGGCGCCACCGGCGTGGTTGCGGCGAGCCTGGTGCAGGCGGGACTGCACCAGCGAGTGCTCGCGGTCGCATTCGAGAAGCAGTCCGAGTCGAATGCGATGTGGGCATTGTCGATCATGCCGCCGTTCTCGATGCCGTTGCTCGCTGGCGCCGGCGGTTACTTCGCGCCGCATGTCCGGTCTTACATCCGGCGCAGCGGGGCGCCGACCCACGTGGGAGCGCTGGTGGCGGTCAAGGACCGCAGGAACGGGGCGCGCAATCCGTACGCGCATCTGCGTCAGCCCGACATAACGCTAGAGTCGGTGCAGGCCTCGCCGATGCTGTGGGACCCGGTGCGGTACGACGAGACGTGCCCGTCATCGGATGGCGCCTGCGCGATGGTGATCGGCAGTCAGGCCGCCGCTGAGGCGTCATCCCGCCCGGTGGCATGGATCCGCGCAACGTCGATGCGCACCGAGCCGACCATGTTCTCCGGCAAGGACAACGTCAACCCGCGGGCCGGGGCTGACGCCTCGGCCGCCTTGTGGGCCAGGGCAGGGATCTCCAGCCCGATCGACGAGATCGACGTGGCCGAGATCTACGTACCGTTCTCCTGGTTCGAGCCGATGTGGCTGGAGAATCTCGGCTTCGCAGCCGCCGGGGACGGCTGGAAGCTGACCGAGGCCGGGGAGACCGAGATCGGGGGCCGGATCCCGGTTAACCCGTCCGGCGGCGTGCTCTGTTCCAACCCGATCGGGGCGTCCGGACTGCTCCGCTTTGCCGAGTCGGCGATGCAGGTGATGGGCAAAGCGGGCGAGCACCAGGTTCCCGGCGCCAGGGTGGCGCTCGGCCACGCCTATGGCGGCGGGTCGCAGTACTTTTCCATGTGGGTGGTTGCCGATACCCCCGACTGACGACCAGTCGCGCACCTCATTGCGTATGCCCGGTACGGGATAGGCTGCTCCTGCATGGCCAAGAATGGCAGCGAAGGGGCCGCTGGTGACGCAGAGCCTGCCGGAAAATGACGCGGAAGCCGTTTCGGCGGCGCTCAACCCGGCCATTCCGAACGTGGCGCGGATGTACGACTTCATGCTGGGCGGCAAGGAAAATTACGTTAGCGACCGGGCAGCGGTCGCGAGCTTGATCGAGTTGTCCGGGACCGACATACCAGCCGCCGCGCGGCTGAATCGCGCCTTCCTTGGCCGCGCGGTCCAGTACGTCGCCAGCCATGGCGTGACCCAGTTCCTCGATGTCGGAGCCGGGCTGCCCACCCAGCAGAGCGTGCACCAGGTCGCGCAGGAGATCGCTCCAGGCATCCGGACTGTCTACGTCGACAACGACCCCGTTGTCCTGACGCACTCCCGCGCGCTGCTTGGCAGCAATTCCACTACCGCAGCCGTGCTTGGCGACGTCCGCGATCCAGCCGGCATCATCGCCGACCCGGCTGTCCGCGAGCTGCTCGACTTTGCCCGCCCGGTATGCATCCTGCTCGTGGCGGTCCTGCACTTCGTGCCGGACGCTGCCGATCCCCAAGGCCTGCTGGCCGCGTTCCGGGACGCCATGGTGCCGGGAAGTTACCTGATCCTCTCCCATGGCACGGTCGACGGCGCGCCGCCCGAGGTGGCAGCTAAGGCCGATGCCTCGCGTGTGTACGACCAGGCCACGGCCCAGGTCACGCTGCGAGACGCAGCCCAAGTCGCCGCATTGCTTGATGGCTTCACCCTGATCGAGCCCGGCCTGGTGCATACATCACAGTGGCGTCCGCTGGTCCCGGCCGACTACGAATTCGACGCCTTCCTCGCCGCTGTCGGCCGCAAGGACTAAGGACAGACCGCTCGCGGGCTGACTGTGGCGAGCCTCAGGGCTCGCTCGACGGTCGCGCCGGCAGTGGCCTCGTCAGCGGTAGGTGACCGGCAGGCGCTTGACTCCGTTGAGCCAGCCGGAGCGCAGCCGTTGCGGATCGCCGGCCTTGCTGATGTCCGGCATCGCGTCGGCAATGGCGTTGAACATCAGGTCAATCTCCAGCCGGGCCAGGTTGGCGCCGAGACAGTAGTGCGCGCCAGTGCCGCCGAACCCGACGTGCGGGTTCGGGTCGCGGAGGACGTCGAACTGCTCGGGGCGGTCAAAGGCCTCCTCGTCGAAGTTTGCCGACCGGTAGAACATGCCGACGCGCTGGCCGGCCTTGATCTGCTGACCGCCGAGTTCGACGTCCCTGGTGGCCGTCCGCTGGAACACCGTCACCGGGGTGGACCACCGGACTATCTCGTCCACGGCGGTGCGCGGCCGCTCGGCCTTGAACTGCTCCCACTGAGCGGGGTTATCCAGGAACGCGAGCATGCCGTGCGAGATCGCGTTCCGCGTGGTCTCGTTCCCGGCTACCGCGAGCAGGATGACAAAGAAGCCGAACTCGTCCGAGGTCAGCTCCTCGCCATCCACTTGCGCGTTGACGAGCTTGGTGACGATGTCCTCACGCGGGCAGGCCCGCCGGTCCTCGGCCATCAGCATGCTGTAGCCGAGCACCTCGGCCGCCGCCGTCTCGCCGTCACCGCGGTAGTCCGGGTCGTCGTAGCCCACCATGTCGTTCGACCAGGTGAACAGCTTGTGGCGGTCCTCCTGCGGCACTCCGATCAGCTCGGCGATGGCCTGGAGCGGCAGCTCGCAGGCCACGTCAGTGACAAAGTCCCCGGTGCCCTGCTCCAGCGCGGTAGCCACGATCTTCGCCGCGCGCTGCGTCAGCACATCCCGGAGGTCGTTGATCGCCCGGGGCGTGAAGCCTCGGGAGACGATGCCGCGGATCTTGGTGTGATGCGGCGGATCCGTGTTGAGCATGATCACGCGCTGCAGCTCAACCTGATCGCGAGTGTTGCCGCTCGGGAACCGGATGATCGCGCCGTTCTCGTAGCTAGAGAACGTGTCGCTGTCCCTGGAGATTGCGACGACGTCCCTGTGCCGGGTGACAGCCCAGAAGCCGTCATCATGGAAGCCCATGTCGGACGGCTGGGGATTCCAGCGCACTGGCGCGGCACGGCGGAGCGCAGCGAACTCCTCCTGCGGGAGCCGGCTCGCGTACAGGTCGGGATCAGTCAGGTCAAGGCCGGGCGCAATCTGCGGCTCAGGCATGGCATGCCTCCGGATCTGCAACGTGTTCTAGTGGGATTCAAGCACGCCCGCCTGCCGCTGGTGAACCGCCCGCTCCTCGAATTTTTAAGAACACGTTCTAGTATGAGTGGAGTTATCAACACGCGGCTCGTCGCCGCCGGAGTGCAGGTCACCGGCAACGGGCCGGCCCGGTGACCGTGAGGAGCAGCCGTGGGTACTGCCGTCATCGTGGAAGCCGTCAGGACGCCGATTGGCAGGCGGCGCGGAGCGCTGGCGGGGCTGCACCCGGCAGAGATACTCGGCCACGTACAGGCCGCGGTGGTGGAGCGGGCCGGCCTCAATGCATACGACGTTGAGCAGATCGCGGGCGGCTGCGTGACCCAGGCCGGCGAGCAAGCCGGGAACGTGACCCGCACCGCCTGGCTGCATTCCGGGCTGCCGCAGCGGACCGGGGCGCTGACACTAGACGCTCAGTGCGGTTCGGCGCAGCAGGCCGTGCACGTGATCGCCGGGCTGATTGCCGCGGGCGCGATCGACGTCGGTATCGGCTGCGGCGTGGAAGCGATGAGCCGGGTCGGTCTCGGCGTCAACGTCGGCACTGGCAACGGCTCCCCGCGTCCCGATTCCTGGACCATCGACATGCCGAACCAATTCGAGGCCGCAGAGCGGATCGCGAGGCGACGCGGCTTCAGCCGGAGTCAGATTGACGAGTTCGGCCTGGGCTCGCAGCAGAAGGCCCAGCACGCCTGGGCGGAGGGGCGGTTCGACCGGGAGATCGCGCCGATAAAGGCCCCGGTCCTCGATGGCGACGGCAATCCGGCCGGCGAGAGCCGGATCGTCGACCGCGACCAGGGCCTGCGCGAGACTAGCCTTGCGGCGCTCGCCGCGCTCAAGCCGGTGCTGCCCGACGGCTTGCACACGGCTGGCACGTCATCCCAGATCTCCGACGGCGCGGCCGCTGTGCTGCTCGTCGACGAGGCCAGAGCCCGCGAGCTCGGCCTGCGACCGCGGGCCAGGATCGTCAGCCAGGCTCTGATCGGTGACGAGCCGTACTACCACCTGGACGGGCCGATCGCCGCCACCGAGCGGGTACTGCGGCGCAGCGGGATGACGATCGCCGACATCGACATCTTCGAGGTGAACGAGGCGTTCGCGTCCGTCGTCATGTCCTGGCTCAGCGTCCACAAGCCGGACCCGGCCAAGGTCAACGTCAACGGCGGCGCGATTGCCCTCGGTCACCCAGTTGGCAGCACCGGATCCCGGCTGATCACTACCGCCCTGCATGAGCTCGAGCGCCGGGACGCGAACACCGCCCTGATCTCGATGTGCGCCGGTGGCGCCATGGCGACCGCGACGATCATCGAGCGGATCTAGCCACTACGCGACGGTGTGACGCAGATCACATCCGGGCGAGTAACGCCCGCGACGGCGGCAGCGCTGTAGGCGGTGTTGTCGGGCGGGCCTCACTCCGTCCGAGGCCCGATGTGAAGGAGAACAATGCGTCTTCCCAAGTCTCTGGCTGTCCGTATCGGTGGTGTCGCCGCCGCGGCAGCGATCGCAGTGACCGGCGCGACGGCGGCTGCCAACGCCTCCACCGCGGCCCCCGCACTCCGCAAGATCCCCACCACGCTCACGATCAGCAACTCGACGCCGGTCGCGCACCCGCACCAGACCACAGCCACCGTCAGCGGCCACCTGACCGCGCTCGGTTACAACCTCCGTCACCGGCGCGTGTGGCTCGAGCGCCTCGGTCCTAAGGGTCACTGGCGCATTGCGCAGACGAAGCTGACCCGGCCTCACGGTCACGTCTTCTTCCGCGTCCACGTGTACAAGAAGGCAGCGACGTTCCGGCTGGTCTTCCGCGGTACGAGGAACTTCGCCAAGTCGGTGAGCAACACCGACACGATCTCTCCGGCCAGCGCGTCCTAGCCCTAGGAGGAGCACGGCACCGGCGGGCATTCCGGGTTTTGCAGACCTACCCCCCGAATGCCCGCCGGTGTGCAACCCTTACTGCCGCAATGGCGAGTCAAGCGAATGTGCTCGACGGCGCGCTGGCCAGGGCGAGCCGGGGCGACGAGGCCGGGTTCCTGGAGTTGTGGCGAGCTCTCCAGCCCCGGCTGCTGCGATACCTGCGTGTCGTCGGCTGCGACGACCCGGAGGACGTCGCGAGCGAGACCTGGCTGCAAGTCGTCAGGGACCTGCACAGGTTTTCCGGCGGCGAGGAGGACTTCCGGCGCTGGCTGTTCACCATTGGCCGGCACCGGGCTGTCGACGCGGCGCGCGCGAGGTCCCGGCGTCCGGCCGGGCCGTCCTCCGTCGGCCTCGACATCCTGGCTGACAGTCACCTCGTCGAGGACCAGGTGCTGGACGGCATGTCTGTCCAGCGGGCGGTCGCGCTGCTTGCGGGGCTGTCAAAGGATCAGGCTGAGGCCGTCGCGTTGCGCGTGATCGCTGGCCTGGACACCCCGGACGTCTCCAGAATCCTCGGCAAATCTCCCGGTGCGATCCGCGTGGCGCTCCATCGGGGCCTGAAGACGCTCGCCGCGGACCCGTCTGTGCGGGCGCTGGCGGCGCGGACCGCCGCTACCGGATCCGGGGCGCTCCCGCCCGCTACCGGATCGTCAGTACGCCGGCCGGGATCCGATCCGACCCGCTGGTCGCTGGAGGAGGTGGACTGATGAACTCCGATCCGACCGACGGCGCCGCCGGTGTCGATCCCGGAACCTCTGGCGATCGCGGAATTGACCAGCTGTTCCGTATCCTCACGACCGGGCCGGCACCGGATGAGCTGGCAGGCGAGCAGGGCGCGCTCGCCATGTTCCGCGCGACTATCAGTCCGCTCGCCGGCCCGGCCCCGGTTAACGGACCGCGCGTTAACGGAACGCCAGTTAACGGAACCACAGTGCCGATCCCAGGCCATGGCATTACCTCGCCGAAGCGGTCCATTCGCCATCCGTTCCGGGTGCCCGTGCGCTGGGGGGTCAGGCTGGCCGCGGCCGGCGTGATCGCAATCGGCGGGACGACCGCGGCTGCGTACGCTGCGGCCCTCCCCGCGCCAGTCCAGAACCTCGCGCACCACGTCCTGGGCATCGTTGGCGTCCCGGCCGCACATCACCCGCACCACACCGCCACATCGCAAACGCGCGGCTATCACAGCGGCGGGCCAGCCGGGCGGTCTGGCACTTCGTCTGGCCGGCATAGCCACCCAAGTCAGGCTGCGAAGCCCAGCCCGTCCGCGCACTCGTCCGCCTCGCCGAGCGCGTCCCCGTCGTCCTCGACCGTGACGGGGAGCGCGGTCCTGTCCGCGTCCGCTAGCACCCCCGACATCATGGGCGGCACCGCACCAGTTATCGACGGCCAGCTCACCAGGGCGGGAACGGGCGTTAGCGGCGTCACTGTCACACTCGTTGAGCGGCTTGCCGGCCACCCGTTGTGGCACGTTGCCGGAACCGCGCAGACGACGTCAGGCGGGTTCGTGGCAATCACCGGCCCGCCGCTGGCCACGAACGCAGCATTCCGGCTGCGGTTTCCGGGCGGCGTGCATAGCGCAAGCGTGCTGGTCACAGTTACACCGCAAGTCGCAGTGGTGCTCACTCCCGGCGCGTCCGGCCTGCGCGACCTACTCACGGTGACGACGCAGTACGCCAAGCCGCGCAATGTGGTCTGGCTTCAGGTCCAGTCGGCCAGCGGCGGCTGGGTCAACCTGCGCAGCAAGCGGTTGAACGCGGCCGGGAAGACCTGGTTCATCCTCAGCGGCAAGAACCTGGAGAACAAGACGGTCCAGGTGGTGCTCATGGCAACGATCAAGCACGGCTCGGCGGTGAGCAATTCGGAGACGGTACCCGAGCCCAGTTGATCGAACCGGTCAGGATGCCATTCGTTTCTCAACGCGGCAATGGTCGACAGCGCGGCCACGCTGGCCGGCGCGGCCGGAGTCTCGGCCGGATCCTGCAAGATCACCGAACCCGGGGCCGGGCCGCTACCACGTGTCGGCGAAATACGGCCTGCAGGGCAGCTTCGGCAGTGGCACCAGCGTCTGCCGGCGACTGACCGTGGGCCGTGCCGCGGCCAGGGCTCACCTGAAGGCGTCCGCCAAGACCGTCATCGCGTCAGGGCGCGGCGGTCACCAGACGGTAGCCAAGATCGAGTTCGTCAAGGTCGAGCAGTTCAGCGTGCTCGTCGTGCCAGCGCCCGGAAGCCAGGTCCGCGGCCAGCCGGGTCAGCCCTGGCTGGAGCAGCCTGTGGTCGGCCCTGGCGAGGAATGACATGCCAGCCTGCACGGTGGCGTCCAGGTAGGCATCGGGGCGGCGCCAGTAGGCGGCGCCGAAGCCGTCGGTGCAGTCGGCCGGCACCGGCACGGGCTCGATGACTGGGTCGTCGAGCAGCGCGGTCAGCCGGTGCATCGGCACGGCAAGCGCCGCGTCGGTGGCGCGAGCTTCCGGCAGGTACTCAGCCAGCAGCCAGAACGCCTCGCCGATCACGTCCGGGTCCCAGGTCAGGAAGACCAGTCGGCGCCTCGCCACCCGGCGCATCTCGGCGAGACCGGCCGCCAGGCCAGTCCAGTGATGAATGGTCAGTACCGCGAGCGCCGCGTCGACGCAGTCGTCCCGTAGCGGGAGTTGCTCGGCGGCCGCCTGGATGGCCGGCGCGGCACCGGCTGGCCGTTGGGAGATCATGACCGGGCTAGGCTCGATCGCCGCGACGGTCTGGACTGGCTCGTAGGAGCCCGTTCCCGCCCCGATGTTGAGCACTGTCGGGCTGTCCGCCAGTGCTGCCGCGATGATGGCCGCGATGCGCGGATCAGCGTGGCGGGTGGCGCTGTAGGTACGGCCGAGCGTGTCATAAAGGGCCACGATCGATCTTCGCACGGCGGCCGCTCGATCGTCGGCGGGGTAAACGCGGTCGCAGCTCAGGTAAATTTGGGCAGGTGGCAATCCGGGCAGTCGCGTTTGACATCGGCGATGTGCGCAGGCGCGGTACCAGTTCGAGCAGCTCGTCGACATCCTCATCTATTCGCACGAGGCCGGCGTTGCCAAACCAGACCCGCTGGCATTCCGGCTGCTCTGCGACGGGCTCGGCGTGCGGCCGGACGAACTGGTTTATCTCGATGACGTGCCCGGCCACATTGAGGTAGCGCGCGCGCTCGGCATCCATGGCATCGTGCACGTCGGCACGCCTGGCTCGGTCGCTGCGCTCGAGGCTGCGACACGAGCGGTCTCGTAGCAATGCTGGACTGGCAGCGCAGGCGCCGCTGATCACCGGCTCGGCCAGGGGAGGCAGCTCAGGGCAACTGGCCTGAGTCGATGGACCGGACCTCGCCATGGCGAGTCTTAACCTCCCCGGTCAGCGAGCGGATGACCATCTCATGGCAGACGGCGATGATCGATCCGCTGCCGGTCATGCTCGCTGCCGCGCGGCGGAGCGCAGCGGCCGAGCGGCGCCGGACCGACGACAGCGGCTCCCACACCCGGCGCTCGCCGGGCGGCCACTCGCCTCCGCAGCTGTCGAAGTCAGCGACGAGCGCGCGCACTCCGGCAAGGTCGTGCCAGCGGAAAGTGTCGTCCGGGAGCCATTCGTGCAAATCCAGCACGACCTCGATGGACAGGCCAATCCGGCAGGAGACCGCGCTCGCGGTCTGCATGGTCCGGGTGAACGGCGAGGAGAGCAGTTTGACCGCGCCGACATCGGCCAGTTGTTCCCCGGCGGCGTCGGCCTGGTCCATGCCGCGAGCGGTGAGCGGCGCCAGGTCGGCCAGCTTTCCGGGCCAGCGCCGCTTGCGGATCAGCTCGTAGTCTGCTTCGCCGTGCCGGACCAGGTAAATGACGGTCATGACGTGTCGTTGCGCTCCGATCCTCGGGCGTCGGGCCGGTGCCGGTGTGGCGAGAACTCTATCCGGCTGCGTCGCTCCAGGGGTTGGGTGAACTGGCGGGTTCCGGCGTGCGCACTGGAGCCGGGCCGGTCGCAGTGCTCAGAGGGCCGGGCCGGCGACCGCGGAGCGCATGTGCCCGTGCTGTGGCAACCACGATGCACGCGGTGAGGACCGGCAGTACGCCGAGTGCCAGCGTCAGCGAGGTCGCCGACGCGAGCTGGCCGATGATCGGCGGCCCGAACACGAATCCCGCCCAGCCCCACGCGGAAACCATAGCGATCGCGGTGCCCGAGCTGATCCCCGGCAGTCGTCCTGCGGCGCTGTTGACGGTCGGGACGACCAGCGCGAGGCCGATCCCGAGGCAGCCGAACCCGGCGATGACGCCGGCGCTGCTGCCGGCCAGTAGCCCTGCGGTGAAGCCCGCGGTGGCCACCGCGGCGAGAGCTGGCAGCAGCCGCTCGCGCCGGAACCTGGAGAGCAGACGGTTACCGGAAAGCCGGACGATCACCATCATCAGGGCGAAGCCGGTGTAGCCAAGGCCTGCGGCTGCCGCGCCGACGTGGATGGACCCGCGGAGGTAGACAGACGCCCAGTCTGCGCTGGCTCCCTCGCACAGCATTGATGCGAAGGCGATGGCGCCCAGTGTCAGCACCGGCCTGGACAGCCGGAGGGCAGCACGCCGGGTCGGATGAGGCGGCTGGGGCGGGAGGGTTGGGCTGGGCGAGTTGCGCGGGCGCAGGTCAGCACTGGCCCCGCCGTGCCCCGTGCGCTGCTGGTCGTCGCTTGCCGTGGTGGCAGAGTCGGGCAGCATCCGCGTGGTCAGCCAGCCGGTAACCAGCAGCACCGGAACTGCCAGCGCGAGTAGCTGACGGGTCAGCGACAGGCCGGCTGCCACGCCCAGTGCGCCGATGCCTGCCCCGGCGAAAGCCCCGATGCTCCAGCAGGCATGGAAGCCCGACATCAGCGGCCGGCTGGCTGCGCGCTCCACGGTTACGGCCTGCGTGTTCATCGATACGTCGAGCGTGCCCTGGAAGGCGCCCCAGGCGAACAAAGCCGCGAACAATGCGGGCAGCGAGCCGGCCAGTCCCACCAGCGGCCCGGCAAGGCTGTAGCCGAGCAGGCTGATCTGAACCATGCGCTTGCTACCCAGCAGGGGCAGGATGCGGGCAACGACGAGCATCGCCGCGACCGAGCCGGCCGGGGCGCCGAGCAGGGCCAGCCCTAGTGATCCGTCAGTCAGGCCGATGTGGTCCTTGACCTGCGGAATATGCGCCGACCAGGACGCGAACAGCAGTCCGTGGCTCACGAACGCGGCGACGGTTGCGGCGCGCTGCGTGCGTGTCGTAGCGTCGCCGGCGCCGCGGAGCCGCCCGGCCACTTCGGCCCTAGGCACACTGGACCTCGAGGCCGGCAGCCCGGAGCGAGCCGACGACATCCGGCGAAGCGTCAGTATCGGTAATGATCACGTCGACATCGGTAGCCGCGCACACGACGGCCATCGCGGTCTGCCGGAACTTCGAGCTGTCTGCCGCGACGATCACTCTCGCGGCTGACCTGAGCATGGCCTGCTTCACCTCGGCATCACCGAGGTTGTGCGTCGTCACCCGCCCGTCGGCGAGGCCGCAGCAGGTGAGCACTGCCGTATCGAATCGCAGTGCCGCGATGGAGGCGAGTGCAAGCGGACCGATCATGGCTAGCTCGCCGGGACGCGTCTCACCGCCGGGCATCAGCAGCCGCACCGACTCGCTTCCCGAGATAACCGACGCAGCGTGCAGCGACATGGGCATGACGGTCAGGCGCCGCCGCGCGAGTGCGCGGCCGACAAGAACCGCCGTTGTGCCGCTGTCCAGCGCGACAGCCTCGCCATCGCGCAGCAGCCCGGCCACTGCGGCGGCAATTCGCCCTTTGGCGTCGGCCCGATCCAGGACGCGAAGCGCGAACGGCAACTCCTCGCCGCGCATCAGCAGGCTGATCGCGCCGCCGCGGACCCGCCGTGCCATGCCCATCGCCACGATCCGGTCGAGATCGCGGCGGATGGTCATCTCGGCAGCGCCGAACTCGGCCGCCATCTCCGCAACGTCAAGCCGCCCGTCGCGCTGCAGGATCTCGACAAGGGCTGTCAGCCGCGCGGTCCCGTCCACGCGCTAAACGTACGCGGAGGATGTTCGTTCGCACAAGATATGTGTGCGAATAGCTCGCAGTAGGGACTCAGAAAACATGACGCTTACGTCAAGGTTAGAGTTGACCTAGGCAGGTTAGGCAGAGCGCAGTGGGATGAGGAGCACGCATGGCGATCGAGGAGCAGACCCTCGAAGCAACCCCGGCCCCCGACAGCAGGGGAAAGCACTACAAATGGATCGCGTTGTCGAATACAACGCTCGGCATCCTGATGGTCACCATCAACCAGTCGATCCTGCTGATCTCGCTTCCCGACCTGTTCCGCGGGCTCAACATGAACCCGCTGATCCCCTCGAACACCTCGTACTTCCTCTGGGTGTTCATGGGTTTCATGCTGGTCACAGCCGTGCTGGTGGTGAGCCTCGGCCGGGTCGGCGACATCTACGGCCGGGTCCGGATGTACAACCTGGGCTTTGCCGTTTTCACGCTCTTCTCGATCCTGCTTTCGGTGACGTTCATGCAGGGTACGGGCGGAGCATTGTGGATCATCATCATGCGGATCTTTCAGGGTGTCGGCGGCGCGCTGTTGTTCGCTAACTCGACCGCGATTCTCACCGATGCGTTCCCGGTGGCCGAGCGCGGCAAGGCCATGGGGATCAACGGCATCGCCGCCGTGGGCGGCTCATTCCTCGGCCTGATCCTCGGCGGTGTGCTCGGGCCCGTCGAGTGGCGCCTGGTCTTCCTGGTCTCGGTCCCGTTCGGCCTGTTCGGCACCTTCTGGGCGTACCTGAAGCTCAAGGACAACGGGGTCCGCATTCCCGCCAAGATCGACTGGCTCGGCAACATCCTCTTCGCCGTGGGCCTGATCGCCATGCTGACCGGAATCGTCTACTCGCTGCTGCCCTACGGCGGCCACCCCACCGGCTGGACCAACCCATGGGTGCTGGCCGGGATCTTCGGCGGCATCGCGGTACTGATTATGTTCGCCTGGGTCGAGACCAAGGTGCCCGCGCCGATGTTCCGGCTCGGCCTGTTCAAGATCCGGGCCTTCACGGCCGGCAACATCGCTGGCTTGCTCGGTGCGCTCGGCCGGGGCGGCATCCAGTTCATGCTGATTATCTGGCTCCAGGGCATCTGGCTGCCGCAGCATGGCTACAGCTTCAGCCAGACTCCGCTGTGGGCGGGCATCTCGATGGTCCCGCTGACCGTCGGCTTCCTGATCGTCGGTCCGCTGGCCGGCTGGCTATCGGACCGGCACGGCGCCAGACTGTTCGCCACCACCGGCCTGATCGTCTCCGGCGCCGCCTTCCTGCTGCTGGAAACGCTGCCGATTGATTTCAGTTATATCTGGTTCGCGCTGCTGATCTTCCTGTTCGCGGTGGGCATGGGCCTGTTCTTCTCACCGAACCAGGCCAGCGTGATGAACAGCCTGCCGCCGGACCAGCGCGGTGCGGGCGCGGGCATGCTCAACACGTTCCAGAACTCGGCCACGGTGCTGTCGATGGGCTTGTTCTTCACCATCGTCACGCTGGGCCTTGCCTCCCGGCTTCCCGCACATCTGTACAAGGGCCTGGTCAGCCAGGGAGTGAATCCTGCCGCCGCGCACCTGGTCGCGAGCGAGCCGCCGATCGGCAGCTTGTTCTCTGCGTTCCTCGGCTACAACCCGATTCAGGAGCTGCTCGGGCCGACTGGCGCGCTCAAGCAGTTGTCAGCCAAGCAAGCGGCCTACATCACCGGGCGGTCGTTCTTCCCCCACCTGATCGAAGAGCCGTTTGCGGGCGGCCTGCACCTGGCGTTCACGTTCGCGGCAATCGCGACGCTCATCGCGATCATCGCCTCGGCGTTGCGCGGGAAGCGCTACGTCCACGGCGGTACTGTTGTGGTAGAGGCGGAAGCGCCCGTGGATGCGGTGGCTGGTGAGATGGTTACGTACCCGGTGGACGCAGAGCTTGCCGGCGAGCCAGGAGCTGTCGGCGAGAGCCGGTAGCCCATGATCGCAAGCGCACGTCAGGCCGCGACGCCGTCGGCTGCTGCCCGTGGGGACGACGGGGGCGAGCACCTGCTCGGTATTGGCGCCGCGGCCGAGAAGGCGGGCGTGTCGCAGCGGGCACTGCGCTACTACCAGCAGCTGGGGCTGATCACGCCGTGCGCCAGCACGCCAGGCGGATTGCGGCGCTACTCGCAGGACGACCTTGCCAGGGTCGGCCGTATCCGCCAGCTTCAGCAATTGCTCGGGCTCAATCTCGATGAGATCGCCGTGGTGCTCCGCGGCGAGGACCGGATGGCCGAGATCAAGCTCGCCTATCAGGACGAAGGAACCAGCCGGGATAAGCGGCAGGCGCTGCTGCGTGAGAGCCTAGACGTGCAGCAGGTTCTGCGTGCGACCGTCGAGGCTAAGCGGCGAGGGATCGAAGGGTTCCTGGCTGACCTGGACGCCCGCATCAGCAAGACGCAGGCGTACCTGGACCAGATGGAAGCACCTGTCCATGCGGAATCAGGCGGCGCGGGCGATAACGCCAGCCATCAGTCCTGACATTCGCGGCAAAAGCCTAAATGCCTCACCTCAGGCTGACAAGGAGCGTTCCCATGTTCATGCATGTACGTAACATCCCCACCCGGGCCGCCACAGGTGCGTACCTGCTTCACTCCGGACTCGGTAAGTGGAACGGGAGTGAGGATCAGGCGAAAGGCGTGCATGCGATGGCCTCCGGTGCGTTCCCGTTCCTGGCCAAGGTCCCGCCAGCCACTTTCCTGAAAGCGCTCTCGATAGCCGAGATCGGCACCGGAACCGCCTTGCTGGCTCCGGTGGTGCACAACAAGATCGCGGGCGCCGCGCTCACCGCGTTCGCCGGCGGCCTGATCACCATGTATTTGCGGACGCCTGCCATGCACGAACCGGGCAGCGTCTGGCCAACTCAGGCCGGCATGGCGGTCAGCAAGGACGTCTGGATGCTCGGCATCGGCCTCAATCTGCTCGCCGAAACCCCCTGACCGTAACCCGGCCGCTGGCCGAGGGTAATCGCAGCCGCGGTCAGATCCAGTCGGCGTACCGGGGCCAGGCGAGCAGAGTGTCGACGACTTCCGGCGGCGCGTCGGCCTCCGTCGTCGCGGACAGCGTGAAGCGGCCGCGGTAGAACAGCAACGGGTCGCTGAGCCTTGCCTCGTCTGGCCCGGGGCCGGCTGGTCTGGTGTCGCCGAGCTCGGTGACACGCGCGATGACGATGAAGTGATCGCCAGCCTCGTGCACTGTCTCAACCGTGCAGGATGCCCAGGCCAGCACCCCGTGGAGGATTGGCGCGCCGTTGCGAGCAGGCGTCCAGCTCACCCCGTCGAACTTGTCCGTGGCCGTCACCCCGAACTTGCGGGCGAGGTCGCGCTGCCGTGCGGACAGCAAGTTCACGCCAAGCTCGCCG
>Ga0335072_10006639_pt1 | contig 16906 bp, 12 predicted proteins | sample Lox_Sample_21_FD_206725 | JGI IMG/M metagenome (GOLD analysis project Ga0335072, IMG submission 206725) | Soil microbial communities from Loxahatchee National Wildlife Refuge, Florida, United States - Lox_Sample_2.1 | ecosystem: Environmental > Terrestrial > Soil > Wetlands | place: USA...
GTCGTCCGGTCGGACAGCGTTCCGACGATGGGGTTGGCCAGCAGGGAGGCGATCGCGCCCACGCCGATCACGACGGACAGCAGCACCGCGTCCGCGCCGCTCGGCACGCCGTTCTTGGGAACGTGGTCGTGCAGCGAGGCGACCTGCTCGGGGAGCAGCACCTGAATGGGTGCGTAAATCGCCAGCCACAGGCCGATGTTGGCGAGGAAAAGCAGCACTATCCAGTTGGCCAGGACCGGCTTGGTGGGTTCGGCGAGCGCGGCCGGCTGCGTTTGCGGGCTGGCCGCGACTGCTTCATCCAAAGCACTGTCCTTCCCCGCGATAGGTCGGCACGCTTCGCGCCACGGCCGCGTCCTCGACCAGGTGATATTCGGTCAGGCGCTCGGCGAGTTCGCCGCCCTTGGCGTGCCGCAGCCAGACCCGGTCGCCGATGCGGAGGCTGTCGGCCGCGACGCCGAGCACCGGCGTCTGGACCTCGCCGGCGCCCTCGACACGCGACAGCCGGAGCCCGGCAGGCCGGAACGGGGTGGGCAGCCGGTCCGGCGTCCCGGTTCCCGACGCCACGTAGCCGCCGCTGAACAGCGTGGCGATGCGCGGCGCCGGCCGCCGGACCACCGGCAGCGCGAACATGAGGGCGGGGCGCGGCCGGAACTTGCGGTACGCGTCGAACAGCGTGGGCCCGACAAGGCCGGACCCGGCGGCGAGTTCGGTGACCGACTCGTCCGCCGCGGTGGATTCGAGCGACCCGGTGCCGCCGCCGTTGACGAACTCCAGGGTGGTCAGCGCGCGGATCCTGCGGACGGTCTCGGTGCGCCGTTCCCGCAGTTCGGCCGCCGACTTGGCCTGGATCGCCCGGACCAGAGCGGCGCGGACCGGGTTCCCCGGCGGGGAGTCGCCGAGGCCCGCGATCTGGCCCTCGTAACCGAGCACACCGACGAGCACGAAACCAGGCCGCGCCAGGATTGCCTCCGCGACCAGCGCCGCTTGTGCCGGCTCGTGCAGCGGCGACCGCCAGGTCCCGATCTGCACGGCAGCCCGGTCGCCGAGCGGCCGCCACGACACGTCGAGTTCCAGGCATACCCGGATTTCCGGGTGACCCTCGCCGAGCGTCGCGTCGATGAAGTCGAGGTGCGCGGCGGAGTCGACGGTCACTGTGATGTGCTGTCGCGCTGTGGCATTCGCGGCGAGCGCGCGCAGCGCCCCGCGGTCCGCGGTGGGGTAGGCGACCAGCAGGTCGTCGCTCATGCCGGCCGAGTGAAGCCACAGCGCCTCGGCCAGCGAGTAGCACATGATGCCCCGGTACCCTGGCTGGGCGAGCGCCCGCTCGACCAGGTACCGGCAGCGCAGCGACTTGCTGACCACCCGGATCGGCAGGCCGCCGGCCCGGCGGACCAGGTCGCGCGCGTTGCTGTCGAACGCGGCCACGTCGACCACAGCGAGCGGCGGGTCCAGGTGGGCGGTCGCCTGCTCATACCGGTCCTGGGCGGTGCCGGGTTTCGCCAGAGTGCTGCGAGACATAGCCAGACAGTAGCCTGTCTGCGGCAGAGGTTAGGCACACCGGCATCGAAATCAGGAAAAACCACCCGATATGACTTGGCAGAACTGGGCAGGGACAGCGACCGCGGATCCGGCGCAACGGTACTGGCCGCGCAGCGCCGGGGAGATCGCGGACGCGATCAAGGAGGCGACCGCGGCCGGCCTCACCGTGCGGGCGCTCGGCAGCGGGCACTCCTTCACGCCGGCGGCGGCCACCTCAGGCGCGGCGCTCGACCTGTCCGGGTGGGCCGGCGTCATCTCGGCGGACGCGGGCTCGGGCCTGGTCACGGTTCGGTCGGGCACCACGATCCGGCAGCTTAATGCCGCGCTTGACGTGCTTGGCCTGGCGATGCCGAACCTCGGCGACATCGACGCGCAGACGATCGCCGGGGCGATCTCCACCGGCACGCACGGCACCGGCGCCCGGCTCGGCGGCATCGCGACCGCGGTCGCGGCGCTGGAGCTCGTCCTCGCGGACGGGTCGGTCGTCTCCTGCTCGCCGCAGCAGCGGCCCGACTTGTTCGCCGCTGCCCAGGTGGGCCTCGGCGCGCTCGGTGTGATCTCCACCGTGACCCTGAAGTGCGTTCCGGCGTTCGACCTGTCCGCCGATGAGCGGCCGATGCCGTTGGGCGAGGTGCTCGAGCGCTTCGGCGAGTTCGCGGCGTCGAACGATCACTTCGAGTTCTACTGGTTCCCCTACGGTAAGAACGCCCTGGTGAAGCGCAACAACCGGGGGGCAGAACTGCCGCGAATGCCGGCGTGGCGGCGCTTCTTGGAGTACGAGGTGATGGAGAACGCCGCGTTCGGCGCGCTGTGCCGCACCGGGCGCGCGGTGCCCTCGCTCGTCAAGCCGCTCAACCGGCTCGCCGCGGGCACGCTCTCGAAGCGGTCGTATTCCGCGACGTCGCACCAGGTATTCGTGACGCCGCGCCGGGTCAGGTTCGTCGAGTCGGAGTACGCGGTGCCCCGCGAGTCGATCCTCGACGTGCTCGGTGACCTGCGTGCCGCGGTGCCGCGGCTGGCCGATCCGGTGATGTTCCCCGTCGAGGTCCGCGTCGCCGCCGCCGACGACATCTGGCTGTCCACCGCCTACGGCAGGGACACCGCCTATGTGGCGATCCACCAGTACGTGGGACTGCCGTACCAGGAGTACTTCGGCGCGCTCGAATCGATCGCGGCCACCGTCGGCGGCCGCCCGCACTGGGGCAAGATGCACACGCGCGACGCCGCGCAGCTCGGTGAGCTGTACCCCCGGTTCGCCGACTTCCTGCGGGTCCGCGACGAGGCGGACCCGGGCCGCCGCTTCGCCAACCCCTACCTTGAGCAGGTCCTCGGCTCCTTATGCGCCGTACTTGAGGATCACGCCGTAGTTGCCCTGCGGGCCAGACGCCGTGCCGGTCGCCCACAGGGAGCGGGTACCTGGGATGCGGGTGAGCGGAGTCGGCGAGTGCACGTCGACGCCTGGCGGGGCCTGGCCACTGGACCAGCGGCCGCCGACCTGGTGATAAAGAAGCCAGAAGCCGCCCGGGTTGATGTCGATGCCATCGGCCCACAACCCCCCGCCGCCGTCCGGCGCCATCGTGCCGAGGATGTCGGCCGGGCTGGTCAGCAGCTGCCACGTTGTGCCGGTCCAGTACGCCGGGACCGTGCTGACGAGGTTGTGCGACGAGTTGTAGATCGAGACGACCATCCAGGCGTCCCTCGCGTCGGCCGCGGTCAGGTCGCCGTAGGTCGCGTAGTCACCGAACGGCAGCGGGAACACGGGTAGCCGGATGGTGGCCCAGGAGGCGCCGGTCCAGTGCATCGCGTACTCGGCGCCCATCGCCCAGACGCCGGCGGACCCGGCGACGCTGACATCCGCCGGAACCTCGGGCATCGGCACCTTCGCCCAGGTCCGGCCGTTGTAGTGAGCGGCGTAACTGCCCGCGCCGGCGCTGAAGACCCACACGTTGCCCGGCCCGAACACCGCGGCCGTGGCGGTCACCGTCCCGCCGGCCTTCCGCAGCACCCAGGACGGGATGGCCTGCAGGACCCAGGTCCGGCCGGTCCAGCGGAGCGCGTCGGTGCTGCGGTACGTGCCGAATAGCCAGAAGTCGGTCGCCGAGCTGGCGCCGATCGCGACGGCCGACTGGACGTAGCTGTTCAGCTTCGCCGGCACGGCGACGCTGGCCCACAAGCTGCCGGTGGAGTGCAGCACGACCGCGGGTCCCGAGCCGGTCCAGACCGACCAGGTGTCCCTGGCGGAGTCCGTCGTGAGGAGTCCTGAGACGTTGTTCCTCTCCGGGCCAATCGTCTTGACTACGCGCCAGCCGGGAACCGCGGCGGCTGGGCCGGTCACGGCAACAGGCGCGGCGGCTGCCGCCGTACCGGCGACGGTGGTCAGCAGCGCGGCGGCGGCGGCCGCCAGTCCGCGGCGTGAATACCGGTCAGTGCGCATTGGCACCTCCGTAGGTCCGTGCTCGTACCCCCTTGGACGCATGATCGGCCAGTTCGGTTGAGCTTTAGTTGAGCCGACCGGGCCGTTCAGCCGTGATCGTTGGTGAGGGCAAATTTCTGACTCACGGTGTCGAGGTGGCCACGGTGCGGGACAGCACGGGCTGGGCGGGGATGCTACCGTGCCTGCTCCCGGCGTACCGGATCACGCAGATCCCGCGGCGTGGCGATGGGCCGGCAGCCGAGCTGGGGCAGCAGGCCGAGGCCAGCGACCCGGGGCTGGCTCAGCGCGTTGCGGCCTTGGTGGCCGCCTATCATGCGGGCGTCGCCGACGGCGCCGCGGCGGACGGCGTTGTCGCATTCGGCTGGGTGCGGCTGACGGCGGGCGGCCCCGTGCGGGTGGTCGCCGCGGGCGCCGCGCTGGCCGGCAGCCCGCTGACCGGCGAGGATGTGCTGCTCTCGCTGCCCGGCGGGGCGCGGGCCGCGCTCCTCCCGCCCGGCAAGCTAGCGGAATTGCTCGGCCGGCTGCCCGCCTGGCGGGAGATCGCGGGCATCAGCGACGGGCTGCTGGCGCCGGCGGAAGAGCGCAGGCGCGGCGGCCGGACGACGGGGCGTGCCACGCTGTCGCTCGACGAGGGGCTGCTTGGCAGCTGGAACGGGCCGTTCGGCTGGATCGTCATCGCCGCGCCGCTGCGGCCGGCGGACCTGCGGTCGCTGGCAGCTGAGGTGGGGCGCAGGCAGCGGCTCGCCGAGGGAGCGGCGGACCGGTTCCCCGAGCGGGCGGCGGAAGCGGAGCGGCTCAGGGACCGGCACGCCGAGGCCGAACGAGGGGCATCTACCGGTTTCTGGCGCATCCGCGTGCTGGCTGGCGGGTGCGACGCGGCGAGCGCGGCGCGAGTGGCGGGGCTGTTCTGCGCGTCAGCGGGACTGGACGGGCTGCCGTACGCGCTGAGCCCGGTGGCGCCGGGTGGCCGGCCCGTGGACCAGGCCGGCATGCCGGGCGGCGACGCCACCCCCGCGTCGCCGTTCTGCGGGTCCACCGAGCTGCTCGCCGCGCTCGCCAGGCCGCCGGACCGCGAGGTCCCGGGAATCCGCCTGGCCCTTCGTCCCGACTTCGATGTCACCCCAGAGGCTGCCCCTGGGTCTCCGCGGTCAGCGGAAGCGGACGGCAGCATCCCGCTCGGCGAGGTGCTCGATCGCAACATGATGCCCGCCGGGGTGTTCAGGCTGTCGCGGGACTCGCTCAACAGGCACGTGTTCGTGTGCGGCGCGACCGGCGCGGGCAAGTCGCAGACCGTCAGGTCCCTGCTCGAAGCCGCCACCGGGCAGCACATCCCGTGGCTCGTCATCGAGCCCGCCAAGGCCGAGTACCGGCTCATGGCTAGCCGGCTGCCGGGCACGGAAGTCGTCAGGATCAGGCCTGGCGAGCCGGACGCGGTCGCGGCCGGGCTGAACCCGCTCGAACCCGCCGCGGACGCGAGCGGTCACAGGTTTCCGCTGCAGACGCACGCGGACCTGGTCCGGGCGCTGTTCATCGCCGCGTTCCGGTCCGAGGAGCCGTTCCCGCAGGTGCTCAGCGCCGCCCTGACCCGGGCGTACGAGGAGGCCGGCTGGGATCTGGCGCTCGGCGAGCCGTCCGCAGGTGAACCCGCTTACCCGACGCTTACGGCACTTCAGCGCGCCGCCGAGCGTGTGGTCACCGAGATCGGCTATAGCCAGCGGATCACCGACGACGTGCTCGGCTTCATCAGGGTCAGGCTGGCGAGCCTGCGGCTCGGCACGACCGGCCGGTTCCTCGAGGGCGGCCACCCGATCGACTTCGGCGCCCTGCTGCGGAAGAACGCGGTGCTCGAGATCGAGGACGTCGGAGACGACGCGGACAAGGCCTTCCTGATGGGCATCGTGCTCATCAGGCTGGCCGAGCACCTGCGGCTGGCTCACCGGACCGGCCCTGCCGTCACCGGGCTCCGCCACCTGACGGTTGTGGAAGAGGCGCACCGGCTGCTGCGCCGCCCGGAGCCGGATGGGCAATCAGGGGCCGGCGCCGCCGGGCACGCCGTCGAGATGTTCGCCGGCCTGCTCGCGGAGATCCGCGCCTACGGTGAGGGCCTGGTGATCGCCGAGCAGATTCCGGCCCGCCTGGTCCCCGACGCCATAAAAAACACCGCGGTCAAGATCACCCACCGGCTCCCCGCCGCCGACGACAGGGACACGGTCGGCGCCACGATGAACGCGACGCAAAGCCAGTCCCGCTTCCTCGTCACGCTCGCCCCCGGGCAGGCGGCCGTTTTCCGCGACGGCATGGACTTCCCTGTGCTCGTGAAAATGAAAGACGGTTCGGAACGGGAGATGGTGACTGCCGGTGCCACCCTTGACGCCAGGACCGTGGTCACCCCGAGGTCGGCCACCTGCGGGGCCGAATGCGCGGCCCGGCCGTGCACGCTGCGGGACATGCGCGCGGCCCAGCGCGCGCTCGGCGACTTCCCGTGGGCCCGGCTGTGGGCGGAGCTCGCCGTGCTCGCGCACCTGACCGGGTGGCCGGTCCCAGTGCCCAAGCCCGTCGTGCTCGCCAGGTTCAGGGAGCTGGCGCCCCGGGTGAGTCAGTGCGCCACCGCCCACGCGGTCGATGCGGCGGTCGCCGCACGCCCGTCGGTGCGGAGGCCAGGCGCGCTCGCCCGCCACGCCCAGGCCGCCATTCGCGCCAGGGCGGACCGCGACCAGTGGCTGTGTCCGGCGGATGAACCCGAATGGCTGCTGGCCGGCCCTGTGACGGAGGCGGTGGCGTTCGGCGCGGCCCGTCCGTCGGCCATCGAGAGCGCCGGGCCGCTGACCCCGCTGCTCGGCGAGTTCATCGACTGCCGCTGGCCTCTGCAGTACCTGAACCCCGCCAGGGACCAGTTATCCACAGAGTTACGCACAGTGGTGCGCACACGGTTATCCACAGTCGCGGGTTCAGGTCTGCGGCTGCAGGACCGGCGGCCTGACGTCCGATCTCGCCTCCGTCGGCGCTAGTCCCCAGCGTCCTGTCACGCACATCCAGACGAGCGCCGCCGCGGTGAGCAGCCGGACGGCGGGGGTGATCCACTCGCCCTGGAACAACTGGACCTGCTCCACCCACTCGTAGTGCGGTACGATCGCGGACTCCATGTAGGTGACGGCGCCGAAGCACAGCCGGACCAGGACCACCCAGTCAAGCCACGATCTGGGGTACAGCGCGAGCAGCGCGATGATCATGACGTCGTACCACGGGCGCTGGAACGGCCAGAAGAAGATGAAGGCTAGGCTCAGGGCCAGCGCGGGGGTCACGGCGGGCCGTCCCGGCACGGCGTCAGGCAGCCGGAAGAACGCGAGCAGCGCGACGATGACGAAACAAATGAGCGCGATCGTGGGCAGGTGCGTGGGCGTCCAGGTTGCGCCGAACGGGCCCGCGGCGCCGAACGGCCGATAGAACACCTGGTAGAGGTTGTCCCACGTGACCTGGTTGCCGCGCTGGAACAGCACCCTGATCGCGGGGATCCCCGCGATCACGTACGAAGGGACGACCACCGCGACCCATCCGGCGATGACGGTCCCGATGGCGACCGGCGACCTGCGCACCGCCCACAGCGCTCCGACAGCGAACAGCGCGAACGGGGATTTGATCGCGGCGGCGGCGCCGAGCAGCGCCCCGGCCGCCAGGCAGCGCCACAGCACGGGGCTGACGTCCGGCGGCCGGAACCACAGGAGCGCCACGCCCGCCAGGCCGAAAGCGGCGGCGATCCCGTCGATGTGCCCGCTGGCTACGATTTCCCACAGCAGCAGCGGGTTCACCGACCAGAGCAGATGCGCGCGCAATCGCATCGCCGGGTCGCCGCGGCACAGCCGGTCCAGCATCAGCACGACAGCGCCGAAGGCGATCGCTACCCACAGCTTCAGCCAGAACGTGATCGCGGCCATCGAGGTGCCGCCGAGCTCGGCGGAGACCCACTCCTCGGCGGTGGCGACCGGCCCGTAGTCCGACAGTGAATGCGCCCAGGTGGCCGGGCTGTTCATGGCGAGCTTGTCGCCGAGCGCCACCATCTGCAGCGGCGTGTCGACGTACGGGCTGTGGCCGAGAACCACCATGTTGCCGTCGATCGCGTACGACTGGGTGTCCGTGGTGCCGGCTGGTGCGAGGACGGTGAACACGGCGATGGCGATGAACGAGGCGGCGAGCAGCGGTTTCACCGGCGGCCGCGCGCCGCGGGCGACGGCGAGCAGGCCGGCGCCCACGCCGACGGCGGCCATGATCGCCGCTGCCCAGAGCGTGAACAGCACAACGTCGTCTGGCAGGCCAAGCGACGCCCACCAGGGCGGTCCGCCCGACGTGTGCGCCATTGCTGGCACGCTGATAGAAGGTCCCGCGACGGCAATGCCGATCATCACGAGAAGCGAAACAGTGATGCAGGCCGTCGCGGTCCAGACGAGCCCCCGGGTTACCCCGGGGGCTCGCAAGTCCCGGTCACTCACGGTGTTCACTCCGCAGATGTGTGCACGTCGGCGAGAGCTTGGTTATGCACACCTAGCCGACGAACAGACCGTATCCGATCGTGACTTCAGAACCGGTTAAGGCCAGCTGCGGCGCTGACGTCACCAGCCGGACGCGGAAACCCGGCCGTTCACCCCCGCATCGGTGCTGGTCCCGGCCTCGGGCGCCGAGTCCGTCTTGGCGGCGTCGGCCGAGGCCGGCGTCTCCCCGGCCTCGTCCACCTCGGTGTCGGCGGCCATCGCCGCCTGGTAACGCTTCCATATCATCGCGCCGGCCGCGCCGAGCGCGGCGGCGACGGCCGCGCCGAGAAGCGACCAGGTAAGTGCCGACCGTATCCCCCTGCGGGGCGGGTCCGGCGGCCTGACCTGCTGGGCCGTGCTTCGCAGGGCCGAAGAAACCGTCGGAGCCGCGGTCGCGGTGACGTAGTCGGCGGCGTTTTCCAGCCTGGGGGCGGCCCAGCTGCGGGCGGTGTGCAAGCCCTGCTTGGCGCCCTGGCTGGCACTCGCCGCTGCCGTTTGGGCGGCGCTGTTCATCCCCTGCGCGGCGGCCTGGGCGGCCGTCGCGGCGGTCTGGGCGGCGGTGCGCGCGGCGCTCTGCGCGGCGGCCGCGGCGGCCTGTGCCGCCGTGCTCGCGGCGGCGGCCTTCGCTGCGGCCACGCCGGCGTCCCGTGCCCGAATGGCGATGCTAGACCCGCTGGCCTGATTGTCTGCCTTCGCGTAGAACACGATTATCCTCCCCTTCCTCTCTCGCTAGGTCACAGTTCCCTAACACGAGGCGTTCAACCATCGGCGCGCGGAGCCGGTACGGTGATAGGTGCGGGATTAGTGCCGCGAACCATGGCCGGAAAAGGCCGGCCAGGACACGAACCGGAGTCGATACGCATGACCGAAACGCTGACCGCGACGCTGACGACGACGCAGGGGACGGTCACCGTCCGGCTCTTCCCTGACTACGCGCCGAAGACCGTGCGGAACTTCGTTGAGCTGGCCGAGGGCGGCAAGGAGTGGACGAATCCCCAGACCCGGGTCCGGACGAAGGACAAGCTCTACGACGGCACGATTTTCCACCGGGTGATCCCCGGGTTCATGATCCAGGGCGGCGATCCGCTCGGCACCGGCACCGGCGGCCCTGGGTACAAGTTCGCCGACGAGATTCACCCCGACCTGCGGTTCGACAAGCCGTACCTGCTGGCGATGGCGAACGCGGGCCCGGGCACCAACGGCTCCCAGTTCTTCATCACGGTCGGGGCCACGCCGTGGCTCAACGGGAAGCACACCATCTTCGGCGAGGTCATCGACGGCGCCGACGTGGTGGACAAGATCAGCCGGGTGCAGACCGTGCCTGGCGACCGCCCGGTGACTGACGTGGTACTGCAGTCGGTCACCATCCAGCGCGGCTAGCCAACGGCAACCCCTATGACCGCGCCGGACCAAGCCAGCCCCACCGGGCAGGACACCCCGCCCACCTGTTACCGGCACCCAGGCCGGGAGACGTGGGTCTCCTGCGTCCGGTGCGGCCGTCACGCCTGCCCCGACTGCCTGCGCGATGCGGCAGTCGGGCAGCAGTGCATCGACTGCGTGCGCGGCACGGGTCAAGGCGGCCAGCGGGCCCGGGCGGCCAGGTCGGTATTCGGCGGCCGGCCATCGAGGTCCGCGACCGTGACGTGGACCCTCATAGCCGTCAACGTCCTGCTCTACCTGGTCGAACTGGCGCACCCGAGCCTCGCCTCCGACTGGTGGATGCTCGGGTACGCGCAGTACTACCAGGGCGGCCCGTACCACGGTGTCGCGGCTGGCGAGTCGTACCGGCTGATCACGTCAGCGTTCCTGCCGGGGACCGGCAGCCTCGGCATCCTGGACATCGCGTTCAACATGTGGGCGCTGTACGTGGTGGGGCCAGGCCTGGAGCAGATGCTTGGCAAGGTCCGCTTCCTCACCGTGTACCTGCTCAGCGCGGTCGGCGGCAGCGTGCTCTTCTACTACCTGGCGCCGCAGAACGTGCCGGCCCTCGGCGCCTCCGGCGCCGTCTTCGGCCTGTTCGGCGCCTGGTTCGTGGCCTCAAGGAAGCTGGGCCTCGACAGCCGCGGGATCGTGCTGCTCATCGCGCTCAACCTCGGGCTGAGCGTCGTCTACCGGAGCACTATCGCGTGGCAGGACCACGTGGGCGGGCTCATCGTGGGTGCTGTGGTGATGGCCGCCTATGCGTACGCGCCGCGCAAGAACCGCGTCGCGTTCCAGGTCGCGGCCACCATCGTGGTCGCGGTGCTGCTCGCGATCGCTGTAGTGATCAGGAACGGTCAGCTCACCGCGTAGCGCGGCTACCGCCACTTGGTGGCGAGCACCACCCCGGCCACGATCAGGACGAACCCGCAGACCAGGTTCCACCCGCCAAGCGCGGAAAGCCCGGGCATGCTCGCCTGGGTGACGTAATAGAGCGCGATCCAGGCCAGCCCGATGAGGAAGCAGGCCAGCATGGTAGGCACGAGCCATGGCGGGCTTACCGCCTTCCGCGGCGACCGCGTCGGCGGCGGCGTGTAGACCGGCTTCTTCCGGACGCGGGACTTCGGCACCGCGCACCTCCTGCTCGGGAACTTCGGTTTCGGGGTAAGCGTAGTGCACGCTGTTCGCCTGCGCCGCCACGCTACTTTCCCGGTTTAGGGACCGCCTCAGCCGCCGCCGCCACCACCGCCACCGCCGAAGCCACCGCCGCCGGTGGTCGACGTGGACGGGGTGGGCGTCGGGGTCGTGGACGTCGACGCCGACGCGGAGGCGCTCGGGCTGGACGTCGCCTGCGGCTGTACGAAGATCTGGATGGTGGTGCCCGTGGGCTTCACCAGGTTAGCTGCCGGGTTCTGGCTCCACACAGTTCCCGCGGTCACCGGCTGGTTGGCCGGGGCCGGGGTGATGACCGTCTGCACCTTGAAGCCCTGCGCCTGCAGGATCTGCTCTGCCTGCGGGGCGGTGTCCCCGACAACAGACTGCACGGCCGCGCCGCCGCCGGAGATGTACAGCGTGATCTGCTGGTTCGGGTCGACCAGGGTGCCCTGCTGCGGGGACATGTGGTCCACCTCGCCCTGCGGCAGCGTCGACTGCGCGTCAGGCTGGGTCGTGACGTTATTGAGGCCCACGCTGGCCAGCTTCTGCTGTGCCGCCGCGGACTGCATGCCGGTCACGTTGGGCACCTGGACCTTCTGGGCGCCGGAGGAGACGTAGACCGTGACCGTGCCGCCCTTGGCGATGCTGTTGCCGTTGGGCGGGTTGGTGTCGATCACGTAGCCCTTCTGCACGGACGGGCTGTTCTTCATCACGACCTGCGGGACCAGGCCCGCGCTCTTGATCTGCGCGACTGCCTGATTCTGCGGCTCGCCGTTCACTTGCGGGACGTAGGCCGACGAGCCGTTGCTGGTCAGCAGCAGGGCGGCCGCGATCACCGCGCCGATCACCACCAGCAGCGGGATAAGCCAGGGCAGCCAGCGCCGGGCCCAGCTGCGCCGCGGCTCCTCGCCGCCGCCGTCGTAGTCCCCGTACCCGTTCTGGTAGCCGGGCTGGTACGGCGACACGGCCGTCGGCGCGGCGCCCATCCCCATCGCGGTCTGCGGGCCCATCCGCTGAGTCCGGTCCGGGTAGCCGTAGTAGTCCGCGCGGGTGGGGGGCGGGGCCATCGCGGCCACCTGCATGCCGGAGGCAGCGCGCTGGATGTCCGCCTGCATCTCCGCGGCGCTCTGGTACCGGTCATTCGGGCTCTTGGCCATGGCCCGCAGGACGATCGCGTCCGCCCACGGCGGCATGTCCGGGTCGAGCCGGGACGGCGGGACGGGGTTCTCCCGCACGTGCTGGTAGGCGATCGCCACCGGCGAGTCGCCGGTGAACGGCGGCCGGCCGGTGAGCAGCTCGTACATCAGGCAGCCGGTGGAGTACAGGTCGCTGCGGGCGTCCACCCGCTCGCCCCTGGCCTGCTCAGGCGACAGGTACTGTGCGGTGCCGATCACCTGGGCGGTCTGCGTCATGGTGGCCTGGGCGTCGCTCATCGCGCGGGCAATGCCGAAGTCCATCACCTTGATGTCGCCGTTCCTGGTGACCATGATGTTCCCGGGCTTGATGTCCCGGTGCACGATGCCCGCCTGGTGGCTGTACTCCAGGGCACGCAGCACCCCGCTGATGATCTCGAGCGCGCGTTGCGGCAACAGCCGGTGGCCCTCGATCAGCAGGTCGCGGACCGTCAAGCCATCCACGTACTCCATCACGATGTACGGCACGGGGACGCCGGTCGACAGGTCCTCACCGGTGTCGTACACCGCCACGATCGACGGGTTGTTCAGTGACGCCGCGGACTGCGCCTCGCGGCGAAAGCGTGCCTGGAAGGTCTGGTCCCTCGCGAGGTCGGCCCGCAGGGTTTTGATGGCGACCACCCGGTCGAGGCGGATGTCGCGGGCCCGGTACACCTCGGCCATGCCGCCACGCCCGACGACGCCGTCGAGCTCGTACCGGTCACCGAGCAGCCGCGGTTGTGTCATATCTCGCACTCTTCCAAACCACCCTGCATCGTAACTGTCATCCTCCGCCACCACCGCCCCGGTTGGCGAGCGGCAGAGCCGGCGCCGTAGTCGGCGGTGTCGAGGTCGGCGACGACGGCGGTGTCGAGGTCGGCGACGACGGCGGTGTCGAGGTCGGCGACGACGGCGGTGTTGAGGTCGGCGACGACGGCGGTGTTGAGGTCGGCGACGACGGACCATGGGAGCGGCTCGGGGTCGCCGTCGCCCGTTTCGTGGGGGTCTTCGTTACCGGTACTAGCGTAGTGCCTGTGCTGGTGGCACCGGCAGCCGACGGCCGAACCGAGGCGGTGGTCGGGGACGTTACGGTGCTGGCCGAGTGCGCCCCGGGGTTCTTCAACCCGTTTGTCGCCCCGTTGCCGCCCGAACTGGACAGCATCACTGCGACGACCGCGGCGACGCCGCACAAGGCCACCCCGACTCCCGCCGCCGCGAGGCGCCGGTTCCCCTGGGGGAACACGCCAGGCCGTTCTGGATAATCGAGAACAGTGTCATCCGCGACGGGAAAGCCGGGCACTCTCGGCAGGTCGGAGGTGTTCGGGCCGCTAGTGCGCACCGCGATGGCGTCCACGATCACCTGTGCGCGGTCGGCGACGTGCCGCGCCGAGTCCGGACGGTCCGCCGGCTCCTTCGCCAGCATCGTGAACACCAGGCTGGAGACAGGCCTGGGCACGTCGCCGGGCAGCGGCGGCACTGGGTCGTGCTTGTGCATGATCGCGATCGCCAGCGGCTGCTCGGCGATGAACGGCGGCTGTCCGGTAAGGCATTCGTACGCCACGACGCCGAGCGAGTAGATATCCGACGAGCCGGTCACGGTCGCGCCCGTCGCCTGCTCCGGCGAGACGTAGAGCGCCGTGCCCATCACGATGCCGGTGGCGGTCAGGTTCGCCTCCCGCTCGGCGCGGGCCTTGGCGATGCCGAAGTCGGTGATCTTCGTGGTGCCGTCGGCGGTGATCAGCAGGTTGCCCGGCTTGATGTCCCGGTGCACGATGCCCGCCTGGTGCGCCACGTCGAGGGCGCGGGCCGCCTGCGCCACGATGTCCATCGTCACATCGGCGGGCAGTCGGCCCTCCCGTTCCAGGATCGTGGACAGCGGCTCGCCATTCACCAGCTCCATGACCAGGTACGGGCCGCCGAGCGGGCTCGTCTCGCCGTAGTCGAAGACCCGCGCGATGCCGGGATGGGACAGCGCCGCGGCGTAGCGGGCCTCGGCACGGAACCTGGCGCGGAACTGCTCGTCGCTGGCGTGCGCGGCGGCGAGCATCTTGACGGCGACAGGGCGGCCGAGAATCTGGTCGGAGCCCCGCCAGACCTCGCCCATACCGCCAGAAGCGATTCGCTCGATCAGCTCGTAACGACCGTCGAGAACGTAGTCGGTCACCGTATCCCCAGGGTAGCCAGGTAAGCCTTGATGACCGCGACAGCGACCGGCGCCGCGGCTTGAGCACCGTAACCGGCGCCCTGGAGTATGACGCCGACAGCTATCTTCGGGTTGTCGGCTGGCGCGAATGCAGTGAAAACAGCGTCCGGGTTAGGGCTGGCGCCGTTGAGCGCGTTCTGCGCGGTGCCGGTCTTGCCGGCGATCACGATGCCGCCCTCGTTGTTCGCGTTGAACGCGAACGCGGTGCCCTGCGGCTGCTGCGTCACTGCGACCATCATCTGCTTCACATTGTTAGCAACGGCCGGGCTGACCGCTTGGCTCAACTGCTTCGGCTGGGTCGAGTCGACGACCGACAGGTCGGAGGCGGTGACCTGCTGGATCAGGTACGGCGTCATCAGCGGGCCGCCGTTGGCGATCGCGGCCGAGAACATCGCCTCCTGCAGCGGCGTCACGGTGTCGCTGAACTGGCCGATCGCGGAGAACGCGGTCAGCGGCAGGCTCGGCGGGGTGACGTACTGGCTGGGCGCCACCGTCACGCCCGGGATGCCGAGGTTGGCGTCGTTCATGCCGAACGCGTCGGCCTGGTTCTTCAGCGCCCCGCCGCCGAGCTGCATGCCGAGGTTGCCGAATGTGGTGTCACAGGACTGCGAGAATGCCCACAAGATCGTGGTCTGGCCAGTGGCCCCCGCATTGCCGCACACCTCATTGTTGTCGTTGTGCAGCTTGTTGGTCGTCTGCGGCAGTGTCAGCACCTGCGGGGAGTCGACCATGCTGTTCGGGTTGCGGGTCGCGTCCTGGGCGAACCACGCGGAACTAGTCACGATTTTAAAGGTCGAGCCTGGCGGCAGGGTTGTCTGAGTGGCGTTGTTCAGCAGCGGGCTCGGCTTCTGCCTGAGCAGCTGCTCGTCGTACGCGTTCAGCGCGGTGCCATTGTGCGTGGCCAGCTTGCTCGGGTCGTAGCTCGGGTACGAGGCCATCGCCAGGATCGCGCCGGTGCTCGGGTTGAGCGCCACCACGCCGCCCACCCGGCCGGTGCCCTGCAGGACGCTTTGCAGGCCCTGATAGGCGGCCAGCTGCGCCTTGGAGTTGATCGTGACCTGAACCGTGGCGCCCTTCTGCGGCTTGTTCGTGATCATGTCGATGAAGTTGCGGAACGCCAGCTGCGACCCCGTGCCGGACAGCAGCGCGTCCTCCGCGTGCTCGACGCCAGTCGAGCTGTAGATCGAGTCGTAGCCGGTGACCGGGGCGTAGACCGGGCCGTTGGCGTAGGTGCGCACGTACTTGTAGATGTCGTTCGACGGCGTCGTGCTCGCGATCTTCACGCCGTCGGCGGTCTCGATATCGCCGCGCTGATACTGGTTGTCCGCCGAGACCGCCCGGATGTTGAAGGGCCTGGACGCCAGGCTCGTGGTCTCGAATCCCTGCAGGTAGTTCACGTTGATGAGAAGCAGCAGGAACATCGCCAGGATGGCGATGGAGATCCTCTTCAGCGCGCGGTTCACTTCAGCGACACCACCTGAGTCAGTCCCTCTTCCTGGATCGGCCGTGGCGGCGGGCGGCGCGCGGTGTCGCTCAGCCGGGCCAGCACGCCGACGAGTATCCAGCTAGCGACGAGGCTCGAGCCGCCCTGGGAGAGGAACGGGGTGGTGATCCCGGTCAGCGGGATCAGCCGGGTGACGCCGCCGACGATCACGAAGATCTGCAGGGCGAGCATGAACGACAAGCCGCCGGCGAGCAGCTTCGAATAGGGATCCTTGATCATGAACGCGATCCGCAGCCCGCGCTGCACGAGCAGGCCGTAGATCAGCAGCAGCGCCATCACCCCGGCCAGGCCAAGCTCCTCGCCGAAGCCAGTGAAAATGAAGTCGCTTTGCACCAGCGGCGTGAAGTACGGCTGGCCGTTGCCCAGACCGCGGCCGAGCAGGCCGCCGCTGGCCATCCCGTACAGGCCCTGGGCCGTCTGGTAGGCGGGCTGGGTGCCGTCGAGCAGGTTCTGCGCGCTGAACGGGTGCAGCCAGACGCTGAACCGGGTGTGCACGTGGGAAAACAGCTCGGCGGCGGCGAACGCGCCGACGACGAACGCGGTGAACCCGATGAGCAGCCACGAGGTCCGCGACGTCGCGATGTAGATCATCGCCACGAACATGCCCATGAACACCGCGCTAGTGCCGATGTCGCTCTCGAAGACCAGCAGCAGCAGGGCGACCAGCCAGACCGACGCGATGGGGCCGAGGTCACGGCCCCGCGGCAGGTCGACGCCGAGCACCCGCTTCCCGGCCAGCGACAGGACGTCGCGCTTGGCTACCAGGTAGCCCGCGAAGCTCGCCGCGAGCGCCAGCTTGGCGAACTCCTCTGGCTGGATACTGCCAAGGCCAGGGATGGCGATCTGGATCTTGGCGCCGGTACCCGGCACGCCGCTGATGCTGGTCGGCAGGAACGCGGGCAGCGCGATGAGCACGACCCCGATGAGTCCGAGCAGGTAGGTGTAGCGCTGCAGCAC
>Ga0335072_10006641_pt1 | contig 16901 bp, 13 predicted proteins | sample Lox_Sample_21_FD_206725 | JGI IMG/M metagenome (GOLD analysis project Ga0335072, IMG submission 206725) | Soil microbial communities from Loxahatchee National Wildlife Refuge, Florida, United States - Lox_Sample_2.1 | ecosystem: Environmental > Terrestrial > Soil > Wetlands | place: USA...
GCACCAAAAAAAAAGCCCGGCCTCGGCCGGGCTTTTTTTCCGCACACACCTACTGGCTAAACGCCACTCCGCTGAACGCCGCCACCCCAACCGCCGGAGAATTCGCCACAGCCGTCAGATCTCCGTGCTCGTCGATCGAGAACACCGCCACGTGCGCCCCGTCGCTCGCCGTGTAGATCACCCCCAGCCACTTCTTGTCCGGCGACACGCTGATGTCCGTTGGCGTCCCCGGCAAAGGCACCGACTTGTAAAAGACGCCGCCCTCGTCGTCGCTGAAGAAGATCGAAACCGCCTGCCCCGGCGAATTGCCCGCGTACCAAAGGCTGCGCGGCCCCTTCGCCACCCAGCATGGAGCATTCGTCGGATAAGCCGGCGTCGGCCCCACCACCGGATACACGTCCTGTTTCGCATTCACAATCGCAAAGCTGTCAGGACTGTGCGCCGGCGTGAACCCCAGCACATCGCCCCAGAACGCCTCGCCCAGCGGTGTGTTGTTCGCCTCCGCCGGAAGCGCAATGCTGTTGCTGGCGCCGCTCAGTTCCCCGTCTCGGGTCAGCGGCAACTGCAGCAGCGATCCCGACGTCATCGTTACCGCCGCCCAGCTCCGCCCCACCGCAATCTGTGCAGCCGAAGTATCCGCCAGGCTGACCACGCTGCCGTCCAGATACCCCCACGGCCACGCATGGCTCTCCGCGCAATTCGCGCCCACCACAAACAGGTGCCCATCCGCCAGCGCCACTGAATCCGGCTTCTCGCAGTCCGGCGCCAGCCGGATCGTCCCGCCCAGCCCGATGCTGTTTCCATAGCGCACCAGCTGGCTCACGGTATTCGATCCGTAATTCGCCACCGCTCCCAGGCCGCCGTCGAATTGCACAATCCCCGCGTTGCCGCTGGCCCCTCCTTTGCCGCCCGTGGGCAGCGTCCTGGCCAAAGTCAGCGACGGTGTCTCGCCCGCGTTGAGTTGAAACACAACCACCGCGTTGCTGCTCGCGTCGTTGGTGCTCGTCACCACCAGGGTGCTGCGGCCGTGCTGGCCTTCGGCCGCGAGTGCGCCGGAAACCAGGATGGCTGTCACGACAAAGCTGCGCCGCCAAAGCGAGGCTCTCCTGAGCCCTTGGAAATTCATAGCTGTCTCCTTCAGTTGGGAATGAGGTCGTGCCCCGCTGCATCCGCGGAGCGATGCTTTTGTACCGGTATATTCGTGACCGCGAGGAGAAAAGTTACACCCCGTCCGAAATCAGCCCTGAAAAACACGAGGACCCCGAAGATTTTCAGAAAAATTCTCCCTCGCCGTAACTTTTCGTTCCTCCCTGTCGAATAGATACATTTCGGCGAAATGCGTCCTGGGGAGATTGCGTGACAACCGGCGGTGGCTCGTGGGATGGTATCCGTGCTGGTCACGAAAGCAGGAACCCGATCCATCGCATGCAGCCCGGCGCCAATATCGAGATGCTGATGGCTCGCTACCAGCAGGGCGACTTCGCCGCCGCCTCAGCCCTCATCGATCACGTCAGCCCTCAGCTCTACCGGTTCTTCGCCGCTCAGTCCTTCAGCCGCGCCGATGCCGACGACCTGCTCCAGGAAACCTGGCTTCGCATTCACAAGGTCCGGCATACCTGGCGTCCCGGCGAACCCGCCCTTCCCTGGTTCTACGCCATCGCCCGCCACATTCGCGTCGACCACTATCGAAAATCGCTCCGCACCGTCACCGGCGAGCGAAGACTCGAAACCCTGGCCGCGTCTCTGCCGCGGATCCCATCGCCTTCCGACCAGACCGAACAGGTCGCCGCCCTTCTCGCGCCACTCTCCGCCGCCGAGCGCGAAGTCCTCGAGATGCTCAAGGTTGCCGGCATGTCGCTGGAGGAGGTCGCCGGAGCCACCTCTTCCTCCGTCGGATCGGTGAAGCAGAAAGTGCACCGCGCCTACAAAAAACTGAGAAAAACACTCGGCATCGGGCAGAAGGGAGGACGTTTGTGAGAGACCGCGAAATCAACGACATCCTCGAGTCTGCCCGCTCTTCCGACTCCCCTCAGCCGGAGTCGCTCACCCGCATCTCGGCGTCCATCCGGGAATCGCTGCGCCCCGTCCGCCCCCTGCCCCCGGCATGGCTCCTGACCGCGGCCCTGGCCCTGGTCTGCGCGGCCGTGGCTCTTGCCGGCGCCGCCCGTGCCGGATTCGACGGAATCGAAAAAATGGCTCCGTGGGTGCGCGGGCTCGTCTTCGCCACCCTCGGCATCTTCATCGTGATCGCCGCAAATGCATCCGTGAAAGCCGTCATTCCCGGAATCCGGCGCCGCTTTTCCACCGGCCCGCTGTTGTCACTCTGTACCTTAGCGCTCCTCGCGGCTCTCGCTCTTTCCTTCCGCGACTACCACGTCGACCACTTCGTCTCCGCCGGAATCGCCTGTCTCATCACGGGCCTGCTCCATGCCCTTCCCGTCGCGCTGCTCGCCGGTCTAATTCTCCGTCGCGGTTTCGCCGTCCGCCCCGCCACGGCCGGCTGGATCGCGGGCACCCTCGCTGGCCTCGCCGGCGTCAGCGTCCTTGAACTCCATTGCGTCAATTTCGAGGCCGCACACGTGCTCTTCTGGCACATGGCCGTGATTCCCGTCAGCGCGGCCATCGCGGCCATCGCTGCCGCCGCCTGGCATCGCCTGCATCGATTCCTCGCACCCTGATCCGACCGCCGCGCGATTCCCCTTGACCCATCGCCCCGGCCCGCAAGGGGATACCAGGAGCGAAGTTGCCTGGCTGCGCCTCTTTGTCGCCAAATTTTTAACGATTCTCCGTCGCCGGCCCGAACATCCCCCCTCCCCCTCCCACGAATCCAATCCCCCCGAGGAGATTCCATGAATTCAGTTTGCCGAGCTTTTGCTGTCTCTACCCTCGCCCTCACCCTGACGGGTTCTCTCGCCTTCGCGCAGGACCACCCCGAAGACCGCGATCATCACGATCAGCACTACGTCCACCATGATGACTGGAAGAAAGGCCACCACATCAGCCACGACGACTGGAACCGCGGCGAAGCCGTCTCCGACTGGCAGACCCACCATCTCCGCCGCCCGCCCAGCGGCTATGAGTGGCGCTACGTCGACGGCAACTACGTCCTCGCCCGCCCCAGCGACGGCCTCATCTTCTCCGTCACCATCGGCGGCCACTGATCCACGAGGGAGCGGCAGCAAAGGTCCTCGCCTTTAGAGAATCGCTGCCGCTCTCTTCAACCTGGAAACTCCACTTCCCCTTCCCCAAGATCCCGCGGTATCGCATCGCGCGGCGGAAATCCCCGTACCAGCAGGGGCATGATGAACAGGATCGCGAACACCGTCGTGATCATGCCCCCGACCACGACGCGTGCCAGCGGTTGCTGCGCCTGCGCTCCGATGCTGCTTGCCAGCGCCGCCGGCAGGAGCCCAAGACCCGCCGCCATGCATGCCATCACCACCGGACGCATCTCGTCCAGACAGCCTTTTTCCAGGCCGGCTTCGAAGCCCTCCTCGCGCTGCGCCCGCCGGATGCCCGACAGAAACACCACCGCTCCCAGCGTCGCCACTCCGGTGAGCGAAGTAAAGCCCACCGCAGCCGAGATGCTGAACGGGGTCTGCGTCAGAAACAGCGACAGGATGCCCCCGATCGCCGCAAACGGCAGAGTCGCGATCACGATCATCGCGTCCCGCCACGTCCGGAACTGGATGTACAGCAGCACCAGAATCACCAGCAGACTCACCGGGATGATGAACGCCAGCCGCCGCTGCTCCTTCTGCAGGCTGTCGAACTCGCCCGCCCATGTGTACTCATACCCGGTGGGCAGCTTCACCTGATCCGCCATCCGCCCCTGCAGATCCTGAATCGCGCTCGCCAGGTCGCGCCCGCGCACGCTGAACTTGATCGGAATATACCGCCGCCCGCCCTCGTGGTAGATCATGAACGCGCCGTTCCGAATGCTCACATCCGCCACCGAGCCCAGGGGCACCTGGTTGCCATCCGGCGTCGGCAGCAGAATCTGCGCAATCTCCTGCGGCGTGCTGCGGAACTGCGGCGCATAGCGAATCGCGAAGTCAAACCGCCGGTCGCTGTCGATGATCTGCGTCACCGGCGCGCCGCCCACAGCCGCCTGCACCACATTGTTGATGTCCTGCGGCTGCAGCCCGTACCGCGCCGCCTTCAGCCGATCGATCGACACCATCAGGCTCGGCTGCCCGGTCACGTCGAAGACTCCGACATCGGTAATGCCCGGCACCTTCTTCATGATCCCCGCAATCTGATCGGCGATCCGCGTCAGCTCCTCAAAATCGTTGCCGAACAGCTTCAGTGAATTTTCGCCTTTGACCCCCGACATGGCCTCTTCCACGTTGTCCTGGATGTTCTGCGAGAAATTGAAATCAATGCCCGGGTATTGCTGGAAGCTCTTCGAGATCGCCGCGATCAGCTCGTCCTTCTTCCCCCCAAACTGCGGGCGCCACTGGTTCGTCGGCTTCAGATCCGCCAGGAACTCAATGTTGTTGAACGTGCTCACGTCCGTGCCGTCGTCCGGCCGCCCCATCTGCGACACAATCTGCGTCACCTCCGGATAAGCCCGCAGCGTCGCGCGAATGTCATCCGCCAGCTTCTCCGATGCCTGGAACGAGAGATCCTGCTGCATGTCGGCGCGGATCCACAGATTGCCTTCCTCCAGCGCCGGCATGAATTCCCCCCCCACGAAGTGGAAGATCACCGCCGCTCCGCCCAGCGCCACCAGCGCGATCGCCCACGTCAGCTTTCTGAAGCCCAGCGCCCTGCGCAATCCTCCATCGTAGTGACGATGGAAGAACGCGCTGAGCCAGGTTTCGCGCGCTTCCCTCTTGATCTCCTTCGGCACCGCCAGCGATCCCAGCACCGGCGCGAACACCAAAGCAAACATCAGCGCTCCGGTCAGTGCAAATCCATACGTCACCGACATCGGCGCAAAGATCTTCCCCGGCACGCCCTGCATCGTAAACAGCGGAATGAACGCCACCAGAATGATCAGGGTCGCAAACAGCACCGGCTTGGCGGAATCCGCTACACCCGCCAGGATCAGTTCCTGGATTTCTTCCCCTTCCACTCGCCGCGATACCCGGCGATACACGCTCTCCAGCACCACAATCGACGCATCGACCAGAATCCCGAAATCGATCGCCCCAATCGAAATCAAATTGGCTGACTGATTCGTCAGCACCATCAGCGTGAACGCGAACAGCACCGCAAACGGAATCGTAATCGCCGCGATCAGCGTGATGCGCCAGTCGCCCAGCATGCTCAGCAGCACCAGCGTCACCAGCGTCAGCCCCAGAATCACAATGTGCCGCACCGTCTCCGTCGTGATGTCGATCAGCCGCGTGCGATCGTAGATGGTTTTGATCTGCATGCCCGGCGGCAGCAGGTTTCCGTGATTCAGCGTGCTGATCTTCTGCCGCAGTGCCGCCAGCGCCGGCAGCGACTTCGCGCCTCTCTGCAGCAGCACGATCCCTTCCACGATGTCCGGATCGTCATGCCCCTTCTGCTCGTGCCCCACTTTGCCCAGCCGCGGCTGGCTTCCTTCCCGCACATCGGCGACGTCGTTCAGCAGCACCGGCACCCCGTTGCGCTCCGCCACCACAATATTCCGCATGTCCTCGATCGAATGCAGCAGCCCAATGCCGCGCACGTTCACGCTCTGGCTGCCAATGGTCAGATAATTCCCGCCCGCGTTGGCATTGCTGTTCTGCACAGCGTTCACGACCTGCGTCATCGACACGCCGTAGGTCAGCAGCTTATTCGGATCCACTTCCGCCTGGTATTGCCGCGTCGTGCCCCCGAACGTTGCCACGTCGATGATCCCTGGCACCTGCTTAATCTCCCGCACCATCAGCCAGTCCTGGGTCGCTTTGAGTTCGTTCAGCGAATAGCCCGGCCCGGTCAGCTGATAACGATAGATTTCCCCCACCGGCGACTCCGGCGAAAGCTGCGGCTGCAGGTTGTTGGGCAGCGTCACCTGCTGCAGGCGGTTCAGCGCCTCCTGCCGATCCACAAAGTAATCGCTGTCGAAATCGAAATACATCTTCACATCGCTCAGCCCAAAGATGCTGATCGACCGGATCTGATCCAGCTGCGGCGTCCCGTTCAGCCCCGTCTCCATCGGGATCGTCACCTGCTGCTCCATCTCCTCCGCCGACCACGAAGGATTCTGCGTGATGAACTCCACCATCGGCGGCGACGGATCGGGATAAGCCTCGATGTCCAGCCGGCTGAAGGCGTAGCCGCCGATGGCCAGCATCGCGGCAAACACAATCAGCACCACGTTGCGATAACGGAGCAGTGTACGAATCAGCGCCTGCATGCCGGCTAGTCCTCGGTCTCCCGCAGAAGTTCGGCCCCTGCGCTCACCACCTGATCCCCATCGTTCAGCCCCTGCAGAATTTCATCGCTGGCTGCCGTCGCGTTGCCCAGCGTCACGTTGCGCCGCTCGTACTTTGCCGGCGCATTCCCGCTCGCCGAAGCCGTCTCCACAAACACAAAAGTCTCCCGCCCGTTCTGGATCACCGCCGTCGCCGGCACCACCGTTACCTCCCGTGCTGCACCCGTCACCGTCATCGTCGCGTACATCGACGGCTTCAGCTTGTGCCCTGGATTCGCCAGCACCACCCGCACCTTCAGCGTCAGCGACGTCGGATCCACAGCATCGGAGATGTTATCGACCCGCCCGTGCAGCATCATCCCCGGATATCCGTTCACCGCAATCGACGCTGCTTGTCCCGCTCGTACCGAGGACTGATCCCGCGGATACAGATCGCCAACCACCCACACCGAATTGATATCCGCAATCGTCGCAATCGCGGTTGCATTATCCAGCGACCGCTGCAGCTCCCCCGGTCCCGTGCCCACGTCCAGCACCACGCCCGAAATCGGCGCCTTGATCGGTACCACGTCGCTCGTGTCGCTCTCGCTGAATCCAAGCATGTGCAGCGCCTGGCGCGCCCGCTCCAGCTCCGCATGATCCGCATCGTCCACGGCTTTCAAATCGTCGTAGTCGCGCTGCGCCATCACCTCGTGCGCCAGCAGTTCCTTCGCCCGATTCAGTTGCAGGTCCGCGCGATCCGCCTCGATCTTCGCTTTCTCGAAGTCCGACCGCGCCTGCGCCGCATCGCTGCTCTGCAGTGTCCCGATCGCCTCCCCCTTCTGCACCTCCTGTCCTGGCAGAATCTTCAGCGACAGCACCCGCCCGCTGATCAGCGGATAGATGTGCACCATCTGCGTGGGCACCGCCATCACCCGAGCCGGCATCACCAGCTGGCTCGCCACGCGTTCGCGGTGGACCGTCGTCGTCTCCACCACCTGTTGCCGTGGCGTTGTCGTTGGCGGCGCCGGCTCATTTCCGCGACAGCCGCCAAGCGCCAGCGCGCCCAGCCCGGCCGCAAGAAGAACCAAAAAGCTTTTCATGGAACGATCTCCGTAGCGGCGGCGAAGCTCAACTGATGAAGACTCAGCCACACCTGCTGGTTGGCGGCCAGGGCATCGAGGTGCACTTGCCGGTAATCGCGCAGCGCGTCCAGATAATCCAGCAGCGTAGCCCCACCGTGCCGGTAGCTGAACTCGAGATTCGTTCGCACTCGCTCCGACTCGGCCAGATAGTGGCTGTTGTAGCGCTTCGCGATATCGATCGCCGCCTGGTACGCTGCCCACGCCTGATCGACATCGTTGAGCACCTGATTCCGCGCCTGCACTTCGGCCAGCCGCGACGACTGCGCCTCGTAGCGCGTGCGCTCCTTCTCCCCCTGGTTGCGATCGAAGATCCGCAGCGGCACCGAAATCTGAAATCCCGCGCTGTTGTAGATCCCCGTACGTTCGTATTCGCCGCCCAGCGTCGGGTCCACCGTCCCACCGGCATCCGCCAGCTTTACGTTCGCGTCCGCCAGCGTCACCGATTGCTGGGCCGCCCGATAGTCCGGTCGCGCACCCAGTGCCTGCTGCTGAATCTGGCCCAGGTTCGGCGCCAGCACCGGCGCCTCCAGCGAGCCCCTGATCGCAAAACTCGCCGATGGCTGGTCGATCCCCATCAGCAGTTGCAGCGAGTCGCTGGCCTGCTCCAGATTCAGCTTGGCGTTGTCGTAGTCCGATTCAAACTCGGCCAGCTGCAGATCGATCCGCTCAAAGTCAGTCCTGCTGATGTCCCCTGCATCCACGCGCGCCTTGCTCAGATCCACCGTCCTGCGATAGCTGTCCAGATTGTCCTGAGCGACCCCAAGCGCGTCTTTGGCCTCCAGCATGTTCGTGAAGGCGTCCTTCACCTGCAGCTCCAGTCCCCGCTCCTGGTCGTTGTACTGGCTCGTCGTCACCGCCGTCGTCGCGTGCGCAGCGTCCAGCCGCCAGCGCCGCTTCTGCCCGCGCTCGAACAGACGCGAAACGTTGCCCGTGTAGGTGTATGGACTGCTCGGGTTATCCGCCGGCAGCGAAACCTCCGCCCCTGACGCGGTGAAGGTTGGATTTTGTCGCAGTCCCGCCGTGATCTCCGACGCCTTCGTCGCGATCACGTGCTGCTCGGCCGACAGCAATGCGGGATTTTTCGCGCGCACCACCGCCAGCACCTGCTCCAGCGTCAGCGGAACCGGTGCTGGATTCTGTGGGAACGCGGACACACTCGCCGGCACCAGAAAGGCGAGAAGCCCGAGCCCGGAAAGGCAGAGTCTCATGATACGTGTCCATTCATCGCCGAGACGGCGAACGGGGATACTGACGTGATTTCCAGCGGGACGGCTGCAAGCAACGACTAAAGCACGGGAGGAGGTCGGGACCGTAAAAGGCGAACGTGGCCTCGCCGCAAATCAGACGGCTTCCGCTCGCCCGTCAGCAAGGCGGCAGACTGCGGCCATGCGACGGCAGCAACCGCAATCGTCGGCGACCACGCCATCGGCGCGGGATGCACTCCATCCGACGGCCATGCGTGCTGATCGCTGCGGCTGGCGAAGCGCTCCACTTCGGCCGGATTCTGCGATGCCTGCAGGTCGTCGGAAACGGAAATCACCGGCAGCAGAATCGCGCTCAGCATCGCCAGCGCAATCAGCTGCACACCCCGGCCCGGCAGCAGAGCTCCCCGGCCCGTAGGCCTTCGAGGAAACAGCCAGAGAGCCCAGAGTGTGGCCGCTACCGCGATCCACGAAAGATTGGAAAGGAGTTCCACGCGCTAGGCGCATTATATCCAACGGTATCCTGTCCCCAGTTCGCAGGACCTTCACCGCGCAGCCACCAAACGGCTTCGTCCTCGTCCGCGCAGCAACCCCTGACCCTCAATGGCTCACGATCAACCGCAAAACGGCGAACCACGAAAAACTGTCAAGAGTTTGTGGAAAAAACCATCGTAATGATCCAACAAAACAAATCACTTTCCCGCCAAAACCGCGGAACAAATTTGGCAGGTTTCATGGCTCGGCTTGGTATTCTGACAATAGGGGGATAGAAATAAAATCTTCCCCCGACAAAGGTCCGAAACGCCGCAAGGCCACCCTCAACCGGTGGCCTTTTTCATTGCATGCGATCGCCTCGCCAACCGGTTCATCGCTGACCGGCGCTGAGCGGACCGCGTTACCAGCGGACCAGCTTCTTAGCTGACGCTTCACCAGCTCTACCGGAGGTACCCATGTCTCCCGAATGCTCTTTCACCCTGCGCAACGGCAAAAAATGCCGTGGCACCGCCATCCGCAATCATCAATTCTGCCGCCATCACGCGCCTCGCTCCGTCTACACGCCTCCGGCCATTGCCCAACGTGCAATCTACACGCCGCTCGCCCGCTGGCGCGCCCTCGGCCGGCAAGTCTCCACGCTCGGACCCTCCGAAATTCCCTTCGCTGTCTATGAAATCCTCGAGTCCCTCACCGGCCAGAACCCCTCCGGCCATCACTCCGACGCCGTCGCCGGTCGCTACCTCCGCCTCCTGCTCGCGCGCCTCGGTCACGTCCCCTTCCCCATGCCGCAAGACGAACCGCCCGCGCCCCCTCCCGCCCCGCGCATACCCGCCCGGCCCTCCATCCCTTCGCCCTCCAACCTGCCGCCCGAGGTTCAGGACGCGCTTCGCGCCGTCAAAAGTCACCCCGAGCCCCGCGCCTTCGACGACCTCGCTCGCGCCATCGTCCGCAGCGGCATGCCCGCCGACCAACTGTTGCCTTTTATCGCCCAGGGGGCGGCTCGGTGATGCCAGGCTCGCCTGCGCGAATGCCGCACTGCCGTGCCCGAATCCCGCATCCCGCCTGCTCTTCCTGTCTGCGAGTGCTGCATTCGCACCCATGAACCAACGCGCTTGTTCTCAATCAGGAGAGGCGTTCACAACCACGAATGCTGCATTCCCAGGCACGAGTGCAGCATTCGTGCTCGTCGGTCATCTGCCTTCGTTTCAGCAACCTGGCAGGGGTTCCAGGGGGTTCACCCCCTCGCAAGTCGCTGAAAACAAATCACCGGCCTCGCCCCGGGGGGGGCCCCACCCCAATTCCTGTGCTCATCCAGTAATTGGGTCCCAAACGCCCAACCACGGGAGGCCTCCGTCATCTGTGCCCACCACCACAATCGATGGTACCTGGCCAGAGTCCCGCCACGAGCAGGAGCACACCCCTTCCACATAGATCGGGCGTATCCTCCACCTATGGTGCGCATGACGGTGCTGGCCAGCGGCTCCAGGGGCAACAGCACCCTGATCGCCAGCTCGACCACCCGGATCCTCGTCGATACCGGCCTCTCCTGCCGCGAGTTGATCAAGCGCATGCGGGCCGCCGGTGAGCAGCCAGAGGCTCTCGACGCCATCCTCATCACCCATGAGCACAAGGACCACGTGCAGGGGATGGCCGTTACGGCGCGCAAACTGGGCATCCCCGTCTATCTCACGGAACCCACGCACCGTGCCTGGGTCCGCTGGATGACTCCGCAGAAGCGCATCACCTACGCCGAATGGCTTGCGCAGCGCAAAGCGCAGGCCAGCAGCCAGACGAGCGATCCGCGGTCCGCTGCCGAGGAGAAGCTGGACGCCGGAAGCTGCAGGCTGGTCGCTGAAGTGGAACCCGATGCGGAAGAGAAGGCTGCAGCCGAGGAAGCGCTCAGCGAAGCCGCAACGCAGCCGGAGAAGGATCCCACTGCCCTTCCTGCGGTCGACTACTTCCACGCAGGAAACCGATTCAGGATCGGCGACATTGCCATCACCCCCTTCACCATCCCGCACGATGCGGTCGATCCGGTGGGCTTTGTTTTTGAAGCCGACGGGGTTCGCATTGCAATTGCGACGGACCTCGGCTACATGCCATCTAATGTATGTGCGCACCTGCGAGGCTGCGACGTGCTCATGCTGGAGTCGAACCACGACCTGGACATGCTGCGCGACGGCCCTTATCCGTGGTCGGTGAAGCAGCGGGTGATGTCACGGGTCGGGCATTTGTCGAACGATGCTGCCTCAGACTTTCTGGCAAAGGGTTACGACGGCGGAGCCACCTATGTAGTGCTGGCTCATCTGTCGGAGAACAATAACTTGCCGGAGCTGGCGCGGATCAGTGCGGAACGGGCCCTGCGGGACCGGATGAGTCTGCTGGCCAACCACCTCGTGCTGGCCGAACAGGATCGTCCGCTGGCCGCTATTGTCCTGTAACTGAACAGGTTTATAATAGGTTGGAGCCGCCCCTTCGTTGGATTCTCACCTCAGGGCAGTCGGCCGGGCGTGGACGAGGTGAGGGGAAAATGAGGACCTGAAACGATGAGCACCTGCACCGATTCGGTCGTTGGGGACATATTATCCAGCTGGCGTTACGACATTTCGGGCATTTCACCCGAGATGCGCGTGGACTACGAGGAACACCTGGCCACGTGTGCCTTCTGCCGTTCGCGGCAAAGGCTGCACCGCACCATCGACGTGGCCCTGATCACGCTCAGCACCCTCTGCATCGTAGCGTTCCTGCTGGCGTTGGCGGTGATCCACCACGTGGAGCCCCTGCGCAGCGCTGCGGTGGTGATGCATCTGGAACACACGGCTGTGGTCTTTACCCTCCAGGCCGCGGCAGTGCTGGGGCTCCTGGCCTCGCTGGCCGCGTGGATCCTCGTCGCGATTGCGACGCCGGCGCCGGTCTATCTTACCGGCGTGGCCATTGAGCAGGCCCGCGTCCTGCAGGACCGGATCCCGGAGGAACTGCGGAGCCGGCTCCGGGCATAAAGAGCTGAAATTCGGATCGAGGGGTCCCATGCGGGACCCCTTTCCACTTGGACGAAGGGCTCCCACAGGCCGGGGCCTTTTCCATTTTGGATCGCCCTGCGAGACACGATGGGAGGAGCGTGATTTCGGTCACATCCAGTTTCGGGTGGCTCTGCGACCCTGTCGTTACTCGGACGTTGGGGTATCAAGGAGCTGGCCATGGTGATCTCGATCGATGCAGTTCGTTATGGTGCGAACGTAGTGCCGAGCAGTGACTGGCATGAGGTTGTCGCGGAGTCGATGGCCGAGCAGGCCCGGCAGACGGATGCAGCCGTTTTTGCTCCGGCGCGCGGCGCGGCCTACGGACTATTGCTGAGTGGGGCGCTGTGGGTCGGGCTGGTGGCGGCAGCACGGGCCGTCCTTGCGTTCCTGCGATAGACGGAGTCGAAGGCAGAAGACCAGGGCGCCATCGAGGCGCCCTTTTGTTTGCGATAAGAAGCTCGATCAGCGTCGGGTGCTGCGATCTGGCGCAGGGCTTAGTGCAGGTCCCTGCTCATCTTTGGCCTCGACGACGGAGTCATCGCTGTCCGGACGCCCGTTACAGTCGCTCTTCGCGCCGAGGGAGCTCTTACTGCCGGCGGGCGCGGTGAGGTCGATATCGGTGGAACAGGCGTCGTCGGTGGCGGCGCGGTTGGGCTCGTTCGAGGAAGGCATCGATTTTGTGGCCACGGGAATCCCTCGCTGAATTTGCGATCCATGGAATGAGATGCACGAAGCCGAAGGTCGCCGATCCCACTCGACGAGAGCCGCGCGGGAAAAGGCAAAGCGGGAGACGGGGGGAATTGGTTTGTTATACTTGCAGAGGTCGTTGGGTGAGCGCGCCAATGCGTGCTGGTGCTCCCGAACGGCTCCTATCCGTGCTGGATCCCTCCGGCGGCCAGGTAGCTCAGTGGTAGAGCGCGGCCCTGAAAAGGCCGGCGTCGGCGGTTCGATCCCGTCCCTGGCCACCATCCTTCAATCCCCGGCCACTCAGCGGCGCCCGACTTCTCTCGTAAACCCTTTTCAGGTTACTGCTCCGGCCCTGTGGTCAAAGATGCACTGCGAAACGAACAGGGTGATCCGCGCGAGAGATTGAAGACGGCTCTCTCGAGCGCAAAAAAGAACGGGGCACGGGGAATTTCCCGGCCCCGCTTGCTAACAGGAGGATCAGAAGTAGTACTTCAGGGCCAGCTGGAAGAATCGAGGGTCGGGCGTGTAGTTCCCGAGGAACTGATTCCCGGTGATCTGCCCGCCGATGCTCGACGTTGACGTGTTGGATGGCGATCCCCAGGTTGGCGTGTTGAACAGATTGAAGACGTCAGCACGGAACTGCAGATACTGAGCCTCAAACGTGGGGAAGTTTTTGGTCAGAGTCATGTCGATCCGCTCGTAGCCCGGACCGGAAATCTGGGATCGCGGACTCCCCAGATAGGGCCGGATATTGGCGGCTCCGGTGATGGGCGCGGTGACGGCACCCGGCAAAGGCGGGTCGGCAAACGCGCAGGGGTTGTACCAGTTTGCGCGGTTCCGGACCTTGGCTGGGCAGGTAATGGTGGGGTTGCTGGCCGGCGGGCTTCCTCCGCCCTTGAAAGGATCGGAGACCACGGAGGGGAAGGCAGTGGCCCCCCACACCGTAGGCGTATTGGAGCTGACGGTGAACGGGAATCCTTTCTGCGTGCGGAAGAGCAGAGTCGAATCCCATCCGCCGGCAACGGTATCGACTACACCGCGCTTATTCGCGTATTTGCGTCCGACCCCGAAGGGGAGCTCATAGGTTCCGGCAAAGTGATAGCTTTGCCGTACGTCGAACGGCGAGTTCGCGTAGTCGAGTTTCAGGCCGAAGACGGGATACATGCGGTCGCCACCGTCGCCGTTGCTGGGCAGGGGCTCGCGGGCGTCGTCCAGGCTGTGGGCCCAGGTATAGTCCGTCAGGAAGCTGAGCCCGTTGGAGAAACGGCGCTGCAGTTTGGCCTGGAGGCTGTTGTAGTTGCCGACCGCGGCAAAGACCAGCTGGTGGATGTTGCCGTTGAAGGCGGGGTAGGGCTCCGAGGCGATGCCGTCCGGAGTGTCACCGGCCGGGACCAGCGCCGTCCATCCATCGGGCCAGACTACATCGGACAGATGCCGCGACTCGGCGCCGACGTAGGCGATGGTCGCGGTGGTGTTCTTTGCCACGGCGTACTCGACGCTCAGGTTCTGATTCATCGTGTAGGCCGTTTTCGGATTGTGATCCCAGCCGGTGAGAGTAGGAGCGGTGGGAGCCGAAGCGCCGGCGGCCGGTCCGGTGGCGAGCTGGATGGTATCGCTTGGGCAACTGGCCGGGCTGCATCCGGGGGCAAACCACTCCTGCTCGATATCGAACGGGTAGTTGGCGCCGAGGTTAACATAATTGCCTTCGTTCTCGAGCCCGGCGTAATACAGCCCGAAACCGGTGCGGACCACCATTTTGTCGGTCGGCGCGTAGGAGATACCGACACGGGGCGCGAAGTTAGCATGCTGTACGTTGAGCAGTCCACGGTTATCCGTGAACTGGACCGAGATATTGGAGGCGCTCAGCTCGCTCGTATAGTTGGAGCCGAGTGCGATCCCCTTTCTTGCGTTGGGAAATACATACACACCGCTGGCTCCGGGCCCGCTGATGGCGCTGGTGGGATAGAACTCGGCCTGGTCGTCGTTGCGTTCTACGGGCGCCGAGAAGAAGTCGTAACGCAGGCCGAGGTTGAGCGTGAGGCGGCGGTTCACCTTCCAGTCGTCCTGGATGTAGGCGCCGCGATACCAGTGGCCGTTGTCGGTGGGAGTCGGGGCGGAGACGAAGGTCAGCGACATCTGATCGGCAAAGAAATCAGCAAGGCCATAGCCGGATGGGTAGGGACTGCCCTGCCATGCGGTCAGGCCGCCGCCATAGTTATAGGCTCCTTTGCCGAAGGTTGGCTGATAGACGGAATAGCGCACGTTCTGGAAATCCACGCCGAATTTCAGCGAGTGATTTCCGAGAATTTTCGTCGTGTCATCGATAATTTGATAGACATTCTGTCCTTCCGGAGAAGGCTGGAAGAGGGGGGGTCCGATTTCGGGGAATTCATTGACCCAGATCTGCGGCAGGCCGCCATTCCCCAGGGCCGCTGAATACGGAGCCAGCCCGCCCAGCCCGTATTGAGAATCCAGATCGCCGTTGTTATAACTCTGCTCGAACCAGGCATAGGATCCCCAGTTATAAGAGAACCTGGCCTGGGTGATGAGGCGCGGCGAGAAGACGTGGTTCCAGCTCAGCACTCCGTTCTTCGCGTAGTTCTTGAAGGTGCCGTCGTTGTCGGTGGGACCGCCATCAAAGACCGGACCGAGCGGCGCGGCGACGAACCTGTCTTCATGCGCCCAGCTGACGCGCCCGAAGATCTGGTCCTGCGCGCTCAGGTTGTAGTCGACGCGGATGTCGAATTGATTGGTATTGTCGCGCGACGCGGCGCTCCATGCATAGTTGTTGTAGGTTTGACCGACCGGGCCGGTGTTGGGCGACGGATACGCCGCCTGAAAGAGCTTCAGCGCGATGGGATTGATTTCCGAGGCGCACATAACGTTCTGGGGATTGCCGCAGGCGCTGCCCAGATACTCGGTGTGACTGACACCGCCGTCGCTGTTCGGCTCGAAGACGATCCAGGGCTGAGACTGGCCGGTGAGTGCAGGCGTGAGCAACTCGGAGAAGTTGCCGGGCTGGCTTTTCATCAGGGCGGTGGGAACACTGGTGAGTGCGGGAAAATTCTCGAGGATGCGATTGCCTTCGTAGTCGCCAAAATAGAAGAGCTTGTTTCTGACGATCGGGCCACCGATGGTGGCGCCGAACTGATTCTGGTGGTAGGGCTCGACGGTAGTGGGGTGGGTAACGCCGGAGGCCCATTCCGTTGGCGTCGCTTCGCCCAGGTCATTGTTGCGAATGTATTCCCACACGTCGCCATGCAGTTCGTTGGTTCCGGACTTGATGGAGGCGTTGACCACGGCACCGGCGGAGTGGCCATACTGGGCGCTGGAGTCGGCCGTCTGCACATTGAACTCCTGGAGGGCATCCGGCGGCGGCTTGATGTTGTAGCTGGCGCCATTCAGGAAATCGATGGAGTTCGCGTTGTTATCGACGCCGTCGAGGATGAAATTGTTCTCGGGGGCGCGCTGCCCGTTGGCAATGAAATCGCCATTGCCTTGCCCGCGCGAGCCATTCGAGGAGTTGACGCCGGAGTCGAGCTGGGCGAGGAACACATAGTTGCGCTGATTGAGGGGAATGTTGTTGATCTGGCCCTGGGTCATCACCTGTTCGGCGGCAGCATCCTGGGTTTGCAGAAGAGGCGTGTCTCCGGCGTTGACGGCGACGGTCTCGGTTCGTGCACCGACCTTCAGCCTGACGTCGGCCTGCAAGCGCTCGCCGACCTGGAGTTCAAGACCGGATTTGGTCGTTGTGGCAAAGCCCTGCGCACCGACGGTCACTGCATAGTGCCCAATCTTGACCGGCTGGAAGATGTAAACGCCGCTTCCATCGGTTTGAGCCTGAAGGGTCAGGCTGGTATCCACATTGGTGAGGCGGACGGTCGCGTTTGGAACGGCGGCTCCCTGCGGGTCTGTTACAGTTCCGACGATGGCTCCCTGATCGAGCTGAGCCCGCAACATGGCGGGCGCGAGAACCAGGTACAGTGCCAACAGCAGCCACCACGTCGTTTGCCGGCGTCGT
>Ga0335072_10006643_pt1 | contig 16897 bp, 18 predicted proteins | sample Lox_Sample_21_FD_206725 | JGI IMG/M metagenome (GOLD analysis project Ga0335072, IMG submission 206725) | Soil microbial communities from Loxahatchee National Wildlife Refuge, Florida, United States - Lox_Sample_2.1 | ecosystem: Environmental > Terrestrial > Soil > Wetlands | place: USA...
TCGCAGCGGCCGACTGTCGCTGGCCGTCCACGCTGGACAGGGCATAGCCGGCCGGCGGACTAGCCATCCGTCCTCCAGCGCAGTCGGCGCGGACCAGGTCGATCACCCGCCTGGTCGCGGACATGCGGGCCGAGGACGAGCCGCCGAGTGAGGAAGACTCGGCGAACGACAAGACCGGCTCGGGCGAGCGGCGGTCCGAGATCGGGTTGCGCCGCGCGCTCGGCGCCACCAGGGGCCACATCAGAACCCAGTTTCTGGCCGAGGCGATCGCATTGTCCCCTGCTCGGCGGCGCGGCCGGCGTCATCGCCGGCGCCGCCGCCACCGCCCTGTACGCCCACGGCAAGAACTGGCCCACGGTGATCCCCGCCGAAGCCTGGGCCGGCGGTTTAGCCGCCGCGCTGCTCATCGGCGCACTCGCCGCGCTGCTCCCTGCCATCCGCGCCGCCCGCCTGTCCCCAACGCAAGCCCTCTGGAGCCTGTGACCGTGCACCACGGCCCCGAAGCGCAGTTACCCAGGGTCGAGGTGGGCCGGCCTGGGAAGGGAAGGCACCGTGGAGGTCACCCTGGGTGTATGACGTCATTCACTAAGCTGAGGGAAAGCGGCGAAGACAGGTCCTCTGGCCTGCGCATCTGCGGCGCGCTGACGAGGCCCACTCCGAAGGCCCGAGCAAACTGCGGACGGATAACCTGCTTCAAGTGCGCAGCGGGGGCCAGGTTCGGCCGCGCAGGTTCTGATCGCCAGCCGGGCGGCGGTGAAGACGACAAGAGGGCTCGCCATTGCGGGAATGGTCCGGCGGATCACCATGCCGGCGGTGACCCCGAGGGCGAGTGCGAACGCGGCGTAGGCGACGGGGACGACGCCGCGCTCGTCTGAAGGTCGCGAACGGGTCCTTGCGCGCGCGATCAAGCGGGGTTGTCAGGGACTGGCCGCAGGGACTCAGTTCACACGGAACTCACCTGCAGATCAACCGTATTGCTCAGCGTCACGGCTCAAGGTATTGCCGTGTGCGGGGTTCAGGCGCGTCCTGGTTCCAGCCCGGTCTCGGGTTGCCATGCGAAGCATGTGGAGGATCTGATGAGGAAGAACAGCGTTCGCAGCCGTTTCTGGGGTGAGTCGCTGCGGGCGGCTGGCGTGTCCTTGCTGGCATGGCCCGTGCTGACCCGGCCTCGTCGTCGTATGGACCACGAAAGAGGATGGTCTGGGAAAGGCGGCGGCCCGGGGCGGCTGTCGCTAGGCAAAGCTTGCGTAACGGGCTGCCTAGCCTGGATGAGCGCGGTGCTGATGGTATCGGCGCTCGTGTCCTGCAGCCACGCGGCGAGAACGGCAGGGGCGTCACCGTCGTCGGCAGGCGCCTCCAAGGGCGAGCGCATCAAGCTGCTGACCAAGGCCTTGATGTTGATGCAGCGAGAAGACGCGAAGGTTCACGAGGCACCCGGCCCTCAGGACGTGCTCGACTACGAGGTCGGTGATCTGTGGAAGCGGGGCATCGACGGCACCGGGACGACGGTCGCGGTGATCGAAGGGTGGAACAGCCCGATGCTCGCCTCGTTCGTGGCAAGCCGCGACAAGCCGCTCGGGCTGCCTAACCCGCAGATCACGACGATCTACCCGACGGGCAGGCACCGGCTGCCGGCGACCTGCCCGCGCAGCATGGTGAGGCTGGGCACCTTGGGGTCGTGCCAGACCTGGCAGGCCGAGGCGGCGCTCGATGTCATGTCGGTCCACATCATGGCTCCCTACGCCAAGATTCTGGTCGTGGTCGCGCCGCCCGACAGTGAGGTCACTGAGGATGCCGCGGGCAACGTGGCGCCGCCGGAGTTCATGCAGGCGGTGGAGTACGTGAGCGTGCACCACCTTGCCAGTGTGATCTCGATCAGCGACGGCACGGGTGAGAGCACCTACTCGGACGGGCCTGAAGAGATCCGGGCGCAGGACGCCGGTGAGCTGACGGCCGCGGCCAGCGGGATTCCCGTGCTGGCGGCTACCGGCGACTCCGGCGCGGCGCAGCACCTGGCCGTCGGCTCCCCGCTGCCAGCGCCTGGGGCGAAGAGCGGCAGCAGCGGTAAGCGCGGCCAAGCACCACATTCCCGGCCCGTCCAGGACTTGATCACGCACGTGCGCGCGACGGCTGCCTGGGATGACTCTCCGTGGGTCACGGCGGTCGGCGGCAGCATCCCGAACCTGAGCGCCACCGGCAAGCGCCTTGGCCCCGACCGGGTCTGGAACATGTTCCCGACCGGCGACCCGGACGCCGAGGGCGCTGGCTTCTCCGCCGTCTACACCAGGCCTGGCTATCAGGACGGCGTCGCGGGCATCACCAGGTCGAAATGGCGTTCGGTTCCGGACATCACGATGGACGCCTCAAGCGGAACCTCCCAGTCCGCCCCGCTGCTCGCCGGAGTGCTCGCGCTGGCCACCCAGCTCAACCACGGCAGGAACATTGGCCCGATCAACCCGGCGCTCTACCAGGTGCTCGGCCCGGCCGGGCTCAAAGACGGGATCGCCGACGTCGTGTCAGGCAACAACACCGTCACCATCAACGGCAGGACTTTCGTCCCCGGGTTCTCCGCGGCCAGGGGATTCGACGTGGCCAGTGGCTGGGGCACCATCAGGGCGAACACGTTCGCCCCCGCCCTGGCCGCCGCTACCCAGGCAGCCCGCCAGGACGCCGCCGTCCGCGCCGCGGCAGCAGCAGCGCTGACCAGGCTCGAGCACCAGGAGCAGCTCAGCACGTCCTCCGCCGGCCAGGGCGGCACCACGGTGCTGACGGCGCAGGGTTTCCTGCCCGGTCACCCGGTCACCCTGTACATCGATGGCCGCAAGATCGTGGTCTTGCACGCCGACGGGCGCGGCTCGGTCAGGTACCTCATCAAACCGTCCGCGCTCGGACTGCGGCCCGGCAGGCACGTGGCCGACCTGATCAGCATGCTGATCACGACCACGAACGCGTTCCACTCCCGGTGACCGCCAGCGTGCGCATGGCGCCGCGCTCGAAGCGGCCGGCCCTTGGCGACCTGAAGATGGGTACCGCCTGTTCCGGCGTGCAACGTCGGCGCAGTGGCTTCAGCCTCAGCCAGACCTGCATCGACCTGAACGCACCGACGGTCGGGCCCGCGGCAAGACCTGCCAGCCACTCTGCCTGGCCCGTGACAGCAGCCAAGCCTGCCGCAGCAAGCCCGAACCGAACTCAGCAGCACTGTTCCGCGGAGGTAGCCGCTCAGTCAGCTAAGGAGGCACCAGTCCAATGCGCAGCCACTTGATCGCGCCCGTCGTATCCGCTGGTACCGCGTCTGCGTTGCTCCTGGCGCTGGGCGCCGCCATGTCGCCGTCCCGGCCGGGTGCTGGCACACCCGCAACGCTTGCGGTCGCCGGAAGCCAGGCCGGTGCCCCCGCTGGGACCTGGGGGAGGCGGAAGAGGTCCCGGGTACTGCGGCGCTTAACACTGGTCATGCCGCCGAGGGCAGGTCGATATCGTGCGGGTCGGCGGGCAACTGCAGCGCGGGCGGGTCCTATCGCGCCAGTTCCGGTCATTATCAGGCGTTCGTCGCCGACGATTAGGTGCACGGCGACTGGCGCAGAGCGGACGAGGTGCCGGGCACCGCGGCGCTCAACACCGGCGGGAATGCCAGTCTCGGCTCGGTGTCGTGCTCGTCGGCGGGTCGCTGCGGCGCGGCGGGGCAGTACGTCGACGGCTCCGGGCGTACTGAGGTTTTTGTCGTCGACTAGGTGCACGGCAGGTGGGGCAGGGCGGAGGAAGTCCCTGGCACCGCCGCCCTCAACCAGGGCGGCAACGCTGTGGTGCAGTCACTGTCACGCGCATCAGCAAACCACTGCACGCCGCCGGGTACTACGCTCAGGGCCGCGCCAACCAGCAGACATTTGTCGTTAACAAGTATTAGCCGCTGCCCGCTGCCCGCGCGAAGGCAAGTCGCCAAGCCGGATGCGATCGCAGCGACCTGACCATCTGACCCCCGGCAGCGAACTACTGAAGGACCGCACCCCCATGCCGCCAACCCCCCAACGCTCCGGGCCGGGCCGGTACCTGACCGCCCTGGTATTGCTGCTCATCGTGATGTTCGCTGCAGTGCTGGGCAGCAACGTCTTCAAGCCGTCTGACTGGCACAAGAGCTTCCATGTTCAGCTCGGGCTGGACCTGTCCGGTGGCACGTCGGTCACGCTGCAGGCGATCACGCCGGGTGGCAAGCAGCCGACTTCCGGTGAGATGACGAAGGCCGTGCAGATCATGCAGGACCGGGTCCAGGCCACAGGCCTGACCGGTTCCACGGTCGGCTCCATCTCGGCGCGATGGACGAACGGGTCTGAGGCTCGGAGCAGCGATGGCCAGTGAGGGCGAACGACCAGGAAAGAACCGGAATGCTCCGACGCTGTGGATATTCGGCATTCAGCGCGCCCGGTGATGTTCTGCTATCGGGGCAGACTGACGGGAACACAGCCAGGCCGGTCATGAACCAGGCAAGGGGCGAGACCATGTCCGCATCGGAATCACCGCGATCGTCAACTGCCAACGTCTTCGCGGCCTGGGCCGCCAGGCTAGTGCACGCCCGCCGGCTCGTCCGCGCGCCCATCGGGCTATACCGGGCGCGCCTTGGGTTCCTGCTCGGATCCCGGTTCCTGATGCTCGAGCACACTGGCCGGAAATCCGGCGCCCGGCGTTATGTTGTCCTGGAAGTCATCGACCGTCCGCGGCCTGGCACCTACATGGTGCCCTCCGCGTTCGGCAATTGCGCCCAGTGGATCCGCAACGTCCGCGCTGACCCGCACGTCCGCGTCTACACGGGCGGACGCCGGGCAGCGCCAGCGGTCGCGCGGCTTCTCACCGCCGGGGAGGCCGCGGCGGTGCTCGCGAAATACGAGCACAAGCACCCGCGGGCATACAAGTCAATCGGATCGGTCCTCGAAGCGGCCACCGGCGCCCCCCTGAACAGCCTGCCGGTCATCGCTCTCGAACTCGCTGACGTCTCGGCAGGAAAGGCCGGACCCGAATGACGAGCCCGGCCGGCTGTACGGGGCAAGCCGGAGCGCGACCGTGCGGGACGCCAGCTGACAACTGTCCCGGCACCACTGACCTTGACAGGAGTGCCGCACCGGCGCCAGAAAGTCGCAAGTAGCGTGGGACAACCGCCAGCGTGAGATCAAAACGGCAGCCAGAGGAAGACCTGTCAGAGTCCAATATCGGGCTATCCCGCGCCGGCGGGCCGATGAATCCGGTGCTCTGCTCCGGCCTGGCGGTGAACGACAGCCGGCCAGCGCCAGCACCGGACCGAGCCGCTTGCCCAGCCCGCACACCTCAATGCTTACCTCGCCTGTGTCAGCGGCACTCCCGCGACCTCGATGAGTTCGAGGCCTCATTCGCCGCCAGCAGGCTCCAGGCGATCGCGCACAGCGCGGCGGCCCTGCCCGGCCGCGACGGCCCGCAAGGGCGCGGTTCAGCCCCTCTGGCGTCTGCGCGATGTGCTCCCTCTAGGTGCGGCCCGATGTCGGGGGCCTGGCTTGGCACCGGTGTCCGGCGAGGCGGCCCCACGTTGAGGCGGCTGCGATGGAGGCAGCCAGCAGCACGATGCTGCCCGCGACGTCGAGAACGTAGTGGTTTCCGGTAGCAAGCACGTCTGCTGTCATGAGCAACGGGAAAATCCACGACAACAGTGCCGGGCGTGGATGTCCGACCCGGAGCACCGACCAGACGGCGTACGCGCACCACAGCGACAATCCCACGTGCAGGCTGGGCATTGCCGAATAGTGGTTCTGGCCGTTCCCGATATCCCGCGAGACGTGACCCAGGATGTCGTACCTGGCGACGATGTCGATGACGCCCGGCAGGGCGAAGCGTGGCGGCGACTCCGGCACGGCCCAGTAGACCGGCAGGATGAGGGCCATCATCGCGACCAGCACCCGGCGGACCTTACGGTAGGCATCGGCGTGCCGGATGAACACCCACACCAGCACGCCGGCGATCGCCGCGTAGTACAGCCGGTAGAGGTACACGGCCAGATGGCTGAGAAGCAGATGCCCAGCCAGCCAATGGTTTGCGCTCCCCTCGATGTCGATGTGAATGGCGCGCTCGATGGACTGGACGGCCAGTGCATTGGCGGTGGCGGCCGTGATGTCTTTGCCGGCGGCGGACTGCAGGCGCGCGAAGAGAAAAATCCAGAGCAGCAGGCAGATCACCTCGGCGAGCGCGCGAGGTCGGCCGCCGGCATCCCGGGCAAGTGGGCGTGCACGGACCCGCGCGATCAGGCTCGACCAGCCGACGGCGGCCGCCGCGCACGCCCTGCCGGCTCTTGCTACTGGCCGTACGCGCAGACGCCTGCGATCGGGCGGCGGACTCATGCGGGCACCATATAGCCCGGTGCCAACCCTGGAGCATGGGCCGGGACCCGGCAATCGGCGTGGTGGCCCCGCAAGGTGAAGTGCCTCACCAGCCTGCGCCAGTCCATGATCATCGAGAAGCTCAGCTCTGGGTAGTGGAGCAGGAACTGGCGGCCAGAGGCCTGGCGCATGATGCCGTGTCTGGTACATACCTCCCGGGCTTCGCCGGCCAGCAACTCGTTCCGCAGGTAATTCAGACTGCGCCTGCGGATTAGCTGCCTGACGGGTATCGCCTAGTCAGAGCTGCCAGACTGCGCTCACCGGCAGTGCTCGGAACTTCGGACCGAAGGGCAGTGTGGCCGTGCCGGTATACAGCACGATGCCGACGATGAAGTCGTCGCCGAGTTTTTCGGCGAGCCGGCGCAGCCCGGCGAAGTCATCGGCCCTGACCGTCGATGCGGCCTTCACCTCGATGCCGATGACCTGGCGCCGCCTGTTCTCGAGCACGACGTCGACTTCGACCTTGCTGTGGTCGCGGTAATGGTAAAGGTCGGCGAGTTCAGCCGACCAGGTGAGCTGGCGGGCAAGCGGCCGGGAAATCCGCAAGTCCGATTCGAGGCTTCCAGCGGCTACCAGCTGGCCTGACCGTGCAGCCAGCAGGCCAAGGAGCGCCTTGAGCTGAGCAGTTCGCTCGATCTCGCCTAGCTGCCTTACCTGACGGTCGATGAGGTTCTGCACGTAGGCGTCGAAGAAGCGGCCCCGTCGGCGCGGGTCAGTGCGGGCGACAGCCTCAGGCAGGCCGCCGCGGATGATGCGGTCGGCACCGAAGTAATGGCTGGATCACGCACGCAGCAGGGTCAACCGTGATCAACGGATGCGCTTTCTGGCTCTAGCATCGGCTCCGCGCGCCTTCGAGCGTGGCCATGATGTCCGGCAAGGAGCTGGCGTGGTGTCTGACCGCAGCGGCTGCGGCCTGATCGAGCTGGCAGTCTTGGAGAGCCTTGCGGCTCTGTACCACTCGCTTCCGGGACTGGTGTCTTTCAGCTAGCGGAGCAAAACGGGGTGACCGGTTGCCGACAACGCGAGCCCGAGGAGGAAGAGCGCGATCAGGAGAATCGCCACGAGCAACCTCGTAACTCGGCTCGCATGCCGGTTTCGCTCATGAGGGTGTTGGTGCGGCTTGTTGCTCATCGTGTTCCCCTCATGCAGGCCGGCGACGGAAGTGCCGCGAAGTCCGCACACGAAGGGCGCGATCAGCCATACGGGACCAGTATGCGGTAAAGCCGGAGAGCTTGACTCTTGCTGGGCAGGGAGATCTCGAGCTGCTGACCTGGGAATGGCGTGTCTACCTGGGGCGCTTCCCAGGTCTTACCTGCGACCTTGACGGCGACGGCTCCCCGGACGTCGTAGGCCCGTTTGATGACTGCAGTCACCGAAGCCACGTCGGGAGCGGGTACGGCGACCGTGAATCCGTATGAGGCGGGACCTTTCGGCTGGCCTGGTGGGGGCGATGACAGGTTCATCGAGACTGAGGAGACCGCTGCGGAGGTGATCGTCACCGGCGTGCCGAGGCTGCGGTAGCACGTTCCGGGGTACGGCGCCGAGAGCGCGACGTAACCGGCCGGGCACTTGCCCGGTGCCGCGGCGGGTCGGCTGCGCATGACTTGCAGCATGATCGGTGATCCTAGATGGCGTGACGGCGGCAGGGTCGGAGTCGATTCGGGCCCGAGCGGAGTTATGTGGCTTGTGCAGCTGGCAAGAGTGAGCATGAGGCCCGCGGCGGCCAGCACGCTGGCCAAGGCGGACGGCCGGCGCGGCGGGGCCTGGAACGGCATGTCCTGGGTCCTCCTAAGCGGCCATCGTGTGCGGGTCCGGCGGCGGCGCGGGCGTAGCTTTCCGGGCGCGGGCGGCATCGGGGGCGACCAGTGCGACGGCCGCCGTCAGGATGAGCAGCTCGACCAGGCTCACGGTGATCAGGTGCGGGTCCTGCAGGTAGTCGCCGATCGAGAAGATCCGATAGGCCCCGGCGTCGGCGGCGAGCAGGGCCAGGGTCAGCGACCACACGCCCGAGGTCTCGGTCTGGCGTGACCGGGCCGCGAGTGCGTGCGCCACGCAAGCCAGGGCGACCAGCATGCAGTACAGCCCGGAAAAGTCCGGCAGCCAGGCGGAGTTCCCGGTCGCCTGGACCGCCAGCAGCGGCACGGCCACCAGGAGGTATTTAGCGGGCAGCGCCAGCAGCCAGGGCCGGGCCGGGGCCGGCGGGGCGTTCCGGTGGAACGCGGTCATGGCGAGGACCGGGGCAAGATTCAGCAGGATCCAGAAGCCCCACGGCCCGACGTAGGGCGCCGGCAAGCGGCCGGTGAACTGGCCCACCAGCAGTTGGCCCAGGTCGGGGATGATGGCCAGTGCTGCGATGACCTGGGCTGTCCGGTAATACCTGAGGGCCAGCGTCACTAGGGCCACGATCCAGGCGTAGGCGACCAGGTACCAAACTGCGGGCGGCCAGGGGCCGCCAGGCGTTGCGGCCACGATGCTCGCAGGGGCCGCGGGGAGCCAGCCGAACAGATGGCGGCTCCAGGTTGTCTGCACGAGTATGTTAAGGCCGCGTGTCGCCTGGACCAGCGTCACGGCGAGCACCGCGCGCCGTATGGCCTGTCCCCATGCGTACCTGCGCGGGGCGCCCGGGCCGGTCAGGCACAGCCGGGCGGCCAGGCTGGCTACGCTGGCAACCTCCGCCCAGCTGGGCCCGGCAGCCTTGCTGATGTACTCGTCTGCCTCCTTATCACCGGTGAGCCAGCTGTCTAGGAAGGCTGCGACCATGTCTTCTTCCCACTGCTGCCGGTACCAGCCGGGCAGCAGCCGTAGCACCCGCCGGTAGCGCCGCTCCAGGTGGCTGCTCATCCGGCTGCCTCCGTACCTGCCAGGCCCAGTCTCGCCCGCACCACCCGGGCGGTGGCGGCGCGAAGCTCGGCTTCCTCAGCCAGCGCGCGCCGCCCGTCCCTGGTCAGTCGGTAATAGCGGCGCAGCCGGCCGTCGCGCGCCTCCTCGCGGTCAGGCTCGATCAGCCCCTCAGCAGTGAGCCGCTCCAGCACCCCGTACAGGCTGCCGATCTTCAGCTTGACCCGGCCGCCCGACAGCTCGGCAACCTCACCCACGATGCCGTATCCATGCCGCGGGCCATCGGCCAGCGCGGTGAGCACGAAGAAGGCCTGCCCCGTCATCGGCGTACTAGCCATGACAGCAATATATTGGAAGGCAAGATATTCGTCCAGACAGCTTAACGTGGTAAGGCAGGCAATACACCAGCGATGCCAGCGCCGCCCGAGGTACCGCTGCGAGGAAAGTGGACTCGCGGTGCCGTGACAAGCCTTAAGCGGACTCAGAACAGAAGTTGTCGACCGTTATCCGCCACGCTGATCAGCTAGCGCAGAACGCTGACCCGAGAGTGAAACGGCAACCTGCGGGTGCGCTGAGGCGGGAGCTCCTCGGCGTCAGTCGTAGCAATATCTACGACATGCGGGCTTAGGGAAACAAGGTCCCTGTCCCAGTTCCGGCGCGGCCGCTGGCATCAGCGGATCGCCGCGACGTTGTTCCACCAGGGCGTACCGGTGACCGCGAGCATGGCCGGCGCGGCCGGCCGCGCTGCCGTGGCCGGGATGGCGCTGTCGCCGGTCGGCCGTCGAGACCGGGCTGCGGCAACTCGGCCGGCCGACCGGCGAGCTGGAGCCGCTGCGCCGCCAGCTGGACATGATCTCCCGCCACCAGGGCGGCTGCCGGGCACTGCGCGCTACCCAGTTCGGCGTGGGCGCGGTGACCTCGGTGGCGATCTGGGCCGAGCTGGGCGACGTGCGCCGGTTCGTGAGCTCCAGCGACGTGGTCCGCCACGCCGGCCTGGACATCACCGTGCATTCCTCCGACACCAGGCGCTCGGCCGGGCACCTGTTCCGGCAGGGACCGCAGCTGCTGCGCGGGGCGCTGTATGAATCGGCCAAGCGCGCCGCGCGCCCGTCGGCGCCGGACTACGCCTGCTACACCGCCACCCGGGACCGGCGCACCGCCGGGCTGGCCACCGTGTCGGTTGCGCGCAAGCTGGCCCGCTGCTGCGGCCGCGTCGCAGCCCTCGACTTCGAATCGCCGCCAGGCTTTCCTTAACCCCTTGGGCTGCCTAGCGTGCGACAACGAAGCGTCCGGCCGGCCAATGATGCCCTTCTGAGGGACTGCAGTTCCAGGGCTTCCGACCCGCGACTTTGCGCGGCCTTGGCCGACCGCAGCGGCTCGGCCGTGCAGCTCCTCTCGTTAGCTGCGCCATGACCTTGCCGGGCACAATCCGGGCGTTGAAAGTTGCTGATGGGTTACGCGTGGTTCCGCGTTAGCCGGGCTCGCGAACGGCTCGCATGATGACGGCACCGACCCTTGAGTCGCCAGCCAGCCACGTCTGATCCGTGCCGGGCACGCTGGCCAGCGCGTTGCCAAAGACCGGGTACCCACGGACCGTGCCCGGGCCTACGGTGAGCCAGGCGGACCCGGTCCACAGGCTGTTTGCGCCGACCCACAACCCGTGCCGCCCGTACGCTGCTAGCGGGCCGGGTTCGGCTCCGGCGCTGCTCAAGTGGCTCCAGCGGGCGCCGTTCCAGTGCAGGACGGAGTTCGGGTCGGTGATCCAGACGTTCTTGGCGGACTCAGCAAGAACAGCTGCCGTATAGCTGTCGCGATGGGGCAGGCGAACTGCATGCCAGGCACCGTCCCGCCATCGATAGGCGGTCACTGGACCCGCCACGTCGTGGCCGGCGTCGCTGACGCCCACTGCCCAGACATTTTCCCGTGAGCTGCTGCCGAGCTGGGCGAAGGCGAAGCCCAAAGGCAACCTGGTCAGCTTCCATGTGGTGCCGTTCCAGTGATAGACGGCCGCCGGGGGCCCGTCGACCGAATCGTCCAGGCCGATAAACGCGTCGGTGGGGCTGACAACGGTTTCGCTGGACAGCGTGTCCGTGCCGATGTCCGGCTCGGGCTCCCGCGTCCAGCGATGGCCGTCCCACTGCAGCGCCTCGGCCACCCCGGTTTTCTCGATGAAGCCGAAGATCCAGACGTCGTCAGGTGACGAGGACACCACCCCGTACGCATAGTAGCCGCGCACCGGCATAGCTGACTTGTGCCAGCTGCGGCCATTCCAGCGCAGCAGGAAGAAGGAATCGTAGTGGTACGTGGCAATGGCCCAGGCATCGTCGCGGCCAGGTGCAGTGACGCTCTGCACCGAACCGTTCGGCGGCCCGGCATAAGACAGTTTCCAGCCAACGCTGTATGGACTGGACGACGCGTGAGCCGCTGGCCCGACAGTTCCGAGCCCGAGAGCAACTGCACAGGCCATTCCGACAAGGCCGACAACCGCATGCCTGACGCTCATTTTTTGCCGTTCCCGTAACCGCTCGGCCCAGGCGGCATAAAGCTTGAGCCCACTTACGTATATCGTTTAAATAGGTCTTTGTCTAGCCTTGATCTTTCGTTATCTTGAGTCGCTGTCTTGATCCGTGGCGATGCCGCTGTTTTCAGCGACGCGCCGTGGCCGAGAGCCACGGCAACCGCCGCGACCTCGTCTCTGGCGGGTTTGCGTGTCCAGAACAGCGCGTGGCCGCTGCCTTCGGGAACATGCTGGCTGGTGATCCCCAGGTCGGCCTGGCTGATCCAGATCCAGCGCTGTCTGGCCATGGCGTGATCCCGAAAGCACGCGCAGATCCCAAATCATGTCCTATTCCATTAGCTCAGGGACGTTCTTAGATAATCTGCTCAGCGTGAAGGGCCGTCAGCCTTCGCACGGCAAGTGCGAGTCAGCGTGCAGCTGCTGGGATCCGCGACAGTGAACACGATCATCGTCTCCGGCGCTGTGGCGCTGGTCACCGCGCTGCTGGGAACGCCGCTATTCATCAGGCTCATGCGGCGGCTCGGCTACGGCCAGCCCATCCGGGTCGAGGGCCTCAAGTCACACGAGAGCAAGCGAGGCACGCCGACGATGGGCGGCGCGGTCTTCGTCGCCGCCTCTCTGATCGGGTATGTGGCCGGGCACGCCCTGACCCGCACTGGGGTGACCGCGTCGGGCCTGCTGGTGCTGATGATGATGACCGGCCTTGCCCTGGTCGGGTTCATCGACGATTTCCTGAAGATCTTCCGGCAGACTAGCCTAGGGCTGCGCAGCCGGGCGAAAGTGGCAGGCCAAGTGGTCGTCGCGGCTGTATTCGGGCTGGAAGTACTGCAGCATGCTGACAGCTTCGACCTGACCCCAGCCGACGCGCGGCTGTCGTTCCTGCGGGATTTCGGCCCGGTCCTCGGCACGCTGCCGTTCGTGATCTGGGTCGTCATCATGACGGTCGGCGCGTCCAATGCGGTGAACCTCGCCGACGGCCTCGACGGTCTGGCCACCGGATCGACGATCGTGGTGCTGGCCGCCTATGTGCTGATCGGGACCTGGCAGAACCGCAATGAGTGCACCAGCTTTCTGTCCCAGCGGTGCTACCAGGTGCGCGACCCGCTAGACATGGCGGTCGTCGCGGCCTCGGTGCTGGGCGCTTGTATCGGGTACTTGTGGTGGAATGCGCCACCCGCCAAGATCATCATGGGCGATACGGGGTCGCTGGCTCTCGGCGGCGTGCTGGCGGGGCTGGCGATCTGCACCAAGACCGAGCTGCTGCTTGGGATACTCGGCGGCCTGTTTGTGATCATCACGATGTCGGACGTGATCCAGATCGGCGTCTTCAAGGTGACCAGGATCAGAACCGGCACGGGGAAGCGAGTGTTCAAGATGGCGCCGCTGCAATATCACTTCGAGCTGAGCGGCTGGACGGATACGACGATCGTGATCAGGTTCTGGCTGATCTCTGGACTGTGCGTGGCGGTGGGCCTCGCCATCTTCTACGCGGCCTGGGTGCAGACCTGACGCCGTCAGCGCCCCGCGGCGGCCTCGCCGCGGGCCGGGTCATCCGGAGCGCTGACGCCCGCGCTGCGGCTTGTCTGCGGTGCCGGACTGGGCGGCTTGTCCGGCTGCGACGGCCGGCCCCCGACGAAGTCCTCCCAGTCTGCCTGCACCGGTTTCCAGCGGCGGTCGAAGGCTGCGGCCCGGCGGGTGGCGTGCTCCAGCTGCTTGCCCCGGTAGAGGCGCCGAGCCCAGATTGAGTTCGGCCGGGCCAGCCGCACAGCGCCGATGAACCCGACCGGCGGCAGGAACAGGCCGAACAGCCCCGACCGGTACTTGCCCTTGAGGACGCAGACCAGCGCCATGCAGCCGTCGATGACCAGGACGCCCGTCGCGCTGATCCGTAGCGAGAACTCGGCGCTGTCGACGTTCGCCACGCGCACCGGGCTGAACCCGACCAGGGCTAGCCCCAGGCAGGCCGCGACCAGGCTGACTGCCTCGACTGAGAGCTGACCCTCGCCGCTCCAGTAGACATCCTGCAGGTGCAAGATCAGCGCAAACTCGTCCAGCACTAGCGACGTCCCTATCCCGACCGCGGTCGCGGAAAACGAGAGCCAGCCCATCGTGCCGGGCCCGCCGACCGCCGTGAACGCGCCGACAATCAGCAGGATGATGCCGGGCACGGAGTGGTGAACATGCGTCCCGCCGGCCGTGACATTGCGGAACGGGCCGCGCCCGTCGCGGATCAGCCGGGTGATAGCCCGCGTCGACACGAACGTGAGCACGAAGGAAACGAAGCACAGCATCAGCGGCAGCTTGCCGGCCGCGATCACGTCGCGGTGCCACCACGAGAGCATGACGACCACCCTAGGTTCCCTTGGCACGCGCGGGCGACGGGCGATTTCGTCGATAAAGATCAGGACCGCGAAAGTCCAGTGCTTCGACGGCCGCGGTCAGCCGGTCAACTCTGCGTTCACGCTCGGTCGGTGCCTTAGCCGCCCGGGCCGCCACTACCGACATCATCGATGCGTGCGCGATCGAGGGAGCGGTGCGCCGCGGGACCTAGTTGTGACCTCTGACCCGGGCGACCTGCGGCTGATCGCCTCCGCTGCCGGCCACCGGATTGAGATTGACCACCCCCTGACGTTCTGAGCGCGACCCTGCCTGGCACCAGCGGCCACGCATCAGCCCTCCAGAACCGCCGGGAGCGGACACAGAGCCGATGCGAATTTGAGGGGCTCGCTCGCTATCCAGCCGGCATGCCGATCAGAAGATCGCAGTTAAGACAAGGCCGCGGACTGCGTGTCAGCGCTCAGGGCTATGCGATGCGGGAAGCGGTGCACCTCTTGCGGCCAGCCGACCGCGACCGCGATCCGGCCGGCCCAATACCGTGCCGCCGTGTCGTCGGGCACATCGACGACCGCGAAGCCGCCGAGGTGCTCCTTGGTCTCGGTGAACGGCCCGTCGGTGAAGACCGGCGAGCCGCTGCCCGGGTCGACGCTGCACACGACGGTCGAGGCGTCCAGGCCGCCGTCGCTGAAGACGAAGACACCGGCGTCCGTCATCTCCTCGATCAGGGCCCGGGCGGACGTGCCCCTCTCGCGCAGCTCTTCCAGCGTGAGGTCGGGCACCCACTCGTCGTTGAAGGCGATCAGGTACAGCGCCATCTCAAGCTCCTCTGCTCACGGGCAGCCCGGACGGCTGCCGCTCACCTTCTCCACGAACGCACTCTGCCGATTCGACACCCGGCCACGATCGTCTCCGCGCCTTTCCGCATCGAAGTAGGTCGAACCCTTCGGGAACTTCGCCTTCCCTCCGCAGAGCGGGGGGCCAAGCAGATCTGGCCAAGCAGTCGCCAGCAGTGGCCCGAAGGGTCGTTGGTCCTTGCCAATGTGGGAGTTTCGGCTCTGCGATGGCTTCACGTGCTGGAGCGACACTCTCAGTATGTCGATGAGCTTCCAGCATCCCAGCCACGCTGGCCGTCTCAGCCGGGCCGGCAGAGCCGCAGACGAGCGTGAAGTGACGCCCGAGCCGGCGGCGGTGCACCGGCCACCGCTCCGGTATTCGCAGCGAGCCTGCTGCTGTCCCGCGCTACCCAGCGTCATCGCGGTCATTCCGTCGGTCGATGGTCACCGTGCGCCGGTGGAGTTGCTGCTGTGCGGCCATCACTACAGGCAGTCGAGGCAGGCGCTGGCAGCCATTGGCGCAACGCTGCTGGACCTCAAGGGTCATGCTCTGATGTCGGAGACGTGGCCTGAACCTGGCTGTTAGCCGACCGCAGCTAACAGTGGCTCGGGACGTAAGACCCACCGTCTCGTAGCGAACGGCCCTGTCGCTGTTCTTGCTGGTCGGGCACGCTAACGGTGGATAGGGCTGCTGTGACAACCGCCCGGGAAGAGAGACTCAGATGCCAGGCATTGTGGTAGGCATTGACGGATCGCATAATGCCAGTCACGCCCTTGACTGGGCAATGGCCGAAGCCGCGATACGCAAGACGCAACTGACCGTCATTACGGTCCTGTCGGAGCCAGCCCACTACTGGACGGGCCGCCCCGTGCCCTTCGCCGACGACTCCGCACGGATCGCAGAGATCCGCAAGTCGGCCGAAGACGCGGTCGAGGCGACCGCGGCAAAGCTCGGACCCGGCAAGCCAGAGGCGGTCACCGTCACAGCGGTGGCTGGCTTTCCCGCGCAGACTCTCGTCAATGCGTCGCGGGACAGCGACCTGCTCGTCGTCGGCACCCGAGGTGGCGGCGCATTCGGCTCGCTCATCCTCGGCTCAGTCAGCAACCAGGTAGTTCACCACGCGAGCTGCCCGGTCGTGGTCGTGCCCGCAGGCAAGTAACCAAACCGGTCGTGCCGTGCGCGTGCACGGGCCGACAGGCCCGAGCCCGCACGGGGAGAGAGAGTAACCGTGACCACCCGAATTGGCATCAACGGCTTCGGCCGCATCGGGCGTGCCTTCGTCCGCCGCTGTCTTGAGAGCAGCGATCTGGAAGTCGTCGCCGTCAACGACATCACCGACTCGCGAACGCTGGCTCACTTGCTGGAGTTCGACTCCACGTACGGCAGGCTTGCCGCCAAGGTCGAGCACTCAGCCGACGCCATAGTCATCAACGGCCAGCCAATCGCCGCGCTCAGTGTTAAAGAACCGGCCGCGATCGGCTGGGGCGACCTGGGTGCCGACATCGTCATCGAATCGACTGGCAAGTTCCGGAGCCGCGACGATGCCGCGCTGCACCTCAAGGGCGGCGCGCGCAAGGTGCTCATCTCGGCTCCGGGCAAGAACGCTGACCTGACCGTAGTGATCGGCGTGAACAACGCAGAGTACGACGCCGGACGGCACGATGTGATCTCTTGTGCCTCGTGCACGACCAACTGCGTCGCGCCGATGGCGAAGGTACTCAACGACGCTTTCGGCCTCGACAAGGCCCTGATGACGACAGTGCACGCCTACACCGGCGACCAGATGCTGCTGGACGGCCCGCATAAGGACCTGCGCCGGGCGCGCAGTGCGGCGCTGAGCATTGTCCCCACCACTACCGGAGCGGCGCGAACCACCGGGGTAGTGATACCGGAACTGGCCGGGAGGCTCGACGGCGTGGCCGTCCGGGTGCCGGTCGAGGATGGCTCCCTCACTGATCTCACCGCTGTTGTCGGCCGAGAC
>Ga0335072_10006644_pt1 | contig 16897 bp, 11 predicted proteins | sample Lox_Sample_21_FD_206725 | JGI IMG/M metagenome (GOLD analysis project Ga0335072, IMG submission 206725) | Soil microbial communities from Loxahatchee National Wildlife Refuge, Florida, United States - Lox_Sample_2.1 | ecosystem: Environmental > Terrestrial > Soil > Wetlands | place: USA...
ATACTGCTCAAACGCCAGCAGAAGACCTTCTTCCAGATTTCGGCGGCAGGCCACGAGGCGCTGCAGGTAGCTGCTGCACTGGCGCTCAAGCCGGGCTACGACTGGTTCTTCCCCTACTATCGCGACCGTGCCCTCTGCCTCGCACTGGGTGTTACGCCGGATGAAATGATGCTGCAGGCTGTGGGCGCAGCCGCCGATCCCGCCAGCGGCGGGCGCCAGATGCCCACCCACTGGAGCAGCCGCGCGCTGCACATCGTCAGCACCTCGTCCTCCACGGCTACCCAGCTGCTTCATGCCGTGGGCTGCGCTGAGGCCGGCCGCTACTTCAGCCGTCATCCAGAGGCCGCCGACCGCGTCGACGGTGATTACCGCGCCTTCCACCGCGTCGAATTTCACGGTGACGAGGTGGCGCTGGCTTGCGTAGGCGAAGGCTCCACGTCGCAAGGTGAATTCTGGGAGGCGATGAACACCGCTTCCAACCAGAAGCTGCCGGTGATTTTTTTGGTCGAAGACAACGGCTACGCCATCAGCGTTCCGGTTGAAGTGAACACGCCGGGTGGCAATATCTCGCGCCTCGTCGCCAATTTTCCCAACTTCTATTTTGCTGAGGTCGACGGCACGGATCCGGTCGCCAGTCTTGCGGCTCTCCGCTCTGCCGCTGCACACTGCCGCGCGGGTCTGGGGCCCGCCTTTGTGCACGGGCACTGCGTGCGGCTTTATTCGCACTCGCTCTCTGACGACGACAAGAATTATCGCAGCGCCGCCGAGCGTGAAAGCGATGCAATGCGCGATCCCATTGCGCAATTGCGCGCGCGCCTGCTCCATGACGGCATCCTGAGCGGCCCCGAGCTCAACGCGACGGAGCAGGAGCTTGATCGGGAAGCAGCCGCTGCAGCCCAGCGCGCGCTGGAAGCGCCGCTTCCAGCCATTGAAAGCATTCCTCACTTCGTTTACTCACCTGACCTCGATCCCTCCAAAGCCTCCTTCGCTACCGAGCAGGTCCAATCCACGGAAGAAACCAACGGTCAGAAAGCGCAGGCGCTGCGCACCATGGCCGATCTGATCAACATCTGCCTGCACGACGAGATGCGCCGCGACCCGCGCATCGTGGTCTACGGCGAAGATGTGGCCGACGCCAGCCGTGAGCAGGCGCTGGCTGAGGCGAAAGGCAAGGGTGGAGTCTTCAAGCTCACCGCCGGTCTGCAAACCCAATTTGGCTCCGAGCGGGTCTTCAACTCCGTGCTGGCTGAGGCAAACATCGTAGGCCGCGCCGTCGGCTACGCCGTGCGCGGTATGAAGCCGGTGGTCGAGATTCAGTTCTTCGACTACATCTGGCCCGCCATGCACCAGATTCGCAATGAGCTCTCGGTGATGCGCTGGCGCTCGAACGGCGCCTGGGGGGCGCCTGTCGTCCTGCGCGTTCCCATCGGCGGTTACCTTACCGGCGGTTCCATCTACCACTCCCAGTCGGGCGAGAGCATGTTCACGCACATTCCCGGCCTGCGTGTCGTCATGCCGTCCAATGCGCTTGATGCCAACGGCCTGCTGCGCACCGCCATTCGCTCCGACGATCCAGTGCTGTTTCTCGAGCACAAGCGCCTCTATCGCGAGCCATACGGACGAGCAGCCTATCCGGGGCCGGACTTCGCGATCCCATTCGGCAAGGCAAAGATCGTGCGCCCTGGCGCGCACATCACCCTGGTTACCTATGGCGCTCTTGTGCCGCGCGCGCTGCAGGCCGCGCACCACGCCGAGCGCAGGCATGGCATCGATGTCGAGATCATTGATCTGCGCACACTCAGTCCCTATGACTGGGAGTCCATCGCCAGCTCGGTGCGCAAAACCAGTCGCGTCATTGTCGCCCATGAAGACATGTTGAGCTGGGGCTACGGCGCTGAGATTGCGGCGCGCATTGCCGACGAGCTCTTTGGCGATCTCGATGCACCCGTTAAGCGCATCGGCGCCATGGATACCTTTGTGGCTTACCAGCCGATTCTCGAAGACGCCATCCTGCCGCAGCCCGACGATATTCTCGAAGCGATCGTCAAGCTCAAAGCCTATTAGCCGTCATTCGGCTTCTTCCGCCGGCGCTATCTCTTCGCGCGGGGGAATGATGCCCATCTGTTCGTAGATGGGCCGCACCGTGCGTCGCAATGCGGGCAATTGCGCAAAGAACCATCCTGCGCCCAGCATCACCACAATGCCATTGACAATCACCGTCCACGGCGCGCCGACAGCGCTGGCCATGGAGCCTGCGAGCAAGCTGCCGAAGGGCGCCATGCCCACGAAAGCCATTGTGTAGTAGCTCATCACGCGGCCACGCATCTCCTCGGTCGATAGTGTCTGGATGATGGTGTTACTGGCCGCAAGGCCCTGCATCATGCCCATACCGGCAATGAGCACCATCACCATCGAGGGCCAGAAGCTGCGAGAGAGACCGAAGCCGATGAGCCCCAGCCCGAACACCGAGGCTGCAATCGGAATCATGCGGATGAGCCCGCGGACGCTCTTGCGCGCGGCCAGGGAGAGTGCGGAGATAAGAGCGCCTACGCCCATGGAGCCCATCAGAAAGCCCAGCGTGTGCGGTCCGCCGTGCAGCACCTTGGCCGCAAAGATCGGCATGAGCACCACGAAAGGCATGCCCATCAAGCTGACAACGGCAAACAGCAGCAGGATGGTGCGGATGGCGTGGAACTCGGAGACGTAGCTCCAGCCTTCCTTCAACTCCTGGAAAGTGGACGTAGTCTTTCGGCGCGCCGGCGGACCCTCGATCCGCATGGCCAACAGGGAAGCAATGACTGCGATATAGCTGATGCCGTCGATCAGGAAGCACCACGCCTCGCTGCTGGCCGCAATCACCATCCCGGCCAGTGACGGGCCAACGAGCCGCGCCATGTTCACCATCGACGAGTTGATGGCGATTGCGTTCGAGAGATCGGCGCGGTCGCCCACCATCTGCACCATGAACGCCTGCCGGCCCGGCATGTCGAAGGCGTTCACGGCGCCCTGCATCACGCTGAGCCCAAGAAGCCACGGAATGTTAATGCGGCCGGAAAACGTGAGCGCGGCCAGCGCCAGCGACTGCCCCATCGAGAGCGCCTGCGTCCACACCAGCACCTGGCGGCGATCGAGCCGGTCGACCCAGACACCGGCAAAAGGCGCGAGCAGAAACGTGGGAATCTGGCCCGCGAAACTCACCGTGCCCAGGAGCAATGCCGAGCCCGTAAGCCGATAAACGAGCCATGCCGTGGCAATGCGCGTCATCCAGGTGCCGATGAGCGAGATGCTCTGGCCGCCAAAGAACAGTCTGAAGTTGCGATGTCGCAGCGCGCGCCACGCATGCGACATGCTCGCAAGCCCGCGCGGCTTCTCCGTGAGAGAATTCGGCGTGCCTCCACGGGTTGTCTGGTCGCCTGCGCTCACGGGTATTCTTCGTGCTTGCTTTTCCTTGTTAGATGCGTGTGAGCATCATTTCAATCTTATTTTTCGGGGCGTAAGGATCGAATGCCCCATAGAGGGACACGGCTGAATCGCGCCGAAAATCTGGGAAATAGGTGCAGGCTTTCCAGTTTGTCAAAAGACCTAATCCGCAATCGCGTGATCGGTGGGAATGTCCACGCCGCTCCACGCTTTTTTCGCAGTCCACGGTAGCGGCGCTGCACTCCAGAATTCATCGCTCGCATCCAATCCCAGCGGCAGCCAGGCGGCCGAGCACAGATACAGGCTTCCCGTCGAGATGTACGGCTCGCCCATCGAAGGCTGATGGCCCGCGAATCCAATCGTGAGCCAGCCTTTGTCGTCGAACACGCCCGGCGCTGCGATCATGCGCTTCATCACGGCAGTCATCGCGGCGCGCACCTGCGCCGGCGCAACGCCTTCGGGCAGGTCGCGGCGCCAGCTCATCTCGGCCAGGTGTTGCAGCGCGCCAAACCTGTAAGTCAGCGAGCGGCCGATGGGCGGAAACGTGCCCTCGGGGCTGATCAGCCGCTCCTGAATGGCCGCGTAACGCCGCGCCCGCGTGGTGACGGCACTGTTCAGGAAAGCCCAGCGATGGGTGACCGTGCTCGCGGCGTCGAGCACGGTGAGCATCATGGGCTGAATCACGAAGCTGTTGTAGTAGTCCCAGTGGAAGTTGGGCCCGTCGCCGTAGACTCCGTCGCCCTTGTACCACTCCTGGTGCTGGCGCAGCGCGTAGTCGATGCGCATGGTGTCCCACGGCTGGCCGAATTTGCAGAAGCATGCTTCGATCATGGCCGAAAACAGCAGCCAGTTGTTGAAGCCGGGCTGGATCTTGCGCGTCTCTACAAGCGCGTTCACCAGATTTTCTTTTGTCGCTGCGTCGAGCTTCTCCCAGAGCTCCGTGGGAGAGCGCACAATGGCCAGCGCGAGAAATGCCGCGTCCACCACCGACTGCTGATTGCTGCCGAAGTTCAGAGCATCGGGAGATTTGGGATCGGTGCCGTAACGGATCGCCAGCCGCGCCCATTCCCGGTAGCGGCTGCGCAGCTTTTCCTCTTCAGGATCGTTGCCGGGCTCGGCCTCAAGCCATGGCGCAAGCCCTGAGAGCAGCCGGCCCACAGCTTCAAGGTGCGTGGATTGCCCGCGCTCCTGCTCATGCCCCTTCACTGATTCAACCGGCATGGTCGCGCGCAGCTTTTGCTGGCTGATGGCCTCCAGCACCGGTTGCGAGACGCGCTCGACGATCTCAATCCACGCGGCTCGATCCTCTTTGCCGGTCTTTTCCTGGTCCTGGTCGAGCGTGGCGGCGGCGCTCGCCGCCGACCCTGCCATGAGCGGCGCCGTCGCCAGCATCGCGCTCTTCAAGAAACTGCGCCGCGTTGCCGTGCTCGTTTCTGCCTTGTTCATCGAGGTCATTTCCTTCGGCTCTCCCTGTGGAGTGGTTGGTATATTTCGAACTCGCAATTATAGCGTCCGGTGCGTTGCGCCTGCGGGTTCCTTGCCAACCCGGCGCACAAATTTTCCACGCGCTGCTCCTGTAAAGTTGAGTAGGGCGCCTGCAATTCCGCGCGCCAAAGAACCCTTCCAGGTGGCTGCAATCACCAATCCGGTCGCGCTTGCCGAACTGCTGCACTCGGTCTTCGGTTTTGCAGGCTTTCGCTCGAATCAGGAACAAGTGTGCGGCGCTGCCGTCAACGGCCGCGACCTGCTGCTGGTGATGCCTACCGGTGCAGGGAAGAGCCTGTGCTACCAGTTGCCCGCCATTGCGCGCGGCGGCACGGCGCTGGTCATCTCGCCGCTCATCGCGCTCATGGAAGACCAGGCTGCCAAGCTGGCTTCGCTCGGCCTGCGCGTGGCGCGCATTCACTCCGGCCTCGACCGTGCCCAATCGCGTCAGGCGTGCGCCGATTACCTGGCGGGCGCGCTGCAATTTCTGTTCATCGCGCCGGAGCGGCTGCGCGTGCCGGGGTTCCCCGAGATGCTGGCCAAAAAGCAGCTCGCGCTCATCGCCATCGATGAGGCGCACTGCATCTCGCAGTGGGGCCACGATTTTCGGCCAGACTATCGCATGCTCGGCCAGCATCTGCCCGCGCTGCGGGGTACAGAGAAGCCCGCGCCCGTGCTCGCGCTCACCGCAACGGCCACGCCGTCTGTGCAGGCGGACATTGTGGCGCAGCTCGGCATGGTGCGGCCGGCAAAGTTCATTCATGGATTCCGCCGCGACAATCTCGCCATTGAAGTGGTGGAGGTACCGGTTCCACAACGCGCTCAAACGATCCTTGGTCTCTTGGCGCAGCGCGAACGCCGCCCGGCCATTGTTTACGCGACTTCTCGCAAGCAAGCCGAACAGCTCGCCGAAGAGCTCTGCCGCAAGGTGCGCGCGGCCGCCTATCATGCCGGCCTCGACGGCGAAACGCGCGAGCGCGTGCAGCGTGCATTTCAAGCCGGTGATCTCGAGGTGGTGGTTGCTACGATCGCTTTCGGCATGGGAATTGACAAGGCGGACATTCGCACGGTCATTCACGCCGGTCTTCCAGGAACGCTCGAAGGCTACTACCAGGAGATTGGCCGCGCCGGCCGCGATGGCGCGCCAAGCCGCACCTACCTCATGCACAGCTACGCCGATCAGCGCACGCACGGTTTCTTTCTCAACCGCGATTACCCTCCCGTCGAGCATCTGGAGCAGATCTTTCGTCGACTTCACGAAGAGCCTGCGCCGGTGGAGGAGCTGCGCGAGGGTTTGCGGCTGAGTGAACTGGAGTTTGACAAGGCGCTCGAAAAGCTGGAGATTCACGGCGGCGCCCGCGTGGACTTCGGCGGTAGCGTCAGGCTCGGAGCGTCAGCATGGAAGAAGACTTACGCGGTGCAGGCGCAGTTTCGCGCCGAGCAGTTCGAAAAGGTGTTGCGCTACACCGAGCTCAGCGAATGCCGCATGGCCGCGCTCGTGCGCCACTTCGGCGATGAGGAAGACGCGAGCCGGCCATGCGGCCAGTGCGACGCATGCGATCCGGCGGGCGCCGTGCTGCGCCAGTTCCGGCGCGCAACGGCGGCGGAACGTGACCTCGTGCAGCGGATCGTGGAAGAGCTGCGGCCGGTCGACGCCAAAGCAATAGGAACCCTGCAGCGCAGTCTCGATCCGCACGGCCGCATCAGCCGCGATGAGTTTGACGCGCTGCTCGACGCGATGATTCGCTCCGGACTGATCGCAATTGAAACCGCAGAGTTTGAAAAAGACGGTGAAGTCATTCGCTTCCGCAAAGCCCGGCTTACCGAGCGTGGATTTGAAGTGCGCGCCTCCATACCGTTGCCGCTGCTCATCAGCGATGGTGTGGTCGACGAGTTCGGCGCGCACCACGAACCCGCGCCACGCAACAGAAAATCGAAGTCACCGGCAGCAAAGAGCAGCAGCGAATCGGCAGTTTTGGTAAAGCTGACCGCGGAGCAGAACGCATTGGCCCAGCGCCTCAAAGAGTGGCGCGCGGCGGAGGCAAAGAAACTTGGCGTACCGGCCTACGTGGTGCTCCACGACCGCACCCTTACCGCAATTGCCGCCGCACGTCCTCGAAATCCGCGCGAGTTGCTCGGCATTGCCGGTATGGGGCCCGCGAAAGCAGAAAAATTTGGCGCGACGATCCTCAGCCTGTGCAGCGCGACGGGTTGAATCGGCTGTGTTACTCGGCCGCTTTGGCCGCCAGCGTTTCAATCACGGCAATGTTCTGCATCAGCTCCGGCGGCACGCCGTGGCGATCGCGCAGATAGTCGGGCGCGTTGTATGAGACCCAGGTCTTTCCGTTTGCATCTTCCCATACAAGAATCTTGAGAGGCAGGTCGATGGCGAGGCTGGGCGCGGCCAGCATCAGCGGCGTGCCGGCTTTGGGGCTGCCGAAGAGGAGCAGCTTGGTTGGCCGCATCGTCAAGCCCGCTTTCGCGGCTTCTCCGCTATGGTCCACAAGCGCAAAGATCATAACGCCTTTTGCGCTGAGAATCGCTTTCAGTTTTTCCACCGCCTCGTCCACAGAGTGATGGCTGGCGATATCAATAATTCCATTTGCACTCATGTCCATCATGATATCCGGGAAAGTGTGAGAGCAAAATAAGAAAGCCCTCGGCCGTAGCCGGGGGCTCTCTTGTGAGAAGTCTTACAGGCTAGCTCACGCGCTCGATAACAACCGACTCGAGCACCACCGGCTTGTGCGGCTTGTCCTGGCTGTTGCGGGCCACCTTGGATATCTTGACCACGATATCCTGGCCCTCCGCCACTTCGCCGAATATGGTGTGTTTGCCGGTGAGCCACGTCGTCGGCGCAACCGTAATGAAGAACTGGCTGCCGTTGGTATTCGGTCCGGCGTTAGCCATGGCCAGCTTGCCCGGTGTGTCAAACTTGTGCGGTGAGCCTTTGGTCTCATCTTCGAACCGGTAGCCAGGACCACCCATGCCCGTTCCGGCCGGATCTCCGCCCTGGATCATGAAGTCGGGAATGACGCGGTGAAAGATGGTGCCGTCGTACAGCTTGTTCTGCGACTTCTCGCGCGACACCGGATGGCTCCACTCGCGCTTGCCCTCGGCCAGCTCGATAAAGTTCTTTACTGTGACCGGTGCTTCGCTCTCAAAGAGGCGCACCGTGATCTTGCCTTCTGTGGTGTTGAAGATTGCGTAGGTTCCTGTTGCGAGTGCCATGTAAACTCCTGCGTTTGTGGGCGTCCGGTTTTTCGTCCGGTGGCCCCGTTAGGGTTTTTGAAGGGAAATCAGGGCTGCGGCGCCGCGGCTTGCGGTGCCGCGGGCTGCTCGTCGGCCGGCAACGGCGGCAGTGGCTGCCCATCGGGAACGATTGTCACTTTCTTCAGTACCACCGGGGTCAGCGGCTTGTCGTCCGCGTCGCGTGCCACCCGCGCAATGGTTTTGACCACCAGTACGCTTGAGTCGTCGTAGTGCTGGTTGAGCGAATCGGAAGCCTGCTCGGTAATGAAGAACTGGCTGCCGTTGGTGTTGGGGCCCGAGTTGGCCATGGCCAGGCGGCCGGGCTGGTCGAAATTCAGGTTGGGATCGAACTCGTCGTTGAAGCTGTAGCCGGCGTCGCCGGTGCCGTTGCCCAGCGGATCGCCGCCCTGGATCATGAACTCGGGAATCACCCGATGAAACGTGGTGCCGTCATAGAAGGGCTTGTCGTGCATCACTTTTTTTGTCGTCGGATCGGTCCAGTCTTTGGTGCCCTCGGCCAGGCCGATAAAGTTAGCCACGGCCACGGGCGCCTGTTTCTGGAAAAACTGGCAGGTGATGCGGCCCATCGACGTGTCCATCACGACACGGGGCCCGTTGGGTGCGATCATCGTCGCCGTCGGCGCGTCGGGAATATCCTGACTCGCAGGGGGCGCAGCCTGAGCAGCCGGCGCGGTCGATTGCTGCGTAAAGCCCGGCGCACAAAGAGCTGCGCAGGCCAGAGCGAGAACGGAAAAAGTGGATAGGAGTTTCATCCTTGCTTTTGAGGGTAAATCATGCGGCGGCAGGGTTGCCAGCGCCGGTCTAGTATTGTAATTCCATGGACACTTCCGCTTTTCCGACCGTCCGGCCGCGCCTCACGCTCCTGGCCTTTGCCCTTTGCTGCCTGGCCGTTCCCTGCGCGCGGCTGACCGCGCAGGCTGAGAAACCTGCCCCCGACGCCGACAAATCCGCCGCGCCTGCCAAGCCCGCGGCGCCCAAAGACGAGTTGCCGCCGCTGCCGCCCGAGGCTCACGTGCAGCAGACCATGGAGCTCGACGGCAAGACCCTCCACTACACGGTCACGGTGGACGCGCTTCCAGTGCGCGACAAGGACGGCAAGCAGGTGGGTCAGGTGGTCGTTACTTCCTACACCATGCCCGGCGACAACCGTCCCGTGACCTTCGCCTTCAACGGCGGTCCGGGCGCCTCCAGCGTCTACCTCAACTTCGGCGCCATCGGGCCCAAGCATCTGCAAATCGGCAATGAAGGCGACAGCCCCTCCGATCCCACCGTGCTGACCGATAACCAGGGCACGTGGCTCGACTTCACCGATCTGGTCTTCGTCGATCCTATCGGAACCGGCTTCAGCCGCGCCGAAGTCCCCGCCGATCAGGCCAAGAAGCTCTTCTACACTACCGAGCCCGACATCGAATATCTCTCCCGCATCGTCTACGACTGGCTGGTCAGGAACGACCGGCTCCAGTCGCGCAAATACCTGGTGGGCGAGAGCTACGGCGGATTTCGCGGCCCGCGCATTACCTACTATCTGCAGTCGGAGCTGGGCGTGGCTATGAATGGCGTGGTTCTCGTGTCGCCCTATCTCAATCCGACCGTCGAAGATAACGAGAATCTCTCGCCGATTCCGTGGATGGTGACTTTGCCCTCGATCACGGCGGCGCATCTCGAAAACGAAAAGAAGCTCACACCCGAGGCCATGGCCGACGTGATCGCCTACACCGAAGGCGAGTATGCGGCCACGCTGATTCAGGGTTACGCCGACAAGGCCGCTACCGACAAAATGATTGCGCGGGTGACGGAGATGACCGGCCTCGATCCCGAGTTCGTGAAGTACTCCGGCGGAAGGCTCGACACCGGAGCCTATCTGCGCGAGGTGCACCGCGAGCAGGGCAAGCTAAGCTCTGTCTACGATTCGAATGTGACTTCGTTCGATCCATTTCCCTACGCGCCCGATCAGGAGGCCAACGATCCGCTGCTTGCCAGCGTGGTTGCGCCCGTGACCACGGCTATGGTGGATTTTGTCACGCGCGTCGTTGGTTGGAAGGTGGACGCGCGCTACAACGCGCTCTCCTACGATGTGAACCGCGCCTGGGATCGCGACGATACGCTGCGCGCGGGTTCGGCTACGCAGTTGCGCCAGGCCGTAGCGGCCGATCCCAAACTGCGCGTGATGATCGTGCACGGCTGGAACGATCTTTCCTGCCCCTTCATGGGTTCTGTTCTCACCGTCAATCAGATTCCGGTCATGGGAGATCCCACCCGCGTTTCAGTCCACGAGTATCCAGGAGGACACATGTTCTACACCCGCGAGTCGAGCCGCGAGGCCCTCCGCAAAGACGTAATGGATATGTATAGCAAGCACTGACCAGGAACCAGCCTCGCGAAGAGCCCGGACGCCCTGCGCTCCGGGCTTTTTCGTGCCTGCGCGCTTGCCCTTGACTTTCTATCCATAGATAATCTATATATACGAATCATGGCCAGGAAACCCGATCTTCTTCCCGGAACTCTCGATATGCTCATCCTCAAAACGCTCGCCCGCACGCCTCTGCACGGCTACGGCATTGCGCTTTCCATCAAGCGCCTGTCCGACGATGTGCTTACGGTCGAGGAAGGATCGCTTTACCCCGCATTGCAGCGCTTGCTTGTGCAAGGGTGGGTCAGGGGCGAATGGAAGATGACCGACACCGGCCGCCGCGCCCGCTTTTACACGCTCACCGCTGCCGGCCGCAAACAACTCAGCCTGGAGCTCTCGCAGTTCGACCAGATGATTACCGCGATTGGCCGCGTGCTGCGCGACCCGCAGGAGGCCTGATCGCCATGAATCGATTCCTGAACAAGCTCGCATTTTTGTTCGGCCGCAGACGATTCCATGCAGAGCTTGATGAGGAGATGGCTTTCCATCGCGCGCAGATGGAAGAAGAGCTGAAGTCGGACGGCATGAACGCCGAGGCCGCGCACTACGCGGCGATGCGGCAGCTCGGCAATGCCGCGCAGATTAAGGAGCGGAGCCATGAGGTGTTGGCCTTCCGCGCGGAATCGGTGGTGCAGGACGTGCGCTTCGCCTTGCGCCAGCTTCGGCGCAGTCCCGGATTTACGGTTACGGCGATCCTCATCCTCGCGCTGGGTATGGGCGTAAGCGTGGCCATCTTTGGCTTTGTAGACGTGGCGCTGCTTCGGCCGCTGCCCTATGCCATGCCTGACCGGCTGATGAGCGTGGACGAGACCACGGCGCTGTTCCCGCGCTCGAACCTTTCACGCGATGACTACGACGACTGGAAGCGGATGAATCGCTCTTTCAGCGCGTTGGATGTGTATTCAGGCACAGGGTACCTTCTCGGCACCCCGTCCGGTGCGGTTCCGGTTGCGGCGGCGCGCGTGAGCGATGGCTTCTTTTCTACCCTGGGCGTAAAGATGATGCTGGGCCGCGGCTTTCTTCCCGGTGAAGATCTTCCCGGAAAACCGAAAATCGCGATTCTGACCTATGGCACCTGGCTCAAGCGATTTGGCGGCAATGCGGATGTGGTGGGCCGCTCGGTGAATCTCACTGGCGAAAATTACACCATTGTGGGCGTACTGCCGCGCTCGTTTGAATTCGCGCCGCGTCGCGACACGGAGTTCTGGGTGCCGCTGCTCGATAAACCCGGTTGCGAGCAGCGCAGGAGTTGCCACAATCTTTTTGGCGTGGGCAGATTGCGTGACGGCGTGACCATGCTGGCTGCGCGCGCGGAGATGAAGGCAATCGCGGCGCAATTGGAAAAGCAATATCCCGGTTCTAACCACGGGCAGGGCGCGAGCGTGGTTCCGCTGGCAGATATCATTGTTGGACCGGTGCGACCGGTGCTGCTCATGCTGCTGGCCGGCGCGGGCCTGCTTCTGCTCATCGCCTGCGTCAACGTGTCGAGCCTGCTGCTGGTGCGCTCCGAGAGCCGCCGGCGTGAGATCGCTGTGCGCGGTGCGCTGGGTGCGACGCCTGCACGGCTGGCGCGACAGTTCATTACCGAAGGATTGCTGCTGGCCACAGCCGGCAGTCTGGGCGGCCTGGCAATCGGCGCCTGGCTCATGACTCTGCTGGCCCGGCTTATTCCGCAAACCATGCTCACCCACCTGCCTTTTCTGGGAGACGTGAGTATGAACGCGCATGTGTTTTTGTTTGCGGCCATCATCGCCACGCTGGCTGCGCTGTTATTGGCTGCGCTGCCAATGCTGCGGCTGAGCTTCGCCGACATTCGCGATGGACTGACCGAGGGCGACCGTGGTGCGGCGGGCAGGCTCTGGCGACGGATGGGCGCGAATCTCGTGGTGGTGGAGCTGGCTGTTGCGGTTGTTCTGCTGGCCAGCGCGGGGCTGCTGGGCAAGAGTTTCTACCAATTGCTGCATGTGGACGATGGATTCGACACAACACATCTGGCCACCGTGCAGGTCATGCTTCCAGGCAACATCTATACCAAAGACGACCAGAAGCTGGCGGCTTACCGCCAGATCGAGCATCGGCTTGGTATGTTGCCAGGCGTCCAGTCGGTAGGGATTACCTCCGATCTGCCGGTGCAGTGCAACTGCGACACAGACTGGATTCGTATTCCCGGCAAGCCGTTTCATGGCGAACACAACGAAGTGAATGAGCGGGACGTGAACCCGGCCTACCTTTCCACGCTCAAGGCAAGGCTGGTGCGCGGCCGCGTTTTTACCGCGACCGACGACGCGAACCATCCCCGCGTGACGATCATCAACCAGGCGCTTGCGGATAAATATTTTCCTGGTGAAGATCCCGTTGGCAAATTGATCGGGGAAGGCGACTTGGCGCCGCAGTCGATGCGGCAGGTGGTCGGCGTAGTTGCCAATATACGTGAGGGAGCCGTGGATGATGCCATCTGGCCCACCGAGTACTTCTCCATGTATCGCGACACAGACAGCTTTTTCGCCGTTGTCGTGCGAACGGCTCAGGATGAAAAGGGGATGTTGCCGTCGATCGTGAGCACTTTGCATCAGATCGATCCCAACATGGGCGTCTTTGACGAGAAGACAATGACCCAACAGATCGATTCGCTGGAGACTTCGCTGCTGCATAAGTTTTCCATGTGGCTGGTGGGCGGATTCGCGGCAATGGCGCTGGTGCTCGGGGTGGTCGGTCTTTACGGTGTTGTCGCTTACTCGGTGAGCCGGCGCACGCGAGAGATTGGCGTGCGCATGGCGTTGGGCGCGCAGCGCGGAACGGTCTATTCCATGGTGATGCGGCAAGCCGGAGGGCTGACGCTGGTTGGGTTGGCGATCGGCCTGGTCGGCTCCGTCGGTGCATCGCTGCTGATGCGCAAATTGCTCTTCGGCGTACAGGCGTGGGACGCGCCGACACTGGCCGGTGTAGCTCTTTTGCTCGGGCTCGCATCCATGGCGGCAAGCTTTCTGCCGGCGCGCCGCGCCGCATCCGTCAATCCAATGGATGCGCTGCGCGCGGAGTGACAGGCGTAGGCAAAGGGGGAATTGAGATCGGCAATCAATGGACGGAAAGCAGGAAAATCACCCCGTTAGTTCTCTGTCGGCGTTTTTTCCATGTGATCGATGACCAGTTGCTCCACCGGCGCTTTGCGTTCTTCGAGCTTGAGTCCGAGTTTTTCAACTGAGGCGTAGACAGTTTGTCCGCCGGCGGGGTCGGAGGCTGCCGCGGCTGGATTGCTATTCGCATCGCTGCGGGCAGGCGCGCCACCGTTGAACGCGCGTCCGGCGGCGATGAGATCTGCGAATGACATCTCGGTCGTAACTTCGTAGTAGCCCTTGAGGCCGGTTTGATCCACGACAAGCGGACCGTCCGGAGCGCCCAGATGCATCAGGCGCGTGAGCGTGTCGGCGAAGCCATTCATGGTGACGCCGCTCGATTCGATATCGAGGCTCTGGTTCTGCGTGTTTACGTGGTTGGTGACCGTGCCCCTGGCGCCGAGATTGAAAGTCATTGACCCATCGGAGTTGCGCAGGATGCGCACCGGGCCGTCGGGACCGTCCATTTGCTGTTCGCCGGGTTTGAGCGGGGCGTTCACGTCGAAGGCCGGCGGGGCCGCAACCTCCTGTAGCTTGGGTCCGCCTTTGCCGACAACCAGGGCAAGGACTTTGTGTTCTTCAGTCGACGTATGCGTCGTGAGCTTGAACCGATCCTTAAGGAGCGATTGCAGCATGGCGGGCACATCGTCGCGCGATGCCCCCTCGGGGATAGTGGCTTCGATGTCGAAATGCTCTTCGCCGATCCAATCAGGGCCGCTGATCTGGTATTCCTTGAAGTGATACGCGATGGCGATGAGCTGCTTCGGCGTCATATAGATATATTCGGCGCGCGAGGCATCGACGTGCGGACCGAGACGCGGCATCTTGCCTGCCTGCATGTCGGCGCGTATTTGTGCGAAGTCGAGCGGCGCGGAGGGTTTGACGGTAGCCACGTCAAACGACTTGACCGCAGCCGGCGTCTGCGCAAAGGCCGTGGTGGAGACGAGAAGCGATCCTGCAAAAAAGAAAGAAGAGAGTGCCCTGAAGGTCATGACGCGAGGTACCACTATGCGGCGATTATAAAGCCTGCATAGTAACGCGCCGTGAATTGGAGACCTATGCCGATACGGCTTAAACCAGCCGCAGGAACCGTTCCGGCGTCACGTTCGCACCAGGAAAGACTTTCTGAAGATTGTTTGCGCCCAGCGTTTGCATGACCACCTCGCCGAGCACCTGGCGATAATCGGTGGTGAGCGCCAGATCGCGGCCTTCGTTGAGCTGCTCGTTGTTGAGCCCCGGCCAGCGGCCGTAGACTTTGCCGCCCTTCACCTGTCCGCCGAGGACAAACATAGCGTTGGCGTGTCCGTGATCGGTGCCGCCGGTGCCGTTTTCGCGCGCGGTGCGGCCGAACTCTGACATGGTGACCAGAGTGATGTTCTCCGCGCTGTCGCCCATGTCGCGCCAGAAGGCCGCGATGCTTGCGGAGAAATCGCCAAGCCGGTTCGCAAGCTGACCGTTCACGCCGCCTTGCGCGTGGTGGGTGTCCCATCCGGTGACGTCGGTGAATGCGGCCTCTACACCCAGATTGGCTTTGAGCAACTGCGCAATCTGTTTCATGCTGTTGCCGAACTCGCTGTTCGGATACTCGATGCCGGCTGCCGGCTGATACTGCGCCGGATTCGCGTCGCGCAGCATCTTCACCGCCTCAAAGGTTTCATCACCGGCGGCGTGGAAGATATGGTCGCCCGATCCGGCATACATCGCCTCAAAGGCGCTCGCTGCCGGAGAGAGAGCGGGTCCGCGGCCGGCCACGGTAAATCCATTCACGTTGTTCAGTGCGATGGCCGGCACACGACCCGCAAGCGTAAGCGGAACCTCGGCTCCCAGCGCAAGCGCGCGAAAGGCGCTGTGCTCGCAGGTGCCTTCGCAGCGACGGCGCAAAGCGACATTCATATCTTCGGCCTGGAGCGCGCGGTTCAGCCAGCCATCGTCTGTGCCCTTCACGCCCGGCGTACCGGACTCCATGTAGTCCTGCGCGTCAAAGTGCGAGCGGCTCATATCCGGCGATCCGGCCGCGTGCACAATCGCCAGATGCCCCTGATCATAAAGCGGCTTGAACGCAGCCATGGCAGGATGCAGCCCGAAGAATCCATCCAGATCGACGACCTCTTTTTGCGGAATGGCGATCGTCGGCCGCATGGAGTAGTAATTCTTTTCGCGATAAGGCACCACCACGTTGAGCCCGTCCACGGCGCCGCGCTGGAAGATGACGACGAGCCGCTGATTGGGTGCGCCGGCAGTTTCGGCCAATATGCTGCGCACCAGAAAGCCGGGAATGGCCGCGGTGCCGGCAACGGCCAGCGCGCCTTTGTGCAGGAAGAACCGGCGATTCATTTGCATGCTGTACTCCTTGCGCCTTTCAGCGCCGCTGGAACTCCGGCGAGCCGATCAGCAAGCCGGCCAGCACCTGGTCCTGTCTTTCGAGAGCCGTCGCTGCAGCTCCGCGATTCTGCGGCCGCGTGGTGGCCGAAATCGGACGCATGAGAGACGCATCCTGCGCAATCTGCGCCTGAAATTGTTCGAGCGCCGCGGCGCGCGTGGCTGCGCTCACGCCGCCCGCAACAATCAGCGGCTCGAGCCGCGCCTCTTCTGACTCGGGCGTTGGATGAGTGTCGTCGGACGCCGGATCGGCGAGCAGACCGGCAGTCTCGGTCTGCGCCGGCTGTGTTGCTGCCCATTTCACCGTAATGCCCGGCAGACGATTCGCGGCCAGATTCAACGCAAAGTTCATGCGGTCCACGAGCGAACCCGTAGATACCCAGTCAGCCGCGTCCCACTTGTAGCCGACAGGCGGAACGCAGCCGTAGAGTGGCATGCCCATCTGGCGCAGCGCATTGTCGAGCGGCTGATAGTTTTCAACGTCCGCGTTGCTGGCTCGTGCAGCGGAGACAACGAACTCGATCGGCGTCTTCACCTTGGCGCGGTAATCGCTCGCCGTCCACAGCTCGGGTGAGTGGAACAGCGTCCTCATGACCGCCGTGATATCGCCGCCGCTCGACAGATAGGTTTTGGCCATCCGATCCACAAGAGCCTGCGGCGGATCGTCGCTGACAAAGCGGATCGCCAGCTCTTTCGAAAGGAACTGCGCGGTGGCCGGGCGCGTGGCCAGCAGGTGCAGCAGTTCCTCGCCCTCTTTTTCGCCTCCGTCTTTGATCTTTTTTCCCATGACCGTTTTGGTGCCTGGCTCATGACGGTT
>Ga0335072_10006645_pt1 | contig 16896 bp, 11 predicted proteins | sample Lox_Sample_21_FD_206725 | JGI IMG/M metagenome (GOLD analysis project Ga0335072, IMG submission 206725) | Soil microbial communities from Loxahatchee National Wildlife Refuge, Florida, United States - Lox_Sample_2.1 | ecosystem: Environmental > Terrestrial > Soil > Wetlands | place: USA...
GTATTCGACGCCCACACCCACCTCGGCCTCGACGAGGACGGCCGCTCGCTGACGCCGGAGCAGCTGCTGGCGCAGCTCGACGCGGCCGGGGCGCGGCGGGCGTGCGTGTTCCCGCTGCACGACCCCGAGCGGCGTCCGGCGTACACGGTCCCCAACGACCGGGTGCTGGCCTGGGCGGCGGAAAGCGCGGGGCGGCTGATCCCGTTCTGCCGCCTGGACCCCTTCGACGGGCCGGTGGCCGAGGCCGAGCGCTGCCTGGCGGCGGGGGCGCGCGGGATCAAGCTGCACCCCCGGGCGCAGGAGTTCGCGTTCGACGGCCGCGAGCTGGAGAGCATCTTCGCCGTCGCCGGGGAGGCCGGGGTGCCGATCCTGATCCACGCCGGCCGCGGGCTGCCGCCGATCGCGGAGGGCCTGGCGGGGCTGGCGCTGCGCCACCCCGAGGTCGTGCTGATCCTGGCGCACGGCGCGATCTGCGACCAGGGGACGCTGACGTCGCTGCTGGCCGACCACCCGGGGGTGCTCTACGACATCTCCTGCTTTTTCGCGGTGGACGTCCTGGAGCTCCTCGCGCGGGCGCCGGTGGAGCGGATCGTGTTCGCCTCGGATCCTCCCTACGGGCTGCCGCAGAGCACGCTGTACCTGGCGCTGCGCGTGGCGGCCCACGCGGGCCTCGACGACGCCGCCATCCGAGGTCTCCTCGGCGGGACCATGGCGGGCCTGATCGAAGGTCGGGGCCTGCCGCCGGCGAGCGGGCCGCGACGGGGTCCGCGGATCACGCTCTCGGGCCGCCTGGCGCGGGTCTACGGCTATGGCAGCCTTGTCGGGCCGGCGCTCTTCGCCGGCGCCATCGAGCAGGCCCGGGCGATGCTGGAGATGGCGATCGCGGCCTGCCGCGACCCCGAGCCCGGCGACGTCGCGGAGGCGCTCGACGTGATCGGCGCGGCCCTGACGGCGGCGGCGGCGCTGCTGGAGGGCGAGGACGGGGTGCGTCCGGCGATCGATCTCCTCTACCGCGCGATGGCCCGCGCCGCGACCGAGGTCGGCGACGAGCCGGGCTGAGCCTCCGGCGTCAACCACAGCGCCGCCCACTCCCCCTCCACCCGCCGCTCGCGCTCGCTCAGTCCGAGCCGCTCGGCGAAGGCTCCGGCGACCTCGTCGGCCTCCCCGGCGAGGAGGCCGCCGGCGATGAGGTGGGTGGGCACCGCCTCCAGCTTCCGGGCCAGCTCGAGCAGCAGCGGCCGCAGGAGATTGGCCAGGAGCACGCCCTCCCCCGCCGCCGGCAGTCCCTGGAGACGCAGGTCTCCGCGATCCACGGCGACCGCGACGCCATTGACGCGCGCGTTCATCGCCGCCGCGCGCACCGCCTCGGGATCGTTGTCGAGACCCATGACCGGCGCGAAGCCGAGCCGGGCGGCGGCGATCGCGAGCACCCCCGAGCCGGTGCCGACGTCGAGCAGCGGCCCCCGCGAGCCGCCCGCCGCCGGCGACCCCTGCCCAGCAACCGATGGCGGCTCGGCGGCGGCCAGCGCCAGCAGCAGCTCCAGGCAGAGCCGGGTCGTGGCGTGGGCGCCGGTGCCGAAGGCCTGGGCGGGGTCGATCACGACGTCGCTCACCTCGCCTGGGAGCGTCTCCCGGCATGGCGGCTCCCATGGCGGCCGTACGTACAGCGCGGGCATCGACGCCGCGGGCGACTCGATCAGGATCGGCCGGTGGAAGCGCTTCCAGCGCTCCGACCAGTCGTCGGGCAGCTCCCGGGTGGCGATCTGCACCAACGCCCCGCCGGCGGCGGCCTGCAGGTCGGGCAGCGCGGGCAGCTCCCCGGGGGCTCCGTAGACGGCGTACTCGAGCAGCTCGTCGTCGACGTCGACCTCCTCGACGCCGGAGGGCGCGAGGGCTAGCAGCTCGGCGAGCACCAGCTCGGCCTCGGCGCGGCGGACGCGGACCGCGAGACGGATCATTCGCCCCGCCCGATCACACGGCCCGCGGGATCACGCGGCCTGGTGGCGCAGGGCACGGCGGAGCTTGGCGAACATCGACTCCTCGCCGCGAAGGTTCTCCTCGGTCAGGGTGTCGTGCAGCTGCTCCATCAGCGCCCGCTGCTCGGCGCTGAGACGGCGGGGGACGACGACGTTGACGACGACCCGCAGGTCGCCCCGGCGGCCGCGGCGCAGCTCGGGCATGCCCTGGCCGCGCAGCGTCAGGATCTCCCCCGGCTGGGTTCCGGGCGGGATCTCGATCGGCTCCTCGCCGTCGAGGGTCGGCACCCGCAGGCTGGCGCCGATCGCCGCCAGCGGCGCCGAGACGTCGAGCACCGTGATGAGATCGTCGCCTTCGCGTACGAAGCGCTCGTCGGGGCGGACCCGGACCAGCGCGTAGAGGTCGCCGGGTGGCGCCCCGGCTTCGCCGGCGTGCCCCTTGCCGGCGAGGCGGATGCGCTGGCCGTCGGCGATGCCAGCCGGGACGTCCACGGTGAGCGTGCGTTCGGCCGCCCGGCGTCCGCGGCCGCGGCAATCGCGGCAGGGCTCGCGCGCGACGCGGCCGTCGCCGTGGCAGACGTCGCAGACGACGGAGCGCATCATCTGCCCGAACGGCGTCCGCGTCACGGCCTGCAGCTGGCCGGCGCCGCCGCAGCGCTGGCAGGTCTCGATCGGAGTGCCGGGCTCGGCGCCGTTGCCGTGGCAGTGCTCGCAGCGCTCGACGGCCTCGTATGTGACCTCGACGCTCGCCCCCCGGGCGGCCTGGAGGAGCTCGACCTCTACTTCCACCCCGACGTCGCCGCCGGCGGCCGGACCGGCGGCGCGTCCCCCGAACGGGCTGGCGGCGCCGAAGAAGGCATCGAAGAGGTCCCCGATGGAGCCGAATCCCTCGAAGTTCGGGGCGTAGCCGCCCGATCTGAGGCCCTCGTGGCCGTAGCGATCGTATGTCGACCGCCGCTGCGGGTCGGAGAGAATCTCGTAGGCCTCGGCGGCCTCCTTGAACTTCTCCTCCGCCTGGGGGTCGTGGGCGTTGACGTCGGGATGCAGCTCGCGGGCGAGCCGGCGGAAGGACTTCTTGACGTCCTGCTCGGAGGCGTCGCGGGCGACGCCGAGCACCTCGTAGGGGTCGCGAGGGGTCGCGGCGGGGCTCATCGGGCGCTCCCCATCAGTGCTCGGCGTAGGCGCTCTCGACGAAGCGCGACAGCTCGTTGGCGACGAGACGCACCGTGGGGATGGCGTTGGCGTAGTCCATCCGCACCGGGCCGATCACCGACACGATCCCGAGCCGGCGCTGAGCGATCCCGTAGCTGGTGGCGACCAGCGACAGCGAGCGCAGCGCGGGCAGCTCGTTCTCATGGCCGATGCGCACGTAGACGTCGGGCTCGGCGAGCGCCGCGCGCAGCGCCCCGAGCAGCGCGACGCGCCGCTCGAGCAGCTCCATGAGCTCGTTGATCTGCTCGACGTCGCGGATGTTGCTCGCCGAGAACAGCCGGGCGGCGCCATCGACGTAGAGCACGTCCTGGCTCTCGGAGGCCAGCTCGGCGAAGGCCGGCGCGAGATGCTCGAGGAAGGCCCGCTCGGTGTCGGCCAGCGTCGGATCGACGAGCCGCTGATGAATCATCCGGGCGCCCAGCGCCAGACCGGCGAGGCGCTCGTTGAGGTACTCCCCGGCCCACGCCACCAGTCCTGGGTCGACGGGCTGCTCGAAGCTCGCCAGCACCTTCGAGACGTCGCCCGTCGAGGCGATGACCACCGCCGCCACCACCCGTGGCTGCAGGGCCAGGACCTCGATGTGGCGGATCGTGGCCGCGCTCTGCGACGGCGCCGAGATCACGGCGAGCAGATCCGTGACCTGGGAGAGCGTCGTCGTCGTCGCCCGAACCGCCTCGTCGACCTCCTGGCGGATCAGCGACAGCTCGAGCGCCGGGGCCGTCCGCAGGCCGTGGCCGGTGTCCAGCATCCGATCGACCACGTGGCGGTGCCCGGCGTCGGTCGGCACCCGTCCGGCGGAGGTGTGGGGGTGCGCCAGCAGACCCTGCTCCTCGAGCAGCGCCAGCTCGTTGCGCACCGTCGAGGGCCCGCAGTCGAGGGCGGGGTCGGCGGCGACGGTCCTCGAGGCGACCGGCTGTTCGGTGCGCAGGTAGTCCTCGACGACCTTGCGCAGGATCAGCTCCTGCCTGGCGGTCAACATGGGCCTGATTCTAGGGTCAGCCGGGGTCGCCGCCCGAGGGCGCGGGGTCCGTGCACAATCTGCCGGGACACGGCGATCTTCGCCGCGCCCGCCGAGGCGCGACCCGCGCGTCACACCGACAGCTCGGCCTCGGCGTTGCGGATGATCTGCTTATCGCACTGTTCGGCCACCGTGTCGATCACGACCCGCCCGTCGCCTGCCTCGCGGACGGTGCCCGTCACCAGCACCTCCTGCTCGGGCACCCCCATGCCGCGGAACTGGACCGAGAGGCGTCTGAGGTGATCCGGCCCCCCGGCGGCCTCGGTCTGGGCGCGGGCGACCTGGGCCATCGTCCACAGGCCGTGCAGGATGCGGCCGGGCAAACCGACGGCTTTGGCGAGCTCCTCGTCGATATGGATCGGGTTGAAATCGCCAGACGCGCCGGCGTAGCGGATGGTGAGGAACTTGTCCGGCGTCACCCTGACCTCCGGTATCTGCGCCCCAACGCTCAAATCGGCCATCTCGCTCACACTCCTCGCACGATGTTGGTCCAGGTTCCGCGGCAGACCTGCTCGCCGCCCTGGTTGGTCGAGACCGACTCGAAGACGTAGTAGCCGCGACCGTCCTTTTCGTAGATCTCCTTGACGCTCGCCGTCGTCGTGATCTCGTCACCGGCGACCACGAGGGGACCCCACACGAACTCCTGGCCGCCATGGACCATCATCGCGAAGTTCAGCTCGATCTCGGGATCGAAGATCGGCGGCCCGACCGAGGGCGCGCTGTAGACGACGGCGAACATCGGCGGAGCGACCACGTCGGCGTACCCGGCGTCGCGGGCGGCCTGGACGTCGAGGTGGATCGGGTTGGTCTCGCCGACGGCGCGGGCGTACTCCTTGATCTTCTCGCGGCCGACCGCGTAGAGCGTGGGCTCGTAGGTCTTGCCGACGGCTTGCGTGTTCACGGGCACCGGTTGAGGCTCCTTCTCGGGGGGACTGCTGCGGCGCGCCAGTTTACGGGAGCCGGCGCGCCGCAGGCGTCCAGCGCTAGAAGACCAGCTCGACCTCGCGCTCGCCGGCGCCCTCCAGGAGCTCCTCGTGCGGAGGGCTGCCGCCGGCGCCGCCGGTCACGTCCTGCCCGGGCTCGGGCGAGCGGCGGTCCAGGAACTGCACCGACTCGGCGACGACCTCGACCGCCTGGCGCCTGCCCTGCTCGGCGGTCTCCCACTCGCGCCACTCCAGGCGCCCGTCGACCGCGACGGCGCTGCCCTTGTGCATGTAGCGCGCGACGGCCTCCGCCTGCCCGGCGAAGACGTTCACGGTGAAGAAGCACGGGCGCTCCCCGTAGCTTCCGTCGTCCTCGCGCCGCACGCCGGTGCAGGCCAGGCGCAGCTCGCAGACGCTCTGCCCGGAGGGCAGCTCGCGCAGCTCGGGGTCACGGGTGAGACGGCCTACCAGCACGACTCGGTTGATGCTTCGGTAGGACATTGACTTGCTCCTTTGGTGGTAGACACCACCCCCACCTTCCAAGCTAACCTCCCCTTAGGACGGTTCGCTCTCGCCGGCGCCGGGCTTTCGCCTCCGAGCACTCCACGACCGCCCGAGCACGTCATCGCCGAGCGGCCCCGCCTCCCCTACAGCTCGACCTCGTGGGGACCGATGCCCAGTCCGCGGCGCGCGATCAGCGCGAGCACGTCGCTGTGGATCCACGGCGTCGGCTGCTTTTCGCCGGCCTCCGCCAGGATGCCGACGCGGCGCGCCAGCCAGCTCGTCTCGCCGCTGACGTGTCCCTGGGCGTCACGCTTGACGCGTCCACAGCGCAGCGCGATCTCGCTCAGGCTCAGCCCGTCGCGCTCGACGGCCCGTCGCACTGCCTCACGCAGGCCGCGGTTGAGCACGATTCGGCTTGCGTCGAGCCGGGCGAGCTCGCCGCGCAGGACGGCGACCGACAGCCGGGGGCTCCCGGCGTGACGCGCCAGCGCCGCGACGGTCAGCCCATGCGCCGGCTCGTAGGCTTCGAGGTCGGCGACCACCTCGCGCAAGCTGAGCGCCAGCGCCTCGCCGGCCTCACCCCGTCGAGGCTCGCGCAGCCAGCGCAGCTCTGGAATCGAGAGCCTTCCGGTGATCGTCCCGAGCCGGTGGAAGCGTCCACGGCGATCCACGAGACCGGCCTCCACCAAGTCGTCGGCCTCCACCAAGTCGTCGGCCTCCACCAAGTCGTCGGCCTCCACCAAGTCGTCGGCCTCCACCGAGTCGTCGGCCTTCGCGGAGCGGGCAAGCCCGCCCGCCGGTGGCTTCGGCCACAGATCACCGGCGAGCACCGGACGGCAGCGGCGGCCGCGGGGATCGCTCAGGTAGTGGCTGGCGACGATTCCCGCGTTCTCTCTGGGCTCGTCGGACGCGAGGTGCGCCACCAGGCGCGAGTCCCGCAGGGTGTGCTGATCGCGGTCGACCACGAGCACGCCGCCGTCCCCGGCGGCGATCGCCACCAGCTCACGTCGTCGACCCAGGGAATCGCCGTAGCGCCCGAGCACCTCCCGGGGCGGCGCCGCCCGGCAGCTCGGACGCCGGCGACGATCCCGGCGCCGGGAGGTCTCGGCCCGCCCGTCGCGCCGCGTGGCCGAGGCGGGACGCGAGCGCGGGTGGGCGACTGGATGGTCGGGAGTCATGACTGGCCTCCTTGCCCCTTGCGGGCTGCCGTTCTGGATTGAGCACCTCGTCTGCCTTCTCCGACGGCGTCACGCGACCGGGACAACGCGACCGGCCGAGCCGGTCAGAGCTCACCGAATGTCGACGGGGGCGCTCAGCGCGGCCTGGTCGCGCGCTCCACCTGGGCGCCGCGGTCGGTGAGCCGCCAGGCGTTGGATGCGCCCTTGATCTGGCCGGCGCCGGTGTTGCGGACCAGATCGAGCCGCTCCAGCCGGGTGAGGAGCTTGGAGATCTGGCCCTGGTCGGCGATGCCGGCGCCCTCGGCGATCGCCCGGTTGCTTGCGCCGGGATGCTCGCCGATGAAGGCCAGGACGCGCACGGTGCGATAGGTGAGGCGCATGTCGAGGCCCTCGAGCGGATCGAGCGCACGGCGTGGGCGGGCGCGTTTGCGGCGCGGCAGCTTTGGCGCCTCGCGCGTCAGCTCGGCGCTGGCGGCACGGGGACCGAGGTAGGGCAGGACGATCATGCTCATCAACGGCCCCAGCAGCGCCGTGAACGGTTCCTTGCCGCGGGCGAGCATCCGCGTGTGGAGCACCGCGAAAACCGCCCCGATGACGCCTTCCGCGGTGACGTCCGGCGATTCCTCGGTGGCACGGACCCGCGCCCCGGCGCCCTCGCGGCCCAGGTCGATGACCTCCTTGACGCGGGTGAGGATCTCCGCGCGGCGCTCGAGCACGCGGGGGCCGGCGCCGAGCGCCTCGACGAAGCACATCCGCGCGAGCCCGGGCTCTTCGTCCATGAAGCGCAACAGCGCCAGCAGACCCCCGCGCACGCCGTCCCGCCAGTTGCCCTGTGCCAGGTAGGCCTCGCTGACGAGCGCCGTCAGCTGATCGACGGCCTGGTCGAATGCCGCGAGGAAGCAGTCCTCGCGGTCCTCGAAGAGGTCGTAGAAGGTCTTGCGCGACACCCTCGCTCGGCCGATCACCTGGGCGACCGTCAGACGCGCATAGCCGACCTCCTCGACGGCTTCCGCGGTGGCCATCAGCATGCGGCTGCGCTGGATCTCGGTCACCTGCCCTCGGGGCATGCCATTCGGTCCGGGCCGCAGCCGGCTCTTCGCGCGCGTCTCATCCTTTGTAGCCATCTCGCTCCCGCCTAATCAGTGGGTCAGGTCACTTGGTTCGTGGTTGTCGGTTCATTGAGCACTTGCCCGGCTCGTGGGCGCCGCCCGGACGTCCGCCTCGTGGACGCCCCCGCTGCTTCGGAGCGACCGCTCGGCGGCGGGCTGCTCCCCCTCGTGAGCTCCCCAAAGGTTCATGGGTCGGGGCCGAGAAGTCGAGTCGCGTCTCCTACTCGGCCGATCCAGCTTTCTAGGTAGCGAGGCGCATCCATATAGCCCGAATCGTCTGGGCATGTGGCGCATACACAACAGTCGCGTACGCCCACAAACGGCTGGCCAATTTGTTGACATCAGCGGAAGTTTGACAGTTGTGGGCGATCCGTATAAACGACGAATCGCACAGGCGGAATCGCCCGTCTACCACACGAGCCCCCCGCGTCCGGGCACCGAGGACCACGAGCCGACACGGCGCGCGGCACGCCAAAGGAATGTGACCTAGGATGCGAGTTCGCGATGCCGGAACCCGTGGGCTCCAGCCAGCGCTACATGCCGGGCCTCGACGGCCTGCGCGCGCTTGCCGTATTGGCAGTCGTCGCCTATCACCTGGAATTCTCCTGGGCGCAGGGCGGCCTGCTCGGCGTCGGCGTGTTCTTCACGCTGAGCGGCTATCTGATCACCGACATCCTGCTCATGCAGGCAGGCAGCGGCGGAATCGCGCTCGGCCGCTTCTGGCTGGCGCGGGCTCGACGGCTGCTGCCGGCGCTGTACGCGATGCTGGCGGTGGTAGCGAGCTGGGTCGCCCTGTTCGGGCCCGCGCAGCCGGCGCAGTTCAACCACGCGATCGCGGCGGCGGCGCTCTACGTGAGCAACTGGCAGTTGATCGTTCAACACCAGTCCTACTTCGCCCGCTTCGGGCCGGTGGCGCCCCTGAGCCATCTGTGGTCGCTTGGCGTCGAGGAGCAGTTCTATCTGGTGTGGCCGCTGCTGTTGCTGCTCGGTCTGCGTCTCGTGCATGAGCGCGGCGGAAGGCCCGCCCTACGACCCCGGCTGGCGGGGCTCACGCTGATCCTGGCGGCGACCTCGGCGGTGGAGATGGCGCTGCTCTACCGCCCGAGCTTCGATCCGTCGCGGGTCTACTTCGGCACCGACACCCGGGCATTCGAGCTGCTGGCTGGCGCGGCGTTGGCGATGGTCTGGCCGAGCGCCCGGCTGCGCCGGGGCATCGCCGGCGGCGCCCGCCGCACGTTGGATGCGCTCGGCGCGGTCTGCGTCGCGGCAATCGTGATCCTGATGTGGCGCAGCAGCGAGTACTCATGGTTTCTCTACCGCGGCGGGTTCGTGCTGCTCTCACTGGCGAGCGCCGGCGCGATCGCGGTGCTCGTCCACCCCGCATGCCGTCTCGGCGACCTCCTCGGCTGCCGCCCGCTGCGCTGGATCGGGGCTCGCTCCTACGGGATCTACCTCTGGAGCGTGCCGATCCTCGCGCTCAGCACCCCGGTGGGCGCCCACGGCGTCGACCTCGTCCGCGCCGCTCTCCAGGTCTTTGCGATCTTCGCGGTGGCCGGACTGTCGTGGCGGTTCGTCGAGCAGCCCGTACGGCACGGCGCGCTGGGACGGCTCTGGGGCCGCCTGGGTGCCGGCGACTGGCGTTCGCGGGATCTGGCGCGAGGACATTGGGCGGCGCTCGCCGGATCGCTGGCGCTCCTGGCGATGGCCGGCGTCGGGCTGGCCCTGCGCACCCCGTTGCGCGAAGCGCCAGACTCGGTGAGCAGCGCGGAGAGCTTCTCGACGGGCGCCGCCTCGGCGAACGCCTCCTCGACGGGCGCCGCCTCGGCGAACGCATCACGATCGTTCCTCGCGGGGGACGGCGCCCGCGACGCCGGCGCGGGTCGAGCCGGGGCGAGCCCCGATCAGGCGGGAGGTGCAGCTGACCCGGGCGACGCGACCGGGGCGACCGGCACCGGCGCGACCGGGGTCGACACCGACCGGGCGGCGACAAGCGGGGCGTCGTCGCGCAGCTCGTGCGGCTCCGTCGTGGACATCGGCGACTCCACCTCTGAGGGCCTGATCTCGCCGGACTACCTGCCCGACCCGCGGCAGCGGATCGAGGCACAGTACGCCGACGTCGGTGTGCGGGTGCAGCACTACGAGATCGCCGGGGCCCGCTCAATCGTGGAACGCTACGAGGAACAGCCCAACGCCTACGAAGCCGCCGAGCGGTGGAAGCGAGCCGGCTACCACGGCTGCTGGGTGCTGGCGCTGGGAACGAACGACGCCGCCGACGTCTACGTCGGCTCCAACGTCGGCCTGGGAGCGCGGATCGAGAAAATGATGTCGCTGATCGGCGACGAACCCGTGCTGTGGGTGGACGTCAAGACCCAGCTCGCCAGCGGTCCATACGCGGAGCAGAACATGCGCCTGTGGAACTCCGCGCTGCTCGCGGCCTGCCGCCGACACCCCAACATGCGCGTCTTCGACTGGGCCGCCGTGGTGAAGTCGGAGTGGTTCATCTCCGACGGGATCCACTACAACACTCCCGGCTACGCCGCCCGGAGCCGCCTGATCGCACAGGCGCTGGCGCGGGCGTTTCCCGCCGACGGCGCCGAGGCCGGCTGCCTGGTCGACTGACTCGCGCCGAGGAGCCCGCCGCTGAGGCCGGCGTGGGCCGAGCTCTGCCGCTTTGGGATGGCGTCGATCGGAGGTAGCCCCCCCCCCGACTCAGGTCTCGCGCACGAGCGCCAGCGCGAAGCCGTCGTAGCCCTTGGCGCCGACGGTCTGGATCGCGGTGGCGTCGACGCGCGGCTCGGCGGCGAGGAGCTCGTAGAAGCGGCGCACGCCGCGCAGCAGACCGCCGTTCTCCTCGCGTGCGACGGCGTCGAGGTCGAGGATGTCCCCGTCGCGGACGACGTTGTCGCCGATGATCACGCTGCCGGGCCGGGAAAGCTTCAACGCCCACTCCAGGTATCCCGGGTAGTTGCCCTTGTCGGCGTCGATGAAGATCGCGTCGAACGGCCCCGCGCCCTCGGCGGCCAGCTCGGGCAGCGTCTCCAGCGCCGCCCCGACGCGGAGCTCGACGGTGTCGGCGAGCCCTGCCCGCTCGATGTTGGCGCGCGCGACTTCCGCGTAACGGAGATCGCGCTCGAGCGTCACCAGGCGTCCGCCGGGAGGCAGGGCGCGGGCGAGCCAGATCGTGCTGTAGCCGCCCAGCGTCCCCAGCTCGAGCACGTCACGCGCCCCGTGGATGCGCAGCAGCACGTGCAGCAGCTTGCCCTGGCTCGGGGTGACCGAGATCGAGGGCATCCCGGCGGCCTCGATCGCACCGAGCGCCTGCTCCAGAGCGGGGTCGGCGGGCAGCAGGTGCTGCTCGATGTAGGCGTCGACGGCGCTCCACGTCTGCTGGGCCGGGACGTCGGACGGGAGGGCCATGGGGGTAAGGATATGGATGGTCGCCGCCCGGGACGGGCACCTCAGCGGCCCGCACGTACACTCCCCAGCTGTGAGCGCGTCCGACCCGCACGCCGCACCGCTGTCCCGACGCCCGGCGTGGGCCGCGCTGGCCGCCCACCGAACGGCGATCGGCGACACCCACCTGCGCGAGCTGTTCGCCGGCGACCCGACCCGCGGCGAGCGGATGACGGCACAGGCGGCGGGGCTGTACCTAGACTACGCCAAGAACCGGGTCACCGACGAGACGCTGGCGCTGCTGATGGCGCTTGCCGAGCAGTCGGGTTTGGCGGCGCGCATAGAGGCGATGTTCGCCGGCGAGCGGATCAACGTGTCGGAGAACCGCTCCGTGTTGCATGTCGCGCTGCGGATGCCGAAGAGCGCCTCGCTGGTCGTGGACGGCGTGGATGTCGTCAGGCAGGTGCACGACGTCCTGGAGCGGATGGCGGCGTTCGCCGGGCGCGTGCGCGCCGGTGAGTGGCGCGGCCACACGGGGCAGCCGATCCGCAACGTCGTGAACATCGGCATCGGCGGCTCGGACCTGGGGCCGGTGATGGCGTATGAGGCGCTGCGACATTACTCCGCGCGCGAGCTGAGCTTCAGGTTCGTGTCCAACGTGGACGCCACCGACTTCGTGGAGGCCACGCGCGACCTCGACCCGGCGCAGACGCTGTTCGTGGTCAGCTCCAAGACGTTCACCACCCTGGAGACGATGACCAACGCGCGCAGCGCGCGGGAGTGGCTGCTGGCCGGCCTGCAAGCCGGGCAGAGCGGGGACGATCAGGGGGGATGGGCGTCGGCGGGCGGCGAGGAGGCAGCGATCGCCAAGCATTTCGTGGCTGTCTCCACCAACGCGGCGGAGGTGAAGGCGTTCGGCATCGACACCGCCAACATGTTCGGCTTCTGGGACTGGGTGGGCGGCCGCTACTCGATGGACTCGGCGATCGGCCTCTCCACGATGATCGCGATCGGCCCCGAGCGCTTCGCCGAGCTGCTGGCGGGCTTTCACGCGATCGACGAGCACTTCCGCGGTGCCCCGCTCGCCGAGAACCTGCCGGTGCTGTTGGGGTTGCTGGCCGTGTGGTACGGCGACTTCTTCGGCGCGCAGACACACGGGGTGATGCCCTACTGCCAGTACCTCAAGCGCTTCCCCGCCTATTTGCAGCAGCTGACGATGGAGTCCAACGGCAAGCGCGTCACGCTGGCGGGCGAGCCGGTCGACTACGACACCGGCGCCGTCTACTGGGGCGAGCCGGGCACCAACGGCCAGCACAGCTTCTACCAGCTGCTGCACCAGGGCACGAAGCTGATCCCCGTCGACCTGATCGGCTTCGCCCAGGACCTCAACCCGCTCGGGGAGCACCACGACCTGCTGATGTCCAACGTGTTCGCGCAGGCCGAGGCGTTGGCATTCGGCAAGACCGCCGAGGAGGTGCGCGCCGAGGGCACCGCCGAGGCGATCGTCCCTCACCGGGTGATGCCCGGCAACCGCCCCACCAACACGCTGCTAGCCGAGCGTCTCACCCCCCACACGCTCGGCGCGCTGGTGGCCCTGTACGAGCACTCCGTCTTCACCCAGGGCGCGATCTGGGGCATCGACTCCTTCGACCAGTGGGGTGTGGAGCTGGGCAAGGCGCTGGCCAAGCGGATCGTTCCCGAGCTGCGCGGCGAGACCGAGCCGCCGCTCGACCACGACGGCTCTACCAATGCGCTGATCCGCTGGTACCGCGCGCGGCGGTAGCCACTCCCCGACTCCGTGCCCGACTACGGCGCCGATCCGGCGAGGTCCGTCGCCGATAGCCACTCGCCGACCGCCCGCGCGGTTGCGGCGGCATGCTCCTCGATGATCGTGAAATGGTCGCCCGGCACCTCGACTGTGCCGTGCGCTGAGCTCCAGGACGCCCGCCAGCCATCGTCGTCGGGAGCATCGGGCATCGGCTCGCTCGCGCGGACCAGCAACGTGGGAGCCGCGAGCTCGACCGGCTCCCAATCGCTCAGCAGCCGCATGTAGGCCGCCATCGCCGTCAGGCGCGCGTCATCGATCGAGACGAAGGCGCCGTCCCGGGCGAGGATGCCCGCCATCGCGGCGCCCATGATCTCCCCGAGCGCACCATCGTGCATCGAGTAGCTGTCGAGCAGCACGACGCCGCCCGGAGGTGGGCCGACGCTCTCCAGATGTTCCGCGATGGCGTGGGCCAACGCTCCACCGGTCGAGTGGCCGACAAGCACAAACGGCGCCTCGGCGGCCAGCGCCCGGATGGACTGCAGGTGGGCATTCACCGCGGCCTCCATCGTCGCCGGCAGAGGCTCCTCGGCGCGAAAGCCCGGCAACGACAGCGCGCTCACATCTCGCTCCCCGCGGAGCTCGCGTGCGAATTTCACGTACTGGTGAGGTCCCCCGATCGGAGTGATCGACGGCACGCAGATCAGGCTCTGTCGGCCCGCGCCCCGAGCGAGTCGCACCGGCTTGGAGACGGTGGGCGGATTGCCTCCGGCGCCGTCGAACGTCGCGCGAAACCCGGAGGCGATTCTGAGCAGCTCGCCGAGCTCGCCGAGCTTCCCGACATCAAACGCCTGGCGCATCAGCGCCGCCAGCGCCCCCGGCGGCCTCTCGCCAGCGGTCCCCGACGCCTTCTCGACGGCCGCCGCGGGGACATCGACGCCAGCGTGGACGACCCCGTTGCCCTCGCCGGCGGTGCTCTCACCGACGCCGACGCCGACGCGGTCCTCGGCGCCGACCTCGCCGCCGCCCCCCAGGCGGCGATACAGGTAATCGGCCAGTGCGACGGTGCTCGGATGATCGAAGACGGTCGTGGCGGGCAGCTGCAGGTCGCTGGCGAGGCTCAGGCGGTTGCGCAGCTCGACTGCCAGCAGAGAGTCGAACCCCAGCTCCAGGAACGGTCGCTGCACGGGCACCGCGTCGGATGTCGTGTGCCCCAGGACTGCCGCCGCCTCGCTCCTGACCCACCCGAGCACGATCTCCTCGCGCTCCTGCGGGAGCGCGGCGACCACGCGCCGCGCCAGTGAGCCGCGTGTGTTCCTTGCCGCCGAGCGCGGAGGGAGCCGCACCAGGCCGCGCAGCAGCGGCGGCACGGTACCCATCCCGGCGAGGCCGCGACCCAGACCGCGAAGATCCAGGCCCGCTGGGACGGCCAGCGCACGGTCGCCGGCGCATGCGGCGTCGAACAGCTCGAGGCCCTCCTCGTCACTCAACGCCACCGAGCCCATCCGGGCCATCCGCGACCTGTCGAGCTCACGAAGGCGCCCCGTCAGCTCCGTGCGCTGGGCCCACTCTCCCCATGCCATCGAGACCCCGGGCAGGCCGAGCGCACGGCGGTGCTCTGCCAGGCGGTCCAGAAACGCGTTCCCCGCCGCGTAGCTCGACTGGCCGGGGGTGCCGAGCACGCCCGCGGCGGAGGAGAACAGGACGAGCTCTCGCAGACCCATCTGCTCCGTCAGCTCGTGCAGATGCCACGCTCCGGCCACCTTCGGTGAGAGCACCCGATCGACCCGCTCTCCAGTCAGCGAGCCGATCATGCCATCGTCCAGGACGGCCGCGGCGTGTACCACCATGCCCAGCGGGTGCTCGTGCGGAATCGACGTGAGCAGCTCCCGGACCTGCTCGCGATCGCTCACGTCGCATGCCCTGACCGACACCAGCGCGCCAAGCTCCTCCAGCTCGGCGACCAGCTCCCGTACAGCCGGGGTCTCGCCGCCGCGCCGGCTGGCCAGCACCACGCTCCGCGCTCCCCACTCGGCGACCAGATGCCTCGCCACCAGGGCGCCCAGGCCACTCGTTCCGCCCGTGATCAGCACCGTCCTTTGCGGATCGAGTCGCTCGCCGTCACACCCGTTCGTGACGGCTTTGGCCGCGATCCGCGCCAGCCGAGGCGCCATGACGCTCCCCCTGCGAATCGCAAGCTGCGTCTCGTCGCTCTCCAGCGCCCCCCGCAGCGCCGCCCACGAGGTCTCCTCGCCGTCGAGGTCGACCAGCACGAAGCGCCCTGGCGCCTCCGTCTGGGCGGAGCGCACCAGGCCCCAAACCGCTGCCTGGGCCAGACCAGAGTGGTCGCCCAGGTCTCGTGCGCCCCCACCGACGTCGCTCCCGCCGTCAACGGCACCGCGTGTCAAGAACACCAGCCGCGAGGCCGATAGCCGCTCCTCGGCAAGCCACGCCTGGATCAGCCCCAGAGCGCGATGCGTCATCGCCCGCACCGTTCCGACCAGCTCATCCGCCGAACCATCCGCGGCGCAGTCCACCAGCACGACGGCGGGCGCCGCGGCGGCGACATCCTCGACGCCGCCAAGCACCGCCAGGTCCTCATGTACAGGCGACCCCGGCCCCCGCTCGGGCGTCGCGCCCTCGCCGCCGATCAGCGCCCACGAGAACGATGCATCAGGGCCGGCGGCGACCGAGACCCAGTCGACGCCGAACAGCCACCTGCGAGCGGTCTGGCCGGTGGCCCCGATCTGCTCCCCCGAGACCGCGCGCAAGACCAGCGAATCGACCGATCCGACAAGCTCCCCGCGCTCGTCCGCCATCGCCAGCGACACCCCCTTCTCGCCGGCCACCAGACGCAGGCGCAGCGAGGAGGCCCCACTCGCCACCAGTCTCACGCCGCTCCAGGCGAACGGCAGCAGCACGCCGCCCTCGGCGATCCCCTCGGCCCCCGCGAGCGAGCTCACAGCGATGCAGTGCAGGGCGGCGTCGAACAGCGCCGGGTGCAGGAGGAACCGCTCTGCCTGAGCCCACTGATCCTCGGACAGGCGCGCCTCGGCGAACACCTCATGGCCGCGACGCCACACCGCCCGCAGTCCTTGAAACGCCGGCCCATGCTCCAGGCCGAACGCCCCCAACGCTTCGTAGAGCCCGTCGATCTCGATGCGCTCGGCGCCGCGCGGCGGCCACTCACCCGCCAGCTCGACCGTCTCCGCGCTCGGCAGCCGCTCCGCAGCGGCCCCCTCCGCCGCCAGCACCCCGTCGGCATGACGCCGCCAGGACCCCACGTCCCACGACAGCCCCTCGGCGGAGTCCTGCTCGCGCGAGTAGACGCTCACCGCCCTCCTTCCCGAGTCATCTGGCTCGGCCACCCGAACCTGCAACTGCACGCTTTCGCCCGCCGCCAGCGCCAGCGGCGCCTCGATCACCAGCTCCGTCAGGGTCTCACACCCCACCTGGGCGCCCGCACATATAGCGAGCTCCACGAACGCCGTGCCCGGGAGCAGCACCGCGCCCCTCACCGCGTGATCGGCAAGCCATGGATGGGAGTCCAGCGACAGGCGACCGGTGAACACCGCACCCTCGCCCCCGGCCAGCCCCACAGCGGCGCCCAGCAGGGCGTGCTCCACCTCCGCCACGCCGGCCGCCGACACGTCGCCCGCGCCGGCGCCGTCCGCGCCGAGCCAGTAGTGCCGGCGTTGGAAGGCGTAGCTCGGCAGTCGAGTCTTGACCGCGCCGCTGCCCTGGAAGGCGCGACCCCAATCCACCTCGACACCGCGCACCCAGGCCTCACCCAGCGAGCGCAGAAAACCCCCCGGGCC
>Ga0335072_10006646_pt1 | contig 16893 bp, 17 predicted proteins | sample Lox_Sample_21_FD_206725 | JGI IMG/M metagenome (GOLD analysis project Ga0335072, IMG submission 206725) | Soil microbial communities from Loxahatchee National Wildlife Refuge, Florida, United States - Lox_Sample_2.1 | ecosystem: Environmental > Terrestrial > Soil > Wetlands | place: USA...
CATACGGACAGCCAACCGTATTATTAATATGACCGAAATCATGAAAGTGACCAGGGAGCAATGAAATCAACATCTCAAAGTTCGTTGGTCATGATAGTGATGCTCCGCTTGGCCAAGAGTGGTTCTAGATTCGTAGGTTGCCATCTACACTTATACTGTCTCTAGATCTCTGCTTTCCACGAGAGCTAAGGGATAGCGAAACTAACCTCCAATGCGTAACGGCTCTGTGATGATACTAGCACTGTGCTCAGCCCACCACCGTCATGCTATTCCATACGCTATCGAGACATCCCAGTAGCAGTCCTCCTCAACCGAGCGTTCAATGGTGGCGGTGGGTACCTATGTCCTTCGGCCCTGCCATGTTCACCACAGCTTTCGCGACACCTATGGTTAAACTTGCGTGAGTTGCGAAATTTTCAGATGGACATACCGAGAGTCTCATGAATCTCCAACCTCACAACCAGAAAGCCGACCAAGCTCCAGCTCCGATTTTGAAAGAGACCGACCACAAACCTGGCCACCCACCAGGAGGTCATCCCAGCTCAAATCACATACATACCTTCTCGGTATCACCACTACTCTTTTGTCCGTCTGATCGCTGAGCGCTGAAAAGGCCTCTTTAGGCCGATCCCCGCAAGAATGAATAAACCATACATCTTTCACCAGCATCAACCTCGGAGGTGACAAGATTGTATTAGAGTCATTGGGCTCTTCTGGAGGCCTCTTTGTCGAGCCGTCTCTGTATGCTATTGAAACTGTGTTATCAGGTCTAAAGTACAGGGAGAAGGGTCTGCAGTTCTCCAAAACCGCGCTAGCTTATTCGCGAAAGTACATTCTCTTCCAACACCCTTTCTCAGATTCACAGAGTGGCCTTGATGAAAGGCCGGCGGACTCCATCACGAACTTGATACTCGACTCGTAGACTGTTCCTCGCTACATAAAGCGCCAGTGTATCTGCGTTGCTAGTTTACAAAGACGTGCGTCTTGATGCAATAAAAATCGACCCCCGACTGCCGGCGAACTCAACGTTGAGCGAGTCGAAGTCCTACTATAACGTTCAGCAGGGTTATAGATCTGTCTGGAAAAGTTGACGCACAATCTCCTGCTAGCATGCTCGCCCAGCTTGATAACTTGAATCTTACATTCACTTTTACCTCCACGCGTTACCTACGCGAAAATCGAGGAACAGCATCGTTCCAAGAGACTTGGGCAGCTTGTTAATAGTTGGAACTTGAGCTTACTATTGGCCACCATTCTCCTCAAGCTCGGAATCTATCTTAGTGTGCTAGCTACTCTTCCTCAGATTCAGAAGATTCGACTAACCCATTTGCTCCACCATTGTGTATTGCTAAAGCGGGGCCCTTTTTATCCTTCATCGCAATTATGCTGGGGCTCTCCATCATCACCCTCTCGAACTCCTGTAGCTCGTCCGGGTCAATTGACTCGGCGCCAGTAGCTCTCCTGCTCACGTCCTTTGGCGACGTAAGCGTCCACACTGTCTCGTCACCCCTTACCAGCTGCCGCTCGAGCTTTTCCAAGAACGCCCCAGCCTGGGCTCCAGGAGAGAGCCTTGGCGACCGTCTTGGCCTCAGAGGTTCACCATATATCAATCCAACGGGTCTATCAATTTCAGAGGGTGAGAAGAGAGCCGAACGTAAGATTGTGGGGGAGCGGCCGACGGAGCAAGGTTTTGATTCAAGGGCCGCGCTGAGTTTAGAGATGGAGGCGATGGTCTTGGATTTTGTGGTCATGGTCGACTCGGAAGTTGTAGTTGAGTTCGAGAGGAAATTGTTCGGTTTTCGGTGCCGGGGGCCGGCGTTGGAGTTCTGTAAGTCGAGGTTCTTAGGAGGTGCTTTCTTTCGGGGCTTCTTGACGAGTGGATGTGGAGTCCGTGTTGGGGATAGAGATGGACTGGCTGTAGGCGATTGCACTTCGACACGGGACAAGTCACAGGAGGTCGTCTTGGACTTTAAACCCGATTTCCATTTCTTAATGGCGGCCTTGCCAGATGATTCGTCCAGTGCATCTTGGAAGTCTCTTTTCTTCGCTGCATTATGAGCTCGAGCCTCTAATCGCTTCGCCTTCTTTTCGTCCGCCTTGGTCAAAGGCTGGTCATCTGTCACAACAGGCATCATCTTTTCTGGTTGAGAGGCAGTCTTCCGCTTCGGTTTCGTCTGGGCTTTGGGGTTGATAGGACTCGCTCTGTGGCCTGGCTTCCATTCTGCGTTCTTCCAATCACATGTCTTCTTAGTCTTCTTACCCACTCTCGGCTGCGGTTTCATGGCCGCGAGATTAGGAGTGGTCCTTAGCGTAGGTAGGTGCTTCTGGTGTCCACTTGATAGTCCAGTTGTACATGTGGAACAAAGCCTAGGGCTCTTAAGTTCAATTCGTTTGACGCCCCGGCACTCGCCAATCCGGATCTTCAATGGACATTTTTCCACGCGGGGTGCGGAGGCGTGGTTGCAGGTATAGCGGACAAAGAATGCTTTGCACATTGATGAAGAGAATGAAGCCCTGACTGCAGATAGCCAGAGAAAGTCTAGCGAGGCTGGCGGAGAATATTTGGAAAAGATAAGGTAGAAGAGAAACATCAGTCTGATAAGGTCTTGGACCTTGCAAGCCTCGAAGCTGGTAGATGTGCACCGGCTTCATGTACAAAGAAATCCATTGTTCCGGAAGTAGAGATTTCATCTCTAAACGTTCCATATGGATGAGACATAAGCTCTTTGTTTGATCTTGAGCCAAGAGAAGGGCTCTGCGACCAGACAAATGACATGCGATCCTTCAGAAGCCGGTAATGGTATCATTGCGCAAGATAAGAGGCACAGTCGCAATGCGGTGAGCTTCGGGCTGAATGCTGCCACTCGCGATTAAGGTGGAAAAGCGCTAGATTCTGCCATAGAAGAGGACGTTGCCGCAAAGAGGAAAGTCTGTTTATCCTTTGATCAATTAGCCTACCCAACATTCCTTAGCATGTCGGTGGCCACATGTCACGTACCATGCCATGCCATATCTTGCCTCTTGCGTCCTGTAAAGTACCAAGCACCAAAGCTAACGAATCCAACATTTCATCGTCCTCTTTTCAATCTGGTGATGGGCTTCCTCATAGGGCTGGGCATTAAAGGAGCGCTGAGAATTTTGCCCGGCGTGTCATTCCATTATGACGGCCGCAGTGTGCCAGACTCACACCAAGCATCCTAAACACCATCGCGCTTTTCACGTCGTAACACCCATACCATACAATAGAGATCCGTGTGCTGAATCTTTGAATGAGACCAGTAATGCTGCACTCATTCATTCATTTCCTTATTGTCAGAGCTAGGTATATATTCCTCCTTTCTCGCTTTCGTTCAGTACTTTTCTTTCACATTCGCACAAGTTCATTGCTCCAGAAAATTTTGTCCAATCAACCGGCTCCGTACATATTCGAGCTGGCCCGATAGCTCTGAAAACCACTCTTGGCTACCCACATTGTCTCACATCGAGCTGGTCTCATCGAACTATTCCTCTTCATCCTTCTTACGACTCGTCTCGCCTCGCCATGTCTTCCACCATTACCACCATCCTCACCCCAAACACCCCCTTCGAGCAGGTCTCAGGGGAGTGGAGCGACTTTCTAGCCTTGAAGCCATACTCCAATTTCAAGAGGTCCCAGATGAGACCAGGCACACGCGACTCCTGCCTCGATTTCACGCGCATGACCACCATCATCGCGCTCGGCAATTGGTTGAGTCGCTTACAATTCATTATGAACCAGCAAGGTCTGTCTGTTTCGGAGCTCGTGTTGGTTCTCTGGGTTCTACAATGTTTCAAGCCTGGGCTGCGGTCCTTCCTAGCGAGGAGCCTAGCCAAGGAAATGGTGCCGGAGAACGTTGGCTTCAACACGTTGAAGCTACACCTGGAGGTGTGGTCAAACGTCATCATGGTACGAGAGCATAGAGTGTACTGGAACAAGACTACTAAAGGTGATGTTGACATCGTGGAGTTCTGGGCTGGGCAAGGGGCCCAAAAGCATTCGGAGCTGGTCCGGCGGTGGCAGGATGCCTGGGATTGGTTGTCAGGAATGCACGGTATGCCAATCCTCTTCAGACATTGGAGCAAAACTGTGCTGACTTCCTTGTAACTAGATGTGGAAATGATAGAGGCACCGGTGTTGCGGTAGCGGTCTGGAAGAGTTGGAGAAAATGGGAGCACAGCACATCACTTTAGCTGTAGCGAGGTTGAAACACTCCTCGGTGGGGAGGGTTGGGCGCCCAACCAAAAATTGGTTGCAAAGAGTTCTCACGTTCACGACGTGCAACCTGTCATGCCTCTCCAACAGTGGCAACCCAAGAGGAACTCATCATGTACATAGCCTCCATCCAGCGCTCAAACGACAATGTACTCTCCATCGTTATTCTCCTCCCTTATGATCTTAGTGAACTTGAAACCACGGTTGCGCTGATTGACGCTCGTGCCATAGGTCACGGGAGATGGTGGATTTGCCTTCCACACCTTTTCTAACAGCTCGAGGCAAGATTGATTATTAAAGAAGCCGGAGTCTTTTTGGATATCGAGGCATCGTTCCCTGATCACACTGCGATCCTCTTCACTCGCACATTCACTACCGGTGATAAACAACGGCCAGAGGAGAAATACATCGCTCTTGACAAGCTTGATGAAGGCCAATGACTGTTGCACCCAGTTCTGTATATTTGCATCAGATGATGACACGCCGGGCGATGCTAGACGTTCGGTGTACAGCAGCGCGGAGTAGCGGAAGGATTCCGAAATGTTGGCAAGGTCAAATCGCTGATCTTGTGAAAGAAGTGACGCCTCCGAGCTCGAAGAATCGAACAATGAGGTATCCAGGGACCACTGGTGGAGATCATTACGAATCTGGCGCCATTCGGTCCAAAATTGAGTTTTTATGTCGGATGCAAGGCCTAAACCATTTGATGCCCAGATGTCGTCATCGTTCAGAATTTGCGACCATCCGTTCCCGTCGAAATTGCTGTACGGTTGTACCAAAGGGAAAGGACCAACTGCCATTGGCGATTTCGACTCAACTGCTTTGCCTTGACTTAGGAGATTGAGTCGACCGAGCTTGGCTATGATCTTGAACAGCTGTCCGTCACAGCCGGCAAGGTTTTCAAGGGCCCATTCTTCATCGGAAAGAGCCGACATGTCAAGGTGGGCCTGTCCTAGTTCGCCTTCACGGTCATTGACAGTAGCAGTCATGGCATCGAACCAGGTGAACATCCGAGTGAACCATTTCGTTCTTCTTGATTCACATCCTGCATCTTCGCCGCGAAGGCTCAGGAGCTTCTTGACCCCAGCGAACTGCGTTTTGAATTTGGCAACACCAGAATCGCAGATGTGGAACAGACAAAGGATGAGTAGAGTTGCAAGAATTGAATCGTCCTTTCTTACCAGGGGGTCCGCGAGTTGAGCATTGAGCGACCTTATAGAGAAACCTTTGTGAAATGTCTCTTCCCGCGCTTGGTCCTCGATAGTCAATTGTGTTTCGGCGGGCAGTCGTGTAGCGTCTGTCAGGCTCAGATGGGCCATTGATGATCTTCTAGCAGGGTCTGTCTTTCCCGTAGACAATGCGCCAGTCTCTCTCCGTTGGCGTAGGTTGCTTGCCGATAAGGCTGATATTGCATGCTGAAGGGTCTCGTTTCCAGCAGCCAATTGTAGGATGTGTGTTCGATAAGGGTTGCTAGGGCTGTCAAAGGCAACTATGACTGGTGATATTACTTCCGAATAATAGTTTATTAAGTACTTCATTCGAGGGGTTTTGCCGATTGAGGTCATGCCAGTAAAACGAGACAAACTGAGCCTATATTCCGACGAAAGCGAGCCGTAAATCGGCAATCCTTGCTCTGAAGCTGCAGCTTGGTGTCCTGCAAGAGAGCCAGCGCCACCGTATACGATCTCATCGAAGTAATCCTCACTTTCGTGCTGATTTGGTCCCGGCTCTGGGGTACTGAACAGAGACTTCTGCATGGAAGCTGCAAAGAGGTTGCTGTTGGTGCTTAGGGGAGAGTCTGGAAGGCTCGCCATACGTTGGTGCTCTTGTAAGTTATGCCAGGGAGCGTTGAAGCGCCGATTGACCGAGAAGGGATCCACAAAATTCGGCGTGGCGGCAGTCCGACCCTTAACCGGGATGCTATTCTGGTAGGCCATGTCTTGCCGTGGGTGACTGTATTGTAATGTCGATCCAAGTTCATTGCCAGCAAAGCCAGCTAGGGAGTTTTCGGACACTCGAGGTACCACGCGGTCATTGGAGGAAGCCACACGCCCTTGGGTTGTATGCAGTACTGGAGGTATTGAACTTCGAGCTGGTGATGGCTGGTAGTGCCATGATTTGTGAGCCTGGACTGCGGTTCGAGGTTCGACTTTGACAGTGGCAGAATTAGTGTCAAAGTTCGTAGAGCTGTCCTTAGTTGCTTCGGTGTGTTTGATGGGACCCGGTTGCGCTGAAGGCACATCGTGGATGTGCTTTCTCTTCTTTTCCTCCCGTCCAGACCCCGATGCGCCAATCTTTTGGCCTCCAGCGATTGGTAATGAGAGTCCACGCAATTTTCCCCTACTGGCAACTCCCACTCCCCATGTCAACGTAGTCTTATATCCTGAACAATCTTTACCCTCATCCAAGCACTGTGAGCAATAAGGTCTTCGACGGTCACAAAGGAGGCTCTGGCTTGCACAAGTAAAGCAGTCATCAGCGGCGCCAGTAGCGGGAGCTCTCCTGCGCCGCTTTCGGGGGACTGGAGATTGCGGTGATGGAGCAGGTTGTGCCAATTGAACCTGAGGAGCAGACATTTTTACCGGTTGTGGAGGATCAGAGCTGGATTAGTCGCGTTGCTCACATCTTATAGCGTAGGCTGTGGTGGTGTGGTCTGGTAAGCTGGCGGACTGAATGGGTTTGGGCTGATCGCACTTGCAATTGTTAGAGGTGCACGCGCGTCGATTCGGTCCACGGTTTGCTGGATTGGCCCACGGGCGAAATGACGAAGCGAAGGATTTCGGCCGTTTATAAAGAGGCAGACACGTGGACGAAGAAGAAGCAAGGTGAGACAACAGATTGAGTTCGGGAGGGAAAGAACACAGCGTTCAAGTGGTCGGATAGTTGAGGGCTGATCATGCAGCAGTAAGGCTCGTTAGTAGCATGTCTCATGCGCTCACGGACCTTGAATAATTCCATGGCAGATTGGGGGTCGAAAAGACGCAGTGGCACCGGAATTTGTCGAGGGTGTGAGCTAGGACCAATGAGGGGGAAGTATCATCTCCGATTGTTAAGCGTCCATGCATGCGGCAGCTTTGATCCAGGCGGAAAGGCGCCGAGGAAGCCCGGACTACCCTCCCATGCTGCCCTTGATGATTCGCCAGGCCTCCTCATGCACACCCCACTTGTCACCTCTAAGAGATCGGCCCAATGCAACGGAAGGCGAACACCCACGTCTAGAAACTTTTAGCCTGTTCTATTCTTGCATCCCCTTGCAGCCTGCACTTCCCCGAGGGTGCCATGACGCGAGCTGCTTCAGCACGAATGTTGTACAATCGGGGGTACTTAAGGTGAAAACCACAATGACTACGCACAACGTTGTCAGTTACGAGTAAATGATATTCGGACAAAAACATGTCAGGATCCGCTTTGTATGACATTTCCAGATATGTGGGATGTGGCGTGGTGTCCGGATCGTCTTGAACCGATCAAGCAGTTTGCTTCTACCTCCCACATTCCCCATGAATTCCAAGTTAATCTAGTTAGACACGACTCTGATAAGGATAGACCAGTATTAGTACTTAAGAATCACCGCACATTACATGGTGAGGGCTTGTCAATATCATAGTACTTATCTCCTTATCTTCCTACCGTGCGATGATCAACGTGATCGTCGCTTCCATTGCTTTTGCAATCATGGCTCGCCTTGAAAGTGATCGGACGTGGGACGTACGTGTGCCAATAAGCCATTCGTTTTGCTGGAGCAAGTGATCTGCGCCCTAGTCCTTGGCAGTCTATCAAGAATGCCAGTGCTCGACATGCTCACCCCGTGGCACCAGCATACCTGCTGATCTCCCACGTGGCGATCAACACTTCAACCCAGAAGCCGCTCTTTGTCAGACACAGGCAGGAGTTAATTGTGAGCAAAAATGGACTTCTCGATGACTTCCTAGAACTTTGCTAGTAACAACAGTACGAGATTGTCGAGACAACTGATCCAGGCTTAGGAATCGTATTGCCAAGGGGCATTGCGAGGGTGGCTATATATTGCTCGCTCATTATCTGGGTATTCAAAACCTGAAGTAGGAGCTACCAACACACAATACCAGGTAGATGGTAAGGCCAATGATCATTGGGAATCACTCCCCAGGAGGCTTTGTCCCAGCGAGCCGCTTTTTAACAAGTCGTGTATTGGCTTATCAGCCAAGGTGAAACCCTAGCCTAGCGATGGCGAGGTTTTGACCGACGTGCAAAGTTGATGATATGCTAGTCAACAAAGTACTGCCACTGTCAAAATTCTTCCATTCAATTTGGATTTTGACCAAAGCAGCCGAGAATGTGCTCAAGGTCGTATGCCTCTCATCAGCTTGTGGATAGACGGCGAGCAAAACAACTTCTCTCTTATGTTGGTAACACTAGAAGTTACCATGTCACAATATCCTTGGGTTGTGCTTTCTTACAGTTTGGCACGAGGCAGGGCAACAAAGGCCACGAACAGCCCACATTTCCCCCCAAAACCTGTCGCGGTACAACACTTCCACCAAGCGTTCGCATCTTGATATGGCGGGCTACTTTCCTCGGGATATTTTAGTGATGGCTTCTAGTCGTGGAAAACCGGGGGCGTAAGGGCTCTTAAGTTTCAAAGAAGCATCTCTTTTGACCTTCAGAACTGAGTATAGTGGAGTAAGAGCGGCCTGAAACAGACAGGGCAACCCACATCACCGTCAGGGACTTTTCTAAACCCGCTCAGGAGGATACCGAGCTTTCATGATCCGAAACTCGGCCTCCCCGTAACGACGGTCAAACCCGGAATCGGAGAGAGTAGGCAAAAAGGATGGGACGCAGGTTCCGCAAGCTACAATTTCGGAAATTGGCAGGATGGGCGAATCTGCCAGAATAGTTTCTGATTGGGGCGAGAATATGCAGATATCATCATGGTTGAGTAAGAGCATTCAGAAAGCACCTTGAGGAGATTTGGGGTTCATCAGGTTGATAGACTGTGGGATCGCCGGAACAAACCATCCGAGCTGATGGAGAGCTCGGCCACTTCACACCATCTTATTGGCTGCGAAGAGAACAGCCGGGTATGCAAGTGATCGGTCTAGGGGCTAGGCGAGCCTACTGTAGGAAGCAAGCCATGTGCAGCCCTAGAAGCGGGCTGGAAAGTCCAACCAGTAAGCCACCAAAACTGAAAATCCTTTCTTCAACAACTACGTACAAGCTGGGAGATGCAAAGGTGACAGTGCTTGGGAAATGATACAAAGCATTACTCATCGACGCAGCCAATCTACGCCTGGTCTTGCTTTGGGGGGTGTGGGTTTGAGTTCGTCAGTGCAGAACAGCCAGCGAGATCCAGAATGAATGAAGGCCACGTCTACGCTCTTCCGCCGGTATCTGCTCGAGATACCACGGAGCAGCCATGCCGTAGTCACCTTGACAGGATAATAGAAGGAACATTAACATCGTAAGAATGCGAGGCGAGCGCATTACCCGTAGCTACGGCTTTCATCTTCGTCAAAGTTAGGCATTCGCGCCAAAAATTGCAAAGATTGAGGGTGCGGCTCCAATTAGAGCTGGCCCAGGCGAGAAAAAGACCCCTCCGTTCGTGCCCCGGCCACCGTCCCTCTTTTTCTTCTTCCCTTCCCACAGCATCACCCGTTAAGTTATTGCGCATCCTCAACTCATCCACTTCTTGTGGATGCCCTTGTCCGCTTCGAGTCTCTTCGCGTCGCAGGCGTTCTTGACTTCTGCCATTGGGAATCTGCTGCTTCAGTCCTAGCATTGCGCCTTTCTTCTGGTATGTTGGAAATTTCTCTTCAGCCCAACGCCCGTGCCCTTGTCTTGAAATCTAGCCGATCATCCGACGTCACCGCACAAGCCTATCCTCGACTTGCGCAATCGGCCAGACCCTACGGTGATGAAGTCGTCGCTCCTCCAACCACCAACGGTCGCTGCGACTATCATCAGCCAAAGGCCATTCACAAATGCGTACTAAGTTGCTGTTGCGGGGCACAACTAGGGCCGTTACCAACATCTCGCAGTCTTTCCTGGCGATCCACCACATTTCATTCTCTTGACTAACATCGGCGTCGGCCTTAGCTATGGTTTTTGATCAATTGCTGGACTACTCTAGAAACTGTCACTGACAAAAGCGCATCTTATAGAACTGCAAGCGACTCATTCCTGACGCATAATTCAGTCCTTCTAAACCCTAGAGTCACCTTCACTTAGTCTTACTGTCATCATTCGAATCGCGACGCACAGTTTGAAAGAATCAGCAAGCTTGGTTGATAGTTCAGGAGATTCTACCATACCGTAGCGATTTGGAGATTCGGCCTTTTAGGGTGAGCAGGAGGGATACTCTATCCACCGTCGGTGAACTCTGCTGACGCGCATCAGCTCTACAGAATACCAATCCTCCTTTCAATCATATTTAGCTCGCGAGCACTGGAGTTACTATCTACAAAGTGATCAAATACTGTGAAGAGAAGGCGAAGGAGAAAGCAGGAGCCCAGGATATCCCTCAACATGTCTTTCCAATACGATCAATTCCAGAGCCCTGGTGCGCAGGATGGCAATTCAGCACCAACCGCGCCGAATCCTCAAGATGGAACCATGGCTGGCCAGCCTAGCGACCAGTCCCAAACACCGTTTCAAGGTGCGCCAGGTGGTCAGGTTACTCCGGGTTCTGGCCCACAGAGTGGAGAGAAAACAACCCTTTGGTAAGTCTATCAGACAGGATGAACATCTTGTACTCTGTACCTGTTTTGTACTTCTCACTCAACAAAGCTAATGTGTTACTAGGATGGGTGAGCTCGAGCCGTGGATTGATGAAAACTTCGTGCGAAATCTCTGGTTCCAGATGGGCGAGCAGGTGAATGTCAAGATGATTCGTGACAAGTTCTCTGGGTAAGCCCAAGCTGCGGTGGTTCGAGAATCGCTCTCATTCTAATTACAGCAGCAACGCCGGTTACTGTTTCGTCGACTTTGCGAGCCCTCAGGCTGCCGAGAAGGCCTTGCAAGTGAGTGGCACGCCAATGCCGAATTCCACTAGGCCGTTCAAATTGAACTGGGCTTCTGGTGGAGGTCTCGCCGATCGCAGGTTGGTCTTGCATCCCCACTTTAGATTTTGATACCTTGCTTACAACGTTCAGTCGTGATGACCGCGGGCCCGAATATTCCATCTTTGTCGGCGATCTCGGTCCAGAAGTCAACGAATTTGTCCTCGTTTCCCTCTTTCAAAGCCGCTTCCCATCCTGCAAATCCGCCAAAATTATGACCGACCCCATCTCCGGCATGTCTCGTGGCTATGGTTTCGTCCGCTTCTCAGATGAAGTCGATCAGCAACGAGCCCTCAGCGAAATGCAAGGTGTATACTGTGGAAATAGACCCATGCGCATTTCGACGGCAACACCAAAGAACAAGGGCGGCCCGGGTGGCCCTGGCGGAATGGGAATGCCCGGAGCTGGCGGCCCGATGTACCCACCCGCCATGGGAGGTCCTCCAATGCCCTTCTATGGTCAGCAACAGCAACAACAGCCCATGAATCAGTTTACCGATCCTAACAATACCACTGTTTTCGTTGGAGGACTTTCTGGATACGTTACAGAGGATGAGCTGCGCTCTTTCTTCCAAGGTTTCGGCGAAATCACCTACGTCAAGATCCCCCCTGGAAAAGGCTGTGGCTTCGTCCAATTCGTCCAGCGTCACGCAGCTGAGATGGCTATCAACCAAATGCAAGGTTATCCTATTGGCAACTCTCGTGTTCGTCTCAGTTGGGGCCGGAGCCAGAACAATTCTGGTCCCGCTGGCACTCCATACCGACCAGCCCCTCCACCACCGATTTATCCGTCCATGGGCATGCCACCATCTCACCAATATGGCAATTTTGCTCCAATGAAGGCAAGTCTCGAAGGTGATTTGGTGGAGTTTTGCCGACATGCTAACCAACTCGTAGTAAGAATATCGGTTCTTTCGAAGCACAAGCAGGAGTTTTCGTGTCGTTTGGCGATCACTATTTCTCGCTTGTCTAAGGTGTGCACTAGCGAGCCCAAAAGCCCATCCCTTTTTCATGTCAATGAGCAAAGCAAAAATGCGAGCAAGCGAGCAAGCGAGCCCATTGGGTTGGTCATCTGCGGAAAAGTTTTCTCTTTGCCTAGAGCTGTTGATCTGTACCAACACGCACTTTGCTTTGGACGGTGGACGCGAGCATGGAACGTGTGGACGGATGGAGAAAGAGCTCTTTTACGAGTTTTACGGCCGCAACCAAGATGTGACGACATTGGCGTGCTGAGATAGTTCAATTCATCTCTGAAACAGGCTACAAGAAAGTGCAAACAGAGTTTCCCCCTGCATAATTACCTAACCTACTCGTCAGTAGTATCCCGTTCAATGCAAGCAAACCAAGGGCTACTGTAGAGGGTTGGTTCTGGTCATGATGAATGCGCAGCTATGGATGGTGAAAAAGCCCCGAATTACGGATAAAAAGAGTCCCATACAAGAACCCCGTACGCCGGCGCGCCAGTGATCGGTCTCATCAATTTCACAGCCCTAGACATTCCCCCCACTTCAGCTCGTGTTTAGGGGATCCGCGACGTTTCCATCCTCTGGCTGCCATTTGGTCTCCTTGGTCATGTATGTCATGTTCATGAGGCGTTTGAACTTGGCAGCTCCACCTTTGATACAGCCGCTTTCTTCGAAGTCGAATTCATGGATGAGCCACTGCTTAAGGGTATTGACTTCTTCCCCGGCTCCAGGTTTCGGGTTCTTGAAATGACGAATGATGAAGATTAGAACGTTGAGGTCTCGACCGCCACCTGCACTGTAGAGATGCCTTACATCTGGGTCGCAGGTGAATGTGACTGTTGAGGTACGCAGATGGCCTCTATCCGTCGAATCCAGTAATTTGTCAATCAGTGCCCTGCCAATTCCTTTGTGTAGCCAGTCCGGATGAACATAGACCTCTAATTCAGCGCTGATGCGCTCGGTTAGATTCGCTTGCGAGAAATCTGTTGCAGAGGCAAAGCCGACGATTCTCTCCGAGCCTTTCAATCGACGTAGGCTCTTATGTTCTCGACTCACGGCAACAATGAATGGGAGCTTTGCAGACAAACATTCGTCAAGCCGTCCCCTCATGTCCCAGCTCTGTATAGGCTCGATGTCGGTTGTGCGCGGGCTGTTGATAACGTACCAGTTGTAGAGCTCCGTCAATTGTTCTGTATCAGTGCGAACTGCCGGGCGGAGGTAAATGTTGACCCTAGGAGCGGTGGTTTTGGTTTCTAGGTTTGTGCTCACGGCCGTTAGAATGGGGGTGATGTTGCCAACGTGATTAGCTTGCTGTGGTGTCACACGACCAGGGTTTCGTCGTGTCTTTTGAGCCACCCAGTTCGTGACTAGCGACTCTGTTGTCTCGGACTGGAACCTTGCGTTGTCACCGTAGTTCAAGTCGAGCTTTCCCCAATCATTCAAGTATTCGTAGTCCTCCAAGGGAGGTACATGACGTACGATATCGACGATATCGGACGTATAGCCATACTTCCGTGAAGCGTTGCGCTCGTTGATGCCTTCTTTGAAGCCAACGAAATCAAGGCCATCCGGATGAAGGTCAAGGTTGAGGACGGTGTCCTCTGGAATCTCATTGAAGGAAACGCCCCCGTTCAGCCAGTGGTTGAAGCCATTTCTGTATTCTAGAGAGTTGTTGTTAAACCGTGGTCGATCGTTCCAATCCACGGGAGGAGGTTGCCATTTTCCATCCCAGCCAACAAGCGACGTACTTGCTTCAGCAGGAGGATTATGTCTAAAGAGTTTGCCGTGATGCATGGCCTTTGTAGAGTCGCCGTCCGCAGTAGAGGCATCACTGGGTAGATTGGACTCCCAGGCATTGCTGGTGGACGCTACATAGCCAGGGAGCGGGCTTCTAGCCAATTCGAGATCTTGAAGTGATGTGGTTGGAGGGATGATGCTCTTGTGTTTGATTCGACCGCCTATTTTTCGAAGCTGGTCATCTTGCAGTCGCTTGAGCTGCTCTTCTTTGGTTTCAGAGCTGTGGTGATTGACGTGACAGCCGGAGTCATTCGGTGACGGGATACCGGCCATGACTTTAAGATTGCGGACAGTCAGTCACTTAGTTGCCAGTCCGGGGAAGGTGACTTGAAAATAGGTGCTGGTCCCTCGATGTGGGCAAGATGGAGCGGGCTGTGGCTAGCGTTGCCAGCTCAACGTCTTCCCCCCTCTTTTTGGCCGCCGCCTCCGCCCCCGCCCCACTTTGTAGTGTTTCCTGGCGTTCAAGATGATAAACAAGACGCTGGCGATGCCAAATACCAATGGCCCGATGATAGCAGGCTAGTTGTCCCACTCACGATCGTCTTTGAAGAGGTTGAGGTTAGAACAGTGTACACTAGGCACGGATGGAGAGGGGAAGAGTGAGGTGAGGGATTGCTACGGTATAGTTAGTGGCAATTTCTCAAACGGGCGAAAATATGTTAGGAAAGACATCGGTCTGTCAAAAGCTCGACCATATGAGGAACTTACATGAGTTGTAGAAATGTGGATTATGATATGTGGACTGGTAGTGAGGATGAGGATATGATGATGAAGGGATGGAGGTGAATGGTTGAGTAGTAGAGGATGCTAGCTTACTCCCTAGATAGGTGCCGTAGCAAGAGCGTAGTCAGAAGCGCCTCTCTTAGAAAGTGCGGTGAAGAACGCTTGCTCGCTTTCCTAAATGAGTAGTGTTGTGAGAACGTGGTCAGAACACCGTTTCTAAAACGCGCAGTAGAAGCTGACTTGTGTTTCTAAACAGATAACATGACAAAAACGTAGTCAAAATTATCACTCTTAGAATGTGCAATACAGGGCACTGACTCGTGTACCAAGATAGATGGCGGCAAAGGCGTGCTCAGGAGTATCACTATTAGAAAGTGCAGTGCAGTACGTCAGCTTGCCTTTCTTATTCAATTCTTGACAGCCGCCAGCTTGCCTTACTGGTATGCTTCGTGTTGATTGCTTCTGGCCTAGTCAGGCCCTGTTGTGCTGCGTTTGGGTCCTTCGATCGTAAGATACATAACTCCAGGTGGGAGGCTTGGTGAAGTGGCTCGCTGACGCCCTCCCCTCAAGTTTAACAGTCGGGAGTCAGAGTATTAGGTAGGCTATCCAGCAGGTATGGAATCGCTGTTGTCTTGTTGTCCTTGATGGGAACTTGTAGGCTCACAGCCTTGTTCCTAATACTTTTCATCTGCAATGTTGCAAGGCCGTCACGTGACAGGACTGGTGCTCCCTTTTTGTGAGACAAGAGACTTTGTGTCCCAGTGTTCGGCACTAGTTCATATCCCAAAAGATGCTCTCGATACTGCGGAAGGCTCGGTTGAAGGATAAGGAGATGCGCGTGCTGATGCTGTCAGTTCCGTGCACTTCACATTCGAGACTCTGGCTGACGATGGTGAAGCGGCCTTGACAATGCGGGTAAAACGACTATCGTCAAGAGGATCATGAATGAAGATGTCAACACTGTGAGCCCAACGTTGGGATTTATCATCAAGACGGTTGACTTTCAAGGGTGAAATTCCGCCGGAGATGTTTTGTTTGGGAGCCTTTAAGCTAACCAGAACAGTTACAAGCTCAACATCTGGGACGTTGGCGGGCAGAAGACTCTGAGGTCGTATTGGCGGAATTACTTTGAAAAGACTGATGCTTTAATATGGGTCGTCGATGCCACGGATCGTCTTCGGACTGATGACTGCCGGGATGAATTAAAGGGACTGCTTTTAGAAGAGGTGTGATGTTTTCCATTCATCGCTTTGCGGCTTCACGCTGACCTAGGTCCGAAAGCGATTGGCTGGCGCCAGCCTACTGGTTTTCTCCAATAAGACCGATGTGAATGACTGCATGACCAATGACGAGATACGCATGGTAACGTCTAATGCTACTGTGATGAGATGCACACTGCTAACGTTTTACGAGGCATTGGAGCTGGATGCGATTCACACACATAAATGGGTTATTATCTCATGCAGCGCAATAACGGGAGACAATCTAGAGCAAGGTCTGGAATGGGTAATTCAACAAGGCAGAGATAGTCTCTTCCTTTACTAGCATATACTAGTGGGACAGGTGGGCTTGCGACAGCTTGCACACGTCACATATGATATTCGTTCAGATATTCGTGAGCAATAGGGCCATTTCTATATCGTTCGCGAAAGCCCGAGTGCCTAGCGGCAAACTTGGGGCCGCATGCTGCACGTCACCGGGCCTTCGATAGAACTCAATGATCACATTAATTGAATGAGTAAGATGTCGTTGTTTAAGAGAGCGGTATGTTCATTAATTAACCGTATTGAGGGTAGCATGCTTTAAAGCACGGCAAGTTGGAAACATGACCTTTCTCTAGCAACTCCGTTCAGCGCCCTTCCCTTCGAAACCTAGGAACCTGTATTCTCAGAATGCTTCTAAATGATCTTGGACTTGACTTTCTTAAGCTCAACCTGCTCCCTCTCTGCTCTAGCTTCATGCTCCCTAGCCCTAGCTTCATGCTCCACGATCCTAGCTTTCTTTTCCATGTCCCAGGTGTCTAGAAGCTGCTTTAGCGACGGGAAAAGGAAGGCGCTGGCTGAAACGAGGGCAACTCCAACAGTCTAGTAACAACGCATTAGCTATTGAGTGAGAAAAGGTAAAAGTTGGCGGACTTA
>Ga0335072_10006647_pt1 | contig 16892 bp, 13 predicted proteins | sample Lox_Sample_21_FD_206725 | JGI IMG/M metagenome (GOLD analysis project Ga0335072, IMG submission 206725) | Soil microbial communities from Loxahatchee National Wildlife Refuge, Florida, United States - Lox_Sample_2.1 | ecosystem: Environmental > Terrestrial > Soil > Wetlands | place: USA...
CTGAACCAGGACACGAGCCGGGTGACGGTGCCCCCGGCACGGACAGCGCCCTCGGCAATCTCGACCGCCCGGATAATCCGAGCCCGCACGAGCCGGGCTGGAAGGCGGTGCTCACGCCGGAGGAGATCCGTCGCGCGCTGAGCCGTATCGCGCACGAGATCCTGGAGCGCACGCACGGCGGCGAGGGGATCGTGCTGCTCGGCATCCCCACCCGCGGCGTCTACCTGGCCCGCCGCCTGGCCGCCCGGATCGGCGAGTTCGAGGGCGCGCCCGCGCCGGTGGGCTCCCTCGACGTCACCATGCACCGCGACGACCTGCGGCTGCGCCCGGCCCGGGCGCTGCAGCGGACCGAGGTGCCGGCGGACGGCGTGGACGGCAAGATCGTCGTCCTGGTCGACGACGTGCTCTTCTCCGGGCGGACCGTCCGGGCCGCCCTGGACGCGCTCAACGACCTCGGCCGGCCGCGCTCGGTCCAGCTCGCGGTGCTGGTCGACCGGGGCCACCGGGAGCTGCCGATCCGCGCCGACTACGTGGGCAAGAACCTGCCGACCGCGCACCGCGAGGCGGTGCGGGTGCTGCTGGCCGAGAGCGACGGCGAAGACTCGGTGCTACTCGGGGAGCGTGACCAGTGAACAGGCACCTGATTTCGGCCGCCGACCTCAGCCGCGACGACGCGGTGCTGATCCTGGACACCGCCGCCGAGCTCGCCAGCGTGGCCGACCGGCCGATCAAGAAGCTGCCGACGCTCCGCGGCCGGACGGTCGTCAACCTCTTCTACGAGGACTCCACCAGGACGCGGACCTCGTTCGAGGCGGCCGCCAAGCGCCTGTCGGCCGATGTGATCAACTTCTCCGCCAAGGGGTCGAGCGTCGCCAAGGGCGAGTCGCTCAAGGACACCGCGCTGACCCTGGAGGCGATGGGCTCCGACGCGATCGTGGTCAGGCACCCCGCCTCGGGCGCGCCCCGGCGGCTGGCGGACTGGGTAAGCGGCCGGGTCATCAACGCGGGCGACGGCACCCACGAGCACCCCACCCAGGCGCTGCTCGACGCGTTCACCATCCGGCAGCGGCTGGTCGGCCCCGACCAGCGCGGGCGGGCCCTCGACGGCATCCGGGTGACGATCGTCGGCGACGTCCTGCACTCCCGGGTGGCCCGGTCCAACGTGCTGCTGCTCGATACCCTCGGGGCCGAGGTGACGGTCGTCGCCCCGCCCACCCTGATGCCGTGGGCGATCGAGACCTGGCCGTGCAAGGCCAGCTACGACCTCGACGCCGAGCTGCGCAAGTCCGACGTGATGATGATGCTCCGGGTGCAGCAGGAGCGGATGTCGGCCGCGTTCTTCCCGACCGTCCGCGAGTACCGCAGGCGGTACGGCCTCGACACCAGCCGGATGGCGCTGCTGCCCGAGCACGCCATCGTCATGCACCCGGGCCCGATGAACCGCGGGGTGGAGATCGCGGCCGAGGTCGCCGACTCGCCCCGGTCGACCATCGTCGCCCAGGTGGCCAACGGCGTGACGGTCCGGATGGCCGTCCTCTACCTCATGCTCGGCGGCGCCGTCGAGGCCGCCTCATGACCGCCCCCGCGCCCCCGCGCACCGTGATCACGAAGGATTTGCGCACCTATACGATCCGAATCCTTCGCGATCACGCCACACCCCAGGTAACAGCAAGAAGCGCTGCGGCTGCGGCGCGGACGGAGGCGTGATCATGAGCGAGGAGTGGCTCATCAAGGGCGCCTCGATCGTCGGCGGCGAGACCGCCGACATCCATCTCACCGACGGCATCATCGCCGCCGTCGGCCGCGGCCTGGCCGCGCCCGGCGCGACCGTGCTCGAGGCGGACGGCCTGGTCGCGCTGCCCGGCCTGGTCGACCTGCACACGCACCTGCGCGAGCCCGGCCGGGAGGACGCGGAGACGGTCGAGACCGGCACCCGCGCGGCCGCGCTCGGCGGCTACACCGCCGTGCACGCGATGGCCAACACCGAGCCGGTGGCGGACACGGCCGGCGTGGTCGAGCAGGTCTGGCGGCTCGGCCAGCAGGCCGGCTACGTCGACGTCCGCCCGGTCGGCGCGGTCACCGTCGGCCTCGACGGCAGGCAGCTGGCCGAGCTCGGCGCGATGGCCGACTCCGCCGCCCGCGTCCGCGTCTTCTCCGACGACGGCTTCTGCGTCGCCGACCCGCTGCTGATGCGCCGCGCGCTCGAGTACGTCAAGGCGTTCGACGGCGTGATCGCGCAGCACGCGCAGGAGCCCCGGCTGACCGAGGGCGCGCAGCTGAACGAGGGCGCGGTCGCCTCCAGGCTCGGCCTGCCGGGCTGGCCGGCCGCCGCCGAGGAGGCGATCATCGCCCGCGACTGCCTGCTCGCCGCGCACGTCGACGCCGCCCTGCACATCTGCCACGTGTCCACGGCCGGCTCGGTCGAGATCATCCGCTGGGCCAAGTCCAAGGGCTGGCGGGTGACGGCCGAGGTGACGCCGCATCACCTGCTGCTGACCGACGACCTCGCCGCCGACTACGACACGGTGTTCAAGGTCAACCCGCCGCTGCGCACCCAGGCGGACGTCGACGCGCTCCGGGCCGCGCTCGCCGACGGCACCATCGACTGCGTGGCGACCGACCACGCGCCGCACCCGGTCGAGGCCAAGGAGGCCGAGTGGGCGGCCGCCGCCAACGGCATGACCGGCCTCGAGACGGCGCTGCGGGTGGTGCAGCTGGCGATGGTCGACACCGGGCTGCTGGACTGGGCGGGCGTCGCCGACCGGATGTCGGTCCGCCCCGCCGCCATCGGCCGGGTGCCCGGCCACGGGCAGCCGATCGCGCCGGGCGCGCCCGCCAACCTGACCCTGTACGACGCGGCCGGGCCGGCGACGGCGGTGGACCCGAGGACGCACGCGTCCAAGAGCCGCAACAACCCGTTCGCGGGCCGGGCGCTGCCGGGCGCCGTGGCCGCCGTGTTCCTGCGCGGCACCGCGACGGTCCTGGACGGAAAGGTAACGCGATGAGCAACCCAGGACCGGACGCGATGCTGGTCCTCGAGGACGGCACGACGCTGCGCGGCACCGGGTTCGGCGCGCACGGCGAGTCGTTCGGCGAGATGGTGTTCAACACCGGCATGACCGGCTACCAGGAGACGCTGACCGACCCGTCCTACTGCGGCCAGATCGTCGCGATGACCGCGCCGCACATCGGCAACACCGGCGTCAACGACGAGGACCAGGAGTCGCACCGGATCTGGGTCAGCGGCTACGTGGTCCGCGAGCCCGCGCGGATCGCCTCCAGCTGGCGGGCCAGGCGCTCGCTCGACGCCGAGCTCAAGGCCCAGGGGATCACCGGCATCGCCCTCACCGGGACCCGCGCGCTGACCATGCGGCTGCGCGAGCACGGCGCGATGCGGGCGGCCGTCTCCACCGTCGAGGACAACCCGGCCGCGCTGCTCGAGCGGGTGCTCGCCAGCCCCGGCATGACCGGGGCCGACCTGGCCCGGATCGTCACCACCCCGCACCCGTACACGGTCAGCCCGCCGGCCGGCGTCCCGACCAGGTTCCGGGTCGCCGCCGTCGACCTCGGCATCAAGAACGCGACCCCGCAGAACATGGCCGCCCGGGGGATGGAGGTGCGGGTGCTGCCGGCCACCGTCACCGCCGACGAGATCCTCGCCACCACCCCGGACGGCGTGTTCTTCTCCAACGGCCCGGGCGACCCGGCCGCGGCCGGCTACGCGGTCGCGGCGATGCGCGGTGTGCTCGACGCGGGCGTGCCGCTGTTCGGCATCTGCTTCGGCAGCCAGATCCTGTCCCGGGCGGTCGGCCTGGACACCTACAAGCTGCGCTACGGCCACCGGGGCGTGAACCAGCCGGTGATGGACCTGTCCACCGGCAAGGTCTACATCACCAGCCACAACCACGGCTTCGCGGCCGCGCTGCCCGCGGGGACGGACACCGCCAGGACCGACGGCGGCGCGTGGGAGCACGTTCCGCCGGGCGCCCGCAAGCCGTTCGAGACCCCCTACGGCGCCGCCGAGATCACCCACGTGAACCTCAACGACGGCGTGGTCGAGGGCATCCGGCTGCTCGACCGGCCCGCCTTCGCCGTCCAGTACCACCCGGAGGCGGCCCCAGGGCCGCACGACGCGGTGGACCTCTTCGACCGGTTCGCCACCCAGATGATGAACGGGGGTAAGTGACGCATGCCGCGCCGTGACGACCTGAAGTCCGTCCTCGTCATCGGGTCCGGCCCGATCGTGATCGGGCAGGGCTGCGAGTTCGACTACTCGGGCACCCAGGCCTGCCGGGTGCTGCGGCAGGAGGGCATCCGGGTCTCGCTGGTCAACTCCAACCCGGCCACGATCATGACCGACCCGGAGTTCGCCGACGCCACCTACGTCGAGCCGATCACCCCCGAGGTCCTCGCGAAGGTGATCGCCAAGGAGCGCCCGGACGCGCTGCTGCCCACCCTCGGCGGCCAGACCGCGCTCAACGCCGCCATGGCGCTGCACCAGAACGGCACCCTGAAGAAGTACAACGTCGAGCTCATCGGGGCCGACGTGGACGCGATCGAGGCGTGCGAGGACCGCGAGAAGTTCAAGGACATCGTGATCGGCCTCGGCGCCGAGGTCCCGCGCTCGGTGATCTGCCACACGATCACCGAGTGCCTGGGCGCCGTCTACGGCGACGCCGACAACTCCCCGCTCGGCTTCCCTGTCGTCGTCCGCCCGTCGTTCACCCTCGGCGGCCTCGGCTCAGGCATCGCCTACGACGAGGCCGACCTGCGCCGGATCGCCGGCAGCGGGCTCGACGCCAGCCCCACCACCGAGGTGCTGCTCGAGGAGTCGATCATCGGCTGGAAGGAGTTCGAGCTCGAGCTGATGCGCGACCGCCACGACAACGTGGTGATCGTCTGCTCGATCGAGAACGTCGACCCGATGGGCGTGCACACCGGCGACAGCGTCACCGTCGCGCCCGCCATGACGCTGACCGACCGCGAGTACCAGGCGATGCGCGACACCGCGATCAAGATCATCCGCGCGGTCGGGGTGGACACCGGCGGCTGCAACATCCAGTTCGCGTTCGACCCGAAGAGCGGCCGGATGGTCGTCATCGAGATGAACCCCCGGGTGTCCCGTAGCAGCGCGCTCGCCTCCAAGGCGACCGGCTTCCCGATCGCCAAGATCGCGACCAAGCTCGCGATCGGGTACACCCTCGACGAGATACCGAACGACATCACCGGCCAGACGCCCGCGAGCTTCGAGCCCGCGCTCGACTACGTGGTGGTGAAGATCCCGCGGTTCGCGTTCGAGAAGTTCCCCGGCGCCGACACCACCCTCACCACCCACATGAAGTCGGTCGGCGAGGCGATGGCGATCGGCCGCTCGTTCGCCGAGGCGCTGCAGAAGGCCCAGCGGAGCCTGGAGAGCCCCACCGGACCGTTCGACTTCGGCCCGGGGCTGACGGAGGGAAGAGAGCGGCCCGAGGTCGCGGCGGAGCTGCTCGACCGCTGCCGGACCCCCCACGACGGCCGCCTGAACACGATGCTGCAGGCGCTGCGGGCCGGGGCCACGGCCGACGCGGTGGCGCAGGCGACCGGCGTCGACCCGTGGTTCGTCGACCAGCTGGTCGGCATCCGCGAGCTCGCGGACGCGATCGCGGCCGCCCCCGAGCTCGACCAGGTGCTGCTCCGCGAGGCCAAGGAGAACGGGTTCTCGGACGCGGCCGTCGGCCAGCTCCGCGGGCTCGGGCCCGGGCAGATCCGCGCGCTCAGGCACGAGCTCGGCCTGCGCCCGGTCTACCACGTGGTCGACACCTGCGCGGCCGAGTTCGCGGCCCGCACCCCGTACCTCTACTCGAGCTACGACGAGGGCACCGAGGTGCCGGGCGGCGACGCGCCCAAAGTGATCATCCTCGGCAGCGGCCCGAACCGGATCGGGCAGGGCATCGAGTTCGACTACGCGTGCGTGCACGCGTCGTTCGCGCTGCGGGCGGCGGGCTACGAGACCGTGATGGTCAACTGCAACCCGGAGACGGTCTCGACCGACTACGACACCTCCTCCCGGCTCTACTTCGAGCCGCTCACCCTCGAGGACGTGCTCGAGGTGGTGCACGCCGAGCAGGCGGCCGGACCGGTGGCGGGCGTGATCGTGCAGCTCGGCGGGCAGACCCCGCTCGGCCTCGCGCGCGCGCTCGAGGAGGCCGGCGTGCCGATCGTCGGCACCCCGCCCGCCGCGATCCACGCGGCCGAGGACCGCGGCGAGTTCGCCGAGGTGCTCGTCCAGGCCGGGCTGACCGCGCCGCGGGGCGAGATCGCGCTGTCGGCCGACGAGGCGGCGACCGCCGCCGCCGAGATCGGCTACCCGGTCCTGGTCCGCCCGTCGTACGTGCTCGGCGGGCGCGGCATGGAGATCGTCTACGACGAGCAGACGCTGCGGGCCTACGTCGGCCGCGCCACCGCCGCGCAGCCAACCAACGACCGGGCCGACAACCCGGTGCTGATCGACCGGTTCCTCGACGACGCGATCGAAATCGACGTGGACGCCCTCTACGACGGCGAGGAGCTGTACCTGGGCGGGGTCATGGAGCACATCGAGGAGGCCGGCATCCACTCCGGCGACTCGGCCTGCGCGCTGCCGCCGATCACCCTCGGCCGGGCCGACATCGCCGCCATCCGCGAGGCGACCAGGCAGATCGCCCGCGGCGTCGGCGTGCGCGGCCTGCTCAACGTGCAGTACGCGATGGCCGGCGGGGTGCTGTACGTGCTCGAGGCCAACCCGCGCGCGTCGCGGACGGTGCCGTTCGTCTCCAAGGCGACCGCGGTGCCGCTGGCGAAGGCGGCCGCGCTGGTGATGATGGGCGACTCGATCGCCTCGCTGCGGGCGGCGGGGGTGCTGCCGGAGACCGGTGACGGCGGCACCCTGCCGCTCGACTCGCCGGTCGCGGTCAAGGAGGCGGTGCTGCCGTTCGGCCGGTTCAGGGACGCCACCGGGGCCGGCGTGGACACCGTGCTCGGCCCCGAGATGCGCTCGACCGGCGAGGTGATGGGGATCGACCAGTCGTTCGGCACCGCCTACGCGAAGTCGCAGGAGGCCGTGTACGGGTCGCTGCCGGTCAAGGGCCGGGTGTTCGTGTCGGTCGCCAACCGCGACAAGCGGGCGATGGTGTTCCCGGTCAAGCGGCTGGCCGACCTCGGCTTCGAGATCTGGGCGACATCGGGGACGGCGGAGGTACTGCGCAGAAACGGCGTTCGTGCCAAGATCGTGCGCAAGCACAGCGACGGCGCCGCCCCCTCCGGCGAGCCGACCGTGGTTACCCGGATCCTGGATGGTGAGGTAGACCTGATCGTGAACACGCCCTGGGGCAGCCTGTCAGCCGCGTCGGCGGCGGTCCGGCTCGACGGGTACGAGATCAGGACCGCGGCCGTCCGGCGGGGCGTGCCCTGCGTGACCACCGTGGCCGGGCTGGCCGCGGCGGTGCAGGGCATCGAGGCGATCATCCGCGGCGAGATCGGCGTCCGCTCCCTGCAGGAGCACGCGGTGGCGCTGCGGAGCGCGGCCGAGGCGGCGGACGCGGCCGACCGGGCGTGACGACAGGGTTGTACTGAGACTGGGGCGGGACGGCGGCTGGATGGCAGGCAACGAGCGGGAAGGCGGGGTGGCGCCCGTTCAGGTGCGCGGCACGGTGCTCACGGTGCGCCGGGTCGACGCGTACGTCGCCATGACCGTGGTCGCCCCCGCGATCGCCACCAGGTTCCGGCCCGGCCAGTTCATCGCGATCGCGGTCGGCGGCCCGCAGTCCGGCATGCTCGCGCGGCGCACGTTCCCGGTGCACGACGTGCGGCCGGACCACGGCGGCACGGTCGAGTTCGTCTTCCTGCCGCGCGAGCCGGGCGCGCAGTGGCTGGCCGACTGCCGCGCCAGGGACGTGCTCGACGTCGTGGGCCCGCTCGGGCGGCCGTTCCCGATGCCGCGCGACCCCGCCTCGTGCCTGCTGCTCGGCGTCGGCGCGGGCGCGCCGCCGCTGTTCGCGCTGGCCGCCCGGCTGACCGAGCGCCAGTCGGCGACGGACTTCCTGCTCGGCGCGGAGAGCGCCGACCGGGTGTTCGGCGCGCTGACCGCGCGGCGCACCGGCCGGTCGGCCGTGATCACCACCGCCGACGGGTCGCTCGGCTCGCGCGGTTCCGTGGTGGACATGCTGCCGACCGTCGTGCAGCAGGCGCGGACCGACGTGATCTACGCGTCCGCCCCGGTGCCGGTGCTGCGGTCGGTCTGCGCGATGGCGGGCCGGTACGGCATCCCCGTCCAGGCGCTGGTGTCCGAGCCCGCGATGACCTGCGGGACCGGGCTGTGCATGGGGTGCGTGCTGCCCGTGGTCGGCAACGACGGCGTCACCCGGATGGTCCGCGCGTGCGTGGACGGACCGGTGTTCCGCGGCGACCTGGTCCGCTGGGACGACGTGGGCACGATCCCGTTCGACGCCCTCGGCGCCCCCGGCTGGAAGGCCCGCCCGGCCGCGGGCGGCGCGGGCCCGGTCACCGAGGGGCGCTCCCATGTCGGCTAGCAGATCATCCCGCCGGAGGTACCCCAGCGATGCCCGCTGACCTGCGGACCCGAGTCGGGCACCTCGACCTGCCGTCGCCGATTCTGACCGCCGCCGGCTGCGCGGGCAGCGGGCGCGAGCTCGCCCAGTTCACCGACGTGGCCCGGATCGGCGCGGTGATCACCAAGTCGGTCACGCTCGAGCCGCGGGCGGGCAACCCGTCGCCGCGGATGGCCGAGACGCCGAGCGGGCTGCTCTCCTCGGTCGGCCTGCAGGGGCCCGGCCTGGACGGGTTCCTCCAGCGCGACCTGCCGTGGCTGCTCTCCCGCGGCGCCCGCGCGTTCGTCTCGGTCGCCGGGCACACCAGCCGCGAGTACGGCGAGCTCTCCTCCCGGCTGTCGGACTCGGCCGGCGTCACCGCGATCGAGGTGAACCTCGGCTGCCCGGATGCCGCCGCCGCGGGCCGCCCGTTCGCGCTCGACGACGCCGCCGCCGGGGCGGTGGTGGCGGCCGTGCGCGGGTCCGCCCGGTATGACATCCCGGTCTTCGCCAAGCTGTCACCCGAGGTGACCGACATCGTCTCGGTCGCGCGGGCCTGCGTCGCGGCGGGCGCGGACGGCCTTTCCATGATCAACACGCTGCCGGGGATGGCGATCGACCCGGTGACGTTCCGCCCGGCCCTGGCCGGGCTCTCCGGCGGGCTCTCAGGGCCCGCCATCCGCCCGATCGCGGTGCGCTGCGTGTGGGCGGTCAGGGAGGCGCTGCCTGACGTGCCCATCATCGGCTGCGGCGGCGTGCGGACCGGCCGCGACGCGCTGGAGTTCCTGCTCGCGGGGGCGTCCATGGTGGCCCTGGGGACGGTGCTCTTCCACGACCCGTCCGCCTGCTCGCGGGTGCAGCGCGAGCTCGAGGAGGAACTGGCCGCCCGCGGGGTGGACCGAGTCTCCGACGTGGTGGGGCGGGCCCATCAGACCGACGTGTATGCTGCGGAACGCCGCAGCTGGGTGTAATCGATCAATTACAGGATGTGATTTAGTTGCCGGGCCGATCAGCAAGCGAGCAAGCCGAGTCCGTCCGCCCCGGGCTGGTCATGGGGAAGGGGGCCGGGGCGCCGAGGCCCGCGCCGGTGGCGGTGGCGCTCGACGCGCCCGACCTGGATACCGCGGCGCACTGGGCGGCGCTGGTCACCCCGCACGTGTCGACGGTCAAGATCGGCCTCGAGCTGTACCTCCGCTACGGGCCCGACGTGGTCGCCACGGTGCGCGGCGCGAGCGGGGTCAGCGTCTTCCTCGACCTGAAGCTGCACGACATCCCTAACACGGTGGCGGGCGCGGCGCGGGCCGTGTCCCGGCTGCGGCCGGAGATCCTCACCGTGCACGCGGCCGGGGGAGCGGACATGATCAAGGCGGCCGTCGAGGCCGTCCCCGCGGCGATGGTGGCCGGGGTGACCCTGCTCACCTCGATCAGGGACCACGACCTGGCCGAGCTCGGGGTGCCGGGCACGGTCAGCGACGCCGTCCGCCGGATGGCGGTGCTCGCCGTCGCCGCGGGCGCCCGCGGCCTCGTCTGCTCGCCCCAGGAGGTCGCCGCCGTCCGCGCCGAGGTCGGCCCGGACATCACCCTCATCACCCCGGGAATCCGCCCCTCCGGGGCGGACAGCGACGACCAGGCCCGCATCGCGACCCCGGTCGAGGCGATCAAGGCCGGCGCGGACCTGCTCGTCATCGGGCGCCCCATCACCCGGGCGTCCGACCCCGGCGCGGCCGCCGCCACCATCGCCGCGTCGCTGCGCCGGGCCGCCCCGGCGGCGTAGCCGGCCGTTTCCATTCCGTAATAACTGGGCAAAGGCGGTCCCGGTCGCCCGATGGGGTGGCGCGCGCAGTCGACACAGGTCACACTGGCATCAGCCGTTGCCTTGCGACCGGAGATATGTTCGGCGTGGTGAACTCTACCTGGGACGATTTCCTAGGGGCTGTACTGTGATCGTGGTGCTGCGGAGGGTAAAATGTCGCAGGACGACCCGATGATCGTGGAACATAATCAACCATGACAAAGCATGCCATTACTACTCATAAGTCACATATGTCACGTAAAAGACCGCTCGTCGCCGGGTCCGCCCGGGGCGCCCGCCCGTGGGCGCCGCGCGCCGGCCCCCGGCACGTCCCTGGGCTGGTCTTTGCGCCGGTACGTCCCGGGATCGTCGCTGCGTGTATGGTTGAATCGCCGGACAGCGGCCGGGTACCGGGAGCCGACCGACCGCGCTGGACCGGCCCATCGGAAACCGACAAAAGGAATATTTTGCCGATGACAGGGAAGGGCTCGCAGGAGTGTCCGGCGCTTCGAAACTTTCGAGGGGCGAAAGCCGGACAGGGCCCAAGACCTGCCCTTGGCTACGTTAAGTAGTAATACATGTGTACAGAGTAATATATTTGAATTTGTGATGACATAAACGGAGGTTCGCGTTGCCGAAAGGGTGCTTGACTCGCTAGTTTCCCCTCCCGTCCAACCTTTTTTTACGAACGAAACCCGAGGTGACCCCGAGTGGCTCTTCCTCCCCTCACTCCCGAACAGCGCGCCGAGGCCTTGCAGAAGGCCGCGATAGCGCGCAAGGAACGTGCCGAGGTTAAGAATCGCCTCAAGCGCGGCGCGGTGACCCTGTCCGAAGTCATCAAGGACGGTTCCACCGACGACGTGATTGGCAAGATGAAGGTCTCGGCGCTCCTGGAGTCCCTGCCCGGCGTCGGCAAGGTCCGCGCCAAGCAGATCATGGAGCGACTCGGCATTGCCGAGTCCCGCCGCGTGCGAGGGCTCGGCGCGAACCAGCGCGCCGCGCTTGAGCAGGAGTTCGGTGCGGATCTTTGATGCTGGCGGGGCCAGTGGCTAGCCGGTCCGGCGAGCGGTCGGCCTGGGCGCGCGGGCATGGTCGGCGCGCCCGGCGGTAAGGCGCGCGGGACCGGCGCCGCGGGAAAAGCGGCGCCGGCCGGCGCCAGCCTTCCCGCGGCGGCCAACAATTCGCGGCTGACTGTGCTCTCCGGGCCTTCCGGGGTCGGGAAGAGCACAGTCGTCGCGGAACTCCGGCGTCGATCGCCGGAGATCTGGATTTCCGTTTCGGTGACAACGCGAAGCCCGCGGCCGGGAGAAGTGAACGGCCGGGAATATTACTTTGTGACCCGCGAAGAGTTTGACCGCATGGTGGCCGCCGAAGAACTTCTCGAGTGGGCCGAGTTCGCCGGAAACAAATACGGAACGCCGGCCGCGCCGGTCCGGGACCGGCTCGAGCGGGGGTTGCCGACCCTGCTCGAGATCGACCTCGCGGGCGCCCGGCAGGTCCGGGAGACGATGAAGGACGACGCGCTGCTGGTGTTCCTCAAGCCGCCGTCGTGGGCGGAGCTGGTCCGCCGGCTGACCGGCCGGGGCACCGAGCCGCCGGAGGTGGTGGAGCGCCGCCTGGCGGTGGCGAAGGAGGAGCTCGCCGCGGCCGGCGAGTTCGACGTGACGCTGGTGAACACATCGGTCGATGAGGTTTGCCGGCAGATGGTAACGTTGATTGTTAGCTTAGTGAACCGTAGTAAATCCGTGAGGAAGGCCACACGTGGCAGCAACCCAGGGCGTAGCCGGCATCATCAACCCGCCGATCGACGAGCTCCTTGAGGTCGTCGACAGCAAGTACCGGCTGGTGATTCTGGCGGCTAAGCGGGCTCGCCAGATCAACGCGTACTACTCGCAGCTCGGCGAGGGCCTGCTCGAGTACGTCGGCCCGCTGGTGGAGACCCGGGTCCAGGAGAAGCCGCTCTCGATCGCGCTCCGCGAGACCCGCGAGGGCATGCTGAAGGTCGAGCAGCTCGAGGGCTAGGCCCTCCCGCTGCCGTTCCCGCCATGGCGCGCGTCATCCTTGGCGTGGGCGCCGGCATCGCTGCGTACAAGGCCTGCGAGCTGCTCCGGCTGCTCAAGGAGTCCGGGCATAGCGTCCGCGTCGTCCCGACCCCCGATGCCCTCCGGTTCGTCGGCGAGCCGACGTGGGCGGCGCTGTCGGGCGAGCCGGTGACGACCGGCGTCTGGGATGGCGTGGCCGAGGTCCCGCACGTCAGGCTCGGCCAGAGCGCCGACCTGGTGCTGATCGCGCCCGCGACCGCGGACCTGCTCGCCCGGGCGGCCGGCGGCCGGTCCGACGACCTGCTGACCGCGACCCTGCTCACCGCCCGCTGCCCGGTCGTGTTCGCCCCGGCCATGCACACCGAGATGTGGGAGCACCCGGCCACCCAGGAGAACGTGGCCACGCTCCGTCGCCGCGGCGCGGTCGTGGTCGAGCCGGCCGTCGGCCGCCTGACCGGAAAAGACAGCGGCGCGGGGCGTCTGCCAGAGCCAGCCGACCTGTTCGCCCTCGCTGAAACTCTGCTTTCCCCCGGGGGACGACCCCCCGGTGACCCCCCGAATGGAGGGGCCGGCTTCCCCGTGCCCCCCCGGGAGCCCACCCGCCAAATGCGCGGGCAGACTCCGTCTGGCGACGACCCCGGCTCCGAGTCAACGGCTAGCTCGCCTGGCACCGGGCTGGCCGGGCGGCAGGTGCTGATCTCGGCCGGGGGGACGCGCGAGGAACTCGACCCGGTCCGGTTCCTCGGCAACTGGTCCACCGGCACCCAGGGGTACGCGTTCGCCCGGTCCGCCGTCGCCCGGGGGGCCGCCGTCACCGTGGTGGCCGCCAACGTGGCGCTGCCCGACCCGGTCGGCGCGAAGGTCATCCGCACCGTGTCGGCCCGCGACATGCACGCCGCGATGCTGGCGGAGGCGCCGCACGCGGACGCGATCGTGATGACCGCCGCGGTGGCCGACTTCCGGCCGGTCACGCGGGCCGGGCAGAAGATCAAGAAGGACGGCCGCCTGCCCGAGCCGATCGCGCTGACCGAGAACCCTGACATCCTGGCCGACCTGTCGGCCCGCCGCCGGGCCGACCGCGAGACGGGCCAGGTGATCGTCGGTTTCGCCGCCGAGACCGACCCGGACCTGGCCGCCGCCCGGGCCAAGCTGGCCAGGAAGGGCTGCGACATCCTGGTCGTGAACCAGGTCGGCGGCGGCCTCGGCTTCGGCACGGCCGACAACGAGGCGGTCGCGCTGGCGGCCGACGGCACCGTCACCCCGATACCGCGCCGCTCGAAGGACGCGCTGGCCGACTTCGTCTGGGATCTGGTCGCGGAACGGCTGAGCTGACCGGCCCGGCCCCGGCCGTCCGTTCGTCCGGCTACACTTCACCTGGTCAGCTGGCTCTTTGTGGATGGAGATCAATAACGTGGCTCGTCGGTTGTTTACCTCGGAGTCGGTCACGGAAGGCCACCCGGACAAGATGGCTGACCAGATCAGCGACGCCGTCCTCGACGCGATGCTCAAGGACGACCCCGAGAGCCACGTCGCGGTGGAGACGCTCATCACCACCGGCCAGGTGCACGTGGCCGGCGAGGTGACCACCAAGACCTACGTGGACATCCCCGGCATCATCCGGTCGAAGATCCTGCAGATCGGCTACGACTCCTCGGCCAAGGGCTACGACGGCGCGTCCTGCGGCGTGTCGGTGTCCATCGGGTCGCAGTCGCCCGACATCGCCCAGGGCGTCTCTGACGCGTTCGAGTACCGCGAGGGCGAGGGCAGCGACGACTACGACCGCCAGGGGGCGGGCGACCAGGGCCTGATGTTCGGCTACGCGTGCCGCGACACCCCCGAGCTGATGCCGCTGCCGATCATGATGGCGCACCGGCTGTCGCGCCAGCTGTCGGAGGTGCGCCGCTCCGGCACGGTGCCCTACCTGCGGCCGGACGGCAAGACGCAGGTGACCATCGAGTACGCCGGGGACACGCCGGTCCGGCTGGACACCGTGGTCGTCTCCAGCCAGCACGCGCCCGACATCAACCTCAAGGAACTGCTCGCCCCCGACATCAAGGACTACGTCGTCGACCCGGTGCTGGCCGGGTTCGACATCGACACGGCCGGCTTCCGGCTGCTCGTCAACCCGACCGGCCGGTTCGAGATCGGCGGCCCGATGGGCGACGCCGGCCTCACCGGCCGCAAGATCATCATTGACACCTACGGCGGCATGGCCAGGCACGGCGGCGGCGCCTTCTCCGGCAAGGACCCGTCCAAGGTCGATCGCAGCGCGGCCTACGCGATGCGCTGGGTGGCGAAGAACGTGGTCGCGGCCGAGCTCGCCGACCGGTGCGAGGCGCAGGTGGCGTACGCGATCGGCAAGGCCAAGCCGGTCGGCCTGTTCATCGAGTGCTTCGGCACCGAGAAGGTGCCGGTCGAGCGGATCCAGGACGCGGTGTCGGAGGTCTTCGACCTGCGGCCGAGGGCGATCATCGCCGACCTCGACCTGCTCCGCCCGATCTACTCGCAGACCGCCGCCTACGGCCACTTCGGCCGGACCGAGCCCGACTTCACCTGGGAGCGCACCGACCGCGCCGCCCGGCTCCGGGCCGCGGCCGGCCTCTAGCGAACGCCGGGCGGACTGACCGCCCGATCACTGCCCGGGGCGGGCTTCCGCCCCGGGCAGCGCTTTCCCCGCCGGCCCTCGGCCCTCGGCCCTGCCCTCCGTTCGCCGGTGCCGGGCGTCTTCCCTCGTCGCCCGGCACAACCGCCTCGGTCCTCAGTCCAGACACCCGCGCCCTTTGGCTGGCGGGATTTTTTTTCGCACTTGTCGTCCCAACCGGGCACCCCGCCCGCGCGTCTTTCGTTATGTCAGTGTGCACAGAAATTGTGGCGCACATCACAATGATCACCGAGCGGTGTACGGTAGTTATCCAAAGTGACTGTTGGCGAGATTTGGTACTCGCGCATACAGCCTGACGGGTGGGGTAGCTGAGGCGCGTCGAAGCCGCGGCCTCATCGTCCTTGGTGACGGCGGGCTGCGGGGATATCTGAATCGCGCAATTATCGGGGCCCTCGAACCACCTAGGCGAACGCGTATGCAGATGCGTATGCGTATGAAAGTGCGAAATACCATGCGGATGCACGTGCATGCGCTATGCTCAGTCGTGTAAGTCCCGGGGGGACACGAAGGAGAACCAACCGGGGCCGTCCGCAACCCGCGCCGGACCCCTGTGCTCTCCGGCCCTCAACGGCAGCCGCCGGAAACGGGCCGGGGTTACATCCGTCAGGAGACGAGAAACGATGCAGGACATTCACAACGGGATCAGCGCCGCGCAGCTCGAAGGCGCGATCTGGCGTAAGAGCCAGCGCAGCAACTCCCAGGGTGCGTGCGTGGAGCTTGCTCGCCTGGACTCGGCCACGGTTGCCATGCGCAACTCGCGCGACCCGAAGGGCACGGCCCTCATCTACCCGGCCTCGGCCGTTCGCGCTATGGTGAGCGCACTCCGCTCCGGGGAGTTCGACTACCTGATCGGCTAATGCGGTCGATCGGGCAACAAGCTCGCGACGGCTCATCCTGCGCAGCATCGGCAGGCGAGTCCGCGTGCGGCCGGGCACGGGTGATTGCGGCTCCCCGTGCCCGGCCGTATGTGTCAGCGGAGGTTCTTTATCTGGTAGGACGGGAGCGTGGCGGAAACCCGAAACGACGGCGCACTAGACCTGCTGCCGGACATGCCGCCACTGGAAGTCGCAAAAGCTGCAGAGGGCACTAAAAGCCCCGAAAATTCCGCGCGGGCAAATAGGTCAAAAAAGTCAAAAGACCCTAAAACGCTCAAGCCTGCTGCGGATCGGCCGGTCGCGCGGATCGCCGTGGACCTGCCGCTCGCTCACCTGGACCGGCCCTTCGACTACCTGGTCCCGGAACGGCTGGCGGCGCTGGCCCGGCCCGGCGTCCGGGTTCGGGTCAGGTTCGCCGGCCAGCTGACCGACGGGTACATCCTCGAGCGGACGGACAGCAGCGAGCACCAGGGCAGGCTCAGCTACCTGGAGCGGGTCGTCTCGGCCGAGCAGGTGCTCACCCCGGAGATCGCCGGGCTCGCGCGGGCCGTCGCCGACCGGTACGCGGGGACGCTCGCCGACGTCCTCCGGCTGGCGATCCCGCAACGCCACGCGGCCACGGAAACGGCCAGGCCAGCCGCGTCGGCCGGACCGACCGGCACTGCCAACGCCGGCGGCAGAGCCTCGACCGCCATCGCCAGCCCGTCAGCCGGCGACAGCCCGTCAGCCGGCGACAGCCCGTCAGCCGGCGACAGCCCGTCAGCCGGCGACAGCCCGTCAGCCGGCGACAGCCCGTCAGCCGGCGGCGGCCCGCTCGCCACCGACGTCGGCGGCCCCAGTGACGGCCCGCCGTCCCGTCCGGCCGCCGGCCCGTGGGCCAGGTACCCGGCCGGCCCCGCCTTCCTCGACGCGGTCGCGGCCGGCCGCCCCGCCCGCGCCGCCTGGACGGCGCTC
>Ga0335072_10006648_pt1 | contig 16891 bp, 14 predicted proteins | sample Lox_Sample_21_FD_206725 | JGI IMG/M metagenome (GOLD analysis project Ga0335072, IMG submission 206725) | Soil microbial communities from Loxahatchee National Wildlife Refuge, Florida, United States - Lox_Sample_2.1 | ecosystem: Environmental > Terrestrial > Soil > Wetlands | place: USA...
ACCTGGGTAATATTCAAACGCGGCGAAATAACCTCCGATATATTCCCGATCAACGCCCTCGTCCTCGGCGCATTGTTGGGCCGGCTCTCCAGATAGCTGGCCGTCGCATGTATCCGCGAAAAAATCGTCCGATCTGCCGTAAACGCACTGGCATTATTTGAGTTCAATTCATAATTAGAGTGAAAGAGTGATCCGGATAACCCGAATCCCGCCACCTGCACAGCCGAAGAAACCTGGTCAACGCTGCTGCGCACGCTCGTTTGCGTGTTCTCAAGCGGCGTGAGGTAGTTCTGGCGGCCGCCGCTCACGGTGAAGTAGCGCGATGGCCTGACCGTCACCAAAACGTTTTCTCGGTCCGGCTCGCTCATCAGCGGCGCAGAAATCGCCACCCGATGAAAGTTGCTCCCCGCCTCGATATAAGCCGCCTTGGCGTCGATCCACGAGCGCAGCAGCGCAAAACTTGCGGCTCCGTACGGCTGGTTCGCCCCGACGCCACCCGATACGGCCAGGCGCAGCTTGTCCGCAGGTTCCCATTCGATGCTCTGAATCGCTGTCGTCTGGTTCGAGAAGACCATCTTCGACGAAAGCGACAAGCGGTCGAATACCTGCTTCTTCACGAACAGGATGCCCGCAGGATCCTCCGCGCGCACACCTTCAAACAAGGGGCTGTTGAAGTCCGTCGAGGTCGCCCCGGCAAAGGCAAAAACCTCGGTGTTCAGCACGTTGGCCTTCACTCCCGCGCCCAGCGCGATCAGGTAATGGCTGGAGTCGAAGATATCTGTGGGCAGGACGAAATGGATGTAGTCATCGCCGAGAATATACGTCGAACGCCCGATCATCTTCGTGAGGTTGGCTCCACCCACAAAGCGGCCGGCGATCACTCCGGCACTCACCGAAGCGTCGTAGCTGGGGCCGCGCGCCGAGAGTGTTCCTCCTTGTGCCTCGTAGAGGTCTGACGCGCCACCGCTGAGCTGGAAGACCTGCCCGTGCAACTGCGGAATGACCGTCGCAAGCAGCAGGACAAACCACGATTTTCTGAAACTCCAGCACATTCCAGCAGCTCGCAGGCTCTATTGAGCGCTTGACGCGAGAGACAGGTTCATCGTGGAATGCTCAAGCCTGAACTGAATTGCAGTGGGGACCTCAGGCTCGTTCCATGGCACTTCAAGATGACGCTTCTCGCCGGGCAGGAGGGGGAACCCTGCCGCAGTCGTCGACTTCGTTTTGGAGGTCACGCGTACTTCCTCAACCCGCTCGAGATCCGCGCTCGAGTTTTCGAGCTCGCAAACGATCTTGTTGGAGGATGCAGCGAAACCCGCTTCTTTCACCTGGACAATATCTTTAGAGTGCTGCTTCTTGGGATAGATATAGACCGTGTGCGGCAGCAGTATGCGCACATCCAGTCCGCCCGTGTGGTGCAGCGACGAAAAAACGGAGTAAATCGTAAACCACGCCGGAAGCTTGTCTGCCTCCGCTTTATAGAACACGTAATAGGTCTGGCCCGGATCGATCCGGGTGCTCATGGTCGACAGCTTCACATGAATATCCGAATCGAGCGGCCTGTAAACACCATTGCCGTCGGGCTTGATGCTGAAGCTGCGCGGCTCCAGCGTTACCGCCATCGGCGTTAAGGTATTGTTGGTGAGCGCGAATCGTCCATCGGCTTTCACCTTGTACTCAACGATGACTGGAGAAACAGTCTGGGCCATCGCGCCTGCTCCACAACACAGCAGCGCAACTCCCAGAACTAAACGAACGATTCGCACAGGGGCCTCCTCTCGCCCGGCCGACCGGGCGAGTGGTAGAGCTGCAGGTCTGCTTTACAGAGCCTGCGCTTGCAGATTCAGCGTGCCCGTGTAGCTACCGGCAGGCAGCTGCGGCTGGCTGGTGAGGTTGATTTCGAGATTCAGATTGTCGTTTCGGCTCGAGGCGCGGTTCGTGTTGCTGATGGCCTGGGTAAACAGCGTGAGGCCGGCGCCTGCGGGTCCAAGCGCAGCAGTCTGCGTGAACGCCGTAAACGATGTCGGTGCGCCCGTGGTGACCTGACCCAGAACTTCAGAGGTCGGAATATTGGTCGGGGTCGTGGCTCCGTCTGACAGCGCAGCCGTTGCGCTGGCGAAGTAGCCTACCAGCGTAACCGTGGTGCGCGAGTTCTTCAGGATCCACGAAGTTGTCATCGCCACCGGAGCGCTACCCGTCGCGGTGCCGCCGGACAACAGCGTGAAGTTGACGTTGGAAGGCGTCGCAGCCACTGTCAGCGACTCATTCAGTGTGGCATTTAGTGTAACCGTAGCTGTATTTGAGTTAAGGGCCTGGGCGAAGGTTGCCGAAGTGGCCAGCGCGAAAAGCGCAACCACAAAAAGCGACCTGACGATTAGATTATGGGCACGACTATTCATTCGTATTGCTCCTATCCAATATCAACGGCGCAGAGCGCGGAGCTGCCTCTCGGGGGAGGATTCCGAGTAAAGGAGAGTCGTGAAGCAGTAGTGATATTGCCCGTGATACTAACACGGCTGCTCGCAAGCGAGACAATACGCATCTTGTTGATTAGTAATTACATTGGTAATGGCCAGAAAAACGTTTCAGCTCCCTATTCGAGCTGTGAACGCGAAGCGCGTCTTCCGGCCGCAAGGCGCTAGAGCGCCTCGATCAGGAGAAGAATGGGCCCTCGCTTTAGATCTGGGATCTCCCGTGCCGCCTCCGGTGCGCCGCTGGGAATCTCCAGCACTTCCGAACGTGATCCCGCACGATTCGTCGCGCCCGACGACTGCGACCAGACAGTAACACCCTCGCTCGAGGACTCTGCCTGAGGCGTGACTCGCATCAGACGAAGCGTGGTCAGATTCGCAGGAAGCGCCCACGACGCCGTGACTGCGAGCTGTGGCGTCACAGGTGCGATCGGTTGGACGTAAGCTTGCTCTTGCCCGACGCCCATCGAAAGAGACTCCAGCGTCGCAACCAGCACCACGCTGGCTGGACGCGAGTTCAATTGAGCGATAGTCGGGCAGGTATAGACAGCGAGCAACAACGCGAGCGCCGCCGCCCGGCAGACAATGCGCCGAGTCATCAACACATCAAGGCAACGAGCCATACAAAACTTCCCAATCGCGAAGCAAGCTGATGAGCATTCGCTAATAGTCCCTATCGGCGAACGCACCAAAAAGTTAAGGCCCTCTCATATGTCGGGGGCCCATAGCTCTCGCGAGCGCACTTTCGCTTGCCTGAGAGCGCTAGTGAGTACGATGCAGGTTTTCAGTGAATGGTTTTCGACTTCCGCTGCATGTAGTCCATCAGCAGGTATTCGCCCAGGGTGTGCGGAGTGGTGAAATAGGCCTTTCCACGACACATTTCACTGACTTTATGCACAAACTGGACCAGGCTGTAGTCATTCGTCAGCATGAATGTGTTGATCATGATGTTCGACCGCTTGCACCGGGCGACCTCCTCCAGCGTCTCGCTCACAACCAGCGGATCCAGCCCATAAGCGTTCTTGTAGATGCGGCCATCCGGCAGCGTCAGAGCCGATGGCTTTCCGTCAGTAATCATCACGATCTGCTTCATGTCCTTGCGCTGCCGGGCCAGGATGCGCTGGGCCACCCGGAGCCCCTCACGCGTATTGGTGTAGAACGGCCCCACCTTCACACGCGCCAGCTGCGAAACCGGCATCTCCTCCGCCGAGTCGTGGAACAGCACCAGCGACAGCGAGTCGCCGGGATACTGCGTGCGGATCAGGTGCGACAGCGCCATCGCGACCTTCTTCGCCGGCGTGAACCGGTCCTCGCCGTAAAGAATCATCGAGTGCGAGCAATCCAGCATCACCACCGTGGCGCACGAGCTCTGGTACTCGCACTGATGCACATGCAGGTCTTCGTACTCGAGCTGAAGCGGCAGACCAATTCCCTCGCGCGCAATCGCCGCGGCAAGCGTCGTGTTCGCATCGAGATTCAGCACATCGCCAAACTCGTACCGCCGCGGAGCGCCTCCTGCCTCAATACCCGTCGCCCAGTGTTGCGTGTCATGCCGCCCGAAACTCGATTTGCCCAGCGAGCCCATCAATTCGCGCAGCGTCTTGAAGCCCAGAAAATCCAGGCCCTTGTCCGTGACCTCAAAGCGCACCTCGCCCTGCACATCGCCGATCTCCCCACTGCCCGCATGCGCCGCAGGTGTCGAATCCTGCAGTGAGGACAGATAGTTCGCCCGCATCAGGCGCTCAATCAGCCTGTCGATCAGGTCCTCGAGCCTCCCATCGGCTGCCATCTCGTCGATCTGCCGCTGCGTATCTTCATCGAAAAACTCGCCGGACTCAAGGATTTGGCGCAGCGCCTCCCGCAGATCGTCCAGCGTGTGATCCAGCTGCTGAAACTCCGACCAGGGATCGCGGTATCCCGAGTCCAGCAGATAATCCGACAACGCCTCCAGCAGGTTCTCGAGATCCATCTCTGAGGCAAGATCGCCGATGTATTTGGTGTAGCGAACGCCCTTCATCGCACCTCCCCTCGTCTGCTCTCAGCTCAAGCGCCCCGGCTCAGTTGTAGCCGCCGCGTCCAGTCGATCGGCGCTGACCTCTTTGCCACTCTTCAAACTCATGCTCCACATCGGGATGTTCCTGGATCGCCCTGCCGCCCTTCTCCGGAGCCTTGAAGACGCGCTCCTCGCTGCGGCTGATCTTGCGATGCGCCACCATGCCCTCGAGCAAGAACTCCGCCGCGCCCACTACCTTCTGCGCCGCATCCGAAGGTTTCACGCCCAGCGGCGCAAGTTTGTCGAGTAGCCCGTGAATCTGCTTGAGATCGGCCAGCGCCGCCTTCGTCGGCTTATCGTCATCGAGCTTCACCGTACCGTCCAGCTTGAACCACTGCTCGATTTGCTGCGTATTCGTCTCCGCAAAGTAACGGTCGTAGATCTTGCCCACGGCGGTATGAATCAGGTCGCGCACCACCGTGTCCGCGCCGCGCATCTCCCCCTCGTACTCAAGTTCCAGCTTGCCCGTGATGCCGGGCAACGCCGCGTAGAGGTCGCTGATGCGCGGCAGAGCCAGCGGTTCGCCATGCGCCAGCGCTCGCCGCTCGGCACTCGAAACCATCAGCTCCATCGTCGCAATCGGCAGTCGCTGGCTTACACCACTGCGCTTGTCCACCTTCTTGTCTTCGCGCGCGCTGAAGGCTACCTGCTCCACCACCTCGCGGATGTACTGCGGAATCTCGATCGGCGCCGTCCCACGATCCGCCCACGCCTCCTGCGCCGTGATGGCAATGCCCTCTTCCAGCGTCTCGGGATAATGTGTGCGAATCTCCGAGCCAATGCGATCTTTGAGCGGCGTCACAATCTTGCCGCGCGCCGTATAGTCCTCGGGGTTCGCCGAGAACACTAACGCCACGTCCAGTTCCAGTCGCACCGGATAGCCCTTAATCTGCACATCGCCTTCCTGCATGATGTTGAACAGCGCTACCTGGATCTTCCCTGCCAGATCCGGCAGTTCATTGATGGCAAAGATCCCCCGGTTGGCCCGCGGCAGCAGCCCGTAGTGCATCGTCAGCTCGCTCGAGAGATCCTGTGCGCCGCGCGCGGCCTTGATGGGGTCCAGATCCCCCACCAGGTCGGCCACCGTCACATCCGGGGTCGCAAGCTTCTCCACATACCGCTCCTCCCGCGAGAGATATGCGATCGGCGTCTTCGCGCCCAGCTCGCCGATCAGATCGCGGCAGCGCCTGCACAGTGGACGGTACGGATTATCCCGAATCTCGCAGCCGGCCACATACGGCAATCGCTCATCCAGCAGCGCCGTCAGCGCCCGCAAGATGCGGCTCTTGGCCTGGCCTCGCAACCCCAGCAAGATGAAGTTCTGCCTCGATAGGATGGCGTTCACAATCTGCGGCGCCACCGTATCTTCGTAGCCCACGATGCCGGGGAATAGCGCCTCCCGCGCGCGCAGCCGCGCGATCAGGTTGCTCCGCATCTCGTCTTTCACGCTGCGATGCGTCAGGCATGGCTCGCCAAACTGGCTGCTTTTGCGCAATTCTCCCAGGGTCTGGGGAAGAGGGGACGATGAAGACATCAATGCCTCCTGGCGTCGAGATCGGCCGTGTTCATGTAGACGCATTAGGACCGAATCCGCTTGTTCTCTGAGCGACTTAGGGAAGTCGAAATCCACCCGGGTTTGACCGCGTAAAATCCAGCATGCTCTGCGCGGCCACCCCTGAAGATGCAGTATGCGCCTGTTTCTGTGAATCGTACAGAGCGGGAAAAAGCGGCCCAACAGCAAATTCCGCGCCTCTGGAAAATTTAGAGACGCATCCGATATCCTTCAGGACTAAGGGGAGAAAGCAGGTTGACGAAAGCAATGCGCTTCAGGAATGCATGCCTATCGGTGGCAGCGGTCTTCTGCGGAGTCTTGAGTGGCGTTGCGCAGGCGCCGGCTGCCGCCAAACCGCCCTTTGCCGCAGTGCCTCCGCATCCGTTGGCGCCGGCGCCGGTTGCACCCGTACCTTCGCCGCCGCCGCCCACCGCCTCCTCCATCCTGCGCCCGGCTCTGGATCAGGTGCAGCAGACACTCGGCGCTGTCCGCACCGACCGTTGGAAACGCGGTTCGGTGCGCGAAGAGGCGGGAGCCGACATCGGATCCATCATCTCGGATCTTCAGCTCAACATGCCATCGCTCTTGCGCGATGCCGATGGAGCCCCAGGCACGCTAAGCAAAATGCTGCCCGTCTCCAAGCATGTGGACGCTCTCTACGACGTTCTGCTGCGCGTGGTCGAGGCCTCACGCATTGCTGCGCCCGACGACCAGGCCTCGGTTCTGCGCCAGGCTTTGCTCACGCTCAATTCGGCGCGCCTGAGCTTCGACGACAGCATGATCGCCTCTGCCACGGCACAGGAAAAGCAGATCGTCGAACTGCGATCAACCGTGCAAAAACAAGCCGCATTCAAGTGCCCAGCTCCGCCACCGGAAAAGCCATGCCCGGCCCCGCCGGTCCGCCACACCCGGAAGCACGTGGCACACAAGACAGAGAAGAAGCCGGAGACCACCCAGAAACCGGCCCCATCGACTCCGCAAAAGCCGCAATAGGAGCCGTCGGCAAGGCCGGCGACGCCTGAGATCCTTTTGCAGATCTTTCAGAGATTGGGGAAGCTGCGATGACCGGTGTGAATCGACGCCAGTTTGCCGCCATGCTCGCCGCTATGGGAATCGCTGCCGACGGCCCGGCATTCGGAGCCCCAAAACCGGTCGAGCCCGAACTCCTCCTTCTTTCGCGCAATGGCTGGATGCCGAACAATGAGCATCTGCCGGTCCTGCTCTACCGGGGCGCGATCGCCGTGCCGGGCACAGACCCGGCTGGCGCGTTCGAACGTATCTTCCAGCGCAATGGCTGGCCGCCTCAATGGCGTAACGGCGTCTATGCCTTCCACCACTTTCACTCCACCGCCCACGAGGTCCTCGGATTCGCAGGCGGCGAGGCGCGGCTCATGCTGGGCGGAGAAAACGGCCATGCAATCACAGTCCGCGCCGGCGACGTCGCCGTGCTCCCCACAGGCACAGGCCATTGCAACCTGGGCGGCAGCGATGATTTTCTTGTCGTCGGCGCTTACCCGCCCAACCAGAACTGGGATATCTGCCGCAGCGCGCCATCCCCCCAAGCCATTGAGCGGATGCGCAGCCTTGCCTTCCCCAACTCAGACCCCGTCACGGGAGCCAATGGCCCTCTGACGCACCGTTGGCCCCGGACCTGAATCAGGTTTTCCACAGGCAAGCCTTCCGCCTCACGCATACCGCTTCTGATGCCAGATCCACGCCGTGCGCAGGATGTCGTCGAGTTGCTTGTAGCGCGGCTCCCAACCCAGCTCACTGGCGGCCTTCTCTGACCCCGCCACCAACACCGCCGGATCGCCCGGCCGCCTCGGCTGGACTTCCACGGCGATTGGCTTTCCGGTCACGCGGCGCGCCGACTCGATCACCTCTTTCACGCTGAACCCCTTCCCGTTCCCCAGGTTGTAGATCAGCCGATCCTGCGTTTCCAGCGCCTCAAGCGCCAGCAGATGTGCATCTGCCAGATCCGAAACGTGAATGTAATCGCGGATGCAGGTGCCATCGGCGGTTGGGTAGTCGTCCCCGTAGATCCGGATCGACGCCCTGCGCCCGAGGGCGACATCCAGAATCAACGGAATCAGATGCGACTCGGGGTCATGCGCCTCGCCGCGGGTAATTCCCTCCGGCCTTTCCGGCGCCCCGGCCACGTTGAAGTACCGGAGAGAGGCATACCGCAAACCGTGAATCCGGTTAAACCAACCCAGCATGTGCTCCACCAGCAGCTTCGACTCGCCATACACATTCGTCGGCTTCAGCCTCGCGCCTTCGGGAATCGGCACAGCTTCCGGCTCCCCGTACACCGCCGCCGTCGACGAAAAGACCAGCCGTTGCGGTCCGCAGGCGAGCATGGCCTCCAAAAGCGCCAAAGTTGAGGCGGTATTGTTACGAAAATACAATGCGGGATGGACCATCGATTCGCCGGCCTCAATCAGAGCGGCAAAGTGCATGACTGCGTCGAATGGCGACCCGGTTTTTGAAGCTTCCAAGAAAAGGTTTTCAACAGTAGTCCGGTCACAGATATCCGCTTCCACAAACTCCGCGCCCGCAGGAAGCAGATCCCGGCGCCCATGACACAAGTTATCCAATATAATAGTTTTGTGGCCGCGATCCACAAGGAGTGACGCAACCGTGCCACCTATGTACCCTGCACCGCCGGTAACCAAGATCTTCACAAAAATACTGTCCTTTCGCGAACGGTTTGGTTTACGGTAAGTCTATTACATAGGGAGGTTCGGAACTGTACGCGCATCCGAACCTTGTCCGCTCCAAAGGGCGATGCCCCGAGGAGTGCAATACAAATCCGGTTCCACGCCATTTCAACGCCCGCAGAGGCGAAGGCGGGTAAACCGGCTGATGGTCCCCTTGGTCTAAGGGATCAGTTGAATCAGCTGTTCTCTTGCCTTGGACTGCATAGCAATCGTACGAATGTCCGGGGTAGTAGCAACGACGATCAGCTCCGATGCGGCAAACGCAAAAGAGCAGGAATTGACGTTAACAAGAGAAGAGTTCTAGGCGGCGTTCGAAGTTGGATTCGAGACTCTGGCCTTCTCCCCACATCGGCGATACGGATACGACGTATAGAGATTTTTGTCATCTTGCGGCGCGAGCAACAGCATCTGAAGATATTGCCGCATAGGACATGAAAAGGTGCTGCGGTTTGAAAGGCAAGCGGGCAGCTGGAAAAGACAGCGGCCTGCACGAATGAACTGCACGGAGCTTTTTAAAACGTTGTCCGCAGAGGTTTATACATCGCCGATGAGCATCATGCGCCACTCTTTACCGATTCTCTGAGGCATTTCCCTTGCAACGCTTGTAAACTTTGCCGTCTCGATGGCTTGAACTGAGGGTTTTACCGACATGCCGACCAATCAATACGCCGCACAGCTCAGCTTTGGCTTACTCCCCGAGCCCGAAGGCCGGCGAGGATCGTTCATCACGGCAGCCGCGATCAACCTCACTATCCTCGGCCTGATCCTGTATGTGGGAATGATGGCCAAGCATGTGATCGATCAGCACCGTTTCGAACAAACCGAGTTGATCTTCCCCACTACCCCGCCTCCCCAGCCAAAAGTGAAAGTCACGCCGCCGCCCAAGCTTCCCCCGCCTCCCAAACCGGCGGAGGTCAAACTTGAGGCTCCGAAGATCAATCTGCCCAAGCCTGAGCCCAAACCGGCTATGAAGCCGATTCAGATGGAAGCGAAGCTCGAGACGCCTCAGATGCGCGCCGTCAAGCCGGCCATCATCCTGGCGCCACAGCCTAAGGCTGCGCTCACTGCAGCGGCTCCGGCCATCACGCCGCAAGAGCACGCGTCTACCGCCGCGGTCCATTTTGGCGATCTCCACGGCGTTACGCCGAATCCCAACGCCTCAAGGCCCGCCACCGTCGCCGCCATAGGGAACCCTTACGGCGGTATGCAGGGCCCCGCGGTTGAGCCCCGCGGCAAGGTCGGCTCCACAGGCATCGGCAACGGGACACGCGTCGGCTCGAACGCCGGCACCGTAGGCCGCGTCGCCTCCGCCGGCATCCCTGGCGGAACCGGTACGGCGCCAAGTGGTTACTCCGGCGGCCATGTCGCTGCAGCCGGCATTCCCACGCAGATGGCCAAAGCGGCCTCCGAGCCCGCAGCCACGGCGGCTCCCGCCTTCACCAACCTCGAGGTGCTCTCCAAACCCCCGGTGCGTTACACCAGTGAAGCCCGCGCGCTGAAGGTGCAGGGCGACGTGATTCTTCGCGTCACCTTTACCGCAGCCGGCCGCGTGGTAGTCGACGGCGTCGTACACGGGCTCGGCCACGGACTCGATGAAGAAGCTCGGCGCGTGGCAGAGCAAATTCGCTTCCGCCCGGCAACTCGCAATGGACAGGCCGTCGATTTGACGACGAATATTACGATAACGTTCCAACTGGCATAGACGTAAATTGAATTGGAGCAATACGGCCACGCCCTCGGCGTACGGCCCAAAGAGTTAAGACAACAGGAAGTACCCCAGGAGCATGAAATGACGTTTAAGAAAACTTATATCGCCCTGCTCGCGCTTGCGCTCAGCGTGACATGCGCGTATGCCAAGAAGGCGCCCAAGTATGAGCAGACGCAGCCGCTCACCGCGGACCAGGAAGCCCTGATTCAAAAAGCAATCGGCCGCGAGAAGGTCATGATCAAGGCGATTCAGGAACGCACGCCCCTGGTGGAAACCTACATTCAGGACACGCGTCCCGACCAGAAGCTCTACGAAGTGCCCGTCGACGATCAGTACACCCTCAGCCGCGTCGACTTCGGCAAGGGCTTCTTCGACAAGGCATACTCGACAAAGGCGGTGAGCAAACATGGATTCTTCAAGGGATCGATGTCCGCCATCGGCGGCCTCACCAAGGCCCTCGGCCTTGACCGGCGCTTCACCTACAACCCCACCGGGTTTATGCAGATGATGTTCCTCGACCCCACGGGATTTGACCAGCAGCACTACGTCTTCAGTTTTGTGCGCCGCGAGTTCCTGGGCTCGGTGCGCACGTGGGTCTTCGACGTTCATCCCAAAATCGCCGGCATGGGCCGCTTCTACGGCCGCATCTGGGTTGAAGATCAGGACGGCAACGTTGTCCGCTTCAACGGCACCTATACTGGCCCGTCTTCTGAAGAAGACTCTCGTTACTACTTCCACTTCGACAGCTGGCGCATGAACCTGCAGCCCGGCCTCTGGTTGCCCGTGGCCATTTACGTTGAAGAGTCCAATCGCGACAACCGCGGCGACGACTCGAAGGCCGAGGGCCTCAAGGCGCAGACTCACTTCTGGGGCTACAGCCTCAAGCTCCCCACCCGTGACAGCGAAAACGTCAGCATGACCATCGACGACGCGGTCGACAAGAGCGACGACTCGCAGGATGTCAGTCCTCTGCAGGCCCAGCGCGAATGGGTCACGCAGGCTGAAAACAACGTCATCGACCGCCTCGAGGAGGCGGGCCTGGTGGCTCCGCTCACCCCCAACGGCTACGAGACTCAGGTGCTCGACCAGATTGTGGTCAACCTTGCAGTTCCCAGCAACCTCGCGTTCTCCAGCCCGGTACACTGCCGCGTCATGCTCACCGATACGGTCGAAGCCACCACGGTCGGCAACACCATTCTCGTCAGCAAGGGCCTCATCGACACGCTGCCCAACGAAGAGTCGATCGCCTCGGTGATCGCTCTCGAACTTGCGCATATCGTCCTCGGTCATCACACTGACACGCGGTACGCCTTCAACGACCGCCTGATGTTCCCCGATGAGTCAACCTTCAAACGGATCGATATGAACCACACCGACGCCGACAATGCGGCTGCGGCCAAGAAGGCGATGGACCTGATGCAGGCTTCGATGTATAAGGACAAGCTGGCCAGCGCCGGTCTCTTCTGGGAACAGCTCGCGGCGCGAGGCAGAGAGCTGAAAGCCCTCAACACGCCCCTCCTCGGCGATTCGCTGCTGCAGCCCGACGGCACCCCGTGGATGGCCGGTCTCGCGCACGACGCCCCCAAGATCAACTGGGATGACTTGGCGCAGATTCCCGCTCTGCCCCTCGGAAGCTGGCTCAAGACCGATCCTTGGGATGATCGCGTGCGCATGCTGAATGCGAAGCGCTATGCCCCCATGAACGCTCGCGACAAGATGCCGCTCGAAGTGACGCCTATTTACTTCAAGCTGCAGCGCTATGAAATGGCGAATGCCGCACCGGCCCCGGCCTCCCCGGCGGCGCCGGCCAACAACCCCAACTCGGCCGCGCAACCCGCCGCCGACCCCCAGGCTGGTCAGCCCGCGGCCAACACAGCGCAGGCCCCCGCCAACAACACCAATCCCCAGTAACGCATCTCTCACCTTCAGGCCGGGGCGCGATGTTCATCGCCCCGGCTTGAGTCGTTTAGCAGTACAACCTGAAAATCGAAGCCGACACGAACCAGAGCTTCAAAAGGAAGTGCCTATCCCCCATGAAGAATTCTGTGGCTGTTCTTCTCTTTAGCGTGTTGTGCGCCGGGGCTGTTCAGGCCCGCGCGCAAGTCGTCTTTTCGGCAACAAAACCGGATCACGGCCTCAATGTGGGCGTCATGGGCTCGATGTTTCAGCCCGACTACGCAGGCAACGGCGTGCCCCAGTCGGGACCGCAATCTCTCTATGGCTACGGGGCTTTCGTTGACTTCCGCATGACCCACTGGGTCCAGGTTGAAGGTGAAGCCCGCTGGCTGCGCCTGAACAAATACGCCAATATTTACGAGGACAATTACCTCGTCGGACCGCGCGTCCCCATCTACGAAACCAAACACTTTAAGCCCTATGCCAAAGCCCTCTTCGGCTGGGGCAAAATGAACTTCCAGTACAACTACGCCTACGGCCACTTCGCCGACATCGCTCTCGGCGGCGGCGTGGATGTGCCGATCTCTCGACGCCTGAGCGTGCGCGCCTTCGACTTCGAGTACCAGATGTGGCCCAACTGGATTAACGGCACACTGAAGCCTTACGGCGGCAGCGCCGGTATTTCCTACAAGATCTTCTGAGCACGCCGTGAGGCAGGGACCCTGTCTCGGGCCCCTGCATGCGACTCTCGCGGCGAGCGTTGCTCCGCGCGCGTCCGCCGTACAATGCCCTCATGGCTGCTGCTGTGAAATTCGCGCGCGTTGAGCCCGGCCTTGAGCCTGTGCTCGAAGAGCTGCGCAGCCGTGAGCCCATCTTTCACACCGCGCGATTCGGACGAACCGCAGAGGAATTCGAGCGCTCTACACTACCCGATTTCTGGGAGGTGGGCGCCACAGGCCGCCGCTACAGCCGCGAGTTCATCCTCGGCATGCAACAACGCGAAGCACTCGTCGACGCCGAAGCCGCAGGGTGGAAAACTTCGGGCTTCGGTCTGCGGCAACTCGGCCCGGATTGCTTTCTGCTTACCTACACACTCGATCAGTCCGGCCGCCTCACCCGCCGCGCAACCATCTGGGAGCGCACTGCCGATAGCTGGCGCATCGTCTATCACCAGGGGACCATCGTGACGGCCGAAGGCGACGATTCCCTGCCCTCCTGACACGCATCCGCGGTGCGATGAGACAATCCAGTCGGCTCACGCGCCCCATGCCATCACTGTCACCGGATACACAATCTGCAGGGCCGCATTCTCGCGATAGGCCTCAACCCCAAGACCGTGCTTCTCGTTCTGAATCTCGTCCTCAAACAGTGCCCGGATCCGATCCGCGTCCCCTGGCCCCGGAAACGAGCCCTTCAACAGATCCTCAAGCTCCATCTTCAAACCAAACCGCTCGCGCCGGCGCAACTCCATGCCTTCGTTCTCACCCAGCGCCTCAAACTCCTCCACTGTGAGTGCCCGCGTGTGCGAAGGATCGCGTAGCTTTTCCCAACCGTTGAAACTCTGTTGCGTGTCAACGTCCGGAGTCACATCCGCAACCAGCGCCGTTCCACCCTTCCGGCACACACGCCGCATTTCGCGGAGTGCCTGCGCCGGCTCCAGAAAATGATGAAACGAGAACCGAGTCACCACGCAATCAAAACTTTGCTCCGCGAACGGCAACTCCAGGGAGTCCCCCGCCTTCCACTCAATGTTTGTCAATCCCCGTTCCACCTGCAGCCGCCTCGCCCGTTCGAGCATTGCGGGCACCATGTCAAGGCCTGTCACATGACGGACGCGCCCGGCAAAGAAGCATGAGACAATCCCCGGTCCACAGGCCACATCCAGAACCGTATCCTCCGCGCCCACACCGGCGCATTCCGCCATCAGCGCCAACAAATCCTCGTGCCCTTGGGCGTGACGTTGCAGGAACGTATCCGCCTGCCGCGTGAACTGATCGAGAATCTGCGAACGGTGCTCAGCGTTATCCATCCAGTTCCCCCTTTACATTTGCCGGCGCGCGCCTGTCGTGCGCAAACACGAAGGCCGCTCGCAACGGAGCGGCCTTCATCTCGCTAAGTTGAAGCGGTCAGAGCGGCGCCAGCCGCGCCTGCTCCACCTCAAGTGGGTTACGCCGGGCTTGGCGAGCCCTCCGGGAAGCCGCCCGAACCGCCGCGGCTCTCAGGCTTCAGCACCTGCTGTCCGCTGCCGCCGCTGCCATCGCTGGGCGAGGCCAGCACCGAACGCAACGGAGGCAGTTCCTTGCCCTCGATCAGCATCCTCACTTCCTCTGCATCGATGGTCTCGCGCTCCAGCAGAGCCGCGGCCATACGATGCATCGCGTCCTTGTGGTTGTCGAGAATCGCGTACGCCGACTGATACGCTTCGTCGATCAGGCGCCGCACTTCCAGGTCGATCTGCCGCGCCGTCTCTTCGCTGAAGTCGCGGTGTTGCGCGATCTCGCGGCCCAGGAAGATCTGCTCTTCCTTCTTGCCAAAGGTCAGCGGACCCAGCCGGCTCATGCCGTACTCGCACACCATGCGGCGCGCAAGGTCGGTGGCCGTCTCAATATCGCTGCCCGCGCCGGTTGACATCTGGCTGAGGAAGATCTCCTCGGCCACCCGTCCGCCATAGGCCGTCGCCAGGCGCGTCTCCAGATACTCACGCGTGTAGTTGTGCCGGTCATCCGGCAGATACACCGTAACGCCCAACGCCATCCCGCGGGGAATGATGGTCACCTTGTGAATCGGGTCCGAGTGCTCGCGGAAGAACGACACCATCGCGTGACCCGCCTCGTGATATGCCGTGACCTTCTTCTCCTGGTCGGTCAGCAGCATCGACTTGCGCTCTGCGCCCATCAGGACCTTGTCCTTGGCCAGCTCGAAGTCGTACATCAATACCTGCTTGCGATTCACGCGCGCCGCATTCAGCGCCGCCTCGTTAACCATGTTGGCCAGGTCGGCGCCGCTGAAGCCCGGCGTTCCGCGCGCCAGTACGTTCAGGTTGACGTCGTCGCCCACCGGAACCTTCTTCACATGCACGCGCAGCACTTCTTCGCGTCCGCGCACATCCGGCAGTCCCACCACCACGCGGCGATCAAAGCGACCGGGCCGCAACAGCGCAGGATCGAGAACATCCGGCCTGTTCGTCGCCGCCACCAGGATTACTCCGTCGTTCGACTCGAAGCCGTCCATCTCCACGAGCAGCTGATTCAGCGTCTGCTCACGCTCATCGTGTCCGCCACCCAGACCGGCGCCGCGATGACGGCCTACCGCATCGATTTCGTCGATGAAGATGATGCACGGCGCATTCTTCTTGCCCTGCTCAAACAAGTCACGCACGCGGCTCGCGCCTACGCCGACAAACATCTCCACAAAATCAGAGCCGGAGATCGAAAAGAACGGCACATTGGCTTCGCCGGCCACCGCGCGCGCCAGCAGCGTCTTGCCGGTTCCCGGAGGCCCGACCAACAGAACGCCTTTGGGAATCCGCCCGCCCAGCTTCTGAAACTTCTGCGGTTCGCGCAGATATTCGATGATCTCTTTCAGCTCTTCCTTGGCTTCGTCCACGCCGGCCACATCCTTGAATGTGACCTTCTTCTGCTGCATTGAGAGCAGCCGCGCCCGGCTCTTGCCAAACGAAAGCGCCTTGTTGCCGCCCGACTGCATCTGGCGCAGCATAAAGAACCAGATCGCGCCCAGCAGCACAAACGGCCCGATGTTGATAAGCAGAGGAATCAGCACGTTGCTCTGCGGATCCTTCAGCGTGAAGTTGACCTTCGCTGCGTGCAGCTTGTTGATCAGCGTGTCGGTGCTCGACGGAATCGTGGTGTGGAACTGATCCTTCGGATCGGCCTTCAGATGGCCGTGCAGCTCCGTTCCCTGAATGACGACATCCTGCACTTGCTGCGCGTCAATCTTGTCGAGCAGGTCCGAGTAGGAGACCTCCGTATCCTTGCCTCCACCCAGATTGGTCCCCTTCTCCACAACGCCCCACAGCAGCACGAGGCAGATGAGGATGAAGACCCAGAACATGATTGTCTTGACGGTCGAATTCACCAGGATTCCTCTTTCCCGGCGGGGGGAGATGTCGCTTCAATGACCTCCAGCACCGCCCGCTCCATTCCTTTAGACGTCCCACTCCTCGCTGAAGTCACAGAAAATGGGAAGCCTCTCGGCGCAAGACACCAGGCGCATCTGCCGGAATGAGCAGTAACCCTGATTGTACTCCCAGGGCCGCAAAAGACGTGAATTGAGGGGTAACTAAGGTGTTGCCTCGCTCCGATAAAACCATCCCGCCTGACGAGTTCCAGCCGCGCGTCCTCATCTCGTACCTGCGCCCGCGCCTTCGTCTGTCTACAACGGGCTTACGGCAACCCTTATGCCCACCTCCGGCTCCAGTTCGATCCCCCGCATCCAGACAATCCTGCCGCCCACTTCGAGCACCGGCCACTG
>Ga0335072_10006649_pt1 | contig 16890 bp, 5 predicted proteins | sample Lox_Sample_21_FD_206725 | JGI IMG/M metagenome (GOLD analysis project Ga0335072, IMG submission 206725) | Soil microbial communities from Loxahatchee National Wildlife Refuge, Florida, United States - Lox_Sample_2.1 | ecosystem: Environmental > Terrestrial > Soil > Wetlands | place: USA: Florida...
GGCGCCCGTCGTCTCCCGATCCTGCACCGAATACAGGCCGTGCAGCGCCACGCCCCATTCGAACAAGATCGCCAGCAGCACCGCGCGCAACGGCTGCATCAAGGCGCGTGGCCGCCACCGCTCGTCTCGAGTCACCCGCAGGACTCCGAATCCGAGGTCGTCGTCCACCCCGACAACGTTTGCGAAGACGTGGTGTCGAAAGTTGTGGGAGTGCTGCCACTGCGACGTGAGACCGGCCATGTCCCACTCCCAGGTACTGGAATGGATTTCCGGGTCGTTCATCCAATCCCATTGACCGTGGCTGATGTTATGGCCGAGTTCCATGTTTTCGATGCACTTGGCAGCTGCCAGGGCGGCGGTTCCGACGGCCCAGCCAAACTTGCCTTTGCTGCTGCCGATGACGAACCTCGCCGCGACCTCGAGGGTTCGGTGAAAGACGATGGCACGCTTTATGTATGCCCGATCATTGGCGCCGCGCGAAGACTCGATATCGCAACGGATCGTTTCTAGAGCAGCCGCGAGCTCCTCGAGGTCTGTTTCGCTCAGATGGGCGTATTCAGGAACTTCAGTGATGGCCATTGACTCTCAACGCGATTCGGGCGCAGCGGCGTAGGGCGTTCGCTCGCCGACGCGCGGACAGGGCAGGTTAACGAACCGCAGCAATGTGGGTCACGTCCGATCTTTGGGATGGTTTGTTTACGCGCAAGCGGCGAGGATCTGGCCGAAGTCAGGTAAGCAGGGCACTCCTCGATCGGCAGAGCAGACCGGCGGCGTCGGGCCACGACCAAATATTTTCGTGTGCGCTCGCCAGCACGGTTGCACAGCTGACTCGGCTGCCGTCGTCGCCCTCGTCATCGGAGTCGGGCTGCACGGCGACCCGCCCGGAACCTAGCGTTCCGGTGGACGGCTGAGCCATCTGCTTAAGCACCTGCCTTGTCGGCTCTCGGCGTCAGATGATCTCCGAGGTTACATGAGCCGCGAGATCGGCAGCCTTGCGCATGGCTGCCGGTGCCTCGAATTGAATGCCGCGTAGTGGGTGTGACGGGGGCCTACTCTGACGAAAGGAATCTGCGTGAGGGGGCCGTCTGTGCAGCAGCTGAGTTGGACCGATGACATTATGCTGCGCGCGGAGACGCCCGCGGCGCCATTGCAGATCCAGATGCTTTTGATCTATGACCCGTCGACCGCACCGAGCGGCAAGGTGACCTTCAAGGGCATTCTCAGGGAACTCGATGCCCGGCTGCATCTCGCGGACGTTTTTCGGCGACGGTTGACCGGGCTGCCGGGTGGTTTGGATAGGCCGTACTGGGTGGACGACCCAAACTTTGATCTTGAGTACCACGTCCGTCATATCGCGCTGCCCCAGCCCGGTGACTGGCGCCAGCTCTGTATCCAGGTTGCGCGACTGCACGCACGGCAGATCGACCTGCGACGTCCGCCATGGGAGATCACGGTCATCGAAGGACTGAATTCCGTTCCAGGGGTACCGAAGGGCTCGTTCGCGATGGCACTGAAACTGCACCATTGCGCGGTCGACGGCATGGCGAGCGTCCAGATGATCGCGGCATTGCACGATCTCGCCGCTGATAGCCCCAGCCCCGCTGAGCCCGACGCTACCTGGCGCGCCGACCCCCTCCCCTCGACCACAGACTTGGTCGCGCGCGCGGCGATCAACGCGGCACTGCACCCGTTGCAGGCGGGTACCGCGCTCGCCTCGAGTGCCCCGATGGCAGTGCGTGGCTTAGCTGCGCTGCCGGGCAAACTGGTCGGCGGTGCCATGAGCAGGTCGGGTGGGGGCGGTGTGCCGTCATTTTCGCCGAAGACCCGCTTCAATCAAACAGTGTCGCCGCACCGAGTCTTCGAAGCGCGATTTCACGATCTCGCCGACTTCAAACGAATCAAAGCTTGCGTGCCCGGCTCGACGGTCAACGACGTCGCGCTTGCCTACGTCGGCGGCGCCCTCCGCGCGTATCTGGATGGCCATGGCGAACTTCCCGATAAGTCGCTTGTCGCGGCGTGCCCGATATCACTGCGCGGGGCGGGCGATGAGAGCAGCAGTGGAAACGCGTTGTTCGGCCGGCTGCAGACGCTCGGTACCGATATCGCGGATCCGCTCGAACGGCTCGCCGCCATCGCCGAAGCGAGTGCCGCAAGCCGCTCGGGGTCGGATCAAGCGACCACAACCCAGCTGCTCGAACTGATCGGCACAGTGCCAACTTCACTGGTCGGGATAACGGCAAAGGCCGCGAGCGTGCTTCCGTTCTCTGGTCCGACGATCGCCAACACGACCGTGACCAACGTGCCCGGACCAACCGAACCGCTCTTCTTCAGCGGTGCCCGCCTAGTACGCGCCGCAGGTCTCGGACCGCTGGTGGGCGGCTTGAACCTCATCCATGTCGTTGCGAGCTACAACGGAACCGTGTCGATCAGCGCCACCGCGGATCGCGACGCCTTGCCAAACCCGGCCACCTATGCCGAATGCATGGAAAGGGCGTTCCAGGCATTGCTCGCCGGCGCGTGCTGAGGGGCCGAACCGTCGCTTGCCACCGAGGGCACGCCAAGTCGATCGGCTGTAAGGGCACCCAGGTTTCGTCCGCAGCTCAGCTGGCGGTGATGCGGTCGATGTGGGCAAGAAAATGCGTCAGCACTGCGTCGGGCGCCTCGAGTTGCGGCCAGTGCCCGATGTCGTCGGCGAGCATCACGACGTCGGCTTCGGGAATCACCTCGGCATAGCGGCGCGCCATGTGGGCGCCGGAATTCGGGTCGATTGGCCCGTCGATCAACCTCATCGGAACCGTGGTATCGCGCATCGCACGCACCCACCGGTTTCGGTGGGTGTAGCGGTCTTTGATGAAGCGGCCGACCTTGTGCAGCACCCGTCGGCCGTCGTTGAAGTCCAAGATCTGATTGAACACGTCCATCATGTGCCGCGTCGGCTTGGTATTCGGGCCGAACATTTCGCGCAGTGTGGGTTCCAGCAAGCGACGGGTCAGGGGGCTGCCCTGCACATGACTCATGACGTCGCCCAATGGGGTGCCAGACATCAGCTTCTGCGCTGCCCGGGGCGTGTAGGACTCGATGAACATGCCACCGTTGAGCCAGGTGATCGAGTCGATGCGTAGCGCCCCGTAGGCCTGCTGACCGAACTCGTGACGCGCCAACAGTTCCTGGCCAACAGAATCACCAATGTCATGGGCCAGGATGTGTGCGTTATGAACGTTCAGGTGTGCCAGCAGTGCCTCGTGCATGTCGGCGTGGTCGTGCACCGAGTATTCATAGGCCACGGGTTTGTCGGAGAATCCCATACCAATCATGTCTGGTGCGATGACCGTGAACCGTTGGATCAGTGTCGGCCAGATCGGTTGCCAGTCATAGGAGTTGAACGGGTAACCGTGGATCAGCAGCAGCGGAGGTCCACTGCCTTCGGAGCGATAGAAGATGTCGAAGCCGAGGTAGTCGAAGTACTCCCCGGAGTCCAGCCAGCGTTTCAGTTCAGCGTCCATGACGGTCATCATCCTGTCACCAGTCAACCGTCGTCGCGTGCCGGCCGCGGCGCAGCTTCGACAGTCGCAATCTTGTTGAGACCGCAGATGTCGAGCACTCGAATCAGCAAGGGATGGACGATGACGTGCAGACCGTCGACTTTGTCGGCGTGATCGAAAAGCGCATTGATTCCCGCGCTGTCCAGGTACTTGACCATGCTCAGATCGATGGTGATGGGCCGGCGCGTTCCCGCGCTTGCCGCGGTGAGCGCCTGGATGAAACGGTCGATGTTGCTGAGATCGATCTCCCCCGTGGCAATCACCCGGGGCGCCCCGTCGGGGCCGCGATCGGTGTTCAGCGTGAGCGGTGTGGCCATCAGGTGATACTCGCGTGCAATTGAACTATGGTGCCGGCGTCGTTGGAGTGAATGGTGAAGTCCTCCATCAGGCCTCGCATGAGGGTGATGCCGCGGCCCCGATTGCTGGCGGGATCCACGCGCGGTGTCTTCCAGGAACCGCCGTCGATGACGGTCACCTGCAGCGCGTCGACGACGGCGGTCGCGCGCAGCGAGACGCTGCCCTCGGGCCGGTCGCGGTAACCGTGTTCGATCGCGTTGGCGACGGCTTCGCCGGCGGCGATGAGCACGTCTTGAATCTGGTCGGGCTCAACCCCGGCCTGGGTCAGCCAGCTGCGCAAGGCAGCACGGCTCGGGGCGAGGTGATTGACGTCGGCAGAGAATTTCATTTCCATTGGCGCGGGCTGTCTATAAAGCAGGATCGCCACGTCGTCTGAATAGCCGCCGCCTGGCTCAAGCCGGAACATGAGCTGGTCTGCGACGTCGTCCAGCGATTGTGAACGGCCGTCCTGAATGAGATCGGCAGCACGGGTCATGCCGTCGTCGATCGAACGACCGCGCCGTTCGACCAGACCGTCGGTATAGAGCAGCAGTGTCGCCCGCGGCGGCATCGTGACGTGGGTTTCAGGTCGCGGCCAGTCCGGCCGCAGGGCCAACGGGAGCCCATGTCCGTCGTCCAGCTGCACCGTTGTGCCGTCCGGGTGCACCATGATCGGGGGCGGATGGCCAGCGCTAGAGTACACCAGTTCACCTGTGTCGAGGGTGAGCACCGCGCACAGTGCGGTAGTGCAACGGGCGCCGGCCAGACGCGCCGCGAAGCGATCCAGACCCGCCAGGGCCGCACTGGGACTTGACTGATCGAGCAGCAGCGCCCGGGAGGCGCTGCGAAGCTGACCCATCACCGTGGCGGCAGCCAAGCCGTGGCCGACACAGTCGCCGACGACCAATGCCACCCGCCCGTCGTCGAGATCCACGACGTCGTACCAATCGCCGCCGATCTGCAATGGGCCGCTCGCGGGTTGGTAACGCACCGCAAAGCCGCCGGGCAGATTCGTTGGCCCGAGCATCGCGTGCTGCAGCGCCAAGGCGGTTTCGCGCTGCTCGTTCAACTGGTAGACGCGCTGCAGGCCTTGACCAAGCTGCCCGGCCAGCACGGTCAGCAGATTGTGATCCTCGGGAGTGAACGGCCGGTGCTCAGACAGCTCGACCCAGATGACCAGCACGCCCCGGGGATGCTGCAACGCAATGCCCGCGGCGCCCGCGTCCCCCGTCACGGTGGTCAGCGAGTCGGTTTCACGCAACGATCCGATGAGCTGCTGCTGACGTGACGACAGGTCGGCCCACTCGATGCGGTCGCCTATCGAAATCAGTTCCGGCGTCACGGGTTCCGCGGTAATGGGCCTGGGGAACGTCACCGCCAGAATGCGCCGGGCCCGCCAGACCAGGAGCAGCTCCTCGGCTGCCCGGTGCAGTGCGTCATTGAGCGAATCAGCTTGAGCCAATTGCTGATTGAGCGCAGCCAATGCGGTCTGGCGTTGCACGCTGTAGTGCTGGGCCGTGACGTCACGGAATGTGCCGACGATGACTCGGCGTCCTGAGTCGGGATCGTCAGCACAGTTAAAGGTGACCGCGATCCACAGCCGATGCCCATCCCGATGGGTGACGGGGACGATGAACGTGCCCTGGGTCTGGCTCAGCAGCCCAGCGAACGCGACCTCGGCTTGCCGATGGGCCGCGGAGTCCATGTCGGCATCCGGCCACCAGGGATGCGCGAGTTCATACGGCAGCTGCTCGGGGCCGTAGCCGAGGATCGCGGTGAATGCCGCGTTGATCTCGATGACGGCACCGTGCTCGTCGCAGACAAAGAACGCTTCCTGCAGTGAGTCCACCAGAGCGGTGCGCCAGCGGGCGTGATGGTTGCGCAGCCGGGCCAACTCGACGTTGGCGCGCACCCGAGCGAGTAACTCCGCGGCGGCGAATGGTTTGACGAGGTAGTCGTCGGCACCGGCCAGTAAACCTTCGACGGAAGCTTCCTCCCCGGCGCGTGCGGACAGCAGCAGAACGGGTACGGCGGCGGCGCGCGAATCATTGCGAAGCGCCGTCAGCAGTTGGAGACCATCTATCCCGGGCATCATGACGTCGCTGATGACGAGGTCCGGGACCTGCCCGCGGATCGCCTCGAGCGCCCGCCGGCCATCGGCCACACCGGTGACCCCGTAACCGGACGTCGCCAGCAGGTGGGTCAGGTATTCGCGCATGTCGGCGTTGTCGTCCGCGATCAACACGCGTATCCGGTCGGCGTTGCTCTCGGCCGGGGCGACAGCGGCCAGGGTCGCCGTACTCACGTCGGACGAGGGGGAATCGGCATCGGTCGGCAGCCAACGCAACGCTTCTTGCACGTATGGCTGGGCGATCACCCCGGAGATCGCAGACGTGCCCGGCGCCGGTGCGAGTTGGTCGGCCGGCAGATGGGCCGCGCCGAAGGGCAGCCGGACCGTGAACGTCGAACCCACGCCCTCCGCGCTCTGCGCGGTGATGGTGCCACCGTGCAGCCCGACCAGTTCTTTGACGAAAGCCAGCCCGATTCCGCTGCCCTCCGAGGACCGTGCCCGGGCCGTTTCAATGCGGTGAAAACGTTCGAAGAGTCGGGGAATCTCTGCGGTGGGCACTCCGATCCCGGTGTCACTGACGGTGATTACCGCATCGTTATCCTCGCGGCTCACCCGAATCGTGACAGTGCCGTCGAAGGTGAACTTCAACGCGTTGGAGAGCAGGTTGAGCACAACCTTCTCCCACATCTCGTAGTCCAGGTACACAGGTTCGGCCAGTGGCGGGCAGTCCACGCAAAACGTCAGCCCCGCCCGATCGATCGCAGACCGGAAGACGCTCGCCAGTTCGGCGGTCACCGATGCCAGGTCGACCGGCGCGAATTGGGCCCGCATCTTCCCCGCCTGGATACGCGAGAAGTCCAGCAGCGTGTTGACCAGCTTGGCCAGCCGCAACCCGTTGCGGTGAACCAGCTCCAGCTCTTGGCGTGCCTGCTTGTCGACTCCGGTCGTCCGCCCGAGCAGCTCGTCGACCGGTCCGAGGATCAAGCTGAGCGGGGTGCGGAACTCGTGGCTGACGTTGGAGAAGAACACGGTCTTGGCTCGGTCAAGTTCAGCCAGCTGCTCAACTCGTTGCTGCTGGGCGCGGTAGCTGCGCGCGCTGCCCACCCCCGCTGCGATGTATCCGGCCACGAGCTCGACGAAGCCGCGGTAGCCGTCGTCGAGCCGGCGGTAGCGATTCAGCCCGGCTACCAGGAACCCGACCGGTTCGCCGCCCTGCTGTAGCAGCGGCACCACGAGCGCCTGAGCGGGCGGCTCCTGCCATGCACCGGTGGGCAGATTCAATGAGTCGGCGTCGATTGAGACCAGTTCGGTTTCGCCACGCGCAGGCTTCTCGATGGACCACACGGAAAGGCCGTTCCCGAGAAGGATTTCCGGCGCCGCGGGATGGCCGGACGCGATTCCACTGACCCCGGCCAGCTGCGCCTCACTGTTGCCGCCGAACAGGTAGGTCAGCGTGAAGGGAAGGTCGTACGGGTTGTTGGTCAACTGGTGGGCGGCGAAGTCCAGCATCTGCCGCTCGGTGCGCACCACGCTCGGATCAGAGCCCAGGTCGCGCAACGTCGCCATCCGACGCTGGGCGATCACCCGATCGGTGTCCTCCCTGACCACGCAGAGCATGCCGACCACCCGCACGTCCTCGTCACGCAACCCGCTGTAGGAGAAGGTGTGATACGACTCCTCGGGATATCCCGACCGTTCGATGATCAGCAGCAAGGCGTCGTCCCACGTCGCCTCCCCGGTCGACAGAACACTTTCGATCCGCGGACCGATGTCGTCCCAGATCTCCGTCCATACCTCGCTCGCCGGACGGCCCAGTGCCCAGGGGTACTTGCGGCCCAGGGTGTCTCGGCGATAGGCAGCGTTGCAGAAGAACGTCAGCTCCGGGCCCCAAGCCATCCACATCGAAAATCGCGACGACAGCAAGATGTTCACCGCCGTGCGAAGGCTTTGCGGCCACCCGTCCACAGGCCCCAGCGGAGTGGACATCCAGTCGACCGCGGCTAAGTCGCGTCCGATCTCCTGGTCTGCCCGGAAAACCACTGCCATTCCTCTCTCAATGTCACCAGGCCCAGGGGCGGTCGCCTACATTGCCCTTTGCCATGAGCGTCCTTCCTTCCAGAGAACCATTCAGCAGGTCCGCGCCGCCAGCATTTCGCTGGAGAACGTTCAAACGCGACATTGCGGTACCTTTCGACAGTGCAGGTCGACGTGATGACCGTTCCGCAGCCGCTGGGCCAGATCGCTGACATTGCCCGGCGTACACATGCCTCCGGGTTCAGCGGTCTTCTTTTCACCGAAACGGGGCGCACCGCCTATCTCAGTGCCGCCGTGGCATCTCAGGCCGCGCCCGGTCTGGAACTCGCGACCGGCGTTGCGGTCGCGTTTCCGCGCAGCCCGTTCGTCACGGCGGCGACGGCGTGGGAACTCCAGGAGGCGACCAACGGGAAGTTCCGGCTTGGTCTTGGCACGCAAGTCCGCAGGCATGTGGTGCGGCGGTACGGTATGACCTTCGATCGCCCGGGCCCGCGTCTGCGCGACTACGTGCTCGCCGTGAAAGCGTGTTTCGCTGCCTTTCGATCGGGGACACTCGACCACCACGGGGAGTTTTACGAACTCGACTTCATCACTCCGCAGTGGAGCCCGGGACCCATCGACGTGCCCGATCCCAAAGTCGACATTGCCGCGGTGAATCCGTGGATGCTGCGCATGGCAGGCGAGGTGGCCGACGGTGTTCATATCCATCCGCTCGGTGAGCCCGGATATCTCGCACGCCACGCTGTACCGAATATCGCTGTGGGAGCAGCCAATTCGAAGCGATCGCCGTCGGACATCGCGATCATCGTGCCGGTCATGACGATCGTCGGCGACACCGAAGAAGAGCGTCGCAATGAGCGCGAACTTCTGCGGGCCAGCCTCAGCTTCTACGCAAGTACACCCAACTACGCCTTCATCATGGACGAGGCCGGATTCGAGGGTACGACCGCTCGCATCCGCGAGAAGCAGAAGGCCGGGGACTTCCAAGGTATGGCATCCCAGATCAGCGACGACCACATTGCGACCTTCGCCACCGAGTCGACGTGGGACGGCTTGGCAGACGCGCTGATCGACAAGTACGACGGGATCACGACTCGCATCGTGCTGTATAACGCCCTGGGCGATCCGGAGCGCTTCGAACGATTTGGCGACGTCGCGCGATGCATATCAGCCCGGTCCTGAGCGGCCGGCTCAGACCGCCGAAGTAGTTTCGGTTCGCAGCCGCTGGCTCAAACTTCTCACGGTGGGCGTCTCGAACAACATCGGCACCGCAAGGCCGGCATCGGTGCTCTTGTTGATGGCCGCGATCACGCGCATCGCCGAAATGCTGTCCCCGCCAAGGTCGAAGAACGAGTCGTCGACCCCTACCCGCTCGACATCGAGCACTTCGGCGTAGATGGCGGCCAGCATTTCCTCGATCGCATTGGCCGGGGCGCGGTATTCCCCCGCGGTGTATTCGGGTGCCGGCAGGGCGCGGGCGTCGAGTTTGCCGTTGGGTGTCAGCGGCAGCGTATCGAGCCCCACCACAGCCGCCGGAACCATATAGACCGGTAGCCGCTGCGCCAGCGCGGTACGCGCCTCGGCCGGGTCGGCGGCCCCGGTGATGTAGCCCACCAGGCGCTTGTCGCCGGGGCGGTCTTCGCGGGCGATCACCACCGCCTGCCCGACATCATCGAGGTCGGCCAGTGCGGCCTGGACTTCACCGAGTTCGATGCGATACCCGCGGATCTTGACCTGCTCATCGGCACGCCCCACGTAGACCAGCTGCCCATCGGCGCCCCAGCACACCAGATCCCCAGTGCGATACATCCGCTCACCTGGCTCGCCGAACGGGCACGCCACGAACCGCGACGCGGTCAACCCGGCACGGCTCAGGTACCCACACCCCACGCCGCGGCCGGCCACGTACAACTCACCGACCACACCGGGAGGCACCGGCCGCAACCAGCCATCGAGTACGAACAACGCCGCCCCCGGCACGGGCGAGCCGATCGGCACCACACCCGACCCCGGCGTCAGCGGCGCGCTGATCGCCACACACATCGTGGTCTCGGTCGGGCCGTAGGCGTTGACCATCACCCGGCCGGGGGCCCACCGATCGACTACCTCGGGCGGGCATGCCTCACCGGCCATCACCAACGCCACCGCCCCCAGTCGCTCCGGCGACAACATCGTCAGCGCGGACGGGGTCTGGGTGAGCACGCTGACCTCTTCGGCAAGCATCAAGTCGTGGAAGTCTTTCGGTGAGCGCACCACCGACTCGGGCGCCACGACCAGCCGCCCACCGCGCAACAGCGCACCAAAGATCTCCCACACCGAGACGTCGAAGGCATACGAGTGACTTTGCGTCCATACCCCCGCGCGCGGCAGGCCGGCATCCAGTGATGCCAGCAGCCGGGTCACGTTGTTGTGGGTGACCGCCACTCCTTTCGGCACTCCAGTGGTGCCCGAGGTGTAAATGATGTAGGCAGTGCCATCCGCTGCGGGTGCGGGCAACGCCGTACCCGGGTGGGCGTGAATCTGGGGATCCTCGACATCGATGACCCGCTGATCGCACGAACCCAGCCGTGCCCGCAGGCCCGCGGTGGTGATCGCGGCTACCGGCGCGGCATCCTCGAGCATGAATCTGATCCGGGCTCCCGGGTGCGCCGGGTCGATCGGCAGGTAGGCCGCCCCGGTCTTGAGCACTGCCAAAATCGCCACGATCGCCTGTGCAGACCGCGAAAACAGCAGCGCCACAGACTGTCCCGGGCCTGCACCCTGGTCGGCCAGCAGGTGTGCCAACCGGTTAGCGGCCTCGTCAACTTCGCGGTAAGTCATGGACAGGCTTCCCCAGCTGATCGCCATTTGATCCGGCCTGCGGGCCACCTGTTCGGCGAACAGCGCCGGAATCGACACCGGCAGGGGCGCCGGCTGGATCAGCACCGCCCGGTTACCGATCTCATTGAGACGACCGCGCTCCTGCTCGTCGAGGAGGTCGACCGACGAGAGCCGCCGTCCCGGGTCGGCGGTCATCGCCATCAACACCCGCTTCATCCGCTCGCTCAACGCGTCGATGGTTTGCGCGTCGAACACATCGGTGTCGTATTCGACGCGGAAGCCCAGTTCGTGGTTCGACAGGGCGGCTTGCATCGTGAGCGGGTAGTGGTTGTATTCGCGGACCGTGGCATCGGTGATGGCCAACTCGTGGTCTCCCGACAATGCGGGGCCGATCGGATAGTTCTCGTAGGCGAAAAGGGTGTCGAAGAGCTTGTCCTGACCGGTAATTCGGTGGATCTCGCTGAGCGCGAGGTGCTGGTGCTCAAGTGTGTCGTTGTAGCCACCTTGCAGCTGGTCGATCAGGTCTGCGGTGCTGGTTGTCGCTGCGATGTTCGCCCGCACCGGGATCGTGTTGATCAACAGGCCAACCATCGATTCGGCACCGACCAGGTCAGCCGGCCTGCCCGAGACGGTGGTGCCGAATGCTACATCTTGGTAGCCGGTCATCCAGCACAACAACTGCGCCCAGGCGGCCCGCAGCACAATGTTGACAGTCGTGTGACACGAGCGCGCCAACTCGCTGAGCCCCCGCGTCGTCTCGGCAGATACCCCGAACGACCTGACGCCCCGTGCGCCCAGCTTCACCCGCTCCGGCGGACCGACCAACGTGGGGACGTCAAAGCCGGCCAACACCTGGCGCCAGGCCGCGCGGGCGGCATCGAGGTCTCGATCGGCCAGCCAGGCAATGAAGTTGCGATAGGGCGCGACTGCGGGCAGCCGCTGGCCGTAATAGCCGGCGAATATCTCCCCCAGCATGATCGGCAGGGACCAGCCATCGAGCACGATGTGGTGAATGGTCAGCACCAACCGGTATTGATCGTCGGCAAGGCGGATCGAAGCCACCCGGAGGGCCGGCTGGTCGGCGAGGTCGTAGACCGCGGCGCGCTCGTCGGCGCAGAGCCGTTGAATCTGCTCGTCGGGCTGGGCATACCCGTCGAGTTCCACCTCGCTCCATGCCATCGCCGGGTCAGCCGGGATGATCTGCACCGGTTCATCGAACTGTTGGCTGAATCGGGCCACCAGGTTGGGATGCCGGGTTACCATCGTGTGCACCGCGTCGCGCAGGCGGTGGGTGTCACGGGCGCCGGTCGCGGTGAACTCGAGCTGCACCGCATACAGATGGTCCTCGTTATCCCGCCCAGCGCCGGCGTGGAACAGCAGACCCTGCTGCAGTGGCGTCAACGGCAATACATCAGCGACCCGCTGCTGCTGCTCGAGGTCAGCGATCTGTCGTTGGCTCAGGCGGGCGGGCACAATGTCGGACGGTGTCAACCCGCCGCCGCCGGATCGGACATGGGCGCAGATGCCGGCCAGGGCCTCAAACCACAAGCGGCTCAGCCGATTTATTTGCTCTTGATTCAGCGCCGAGGGCGCCCATGTCCAATTGGCGTGCAGTTGCGGGCCGGTGTCGGTGTCGATGGTGACGGCGTTGACATCCACGGTGTGCATCAGCGGCATGGGTATCGCCGTGGCAGCGCCGGTGACCGATCTGCCTTCCTGGCCGATCCGCCACAAATCCTCGGAGAGCTCGGCCGTGCCGCCCGGTCGCCCGAGATAGTTGAAGCCGATCGGCGGGTCGGAGCCGTCCAGGTCCACGTCGCTGTTCAGGTAGCGCAGCAGCCCGTAGGTCAGCGGGTCCGGGAGGGCGCGCAGTTGCTCTTTGGCGTCCTTGATCACCGCCCCCAGCGCGGCATCACCGGGGACCACCTGCGCCCAGTCCAGCCCGGCCACCGTCAACGACACCGGATATTTGGTGGTGAACCATCCGACGGTGCGGGACAGGTCAACGTCGCGGTCCAACTCCTCGTGACGGCCGTGGCCCTCGACGTCGATGCCGATCGGCTCGCTGCCGTCGCCCATGAACTCCTGCGCCGCCAAGGCGAGCGAGATCAGCAGGATGTCGTGTATCCCGGCGTGGAACGCCGCGGGCACCTCGCCCAGCAGCATCCGGGTGGTCGCGTCGTCCAGCTCTACCGATAGATGCCCGGCAGTGGCATAGGTATCCGTCGCCGGCTGGATGGCGGGCAGTGCCGCGGGGGTCGCCGTCACCTGTTTCCAGAGTGGGGCCTGGGCAACAACTTTCGAGTTATGGGCATGTTCGGCCAGCAGCTCCGCCCACCGGGCAAACGACGTGCCTCCCGCCGGCAGAGCGACCGGTTGCCCCTGACTGTGCTGGGCCCAGGCGATGTTCAAGTCCTCCAACAGAATTCGCCAGGACACCGCATCGACGGCCAGGTGATGAATCATCACCACCAGCTGGCCGGTGGAGCCGGCCCACAGCGCGCTGAGCATCACCCCGGTCGCCGGGTTCAACCGCGACCGCGCCTCGATCACCGCGGTGTCGGACAACTCGTCCACCGATTGCAGGCACTCGCGGGCGTCGACCGACCCGACCTCGGGCACCGTCAAGGACCAGCCTTGCGCGCCGTCGTCGTCGACGCGCGCCCGCAGCATGGCGTGGCGATCCAGCAGGGCCTGCAAGACCGCCACCACGTCGGCCTCGCTGACCCCGGCGGGCGCCTGCACCATCATCGTCTGGTTGAACTGCTGCACCGGGCCGTTCACAGCCTGCAGCCAACGCATGATCGGGGTCGCGGGCAGCCGCCCAATGCCCTCATCGATCACGCCAGCTTCGCCGTCGGCCGCCACGGCCACCCGGGCCAGCCGGGCCACGGTCTGCTCGACGAAAATATCCCGCGGCCGACACGTCAGGCCCGCGGCACGCGCCCGCGTGACCACCTGCATCGAGGAGATGCTGTCGCCACCCAAATCGAAGAATGAGTCATCGACCCCGACCCGCTCGAGCCCGAGCACCTGGGCATAGACGCCGGCCAAGATCTCCTCGGTGGGGCTTTCCGGCGCACGATAGCGATGCGCGTCTTGGTACTCCGGGGCGGGCAGGGCGCGTTTGTCGAGTTTGCCGTTGGGTGTGAGCGGCAGCTCCCGCAACACCACCACCGCAGCCGGAACCATGTAGGCCGGCAGCCGCGCGGTCAGCTTCGCGCGCGCGGCGGCCGGATCGGCGATCCCGGTGATATAGCCGACCAGGCGCTTGTCGCCGGGGCGGTCCTCGCGGGCGACGACCACCGCCTGCTCCACGCCATCCAGCGACGCCATCGCCGCCTGCACCTCGCCGAGCTCGATGCGATAGCCGCGGACCTTGACCTGCTCATCAGCACGGCCCAGGTAATGCAGCCGGCCATCGACGTCCCACCGCACCAGATCCCCGGTGCGATACATCCGCGCACCCGGCGCCCCGAGCGGGCACGCCACAAACCGCGACCCGGTCAAAGCCGCCCGCTGCCAATACCCGCAGCCCACCCCGGCACCGGCCACATACAGTTCACCGGCCACACCGGCGGGCACCGGGCGCAACGACCCGTCGAGCACAAACAACGCCGCCCCCGATACCGGCGAGCCGATCGGTGCCACACCCGATCCGGCGGTCAGCGGCGCACTCATTGCCGCGTACACCGTGGCCTCGGTGGGACCGTAGGCGTTGATCATCACTCGCCCCGACGCCCACCGATCCACCAACTCGACCGGACACGCCTCACCGGCCACCACCAACGTTGTCGACTCCAACCCCTCCGGCGACAACATCCCTGCCGCAGAAGGGGTTTGACTCAGCACGCTGACTTCCTCAGCGACGAGTAACGCATGCAAGTCCTCCGGTGAGCGCGCCACCTCCTCGGACACCACCACCAGGCGCCCACCGTGCAACAGCGCACCGAAGATCTCCCACACCGAGACATCGAAGGCCAACGAATGCCACTGCGACCACACCCCCGCTTGTGGCAGGTCCGAATCCAGCGACGCCAGCAGCTGGGTCACGTTCTGGTGAGTGACCGCAACACCTTTCGGAGTGCCGGTGGTGCCCGAGGTGTAAATGAGGTAGGCCAGATCATCGGCGGCCGGCGCCGGTAGTGCCGTGTCGGGTTGGGCGTCCACGGCGGCGTCGTCAATATTGATGACCATCCCGTTGTGGTCGTCGAGCCGGCCGGCCAGCGCGGCGGTGGTGATCGTGGCGATCGGCGCGGCGTCGGCAAGCATGAACCCGATGCGGGAAGTTGGCAGCTCCGGGTCGATCGGCAAATAGGCCGCCCCGGTCTTGAGCACCGCGATGATCGACACGATCGCCTCGGCCGAACGCGAAAACAGCAGCGCCACAATCTTTCCCGCGCCCGCGCCGTGACCGGCCAACAGGTGCGCCAACCGGGTCGAGGCCTCATCAAGCTCCCGATACGTCCACGAGCACCCCGCGCACACCAGCGCCACCGCCTCCGGGATGCGGGCGACCTGCTGGGCGAACAACACCGGAACCGATGCTTGCGTGCTCCCCGGGCCGGTCAACACCGCTCGGTTACCGAACTCGTCCAGCCGGGCCCGCTCAGGCCCGTCGACTAGATCGATCGACGACAACGCCCGCGCGGGATCGGCCGTCATGGCCATCAATACCCGCTGCAACCGCTCGGTGAGCACCCGGATGCTGTCCGCGTCGAACACGTCGGTGCGAAATTCCACCGTCCCGCCGATCCCGGCGGGCTCACCGGCCTCGCTCCAGCGGTCGGCCAACGAGAAGGTCAAATCCATCCGGGCCGACTGGGTGTCCACCGGCATCGGCGTGACCTCCAGATCACCCAAGGCCAACCCGGCGGCGGGATCGCCGGTGTGCCCGGGAAGGTTCTGCCAGGCCAACATCACCTGCACCACCGGATGATGCGTCAGCGAACGCGTCGGGTTGAGCCGCTCCACCAGCACCTCGAACGGCACATCCTGATGCTCATAGGCGGCCAGACTGCGCTGTCGCACCTGGCCCAGCAGTTCGGTGAAGCTGGGATCACCGGCCACGTCGACCCGCAGCACCAAGATGTTGACGAAGAACCCCACCAGCTCGTCGAGCGCGGGGTCGCGCCGTCCGGCGATCGGGAAGCCCACCGCCACATCGGAACTCGCGCTGATCTTCGACAGCAGCACGGTCAGGGCGGCCTGCACCACCATGAAGGGCGTCGCGTTGTGCTCGCGGGCCATCCGGGTAACCCGCTGCTGCAACTCGACCGGCCAGTCCACCTCCACACTGGCGCCGTGCTGATCGGCCACCAGCGGGTACGGCCGATCGGTGGGCAGCTGCACCCGCTCGGCCATCCCGGCCAGGGCACCCTCCCAATAGGCGAGCTGCCCGGCCAGCGGACTGCCACTGTCGTCGAGATCACCGAACTGCGCACGCTGCCACAGCGTGTAATCGACATACTGCACCGCCAACGCGTCCCACCCGGGGCTTTGCCCGGCACACCGGCTGGCATACGCCACACCCAAATCGCGCACCAGCGGGGTAATCGAGGAGCCATCGGCGGCGATGTGGTGCACCACGGCAACCAACACATGCTCGTCCTCAGCGACCCGGAAAAGCCTGGCGCGCAACGGGATCTCGGTCGCCAAATCAAACGTGTGGAGCGCCGCCTCGCCGATGGCCTCGTGCAGCCGGCTTGCCGACCACCCGGTGGCATCAACAACGTCCCACCCGAAATCGGCTCGCTCCGCGGACACCACAACTTGCCGCGGTATCCCGTCGGACGCTTCGAACAGCGTGCGCAGGCTTTCATGGCGGCCCACCACATCGGCCAATGCCGCACCAAGCGCGTCAGCATCAAGACGGCCGCCCAGCCGCAACGCCGTCGCCATGTTGTAAACCGGTAAGGGCCCCTGCAATTGATCCAGGAACCACAGCCGGCTCTGCGCGAACGACAACGGAACCACCGCCGGCCGCGGACCCGCCACCAACGGCTCAAGCCGACTTCTGCCCTCACCGACGCGGGGCGCCAACTGGGCGACGGTGGGCGCCTCGAAGACGGTGCGCACCGCGAGGCC